>JAALOO010000063.1_pt1 | contig 84050 bp, 57 predicted proteins | sample 7257641 | NCBI WGS metagenome assembly JAALOO01 (sample SAMN14085613, study PRJNA598686) | mite metagenome | biome: ENVO:01001000; feature: ENVO:01001002; material: ENVO:01001226; isolation source: single female mite from University of Michigan culture on fish food culture... ...
AGAGAGAGAGAGAGAGAGAGAGAGAGAGAGAGAGAGAGAGAGAGAGAGACTCACTGCACAGAGTCACTGACTGAAGAAGTGAAGTGAGTGCTGCTCCATCTGCGGAGTGACTGGTCCAGAAGTGTCTGTGTCTGTGTCGGCGTCAGCGGGCACCGCTGAAATAATATCCTCGCCGCTGTGGGGAGAAATAACTGCGGCCAGTGCCAGTGGTGGCAGTGCCATCGCCCATGACGCCGATTGCTGCACTGGCCAAGTGGCCATGTCCATCATTTGAGAGCAATTGTCCGCCGTCTGGACAGTGCTTGCCGCCACTGGCACACTGGCGGTCATCCTCAGTCGCCTTTCCTTCTTTACTTTACTTTTTGTTGTTGTTCTTTCTGGTCACTGGATGCTACCTCTGCAACCCTCAGCTACCACTGACCATTGGGCTTTCTCACCCGGCCACCACTAAACCAGACAGTAGCCCCCCATTGGAAAACGACTATTTAAAATGAAATTGCACGCAGTTCACAATGCGGACGACGCGCATCAAATTGAATTTGAATACTACTCATTGCTGTTAAAAGCGCTGAGAAGTGTCAATTAAGCAGAAAATGCCCGCCACAACATTTGAACTTTTCTCGCTTTTTGCGAATAATGCAGGGCACATAAAACGGGAAAATTGTGCAGTTTTAGCACAAAAAATATTCAAATTTGCATTTTTAAGGAAGCAGTGGAATTAAAGCTAATCTAATCGTACTTACATTTTAAGATTTTTATTTAAATTTTTATTAATTTTAATTTATTAAAAATTCTACATTGAACCAAGTTAAAAAATTAAAATGTTCTATAAATAATTCAAGTTTTTATAATAAAATATTAATTTGAAAAATAAAAAAGCCTATTGTGTCGGTTTCCCATTTGCATAGTTTTTCATTATTTAGACGTCTACTTTGTTATTTTAAATCTTCTTTACTCTGTTTGACTTTTTGACAATATTACAACATAGTTTTTTGGATTTTTCAAAATTGTTTTTGCGCAATTGCAAAAATTTAAAACTTTAATCTTTTTATAAAAAATTAATTGTTAAAAACTTTTTTATATATAGAGAAAATAATTAATTTGTAAAAATAACACAGTTGCAAAATCTGCAGCTCATGTCTAAAAACAGAGTCAGTGCGGCACATTTTTTTGCTACTTATTATAAAAATACAAAAACCGGATGTTGGGAAAAATGTGCAAAAGCAAACTTTCTATGTTTAAGTTATGATTGAATTTTAATTTTTTCAATAAATAAGGTGTTTTATTTGCATGTTATATTTTAGAGTTTTTAATGCACTTGCACTAGGCAACCCCATCTATTTGCTTGAATAACAAAATGCGATTTTTGAATACTAAATAGTATACACAAATTGATTTATTAAAATAAGTAAAAATAAAACGCAAGTAAAACTTTTTATTTGCAATTTAAGGTTACAACAAACTATTTCTAAAACTAGCTGCCAAATAGGTTTTAGTCCAAAAAAATTGGCGTTTAGCAATTTTTTAACAACGCGTGGTTGAGACATTTTTAATATAAAAAATGTCAATAAAAATTTCAAAAATAAAAATAGTTCAATATGTTTTACTTTTATTGTTTTCTAAATGAAAAATAAGTTTCATTTTGGCAAAGAATAAAAAAAGAACACTTGAGCAGACAACTGTGGGTTGAAATGCTGGCTAGACTAGTAGGCAATTGGCCGCTTTGAAGCAGGCAATGTCACCTTTCCTTTTTTCTTAGCCGTCCTTTTCTTCTTGGGAAATATTTATCACAAATTCACTCAAGAGTTAAATGAGCTTTTTATCTGCTGCTGGCAACGAATGCCGGTCAAGCACCCCCACAAAACCAGACAGAAACAGTGCTGACCCCTTTTTCCTTCCTCTTTTTCCCCCTTCCTCAAAGCTCCTTCTTTTGCTCTTTCTCTTTCTCACTCACTTCACCAGACTTTTAATTTTTCATTTTCGTTTATTCTTTTCTTAAGCATCTTTTTAATGCCACAGCTTGTACATTGCTCATTCAGTGCCGTTTCTGGTAGAACGCCAAACTGGATTTAAAAGGCGGCAATGAAAGTCACTTCGGCTTCTCTCTAGTTGGCTCTGTGCATTTAATAAACCCGAATAGTCAGCAGTCTTTTGATTAGCTTCCCTGTCCTTCTTAGAATACTATTACAAATTTGCCAGACGTTTCTAAATTGTCTGCCTCAATTGTTGGCATAGTCATTGGCAAACTCAAACACACACACACTTGTGTCTGTGCAAGTTTAGCACTTGTCGACTGCTGAAAATGAATCGAAACCAGACTAAATGTCGTTTACACATGCGAGCCTGTTTTCAGAAAAAACACATAGAACAAGAAAAAAGACAGACGGATTGAAGGGGAGAGGGAGAGGTGAACGGAAAATGAAACAGGTAAAATGAAAAGCAGTCGACAGACCAGACTGACAAAAGCAGAGTTTGAATAAAATGTCTGGTGCTTTTCAAAGAAATCATTAGCAAAATAACATTGGTAATAAACTGTAGATAGTTTTAAAATTGTTGCTACCATATAAGCAATTTGTCTTCAACTAATTACCATTTTAAGCCAGTAGCACTGGATAAAAAGTTCAAGCATTAAAAATTGTCAAAGAGTTAAGAAAGTACATCACAAAGACAGAGAGTGAAAAATTCTTGGAAGTGTCAATGAAAGCCAACCGGCACAGCATTGGAGCCAACGAACCAAGTCAGGGTAGCCGCAGAGTCAAGTGCGGGAACAGTAGTAAAGTTCAGGTGGGCACACACAGACAGACACATCGATGATGGCTCGATACGATTACAGATCAAGCCAAAGGAAAGGAGGAGGAGAAGGAGGAGAGGGAGGCATGAAAGGGTGCAGTTGAATAGTGCCCCTTTCTTTCCTGTCTCCCAGTCCCAGAAGTGACTGCACCTGAGACTGTTCACTGCTCAACACAGTGCGCAGTGCTACTTCTCGACCAAGGAGAAGGCAGATAAGGCGAAAGAAGGAAGGAGGGGGGGGGGGGTGATGCAGCTTTGGGTAAGTGTAGTAGATGTTCACTACTATTGTGTCTAACGCGATAATCTTGGCTCGAGGTTATGCCACCGCCGATGTAGATGTACAAGCACACAGGCAGTTCTCGAAGAATAGCAGCACAAGCCAAAACCAGGCAAAAAAACTTTTATGCACGAAAAATAAGCCAAGCGTAAAACTTTTCTCTTTTTGTAGTCAAGATTTATTGTGATATAAATGCTAAATCCTATCATCTTGGCATACATACTGCTACTGTACGGAAATTTACATTGTTTTGACTTGTGATTAGCTCTCAATAAGACCATACATTTTAAACAGAATAAATTAAAACTCTTGCATAGTGACGTATTTGATAGATAGAAAGTTATACCTTTATACTTTTACAAAAAGATTAAAACTAGATTAAAACAGAAAATAACAAAAAATTTATCATTAAACTCAAAAAATAGCTGCCGGAACAAACTAGAAATATCAGAAATGCATAAAATTGTTTTGATACTACAAAGTATTCTTTTTCCTTTAGGAAATAGGTTAATCGATGTCGGTTTTTAAAAACACAAAAAAAATGTAGCATTCACAAATTGCACTGCAAGAGTTATATATTTTGCTGGCATTCATTGACACCAATGAAACCTCAAAGAACCCTTAAACTACCTGTTTTGTCAAACTAAAAGTTAATCGAAATATAATTTTCATTGTTGAAAGTTAATGATCCTCTAGAATCATTTGATGTGTGAAAACAAACAACTAGAGGGACAGTTTTAGTGCAATTTTATTTCAACTTTTGATCACATAAATGTCCAAGTTTTGCAAACTAAATTTTACCAAACACTTGAGAATTTAAATCAACACTCAATTTATTGCTACATTTTTTATTGTCCTACATTGACAAGACATGTGCACTTGTTGACCTTTCCCGTGCATACCTGTAATTACCTGTGCATTTCCTTTGTCGCGCCCATCTCGCACGCGTACGACACATGTTTTCTGTAATTGGATTGCAGTTTACTGGGCACATGTGTGTATGAATAAACCAATCTCTGTGGGTAGAAAAACAAATAGACCAATTTCAATAAAACAACTTATAATTTTGCCAAAAAACTAACTCAAATTACTTGTGTCAACATTTGTTTGTTTGATTTGTTTAATGAAATAAATGAAAGCATTTTGCTTACATTTTGTGAATAAATACCAAGCAATTTTTATTTTGATGCAAAATATTTGGTCACAATTATTTAGTTTTGCTCAAACAAAAATTTAAAAATTAAAGTTAACGTAAAAACACTTGTTATAATATTTTTAGTTCTATTGTGATTTGATTTATGCAAATTTAAGTTATGCTAACTGAAATAAATTTTGACAAAATAAAGCCTGTCAGAATTGTCAACGCTATGTTTTTATTACCGATGCCCACAAATTTGTAAAAACTGATAAAATTTTTGATTTATTTTCAATTTAAATATTCAGAATTTTTTTTCATTTTTTTCATTTTGAACTGGTCATCTGAATAATGAAAGTGTCAATATTTTAGATCAAAACCAATGATGTAAAAACTTTTTACATTTTAACATCATTTTGTAAATCTTTTTCAACTAATTTTAAAAAATTTGTTTTTGACTTTTGGCAATACTAAAATGCCTGCAGCAAAACATTTTTACTTAAAGTTAAACAAACGTTTAAAATTTATACATAAATAAAGGTGTTAAAAACAGCAATATTAATTTAAAAAATAAAGTGTTAAAAATTTAAAATACAAAATTTTCATTGAGTTTTTCTTCATATTTGTAAAAATCTGGATAAAATTCAGTTTTTGTTCTAAACTTCACATTCATTTTTAATTATAATAAATCGCAAGCGCAAGTTAGATCTGCTTCTAGATTTGCTCGCTGAGGTATCAATTAGGCTATCAAATTATCGATTTGGAAATGATTGATTATCTGTGGTAATGGACAGCTGGATATGATTGACGATAGTTAAAAATATTGAAAAAGGGGAATTGAGAGTTTAGGGAAAAGAATCGCATTGCGTAGTGACCTTTTAATGGATTTCAAATTCAAATTGGCAATCAAGTAATTGACTTAATTGACTTGCTATTACAAAAGGATACTAGATAGATATAAAAAAGCATACGAAAATAAATTCATCACCATTTATGTTTTAACACCATCTTTAATCATTTCATATTTTGTGGTTTTGTGTTCTGAAATTTACACTTTTTCTATTAAAATTTTTCAATAGAAAAATTATTAAAGTTTGTTAATCTTAATAAAACAAAAAGCACCTGTATTTTTTATATGTCAAATTAAAACAAAGAAAAATTAGTAAGTTTAAATAAACAACTGATTTTAGTTGAAAAAACAGTTTGATTAAGAGCATAAAAAGTATTTTACTAAAATAAACCTAATGCTTCTCTAAAACTTTTTTTCTCTCTTGTTGCAATTAGTTTTAATTAAATTTGTAAACACTAAAAATGACCCTTTTCTTTCAATATCCTTTATCATGATTATATTAGCCAATTTAGCTCACCCTCATGGCACTAATGCTTTAAATTACTAATTTAGTTTTACGTTTAGTGACGAATCTCTAATGTAATGAAAAATTTTAAAATAGCGTTCTCGATTTAATTAAACAGTATGTCAAGTTGTATGTAAAATGTGAAACAATAAAATAAAAAATGATTATAAAAGTTTTTTACAAATTTTTTTAGTGAAGTTAGATTTAAGCAAAAATACTTTTACAAAAAAATTTTAAAAAGTTTAATTAGTGCATTTTAAAGTTCAAATAGGTTACAAATAACTTTTGTTTCTTACCAATTCTTAAAAATTCAAGATTATAGAAATGTGACTAAAACTGTTACGCTAAATGAAAGCAAAAAACACTAAAAATTGCAATACTATAAAATAAAATAAAGTATTTTTTAAAAAGAGTTGGCCAACCTAAAAGTTTCCAGTTCAAAGGGGTGAATAATTTGAAAAGGTATTGGCTGTGGTAGACTGCAGACAGTGGAAGAGGCAATCAATGAGTCTCAGTGGTAAAATGGCAGTTCTCTTTCCGATGCAGCAAAACTGCCTAACTGCTGGAACAGTCAGATGTCTTTTGTGCCTTCTGAGGCAAGTAATCAGAATGGCTGTCTATTGATGAGCCTTTGGCTGAAATCTCTGGGCACCACTTGAGTGAAGTGAGCTAGTGCATGTGTTAGTACGTCCATTGCCCACTAAATAATGATCTTCAATGACGATGTTTGCATAAGAATCATTGCTGAACAACGATTTAAGAAACTCCAACTGTTCTCTGCTCAGTGTGGCAGTGTTCCAGTGCGCCAAACAGTGACGCCATTGCCAGAGTAAATAATTCAAGATGGTCTGTACAGGACTTAATGTAAAGAATGCTTTTTCAAAAAAAGATCAGGTTAATTAAATTTACCAGGCGCAGAGAACTGTAAAAATTGAGGACGTGTGGTGCCAGTGGTGCAATTATTAAGCACAAAAAATAAAGTTTAAGTAAATATTATAGCTGTAAGAATAACACGCACACTGGAAGAAATCTTTTAGCAAAATATTTTTAAAACCATTGCTAGCAAAAAATAATTTAAGCCATTAATTTTACCTTGGAAAATTTAAAAAAAGAAATCGTAAAAAGTTACTGCCACCTTTTGGAAATAATATAGAGATATTTTTACTAACTTTAGCATACTGCTTCCATACTAAAAAATTAAATAAACTGCAAATAATAATTTTATAAAAACTTTTTTTATAAAATAATAGCGTAACTTTAAAATTACAAAAAATTGACAGAACCGCTACTGAAAAATCAATTTTGTAGCGATCGATGTGACTAGCTACTGTGTCTATCATTTAAAAATTGCAATTGGCAGTGGTCGCAGAGGCGAGCCAAACGGGTGAGGTTGCTGCTGTTAATGTTCAATATATTGATGCTGTTACAACATCTAAGGCACCGGTCTAAGGAGGCACGCTGAATCGATTATTACTTCGTTTGGGACTTTTTTCATTATAATAATTTTCAGTACAAGGTGAATGTTGACGGAAAGAGAACGAAAGGGAGAGAGAAAGAGGGAAACTAAGCTCATTCTTTTGAAAGTCACCTTGTGCAATTAATTACTTTGTAATGACCTGACTGGTGGCGAGAGAAGGCAGAGCCAGTGGACACCGACCGACCGACCGTCGGTCGAAGCGAGTGGCCACAGAAAGTGGGCACACAGATGCAGACCTCACAAATGATGTCTGTGCATCTTTTCGGTGGAGAATAGCCAGTGACAGTTTTGGGCAGCAGCCGACTGGTGATCCATTAGTCGCATGTGGACCGTGTCGGGCATCGCCACAAATCATTAGGCAATCGTTAGCCTGTCAGTTTAAACTCCTCTGTCCGCTGTCCATCAGAATGGTCATTACCGGGACACGCCGGCGGAAGGCAGCAAAGCAGGAAACAGCCTCCATTGTTGCGCAATTGTTGGCGACAATGGCCATAGGGAAAAATAGTTGCAATGCACAGACACCAATCGCTCTTTTCATCGGCTCCATTCGATATATCTCACCAATCAATTGCTTTCAGGGCAAATGTTTCTATTTGCATATTTTTTGCTAAACATAACTAACTTTAATACACTTTTTTGTATGCTTTTCTCATCGAGCGTTTCACAGAATCACAGCTTTTTAAATTAGTTGTTTCGTGAATATGTCCTTTCGGTAAAATGTCCTTTGGGAAATCTGCTTTTTGTTTACATTTACCAGAACCTGTATTTTGGAAACTCTACTAGACAAATCTCACCAAATAACCTAATACTGGTTGCATGTTTCTTTTGCAAGATCACAGGATGACATTGTGGCAATCTTAAACTTCCTACAAAAAAGCAGAAAAACAACATTGCTGAAATGAGCACCTCGGAAAGCAGCTATCTCTCTCCGAAGATGACCAGCGGTCCAATTGGACTGGGTATTTGATAATTCAACAGTGCGACATAAACTAAACCATTTCTAAATTCAGGTGATCCTCAGGACCGTTCTCTACGCAAGGTAGAAACAGAAGTGATGGTACCTAAAATTGTTCGAGAGCGCGCCAAGACGCTGAAGTGTGCCGAGTTCAAGCAAGGTCAGCAAAATAACTCTAAATAAAACCTTGTGGACACTTACCTACTACTCTTTTCTTTAGAGTTTGACCAGTGCTGCCTCGACAATGCAGTGATGATGGTCTTCCACTGTCGTGATCAGAATCGACGCTTCCAAGAGTGCATGGCTAGCTGGTTCCACAACAAGGACTTTGTCGATGAATGCACTGAAATTTACCTCAAGCAACGAGCCGAGTTTCGCCAGACGGGCATCAAGCAGAATCCTCGTTCAAGAAAACACTAGTTCATAGTATTGATCAGAGAAATCAAGCAATAAAAACGGTTGTAAATGATGTTTATTTTCCTACAACAAATAAATAGTACAAAAAACAGTTTTTTGTGATCTTTTACATTGAAAATATTACAACAACGCAGCCAGTGAAACCTAGCTGACAGCCCAATCGCGAAGCGGTTACCATCTTAGTAAATTATTAACTTATTAATATGGTAACTGCATCGCCATAAGGCGTCAGACCATAGGCCCCAACGTGGCGGTGGATAAAGGCGAGGTCAGCGTTTGAGGTTGGGAACGAAGCGGAAAGTGAACATTTTCCCTGATCTGTAAACAAAATAAGACTTGATTAATAAAGTGTGTTTGGATTTACAAGAAATTGCGTACCTGGCCATCTTCTCGGTATCTTCGGCTTTGAACTGGCAACGATTCCTGACCATTTTCAAAGTAGTGAAAGTGCAAAACAAATCCTCACGTGTTTCTTGCAAATCTTAAAAGTGGCCGGTTTTACAGCGCATGTGCAGGAATCATATTTGAGTTCAAATTAGTCTTTAAAAAACACAGGTAACAAAACATATCGCTTTCTACATTTACCGTTGAGCAGAGGGCAGCACAGTCTAGTACAGTGAAAGCATTAAGTGACACGTTTTCTAGCTTTGTTTCAAAAACTCTGGTTTCTGTGCCGGTTACTTTTCATTTAAGAATTTGACATAAGACGTTATCATTACTGAACATTCCAAATTTGTCAACAGGTAATTGGGAAATGAGTTTACTCTATGATTGAAACTAACCTTTTACAGTTACGGAATGAATAGGAAAAAAACGCCATCGAAGACGTGTGGAAAGATGGAATCTGTTTCACAAGAAAGTCCAAAGAAAATGCGAACCACTCGACGTCAAATAAATTATTTTGACGATGAAGGTGAAAAGAAGAAAATTTCAGCAGCTGAAAAGAACGACAGCACTTTGAGCGATGATCAACCTAAAGATAGCATTTTTAACTCATCCTTCAACTACAGTCAGTCAGATTATGATGAGTTTATTGATCTGGAGTTTCCCTGCTCCGGTGCAGCCACTTCCCAAAATCGTTTGACTCAAATAATTCCTCAAGAAGGCCGATTCACCTATCATCCTGATTTTGACGTCAAGAACTGGAAAGGCCAAACTCAAAAACTGCTGATTATTCCCAAAAACCAAATTGAATCGTCAAAAACATTATCTTCAATCATGGATGCATCAGATGATTATTCGTTCTTTCACTTGCTCAAGGAAAATATGATGACTGATCAGTTCAAGATGATCAGTGAAGATCTCATCAACTCACACGAAAACTTTTACATGGCTAGTGCCCGAAACATCAACTTTCTTCGCGTGTACCTGCGTCTTTATCGCAAAATTACTCTTAAACTTTTCGGGCGCAGTATAACTGGTAAAGGCGAGTTCCTAAAAGTGAGCTCAAACTATTTAAAGTTTTTCAGGTTTGTTTTTTAAAAAAAAGTGTTGTAAAATTTTCATAATTTTTTTACAGAGATTTCTACGAGAAAGCCTTTGCATATTGGAAGCAGTCGAACATTATGGAGCTTTTCCATTTTCCAGAAGAAGAGCGGTTTTCCTATGATTTTTTCTTCAATCTTTGTGGTCATATTTTTCGTTTGTGCCTAAAACACAAACAGTTCAACCTGGACCCGTCAAAAGCTCACATTCACTGTGACATCATTTTTGCCTTTGAATATTTCGAAGTCGTAATGAAATTTCTTATTAAGGATTTTGATCATTTCATGAACAGTATTGGATTCTATCCTTCTGACATTGATCCAAACGTTTCCGACACAATGCCCATAATTATTCGCATGATTTGGCAGGACAAAAAACCCAATTATGTCTCTTCGGAATTCAAGTACTTCATTTCCCATTTGGTCAAGTCTTATAACTTGGGAGTTTACAAAATGTTCGTTTATTTGATGCAACTATTCACAAGACTTGCCGAAACGATTCGCATCTGTGCTGGCAACGTGCGTCCCTATAATCCAATTCACTCACTGCGAGTTTCAGTGGCCGATGAACTATTCGTGGCTCTTCAAAAAGACAGCAATAAGTTGACAAAAGAATTGGATATAAAGTCTTTGCAAAACTTTGCCAACTTCACCCGACAACTACCTTGGCTGAACCAGCAGTTTTTTGTTGTTATTCTCAAGCGCTTCATCAATCTCACGCAGCACTTTCACAAGGGCAAGTACAAACTGTCGTTGAAAATGATTCTTCACCTTTACCTTACTGGAGATGTCTCCGCCGTCAAGAGCTACAAAACTAAACGGATGGCTGAGAAAATTAAGCAGAGTGCTTCAGTGAATAAACAAACGATTGACTTTGATGCTTTGGTAAAAAGTTTTACGGTGTGTATTTTTTAACTTTTGTCTAACCATGAAGCCTTTTTCCTTCTAGAACAACAGTGAAGACTTGTCTTGGAAGAGTTTAGATTATTTTAATCCCAGATTTAATGTTTCTAACCTGGAAGTCGTTTATCGCAAGTACTCTTCCGGTGGTGAAAAGACTGCTTTTGGAGGCAACTCGATGCATATTGCCTGCCGTCGCGGTGATTCAAATTGGATTGAATGTCTTTGGGAATTGGTGGATCCAAATTTGCCTGACTTTCAGGGCTACACCCCTCTGAATGATGCGGTTCGTTTTGGACACACTAAATGTGTGGAAAAGTTAATTGAAAGTAGCACAAAAAGTGGACTTCAGTTGGAGTTTGAGACTGCTAGTTTGGTGAGTTAAATGAACTAGTAATCATTCAACCAGTTTCACTGCATCATTTACTTTTTTTCCAGGTTGATGGAGCGACACCTTTGCACAATGCCATCAAGGGAGAAGATGCGGATGCCATTCGTTTGATACTTCAGTTTGGCGGACGTCACTTGCTTAAAATTTGCGATGGTGCTGGTCAATCTGCCGAAGATCTTCTATCGGAATTGTTGAAGGAAATAGTTTCTAGTATAAACTATAACTTTACCAATGTGGTGCCCATCTTCGACAACTTGAACGAAGCTGAATTATACAGCTGGGCAGTTGCCGGCTTGATTGAGTCCTATCTTGCGACAAATCAGTTATGGCAATTCGTCGATGCCTACCAGAAATACATTTTGCAAAGAGAATGTACGTTTGCATGCTATTTGAATATTTGCTTAATTCTGTTTTTATTTATTTACCATTTAGGTCTCAAAGAAGAAGTTACAGATGAGGACGTTCGTGAGCAGTTTGATAACCATTTTCCGAATGTTTGGGGCCGATCTTCAACGGAAGACGATTTGGACGCTTTGATGGACGATTTCAAAATGCTTCACAAGGTTCACCATTTCATCGAAAAATTTTCTCAACTTCGACTGGTCAATTTTGGAGATTCTTTGCTCAAATTCTTTGAACCTGTTCTGAAGATGGCTCAATTTTACAAGCTGTCAGACTAAACTTAAGACAACTGTGAACTTTTTAAATTTTGTATTTATTTAACTGGTAAACTTATTAAAACTGGTATAATGCGCTTTTTATTGAATTCAGTATGGTGTTATAGCATGAATTAGTTAGTCCACGCGCATCAGGTGCAACTTCTCAACACGAGATTCATATTCAAGACGGGCCAGCTTTTCTGAAACGGTTTCTTTGTTGGTTTTATTATCACTTGGTCGAGTCTGGAGAACCATGCTAGTGTTGCTCTTTGGACTTGAATTTACACTGTCCGTCGAATCAGCTGATCTTGGTTTTCTTTTAAAGTTATAAAGTCTACGTCGTGTTGCTTGCTTTTGAGAGGAGTCAGCTTGTGCTCGAATTAGACAGAAGTATATGACTACGAAGAGAAGTCCCAGGACTACTGCACTGAACGCTATAATGTATGGAAGAAGAGTGGGGAAAATGTTTTGGTTGGTTGTTGAATGTTTGCCATTTGCTGACGGGAGTTCTCTGAGGAAAAGAAGTGCCAGCGCGAACCCTGTTAATTGTTTCATAAAAAAATCGCTTTAAAATTAAACTTGTACTAAAACCTTTTATTTAAAGTATTTTTATTTTGTCAAAACTATTGTTTATACTTTGGAAATTCATTTTTGAAAAGTGTTCGAGTTTATTTAAGTGAAAACAATTTTTGAAATACATTGTAAACAGTTCTTTCTACTTTTATCCAGTCAACATTAACTTTAAAATGCACAATAAGGTCACCTCGTTTAGTTGGATCAGTCATAAGTGGAAGACCTTTTCCTGAGATGCAGAGGCTTCCTCTTTTAATGAGGTCGGCGTTGATTTGTTTCCATTCCAGTTCATTCTCAAGCGTAGGTATCAAAACTACACCACCAGAAATAAACTTTTTTTGACTTATATTTGCTGTATACTCTAAATTGGTTTGGTTCACTCGTTTGAATATTGGATGTGGTTTGTCTTCAACGCAAAATACTACATCGCCTCGAGCTGATCCTGGAAACAACTGATGTCCTTCATTTGCAAACTTAAAACTGGTTCCGGCAAAAGTGCCACGGGAAATATGAATTTCAAAAGTTTTATATTCTTTGCGCTTTCGTTTTCCAGGTGAAGTCACACTAAATCGAGAAATAGTTTTCCTAAAGGTGCTTCCATGAATAATTTGACTAAGAGAGACGGCAATGTTGATTACAATAGGTGGGTTTTTCTGGTCTAACATTCTGAGCGGAGATAGTTTAGTCATTAAGAAGGTATACGCTTGACGAATATCGATGAATCGAGCATTTGCTTCCGGTGCTGGATTCTTATCAGGATGGTACTTGAGCGCCAAACGACGATACGATTTATGAATTATTTCAGAAGATAAATGATTTGCTGAAAGTTCTAATTTGGCTGCGTAATGCTCAACAGAATTTTCCATTAATATTATTTTTTGCGATTGATTTTCTAGTGTGATTAGAAAAAAGAAAAACCTGATTATGACACCTCCATCGGTTATATATCATAGAAAAATGACAGTTAAGAATTTTACTATTTTTTGGAAACGCTAAAACAGAGCAAACGCTGATCGCACAAATCAATATTGACAATGAAAACATGGTAAAAGGGTCGTTTTGTTTGTTTGCTGTCGAACATTTGTCAACAGTTTTAGGACTTGTTTAAAATGTCGGCAATCTGACGTTGCGATGGTTACTTCAATATATCCAAAAACAGTCAGTGAGAAATCATGCATGAATAAGAACTGATTCCACTGATAAAACTAATCCATGAAAAACAAATCAAATAACTAGCACTTAAAACAAATTATTGTAAAAAATAATTTTTTAAAAATAAATTGAAAAAAATTTTAGTTTATTCTTGCAAATTAATAACTTTCAGGATATTTAAATTTATATCAAATCAGGTAAAATATAAATCCCCTGCCCTTATCATTAGTTGATTACAAAGTCACTAAGGAAACCCACTGCTCCTGTGCACTAAACTTCTTTACAAAGCATACTGTTGCAGCACAACAGCAACAGCTAAATAGTGAAATAGAAGCACTGAGTTATTTTGGCTAGCCTATTGAATTTTAAAAAAATCGTTTGTTTCATTTTGTCTACGTCATTTTACTACTGGTAGGCGTAATTTAGGAAGTTTCATTGGTTAAAACAATGAAGTGTGCAGAGGCAAATCTGGTAGTGCTGCTCGATGACATGCAAGTCATCAATGAGACATCACAACAAGAGGATATTTTAAACATGTCGCCACCAAGTAACTTCAATGAATGGATCCTCGCCGTAGAAGAAACAATTTCCAAATCAACAGAATGGAATTCTAAAGAGTTTCAATTGTTAAAAGAACAATTTTGGGCAGTTTCTAAGTTGCAAAATGATCCACACGACAATTTGCTTCAACTCTGCAAGTCTGTTATTGAGTGTCTTGGCACTAAAGTACCTGATAACTGCATTGATATTTCAATTGAATGGCTTCTGACTTGTGGACTAATTTCTTTAGAAGATGAAGTTTTTCCAGGTTCTTCTAAAGTTCTTGAATTTATTGATGCTTATCTCGATACCGATTCAACTAAAATTCAAAGAAACGTTTGCATTGTTTTATCACTTATAGCTAACCTTTTTCGAGAACACAAAAAACCGTTTGCTATAACAAAAAATCTTACAACATTTTTACATCAAATTCTTGCTAATTCTACTAATCAATCAACAGTTTTGCATGCTGTTATTTGTCTTGATGCTTTATCCGCAACCTTTGATTTTAAAAACCAAATCACTGATGATCAGTTTATTATTTATGAACTAGAAAAACTTGCCATTCAGCATTGTGAAAATGTGAAACATCCTGATTTTAACTCACTTATTCATCAAATCAAATTCGTTTCACAACATTTAATTGATAAACTGCAAGGAAACTTACAAACAGCAAATCTGGCTGAAAATAAACTTGTAAATGTCTTTACATCACACAACCAATCACCATTAATTAAGCTTTCACATGACAATCTGGAGGCTCGATCAGACTGGTCAATGCAAAGTTACCAGGCTCAATTGGAAGCGACAACTGGAGTTTACTTCTACGAGGTAACTCTGCTGACAAGTGGTCCTGCTAGAATTGGCTGGTCATCTAAAAAGTCACTAAAAGCAGGAGACATTGTTGGCTCTGATCATAAGTCTATTGGATACGATGGATATAGAAATTGGATCTGGCATGATAATCGTAGTTATCCAATAAACAGTAATCAGCTGGACTTACCAGCATGGAAATCGGGAGATGTTGTTGGCTGCCTTATTGACTTATCTGCACCTCAAGCACTTTTTACTTTCTATTTAAATGGAATTCAAATAAAATATCAAAGTCCGACAATCTTGTTGAATATTCCTCTTTCTCCAACGGTTTCTTTATCAGTGGCTCAACAGTGCATCTTCAATTTTGGCAGCACTCCTTTTCAATACTTGCTCGATAACGTAGCTCATCAAAACTTTATTCAAGTTAAAAATAAAGAAGTTAGTCTGTTTACTGAAAGTATGCTAAAGTTTTACACTGAAAATTGTTCCGATATTAATGTCGACTCAGCACAGCAAGAATTTGATTTGTGGTTGCTAGAGTTGGAGTTTAAAATTGATCATGATTTTGCATCTGGCTTTTTCGATTGGCAATACTTTTGTCAAGATTTAAATAGTAAACTTCAAACCTTATTGTCAAACAATAGCAACGCTTGGAGATTGTTTATGAAGGCTGTCATCCGAGTTTTGGGTGTGAAACTTGGTGTGAAAACACAACAAACAGACGTACTGATTAGCTGGCTTTCTGCTGCAATTAAACACTTCACTAAATTGTTCACAGTACAAATGTCAGACTTGGAGGAATCTGTTTCATCGCTGGTTCTTAGCAACGATACTACTAATCACAATTTGCTTGTTGTATTTTTACTTTTCTTCAAGCAATTTGACGAAGCACCTGTAGACATTTTACAATTTCTTTATAATGTGTCGTTGAATGAAAATTGTCTTTATTTAACTCGCTTATACGCTTTAATCTGTCTTCACCATTTTGATGCCGATGGAAAATACCTAAAAAGTGCTGAACTTGGAGAAGTATTGAGTAATTTAGCTCATGAATGCTTTGAAATGTTCAATTTTTCTGAACTGTACGACCAGCGTTTAGATTGTGGCAAATTGCAGCTTGGTTTTTATGCAAAATGTATTACATTGAAAGTTTCAGAAGACCCTGACGATGAACACACTAAAAGCGAGTCAAATTCGCTAGATCAAACTCAACTGAGTCAATCATGTGATCACCTCTTTGCTCGAAATGATATACTCGACTGGAAAAAAGTTATATTTTTGCAATACTTTTTCAGCACAGGAATTTATTTCTACGAAGTCGTCCTCTTAACTAGCAGTTTGATGAAGGTAGGTTGGGCAATAAAACGCTCGGAAGAGGAAGAAGAAGACGCCAAGCTGACAATATCATTCGATGGCCATCACCGAATACTGTGGCATGAGGAAGAGGGAACGCCAAAGATGGACATGAACCGGTGGAAAGCAGGTGATGTGCTTGGTTGTCTGATTAAGGTGGATTCCTCAGCCAAAACAATTTCTACGGTATTCTACCTCAATGGAAGAGAAGTTTCGGAGCGATTCGTCGACACAGCTTATCACTCTTATGCTCCAGCTGTCAGCCTTGGGTGTCATCAACAGGTGTACGTTAACCTGGGCCAGGCGCCATTTCAGCATCCCCCAAACACCCGATTTCTTGAGTACTCGGACTTACACTCGCTGGTGGCAAGCAATGGCGGGGTACTCTGTCAGCTCTGTCAAACCGAGCCGCATAGCTTGCAGTTTTCCAAATGCAATCATTGGAGATTTTGCTTGGCATGTGCACCTAAAATTACGCCATGTCCAACATGTTGCAATGCTCAAAAGAGAATGTAATTCTGACGCAGGAATTTCAGTAATAAAAAGACAAGCTCATTAAAAATTCAAGTAATAATTTTGCTTCACTTTTATACAGTGTAGTGTGATAGCGTTTATGAAAAACAAAAGTATATATCACATGTGATTTGACAAGTGGACAATTAATAAAAATTTTTCATAAAACAGTGAAATATGAAACAAATGATTTCAAAACTGGTTAAAAGCATATACACTCCAAAACACTTTGAAAACACCTTGCTGGGCATGTGGATATTATTGTACAGAGTTAGATAACAAAACTCAATTTTTACAGATAAATTAAAATAATGTTTTACACATAGTGGGTGCAGCCATCTTCTTCTTTCTTAGGCAAAGCCAAATCCTTCTGAACATTCGTGAATGGCTTTGAGAAGCATTAAGCGCAGTTTATCATAGGTTTCATACGCAGGAAGATCAAGTTGGTTGAAGCTATAAAAATTAATTTGTCATTATTAAATCAGTATGTTAGAAATAAACAATTAAAATACGTACCAAGTGTGGGCACATGGCAACCTATCGGTAGATCGGTCATCACGATAAATCTTGAATTTGAGACCATCGTTTCCTCCGCCTAGAGCAGCAAAGCCTTGAAGTGGTATTTTGCTCGATCCAGTGACAAAAAGCAGCAGCTAGAAGTATTTACAAATTGTTAGTGTTTGACTACAGAGAATCAAGAAACAACAGTCTTACCTTTGCACGGTCAATTTGGTCAAATGTACGACAAGCTCGCCAGAACCACTGAATCTGCAAAGAATCCGCAGCGTACTTGTGGTACTCGGTGTTAGCCTGCAGGTCATCGATGTCAATGTCTGGCAAACCAGAGATGAGCAATTCGAGTTCGTGTTCGTCGAAAATTGATATCAGCCGTTTGGGAACGATTTCGTGCAGTCCTTGCAGGTAGCTTTTAAGCTGCTGCTTAATTGAACCAGTCATCTTCTCTTGGCACACCAGCCGAACATACTCGATCTTGTTTTCCTCAGTAACGGGAATATTCCGTCCGTTAGGTTTTAGGTCAATCACTGAATTGGCGCCAAATTCTTGGATTTCAATTGAAAAGGTTAGATCGGAGCCAATTTCATTGACATTGTGCTCGAGCAAGAAGACCAGTCCTTGGTAGAAAGCATTGTCTTCGGCCTCCATGTCAGTGTAGCTGACTGGCTTTCCGAGCATGTGCTTGTAGAAAGATCGAGTAAAGTAGCAGTCGAGAAGTTGGTTCTCGTAGATTGCCTTTCCGATCAGTCTACCGACAAAGCGGAAGTAGTTTAGATGGTTCGAATTGTAGTAGGAAGACTGGTTGATCATGTAGGTGACTCCATCGCCGGGTGAGTGAGTGAATAGAGCATAGTTGGGGTTGAAGATTTCTCGGGCGATGATGGTGTACCATTCGCGCAGTAAGCCACCAGCATCTTGACCTGTTAAATTAGATAAATTATAAGTAAAGAGTTGATAGCCTTAAACGTCAAACTGTGCATACCTTCTTCTCCTTCAAAACTGATCCGGAAAAGTCCTTTCCACTCTTCGGCAGATAAGCGGTCAAGAGCTCTAAATGAGTCCTCAAACACATTGGCGCGATTGACAGGCAATGAGAGGCCCCTTCGGAGAACACCTTGATCAAGTCGCTTTAGCTCTTCGCGAAAGTACCGCCGCTTGACATCGAAATCAAGTATTTTGGCATGATCAATCAAAAATCCAAAAGTACCATCAGTGAGGTGAACATTGGACTGCAGAAGAATTTGGTTAATCACAACTCGGTGGCGTTCGGCAAAAGCCAAAAACTTGTCCGTATCTTCCAAAGGCACCGAATTCTAAAAAATCCACAATTAATAAAAGTAATTTAGATTGATTTTCCCTTTCTTACCGATTGCGAGCTGGATGAATCCAGAGTATCATTTGCTGAATCAATTTGTTCAGCATCCTGGTTGGCTCGATTAGCGTTCAGGGTAGATTTGTTCAGAGCAACTTCAGTGGCGTGAACTTGGAAGAAAGCCTCTACCGCTGGCTCAAGAACCAAAACGGCCTTCTCATCCGAGGTCTCTTGCAGCAAATCGAGGCACTCGCTTAGCTTATTCCACAGCTTTTCAAGTTGAGACAACTCGTCACTAAGCTTTACATCGTTGGCAGTGATCTGAATCGCCAAGTCCATGTCAATCTGCTTGATAGCCATAGAGCGACTGTTGCTTGCGGCGTAGAGCTCCTGGAGAGGCTCTGCTTCGGGCACAACTTCTGCTGCAGCAACAGCACTTCCTGCTGTGTTTATGGCTTTGGCCAGCCGGTCCTTTTCTTTCTCCAACTTTTCCAGCAGAGTCAACTCTCGCAGTTCCACAACAATGTCCAAAATGCGCAATAAAATGTACTGACTTGATGACTTTAAGCTCAAAGTAGACATGGCAGGAAGATGAATTTCCTTTCCAGGTTTCTTCGTGTTTCGATTGCTCGAAATTATAAGGGCGCGAGTTTCACTGTAGCGGTCACTTGAAGTGCCAGGCATAGAGAGATCAAGAGGCTCCGACTTTTTCGATGAACTTGAAACAGTTTTCTTTAGTTCCGTTACAAGGCATTCAATGTCCTGATAGACGGCGTTGCCAATCTCCTGAGCTGCCTCAATTAGCTTTCGGTGGAATACCTCACGGCACTTTGGGAATATAGTAGACAGCTTGATTATCAGCGAGTGAGCATCAGACAGGCCATCATCAGTGCACGTAGAAGAGGTGAGAAAAGAGACTAACAGCTGAAGGAGATTCTCATTTTCAAGGGCCTTCTCCAGCGCCAGATACTTTGCACTGGTTGGCGGTAGTACATTTTCATTGATGGCCGCCTCCTGGGTGCCGGTAGGATCATTGTAGCCGCTGTTGGTGTTGGTCATAGCATACGATAAGAGACGAATCAACCGATCACTAAGAGTGTAAGATTTAGAAATGAAAGGCTGCGAGAGAAGATTGAGCAGTTGCGAAAAGGGAGATTCAGAAACGATTACTGCTCCTTTGGAGGATGAAGAGTCAGACGACTCAGTGTTGTTCAATGATGCATTTGATCCTATTAAAAATGAACTGTGTTAATAAAGGGTGCACACTTATTTGTATTTGCTCGAAAAGACTCACCGAAATGCTTAAGTCCTTTACTCCTCTTGGAGCCATGAATGCTCTCCTGCGACATGAGCACATCAAAGATGCTTTTCTGGTGGTAGACAAGAGAGTGCTTCTTCGTTGATGAACCACTGGTCGGAGTGGATGCAGCAGCGGGCTCAGATTCTGGAGTAGTTGTGGTGTTGGCAGGAACAGCCAAAGACTCCCTGCTGGGAACAGTGATAAAGTCGTCCGGGAAAGACTTTGCAATGTAGATGAGAATGTCCAGAACTTTGCGACACACAAAAGGCACCGCCTGAGGATGAATGTGCACCACTGCGCTGTAGCACTCTCTGGTAGACGCTTTAGATGGGTCAAGCTGGAAGACGTTCATCTTTACGCTGAAAGCAGACTCAAATACCAACGACAGCCAGGAAACCTGTCGGTTTTGAATGCCATACCTGTTTCAAGAAAGAAAGAGCAACTGTTAGAGAAAGCAAGTTACAAATCCAAACACAAGTTTTGACATACTTGGCAAAGGTTTCATCGGAGGTCGAGTAGAACTTTTGTTCAGTGGCAGATAACTTTGCGCGCTCCAAAATTTCCAACAACGAGGAAATGACCCACTGCCTGGTTGGAAGGTGGTAGCAGACATTACGAACCAAACGATGAAGTCGGGCGATGGACGTTGAAGCGTCGGAAACGAAAAACAACAACATCAACGAGCTGAGTGAGTCGTGATCGAGCAGATGTTTGCCCTTGATGGGTGTTCGTGCAGTGGCATAGGTGGTCAAGTACGCGGCATTCAGGTTGTCCACACTATTTCCGTACGGAATTTGCTGGTGGTGGTGATGATGATGAGGCTGACGAGTGGCCACATTAGCATTTTGTCCAGTGGGAAAGGTCCGAAAACCTCTTCGCAGTATCATCGGAAGGGGCGGCAGTAGCCCACCCACACGAATATTTTGGGCCAGTCGATTGATTCCAAGAGCGTTATTTCCAGCGGCATTTCGCACCGTTCCACGCCCCAGATCAACCATGTACTCCTCCATGAAGGCGTGCTCACGTCGAATAACATGCTCGCGCCGAAGCACTCGCGCCTCCTGGGCAAGCTCACCGGTAAGCAGTTGCACCTGAGAGTCGTCCATGTCAGCCAGAACTTGCCTTCTCAGAGAAGGTGGAAGCGTCTGCAGGAAGCTGTTCGGGTCGACGGGAGCGTGCGGATTGGGCACTCCCATCTGTTCGGCTCGTTGCTGCGCCAGCACCTCCTGGCGAATGTCCGGAGGGAGGGCGGCCAAAAACTCAGGGCTAATTTCATTCGTTGCCGAGGAAGATGCAGCCGTCGCAGCAGCTGAAGCAAAGGCATCGCTCGGCTGTTGAGAGCTGCTGCCTGCAGCTGAAGCAGCAGCCGCCGCCGCTTGCTGTCGGGCAAGTCGTTGAATGCGAAGCTGTTCAGAGATCACCTCCTGGCGCATGTCCTCGGGCAGGGCAGCCAGGTAGCTAGGATCAATGCCTTCGGGAATTTGAATGTCTCCGAGGATGGCCTGAAGTTCCGGTGTAAGCTCAGGTGTGGCAGTTGATGCGCTTGCAGTTGCTGCGGAAGAAGTTGCAGCAATGGGTTCCTCCTCATTCCCTGCTGGGGCGACACTAGAGCCTTCGGCAGCAGCAGGGGGTGCCTCTTCTTCCATGACGACGCTCTCACTGATGACATTGGCTGATGACGTGGGCGTCTGAGCACCACTTCCAGTTGTAGTTGCAGTAGTCTGAATGACAATAGGCGATTCCACTGGAGCATGAGGGGGTGTCGGTTCGCTCATGGGCTGGTCTACATTTTCACTAGTAGACGCGCTTAGCGATGGCGGCAACTGTTCGCTATTTTCGGAAACTTGTGAAATAGAAGAAGCTGGCTCCGGCTCAATCTGTAGCGATCCAACTTCAGCCATTGGCTCGTCCACCGAGATGAGATTATCTTCGCCAGACTGTGGCGCAGGCTGAGGGTCAGGAGCTGTGAGTGACATCAGCGCAGCCTCTTCCTCTTTACGAGCATCTTTTAAAGCAGCAGCAGCTGCAGATTCTTCAGCTTTCAGGGCTTCCTTTTGCTTGGCCAATTTCGCTTCTTGTTCCTCCTTTCTAGCCTCAATGTCAGCCAGTTTACATTTTTCGAGGTGATTGACCAACTCTTCATGAACGCTCATCAGAGAATCAAACACGAATTCTCCCATCACTAGACGACACTCTTCGTCCCAACGAGCAATGTTTGATGTTGGTGAAGCGCCATAGCTAGGATTCGTGGGTGAAGGGTTTGCTAGAGAAGTGGTGACATAGAGTGAGCCAAAAGGAGAAGCTGGGGTAATGATATCCTGATTTTGGTTAAAATTACCCTGAATAATGTTGGATATTTGATTGGTAAACTGGTTGATTACTTGCGGCGAAATGGCTACATTCGGTCCGCGAATTCGGTGGAGAATATTGCTGATCTCATCTTGAATGTTCGCAAATGATGAGCGATCGCGTGGAATGGAAAAGCGATAAGTGCCGCCATCCCCAATTCGGAAGAAGCCAGCATTCCTTCTTTGACGGGGCTGCATCCACAATTCATCAAACCGGGCAGTGGCCATGTCTGGGTGAGTTGCCGGTCGTGGAACCTGCTAATTCAAAACAACAATAATTATTTAGCAGTCTTAGCAATTAAGAGGCAGTCTCTACTTTTTCACTTACCGCTTGGGCTGTATTCTGACTCGGAGTCAGCATTGGATGAGGTGTCAGGGCATCAGGCAGGGGAGCTGAAAGACGAATGAGCTGATGAGCAGCATATGGATCTCCTCTGCCTAAAGGCTGCAGATTGTAGGAAAAGTCACGAGTAAACTGCAAATCGGAAAAGTCTTCGAGAAGATCGGGCGGTGGCATTGGAATGGCATCAAAATCCTCTTCATCGTCATCCTCAAACTCCTCGCCATCATCCTCTTCGTCGCCTTCCTCCTCCTCTTCGTCCTCCACTTCATCAACGCCATCGAATTGAGGATTAATCTGACGATCATCATCTTCTTCATCGCCAACTCCATCATCCTCTTCGTCCTGGTTTTCAAGCGCCTCATTGTGACGATTAATCTCCTCGAGAAGTGAAGCTGCCTCCGACAGTTCCTCATCGTCGTCATCGTCGTCGTCATCATCATCTGGCTCCTCAACTGATGCGTCCATATCTTCAGCGAGTTCATTTCTTCGAATTCTATTCAGTGCGCGAATAAACTCTTCATCGCTATTTCGCTCTCTGCCCATTTGTCGCCTGGGAGAGAGTGCCGCTATTGCCATCATGTGATCATCATCTTCCTCCATTGCATGAATTTGGTTCTCATTAGCAATCAGTGCTGCCTGGTGATTGCCCTCCTGCTGAGGCGCTGTCTCACCGGTGGAGTTGGACTGACTATTCAGCTCTAGAGCCTGCGTGTTTGACGAAGGACGAGTTGAAGTGTTGGAGACAGTGCCCGCAGAAGAGGTGTTTCGACTTTTTGGCAAATAGGTCATGGTTTCGGAAATAATTTCCAGCGTTCTGGTGAGAGCTTCCACAACTTTGGCCATCTTCGGAGAGCTCAGATCTAGTGTTTGGATGCTGTGCGCCATATCGTTAACAAATCCGCACTTGACCATCATCCGAATGATCGAAAGTTGATTCGAGTTGAATTGCAGACGAGCTCGTGCGAGTGGTTGCGTTTGATCGGTGACACCTCGGGGGCATGATTCAATTATCAGCAGCACCAGGGTCACAACTGTTTCAATTCGGGAATGCTTGCTGGTGTTATAAACGGTGCTGGAGTCATTGTGAACAGCCCGATAAAGAGCACTCTTTAGCTCGTTGACTATCACCTGATGAATCGCCGACAGGTTGGGTGATGAAGGAAGCGTTGAAATAAGAGCAGAAAATATCATTCGCGAATATGTCGGTGTTGTGGCATCAGTGACGCTCAGCATGTGGTCAATGATAAACGACAAAGCGGATAAGTCTTCGGTAATCAGGTCGCAAAAACCTTAAAAAATCGAATTAAAATTGAGTTAATAAAAAGTTAACCGAAAAACATTACCTCTTGAATACACGTGATCGCAAAAGACTTTAGCAACAGAAGGGTAAGATTTGATAAGTTCGGCGAGGAAAGAAAGAATCGTTTTGGTGTTAAACAGTGGCGAATCGTCATCTTTCTTTTTGCCTTTCTTTTCAGAATCTCTCTTCTGCTCATCCATCAGTCTTAGAGGGAGAATACACAACAACTCGGTTATGACATCCTTGGCAGTGTCATGTAATTCAACGTTAGTAGAGCCACCAGTGGGCTCTTTGACGACTTCTAAATATGTCGGTGAACGATCTTCGTGTGAATTACTGCAGAAATAAATTGTAAGCGTTTATAGCTAAAATCCAGCAAAACAAAATAGCAATACTTACGTTTGAGATTTGTTGCTAATATTCACTTTTAGCGTACGTTTGACGACATCCTTGAAAATGAGAGCGTTTCGAGCTGCCAAAGGCATAAAGTTTCGCAAAATATTGTGCATCTCCTGATTAACACTGGGCGTGGGACTAGACAGAGTAGCAAGGCGACGAACTTCTCGCTCCATTGCGTTCTCTAGCTGAGAGCAGTCCTCAAAGACATGGCGGATGATGAAGAGCGTACTTGTGGATGATCCAGGAAAGTTCACCTTGTTGGAGAGCTTCAACAAAGCGCCTATGCCACCCTGTTCTGCAAAGTCACAGGCAGCCGAGTGGTTTGTCATTGTGATGCGAAGGATAATGCGAACGATTGCATTGAGAAAGGCAGAATCCAACTTGGGCAACTTGATCAGAGCGACCACTGCGCGGAGGAAATCTTTGTCGGTGTATGTGACAAAAGATGGTACTACAATCTCTTCTGTTGGTTTGCTGGGCTCCTTAACAGCATCTGAATTCTTAGAGTCAGCTGCAGCCGCCTTAGCTTTGGACTTTTTCGATTCCTTCACTTCCTTGAAAACGTACATGATTGGTCTTTTGCTGCCAGTTGCCTCGCCGTGCTGCGTCATGGTGTCAAAACGAATTGTGTACTTTCGATTAGCATCGACAGAAATTCTTGTTGATGTTTCACCAGCACAATAGGCGTCGTCAATCAGGCGATTATTCGCATGATCAAATGGGCTCCAGCGAACTGATCTCTCCTATGGGGAAAAAGATTGTTAAATACAAACAAATGTTAAAATTCAAAAATGTTATATTACTTGAAAAGTCTTCCAGACCCGTCCAGTTGGTCGAGATATCAGTTCATTTCTCAATTTAAATCCAGTGCCAAACTTTTCGTAAAGGTCCAACAAAACGGTAATAGGACAAAGCCAATCGGGTATTTCAACGTCCTTCTCTAGCTCGGAAGCAAGTGATAGAACGTGTGCCGCCTTTCCAATTAGGTCAACGGCTAAGGTGAAGATTGAAAACTCGGTGCACTTTTTCATACAGGAGCCTTTTGATTCATTACAAATCAAAAGCAAAAAGTGGATGCAAGTAGCAAGTCCAGATGCTTCCGGCTTAGGAGAAAGTATTGAATTGAGATGCTCCTTTTCAGTGTTGAGTACCGGCTAAAAAAGAAAAAAGTTAAAAGCTAAAAGTACAGACACAAAAACACATGTATTGCACATACCTGAGAGAGAATCATATCGCCAACTGAACGAATCTTGCTGAGCACATGACTGGCAACGTCATCGTACACGGCAGTGTAACCAGCCTTGACAATGACATTAAGGAGTTCAGCGCACTTGAACAAATCCTGTTCAATGGGCTCTCCGGCGAGCAGGCTGATTAGACCGGGAAGAAGGGCTACCAGAAGTTGATCAAACTTTTCTTTCTCCAGTGGTGTCTCATTTTCAAGAAGCGGTGCAGGTTTTGGTGCTTTGGGCGCAGGAACGGCGGCCTTTGGAACGACGGTGCTTGTTGTCGGGACTGGGGCACTAGTTGTTGCAGAAGGAGCACTAGTTGAAGCAGGTGCAGCGGTGACAGTTGCAGTATCCGCACTGACGGCTGCAGGTTGCTCTGCACTCTCGGGCTGCTCGTCCTGTTCAAGAGACATGGCAATGGCACGAGCAACCTGATCTTCGTCAGACATTGCAATTTCATTCTAAATATGCAAAAGTAGTAAAATTGTAGTTACAAAACACAAACCAGTGCGAATGAGACTTACCGTTGATGCGCTGAGAGAACCAGGATTAGATGCATTTTGGTGCATAATAAGCCAATCAGCGGCAGCTGTAATGTCGTACCCACAGTGGATAAAAGCATCAGCAGCAGCGCTACGCTCAAAACCCATCTCAACCAGCATGTTCAGCATTGCTGTGTGTTCTGCATTTTGAGGCTGCCTAGTTGGAGTGGAAGTGGAAGGGGCGGAAGTGGATATTATCGGGACTGGTGCTGAAGGAGGGGTAGGTAGAACCACTGATGCAGTTGCCGCCTGAGTAGAAAGCGATGGCAAGCCAAGTGCTTCGGCAAAAAGAGCGAAAGAACCTGGGTTTTGTGGCTGTGATAAAAGAAATGTATGAGGTTTTGAAAAAGGTATATTACACTAGATCAATCAGCTTACCTGTGCTTGAGCAGCAGCAGTGGTCGAAGCTGTGGTGGGAGTTTTCACCTCTTTACGCTTGGAAATGTATTTATCAATCAATGAAGAAGCTCGAAAAAGTTCAGAAATCAGAAGCAGTACACTGCTACGAATTTGCTTCGTTTTGAAGGTGGATAACAATTCGCCAGCATTCCACAGGGTGAGAATGGGTGCGTACAACTGTCGATGAGTTCGAATAATGTACTCCATGGGCTCAAAGCCTACGTAGGTAGAAGTGGCCAAAATGGCATCAGTCTTCTTCGAAGGGATCGAATGTGGGGTCTCAAGAATGCGCTCAGAATTTGATAATCGCTCTGCCAGAGACAGCCATACATCGAGAAAATGTTCAAAACCTTTGGGCACATACTTGATTCCAGACAGAGAATAACAGTCAATGACAGTTTTGACTTCACGGTCAAATAAATCAAAGAATGCATCCTGAGCACCAGAAAAGACAAAGTTTTGCAGCACCAGTTGATAAGGATTGTTGCGATTATCAAACAAGATGGAGATTGAGTGGGTAATGAACGGCTCGTAAAAGAGAAAACTATCAAATAAAAGCGATTAGTTATAACATTACTAAAATACTTGAAGTTACTCACCGGAAGTTCGATGGAACCGCTCTATCCAAAATGGTCCTCATGCTGGTATTAGGAAGCGAGTTTAGATTTTTCGCCAAAGAACGGGCGTTCGGCGTTGGAACACCAAGTTGATTGACAAAACCAGCTCGACGATGAAAAGCAGAAGTAGAGTTGCCAACACACAGCTGTTCAATGAATAAAAGTAAAATAATTACAATAAAAAACTTTTAAAACTCGTTTTACCTTTAGCAAAAGTGCAAATAGGTCTTCAATTGATTTGGAGATGTTGCGAGAAGTAGCGACGATGGGATCAACCAGCTTCTTCATCAGTGCAACAGTAGCCGGATTTGCCTGTGTAGTTGTGGCAGATGTTGAAGCGGATTCCTGTGAAGCCGCCTGGTCAATTGGTTGATCGACGTCCATTGGCGAATCAATGGACTCAGACATAGCGGCTAGCAAATTGGCTGGCACGGTTACGGCCTTGTCGATAATCTCCACCAGAGCATCAAACTGATCCTTGAGCTTAGGAAAGTGTTCACTCAGGTGGTCATTCAGGGCGCCTTCCTCCACACATGCAGTCATGTTCACCGTCTCCCAGTGAAGCATAACATGAATTCGCGACAGGGCATTAATAAGTTCTTGACCGAGTTTTGTTGCCCACTGTTCTAGCGCCAAGTTTCGCAGCTGATCGGATGAATGGTCGGGGCGGCAAACTTGAAGAAGGACCGAGATGTGAGTGTACATCATGGAAATAGCACGCCAAAGCTCAGTTTCCTGCCACTTTTCCTTTGGTTGGGCATTTTGAATCAGATCATTCAACATCACCGAAGGTCCCATGTTCTTGCACGAATCAGAGAACCGAGCAACAACAACGGGATCAAGACGATCAGTCATAATCGATTTAAGCTTCTGAAGCACACCAACAAAAATGTTCTTGTCTAAGGTGCACTTGAACAGCCACCACATGACAGTTGACATGTAATAACATGCGGCTGAATTGCCGAAATCAGCTGGGAGATTCGGCAATGTGAGAAGCGCCAAAAGAGCTGAGAAACCTTGCTGGCGCATAAACTCAGTCGCATGTTGGTTGCTTGTGTTGAGGATGCTTTGCAGAAATCGCATCTGAAAGAAAATATGTTGCGTTATATTAAATTTGTTTTAGACTTTTAAAAAGCTGAAGCATACAATGTTGGTGATGTAGTCGAGAAGAGGAACTGGCTCTCGGGTATCTCTTGAATTTTTCTTCACGTCAGTTGGTCGAAAGCTGAGAGTGTGACCACTTCTGATAAAGGACTCTTTCACTATAACATACTGGTTTGCATTGCCAAACTTTGTCAGCTGCTCCAAAGCTCGAACAATCGCATTCAGACCAGGAACTCGAAGAGATGGCTGATGTCGAATTAGTTGATCACCTGTGTGTGCAAATAAATATCACGATTAAACCGAGTTTAGGGGGACACTGGCGCGGTACACTTACAAGCTTTGCCAAGTTGAGCGGTGTTATCAAAAGACGCAGTCATATTTCCATTAATCTGAAGATTGGACATATACTCAGGCTTGGTAAAGATGGCCAATATCTTTTCAAAAGGCTTTGCTTCCACAAACTCGGCCAAGCCACGCGAATTCAAGCATAAAGCGGTGAGAACGTTTGACATTGCGTTTGAGAAATCTTTGTTAACCGGCAACTTTCGTTCAGGATCAAAGAGAGACTTTAGCATTACACCAGCGAGGCCATTTTCTTGCAAAGTTGAGAGCAACGATGGTTCATGGTGAACGTAAAGTGAAACCATGTCGATAGCGTACGCGAACACCGTGCTTCCGTAAAAGTCAGGATTACTTATCAGATGCTTTACAGCTTGAATGAATTCTGTGGACTGCATCATCGGGCGAATTGTTTCGCTAAGAGATGGATATTGCGTTGCTTTGCGAAGAAATGAAAGGAGGCCTCTAATGACGGTAGAACGTAATGGGTGGCATTTGTTTGCCGGCTGGGTAGTAACCGGTAATGGAAGATTATCAAGCTTCTTTGAGACATCGGAAGGACCGACATCTTCAGTCTGCATGGCAACGTCTTCGACGAGATTCGCTCTATCACTCGCAGATTGACTTTCTGTTGAAGGTTGAGCAGCTATTTCCTGTGGAAACACCTTTTGGCAAATCTCCACCTCTCGCTGAAATCGCTGTTGAATCACATTAAGTCCATTGTGACTTTGAAGTATGGCTATGTCGCGAGCCGTTATCGATTCGATGATGCGAACAGCTCGAGCCACTAAATTCAAGTTGTCAAGAGTGTCGTCATTGTGCTGAAGGAACTTGAGAAATCGCTCAATAATACCACACTGCTGAAGTGCCTGACGACCTGTGGGGTGAACATGTTAGTTGAAAATATAAACAGCTTTTGCAAAATGAGAGTTGACACTTACCTGACTCATAAAAGCCCATGTGATACACAAAGTTAAATAGAGAAGATGTAAAGCTCATTGGGTACTGCTTGACTGGCGACGGATCGATCATCGAGTTGATGACGGCACGAGTCAACTTGGGAATGAGGCCGTGGTAGGAGTTGGCGCCAGTTGACTCTATGATCACTCTTAGTTTGGTGTTTCGCTCGTAGTTGATGAAAGATCGCAGAGCTTTCAACGCAACTGACTTGAGATTATAAAGATCGTCAAGAGTAAGAATCTCGGCAGTTTCTTCGATTAGTGATGGACTAACGTGAAAGTTGCCCTCAATAAGTGCTGAAAAAGTATAGATTTAATATGACAATGCTGAAGTACATGATTCTCAGTATTCTTACCGCTAATTGCAAGGGCGCTGAGGCGAGCCTGAACACACAGCTGTCGTTGATGCAAGTCTGCAAATTTAGATGACAGGCGAAGACGATTGAACAGCTGTTGTTGGCTCTCAGCTGGCACCTTGTACTCAAGCACAAGATCATTCATCATCTGAGCAAGTGGCTTCTTCAAGAGATGGACGTTTTCGATGTGCATAACTTTCTTTTCGGATTTTTCAGCTGATGTATAGAACTCGAGGTGCACCGTGGTAGCCGATGAAGGATAGCTGTCCAAATCTTGAATACACTGTTTGAACGACACACCATTATCCTTTCCACCCCAGTCTTCAGCTAGGAAATTGATTCGATTACGAAGTTGAAGAGGCTTCTTATCTTGTTGGTTCAGTGGCAGATATTGGGTGCCACGTTTCGCAAGAGCAAAAAGAAGCTCGAGCACAGTGATAACAACAGTGAGATCGGTAGAGTTCATTAGAGCAGTGAGATGCTCAAACGAGCTGTAAACGTGCGAAGAGAAGCAGTGTTTCACCAAGAGGGTGGTAAACTCAAGAACATCGATGAGAAGCAGCTTTTTCTATTTTGTTAAGATTACTTTGTTAGTTATTTGTTTGTTGAAAGAAAAAGGGAAAAACTTGCCTTTACATTCTGATCTTGATCAACGTAAAGTTGCCACTGGTTGTTGCCAACTTTCTTTGCGCATTCTTCAAGAACTATATCAAAGGCATCCAAAATATCGACCCAGTGATACAGGTCAGACTGAGAAGAGGAAAAAGGTGGTGAGCTAAAAAACTTTATCACCAAAGTTATTATTACTTTTTTGTAAGGCCACGTTTTAATTTCATTGATGATGGTTCGCGCTTGGTCTGCATCCATGGCATTCTTGAGTTTTGTAATCAAATCATTGATGTCAGGAGGCTGGGCGGATTAAAGATAAAAACAAGTTAAAAATGACAACTGATGCACTAATCACTTACCACAACAGCATCCTCAGTGCCCAAGTACTGGCGTTTCAACTTTACCCGGTCGATCTTCATGATGGCAGAGACTAGGTAAGTCTTTCTGGTAGCTCAGATTACTCGTGGGGAGGTGTTTGTCTACGGTGCACTCCCCCAGCACCAGTGGTGCAAATGTACGCGAGACCTAAAGGCAAAGACGCAACAACAACGCACGATGTAATTAAAGTGATGCTCAGCGAGACAAATGTCATCAGCATCATCATCCACTGAGCCGAACTTACCGCTGAACACAGCAAGTGACGTAGAATGAGTCGACACTTTTGGAGAGATGAAATGGGAAGCGGCCTAGAGCGGCCACCTGAGGGGCGTCCAGGCACTGTGAAGTGGAGAAGCACCGATGCGACGAGGGTTGCCAAAGGCTGGGAGAGGACCAGGCGTCGACCAGAGCCGGAGATAACTACCGAAATGATCAGCTAATGAAGTGAAGTCTGGCCACCAAGCATTGTCATCACGCTCGTGACAACAAAAAGTTTTACGCAACAAAAAAGTCTATTCAGTCCCGCCACAAACGACGTATTTGCATTTTTTTAAAAGTTTTTCGGCAAGCACTTTTCGGTTTCGTGCTTTTCTTAAAAATTAGATCCTTCTTACTGGTTCGTAGTGTATCACGACATCAAATCAACCCAAATTTAAAGTGAATAGATTAAAATGACAAGTTGAACTATATTGTTCATTAGTAATGGTGGCATTGTCTGTTGTATCCCAAGAAACGTGAACATGTGTCATTGGCAAAATGGTTACTCTTCAATTTTTGTAGTTGTATAAAAGTGTTTATCTGACATGTTTTATTGCACATAGACTTTACCCAAAAAAATATGTACGTACTGAACAGATTATTTTGTACTCTTTTTTGCGTTTTTACTCTGTATTAAAAATCAGTAGTCAATGTTTTTCAGCCTTGAAATTGTGAACTTTGACATGTGTCATTTGTTAAAATGGCTGTATAAAACAGTCATTGTCATGCAAAATTATTTTAATGTTTATTCAATTAGTGATTAATTAAAAAGTAAAAGTACATACTAATTTTCACTATTTTACTTGCATCCTTGCCGGTCTTTCATCAGACACTCTCTCCCGTGCTTTTGTATCTATTCTCGAATTTGAAGGGAAACATGTATTTTTGGCGTCATCACTTTCTAACTGACTGACTGCTTCACACACGCAACCTCAACCTAAAAAGACAACACAGTCAAGCATATTTGAAAAAGTGGCAATGTAAAGGAGAAATGAGGAATAGAAAGAGAAAGTGCAGCCGCTGCAGCCGTTTGGTCAGACAGAAGACGGCACTTCTATTCTGGTATTGCGCACCAAGAGAAGTGTCTACTACTTGTGACTTTTCTTGCACTGACTCCTCTCTTACGCATCAAGGTTTTCAGGCCGTATCGCGCGTCACCACCGCAGCTGCCACCGCCGCCACTTCCACCAGATTCTTAATATTGCGACTCATCAGAGCTGTGTGTGCCGAGTGCTATGCAACACACACATCTAGAGCAGGAATTTTTCCTCCTCAAGAGCACCTATTCTCTTGCCACCGCCGCAGCGGCGCATCATCCATTGGCGCGCTCAAATCTGTGAGTGCCATCATAAATTTTCCGCCGTCTTCAATCAATCCGATGCGAACCCTTTTCTCGCCAATTTTCTCGTCAATTTAGCTCGAGCTCAAGTTCAGCGGCGGGTTCAATCAATTTCCAATTTCACCGCAAAGACATTCTCACGCTGAACCCTTTTGAGCACTTGTTGTGATGTTTTGTGAGCACTTACTCTGTAATACTCTGTAAGCCGTTATACCGTTACTTTGTCTCTCTGTAAGTCACGCACACAACACACAAAAAACTGATGCACAGTGTTTGCCCGACAGCGAGCAGCCATGAGAAAGACACCCACATCAGCGCCGCACTCTCCGCAGCCGTCGGCCCCATCTCCCTCCCCTCGACCCATTCCAATAGAGAAGGATGAACAGCTGCAGCTGTGCATTCAGCGCTTCGTCTCCGATGCCCAGTCCATGATGAATCAGTTCAATGAGATGTTCATCGGTGAGGTGCGACGATTCGCCGACGTCTGCATGGAGTTCTCACTGGCGTATCGCTCGGTGCATGAAGAGCGAAACTTTCTCAGCATTGAAAACCAGTCACTAAAAGATGAACTGGAGGCCAGAACGGGTCAACTGGAGATGACCAGCAAAGAGCTGCGGGAGACCAGAGAGGAGAATGAAGAGCTGGTGCGGCGCCTGGAATGCCTGGGCATGCCCTCCAGTACTGGCGCCTTTGACGCGGCAGGGTCGCCCATTATGGTGGGCATCAACTCCATTCGAATGGATCCAGTGGCAATGTCGAGACACTACGCAGTGTAAGTAGTCGTGCTTTGATGTTATTGTTGTCTGATTCTATCCATCAATTTGTTTGCAGTGTCAACTCGATGCCCGCCTTTCCCCGGCGATACTCAGTGGCCACCTCGGTGGCTTCATACGACGACGACCACGACCACCATTCGGGGAATCACCACAGCGGCTCTAGTTACCTGGCTGTGAGTCACGGCGGCTGCAGTTCCGCCTCGCCGACAATGTGCCCTCGGCCAGGACAGCTTAGCTCTGCAGGCAACTCCAACACACTGCTGCTGATCACTCCGCCAATCGACTTCAAGGGGGAGCACTGCACCGGGAGGCCTCTTCCGTCGCTGAGCTCTGATATGCCTGCTGAGGTGAAGCGCAAATCTGCCTCGCTCTCCCGCGACGACATCTATACCTACGTAAATCGACTGGAGCGACAGAGCGCCGAAGTGGTGGCCAAGCAACGGTCACCCTCGGTGGATCACATTCAAGAGCACTCTGGCCCCATTGCTATTGCTCAGGAGATGCACAGTCCCACTGACCAGCACTCGATGAGTTCATCGGCCGGAACCTTCTACGACTGCATCAGCAGCAGCTCAGTGGAGGCCGGCAGCGCTAAAGAGCGCCCCCCGAAGAGCCTCACCGAGGAGATCAACCTGATGTGCGCCCTGATGGTTGCTCAGGGAGGTGAAATGACCAATGACATTGCCCACCTCTCCAGTGAAGCCACATTCTCCGGGTACCTTGAGGCGGAACGTTCATCATCATCCTTTGTCTCAAAGACACCCTCCCCACAGGCCACCGATTACCTGCATCACTTTCAGCTGTACATGTCAAAGTCTCACGATGACGCGAGAGAAGCCGCTTTTGGTTCCGGCTCTGAGCTAACTGAAATTGAAACTGAAACCTCTCTCTCCGGTCAACTTCTCAGTGAGCACCTTCCGAAGAGGAAGAGAAGCTCAATAAAGGACGCGCCGGCCTCCACTGGCGAGATGATTCAGCAGTCCAAGTGGTACTCTAGTCACGGCGGCTCAGGCTCGCTTGATCTCATCGGCGACCACTCAGGCTATCACCGATTTCCTGATCTAGTCACCGTAATTCCTCTGCCTCTTCTTGAGCTGACCCGATATCTGCTGGTCGAAGTTTCGCACTTCATCTCGCCATCTCACTTTTACCTAATAGTCAACGATGAAAAGTGCGGCTCAAATGCTTTTGAGGACTTTCTGGAGTCGTTTCAGAACTTTTACAAGTCTCTCGATTACCTGGTGGAGGAGGAGCAGCACCATCACCACGAGAACGGTTTCCTTGACGAAGTGGCAGAAGACTCTGAATGGAAGCTCTACTTTACATCGCCTCCTGCCTCTGTGTCAGTGGGCGCTCACTTTGCCGGGTACATGGACGAGGACTACGAGTGGCGGCGTGTTCAGGTGCTTCATTTCGCAGAGGAGGAAGGAGAGGCTGAAGAAGGGGCTGAAGTGGAGGGTGACAGGCCATCGGAGCTGATGAACGTAGTGGTGCGTGATGTCGACTCGGGTCACTCGAGCACCATTTCAGTGTCGGCTCTGCGTCCTCTGAGCGAGGAGTTTGGCTCCATTCCCGCCTTTGCCATTCGCTCCTCTCTCGCCTACCTCTACCCTCGACCACAGCCCTCCACGAGCACTGACCTTCACCACCCGTCTGTTTCCTCTGAAGACGCTTCTTCCTCCATCTGGTCAGAGGAGTGCTGTCGACTCTTTGAGGCGCTCACCTACGACCAGATACTGACCGCCTCCATCATTGAAATACAGCGAGAGGACCTGACCGACACCGAGCTGGCACAGGTTCTACTGTGGTGCTCACCGGGCGCCGGGGAGGAGGAGAACCACCAGGAGGAGGAGATCTTCATCAACCGCAAGCTGATTGAGCTGAACTTTGCCGCCAATGTCGCGGAAAACGACCACTGGCTTCTTCGCTCCAACGAATCAATGAACTACTGCACCTCCTCAAAGTCATCCTCACAGCTTATAAAGCCACCTGGGGAGGCAGGTACTGCTGCTGAAGCTGTTCAGGCAGACGAGCCAACAAGTCAATTACCAACACCACCGCCGCCGCCGCCTGCTGCAGCCGCGGCAGCAGCAGAAGCACAGTTATCGCCTGTCGCCGAGGCTCCCGCCGAGAACTCAGCCGAAGTGCCTGCCACTAAAAAGAAAAAACTGAAAAAGACCATGTCAAAGAAGAAGAGAGAGTCAGCAGAGCAGCCAGTCATATCCGTTGAATGCGACGGAAGCAGCAGTAACCCGGTGGAGAACTCGTCAGCAGTTGCTTCGACAACAGAAGCAGTTACGGCCCCAGCAGCAGCCGTAGTGGTGGTGGCGGAGTGCAAAGGCGAGCCGAATGTCCTCCTCAGCGAGCCCTCCTCTATGGCGACACGTAAATATGCTTGCCCTCATTTTGATGCAGTGCATTCTAACGGTCATTTAACCACGGTCTCACCAACGGTCTCACCGGTGGCCACTTTGGAACTGGTCACTGATTCAGCCGGCCCGACCAAGCCAGCGAGCAAACCCAATGAGCTGTTTTACTTTACTATCACATTCGCGCTCATCTATCTGTACTTTACCTATCTGATCAATGCTTTCTAAACAAACACAGAGTGAGAAACTAACTTTATTAGTCACTTTGCACATTAGAATTCGGGCAGATTGCTTCGCAAACACACCCAACTGTCCCCTTTCTTGGTCTCTTTTAACGTTTGATTTTTTTATTTTCACAGTTTCATGTACTGTCAAGCCGTCCTTTATTGAAATATGCAACAGTTTTTATCTTTCCTCTTCGTCGCTTCACCATCTCGATGAGAGTGGTGGTCTTGATCTGTGCAAGTTTCCCCTAGAAAGCTGTCACAAGCTGCATCATGATCCGAGACTGTCAAGTGAGTGCACTTTAACAGCTTTGCTGATCAGGCGATCAATGACACATTATTCCCTTTTAGATTGGATCGTACAGAAGCACTCACGTCATGTCAAGCTAAAAAAGTCCTCTCATATGACATCACCAGGCATCGGAACTTGTCCCTATCCAACCATGTGCTACCCATTTCGGGTGACTACCGTGTTTGATGTGAACAAGTTCATTGGAATACTTCCATTTGGCGAACGGAAGCTTGACACTGAGGCAGTGAAAAGATTCATCAGTCAAATTAACGCCGGAGACCTTTTTGTTCCTGGCGCTAAGCTAGACTCACCATTCCGCACTTTTGTTCTGGAAATGACGTAATGACTCTCTTTCTTTAACTTTATCACAAAATACTGATTTGGCTTTTTACATTGACAGGGAGTTCTACAACCAACTTTCTAAAGAGTACAACTTAATAAACTGCAATTCCAATTCAACCTTTCTGGAAACTTTTCTGCAAAATCAACATCAAAACCAGATGATTGTCTTCTACGACGCTGCAGTTGGTCTCTACCTGCGAGGGTACATTGTCGGAAAAGACCCTGACACGCCTCGAACTGAACGTGCACCTGGATCAAGTCACGCACTGAACAGTAAAGATCAAACTGCAGACGTAAGCTCACCAACGCCTGAAGTTGTTAAGCGAAAGACTTTGTCGCTGAAGAGAACCAAAGTGAAGTTTTCATTGCACTCCACTGTCGATGGAACACCTGAGGAGAGGGGCACATCGAAGATTATCGTCTACGGCATTGACACAGGACGGTACTACTTAATTAAAACGGCTGAACTATTCAAGCTGGTCGACCAATTTGCGGCAGCGAAACCATTTGCTGTGGTGTGCAAGCTCATGGTCAAACAGAATGCTGATGGCACTTCCTGTCCACATGCTCTTGATGACAGGTAAGATTAATTAGTTTAAAAGTTTTCATTATGAAACTAACTTTTATTTTATTCGTACAGGGCTCGATTCCAAAGCGTGGTATCTGATCGACTTTTGTGCTTACAGTTTCACGACATTGATTTTAGTACTGAAAGAAATCTAGTCTCATTGTACCTCTTTTCTGATTATAAAGAATCAGCCACTCCTCAGAATATACTCTACCTGTAAGTTTTAATTGCTCATCCACAAGTCATTTGCTCAACAACTGTGATCCATTTATAAAACATTCTGTCTTTCATTTTTACTCGTCGTGTATCGGATAAAACGAATAAAAGTGATACCAAAAGTTGCAATTTTCGTTAAAAAAGATCTCAACATGAGATGGCGTTACTGTTTCATTCAGCTAGATTTGTTTTCACTTCTGTTGACATTTGAGTTAAATGATTTTTGACTTTACCTGTTGGCCAACAACAAACCTTGTTCCAAGACGATGTCTGGCTCTCTCAACGACTGGGAAGTGCTTCGACGATCTGCTCGACAGCTGGAAAACGAACTTGACTCAAAGTTGAATACATTCGGGCAGTTATCCTCTCAGCTAAAGGGCAAGTCTGAGCATTCGGTGTTGGGCGAGTTTGTGCCGTTGATAAGCGCAGCTCAAGATGCATTTGAAGGCAGCTACGAAGAGCAGACCAGCTTAATTTTTAAGCTGCTCACTTCTCTTAAGGATACCATTGATCGCATGGAATCGCACTGTCCATCTACCCTTCAGGAGAAGCAAAGCACGGCAATGAGACTCATTCAGCGTCATCGTGAGACTTTTAGAGACTACACGGCTGAGTACAATAAAATGCGGAACAGCATCCATGCTGCTTTGGTGCAAAGTCAGCTGCTGCATAAGTGCCCAAGTTCAACTTCGTTCGTCGTGCAAACAGCAAATGGCTCTTCTCCCTTGGAAGTTGAATCGAAAAGCATTGATTCTTCCACTGTGCTCATTGAAGAGCAAATTGATGTCGCCAGACGGACTCGTGAGACTTTGTTGAATCAACGAGCCAACTTGGAGTCAGTTCAAAGCAAACTGTCAACCTTGGCTAGTAAGAAACTTTCAAATTATTTTATGTTGGTTTTTAATATGATGTTTTTCAGATACATTTCCTCGTCTGGGCCACATTCTACGTCGCATTATGACGAAAAAACGTAAGGATTCAATCATTCTGGCATTGGTTATTGGCATTTGCCTATTTATCTTGATACTGTACTATTTCTAATGTTATTGGGGAACTTTATAATTTTTTTTCAAAACTATCACAAAGACAATTTACTTCAGGTCATATTTGTCAGAAAAATGTGTCAACTTCTAATTTTCTCATGTCAAATAATTAATTACTCGAGTTTATCTTTACCCAAATTATTCAATCAATTATTTAATTTTCCTAATTCTCACACTTGCGTTGCTTAATTACCAATAGTACCGGTGTTTCATAGAAATGCTAATTTTCAATTGACCCATTTCCCTAAATCTAGAGAGGGTCTCGACACTGTCCTCCCAGCGCCATAGTAACTGAAGGTAGGCTTCAGTTTATTGTCTGGTCAGCCAGGCGGGCCATTGCTCCGTACTTCATCACAAGGGGTACAGTGCAGTGAAAGTCTCTTCTGGGGAGTACACGACAGGAGTGGTTCAATTAATTACAAATTCCTCGTAAAAGTGCCCTTCCTGTAGCCAGTGTCTGATGGTAATTAGATTACTTGATTGAAAGGGAACCCACAGAAAGTATCTGCCTGCAAAAGTGTCTGCGAGCCTAAAAATGTCTCTGCTAGACTATTTGTTTTGCTCAAGCATATCCAAAATTAACCCCAATTTGGTGAGCACAGTGCTCGTTGTGGGGTATATAATATTATTACAAAGATAACACTAGTGGCTGTTCTCTGTCTCTTTTTTGCAGCCGTGCTATATTCGGATAATTTATATTCAACACCAGCGTCATGCTATAGTCACAAGAGAGGGATTACAGGAATTTTGGCTTGAGAAGTATTGGAGAATAAATTACCGTACAACCAGGTTCTTTATTGCATTACCTACTTTAGCCACTTTTACTTTTGCAGTACCATAGCTTCTCCAATAGTGGCAATAAAGAAATTTGATTACGCCCAATCTCCATGTTTAATCGGTTAGAAATTATAAAATATTCATGTTACATAAAGTAAAGTTTCAGTTAAATCTGTTTTCAGAAATTTAATTTCGTTAATTTAAAAAATAAACTTTTTTGTACTTAACCTATTTTATAGGGAGTTTGGTGTCTTCTTTACAACATTTTCAAATAAATCATAACGAGTAGGCATTATCGTCCACATATAAACTCATTTTTTTGCTAATAAACACAATAAAAAGTAATGTAGCCAATTTTGTTTTTTGTTGTCATTGCCGTATTTTTGTCAATTGCTCAAATAGGGCATTGCAAGTTGAGTCAACTCTAAATAATTGAACAATTATTGACATTTCTACTTGATTTTTTTGCTACAAATAAACTGAAAAGCTTTAAGTTTAAAACCGATTGACACAAATTTGTTCAAATACAATAGCTTATAGGGGGAACACGCTGTTTGCACAATTTGATGTATATCGATACGCATTCAAACATATTTTTATTATTGGTAAAAACAGTTCTAAACCATAAGGCTATTTTAATTGTCCTATCTACGATAAACATTTGAGTCTGTTGTTATTTTCCTTTTTGTTGCAAGACTATTGGCTGTTCACTGAATGCTGTGAATGATTTGAAAAGCTTTTTGTCATTATATTTTTACATTAGCTTCAACTAAAAAGATGATATATTTGATATGAGCATTTGCAGTGGACACTTTCACATTAAAAATTTTGCAGATGACAGATATAGGCTAAATTGTCAGTGGGAGAAGCATAATTTAGACAGATTGTTTCTACCTGACAAATGGCCCATTGTAACGGCAATGGAAAGTAATTTTGTTTTAGAGGGCAATCATATTCGGTGGCAATTTTTGTGCAAAAATCAAATTAGTCGTTAAGAGTTTTCTACTACCGTCTCCAGTGACATCGATCACGCTTCCACATTCACTGCATTAGTTGATAATCAAGCCCAGAAAGTCAGGTAAATTAAAGTACCAACTTTTGTGATAGTTAACCCTTTGAGGTAGACTCATTACTGTAATGCGATAAATGCAATGCAGAATTTAAAAAGATTGTTTATTGATTATTTTTTGTTTAGTCTTGTTTAAATGATTTTTAAAAATAAATTATTTGCGGTAAAGTAAATATGATTATTTTGTAAAAAATACATATGTTAAACATGAATCATTGAAAGTGCAAGTTTTCATTCACAATGAATATTCCCCTTCCGTTACGTCATTTTGTTAATTTTTTCTGTGTGACTAATTCTAATTACAGCTCAATGACATCATCGCGACGTATTTTTGCTAATCATAATAATTAGCATTAATGAAATTAGCACACATGTCAGCGGTAAGCAACGGTACGACTGCACTGTTACCTACATTTCCTTTTTTTATTGCTTCACATATTGGTAAGCACTAAAGCAATGGTCAATGTAAAGCCAAAGATTGATTTACAGTAGTCTCGGGGCTCACTTGTTGTAAACCAGATTTTTCAAGTTCTGACTACATTGAGCTAATTAAAGATTTTTGAATCATGTTTAAAACACAAAACTAAGTTTAAATCATTTTTTAAATAGTTGCACAGTTAAATGAATAATAGACCTGAATTCATTTTGCAGTCGCAAAATTCAAAACAGTTGAAATGTGTTGGGGTCCATATTACACGTAATTAATAAAGATAAAGATTAATGACTAGAGAATATGATAAATAGAAAATATAGTGTCTATATAAAAAAATGAACAGTTTTTTGGTTGAAAGGGTGAGCACGGAAAAGGCTCGCTTCTGGAGGTGAGCAAAATAAGAGTTCCAAAACAACAACAATAGGAACTTGTACGGTTGCAACTTTGCAATGCGTTTCTCTGTCTCTTTCACTGCATTAATACATAATGAGGTTATGCTCTAGTTGGCGGCAATGCAATTAGTGCAAATATATCACACAGTGCAATGGACACTGTCAGGGCACACGTACTGACCACTTGCAGAGATATGCACCGCCACTGAGAAGGTTTAACGCCGATTATTGCACTTTGCCCCTAAATAGGCAGCTTTGTTTCAAAGGCCAAATACGAATTGACTGCTCTCATGTTTTGCTGATATTATGGGGGAATTTAAATTTTCATTTTTACTACATTGATTTTTAAGCAATTTTCTGCAATTTTTGTTGTAAAATGTCATTTTATTATTGACCAATTTTGTCACACACTGTAGTTTTTGATCAATAATTTTGGTTAGATTAATTAAATTTAAAAACTAAAATAATTTTTACGTTACATTTTTATTTTTAATGAAAAAATTGATCGTTATCAATTGATTTTGGGGCGACTATCTGTACTAACTAAAGTGCAAGATATTTTTTTGGTGCAAAAATCTAATTAGCAATTCAATTTGGTCAGTCATTAGTAAAAGTCAATCACTAATCTATAAACAAAAAATATGCTTAGCTAAACCAATGATTGATACTAGCTCAGGACAATTTTAGCACTCCATTTTTGCGGACTGCTTCAATTGCTCTTCATGCATCTCACATTGAGTTACATTATTGCATGTGTTATTCAATCTTTTTAGTGACTTTAAAATCAGCACGCACAAGCAAAGCAGTTGATTATATTTGTGGTTTTGTTTTTACTGCACCCTTTTATTAAATGTAGCAGAAAGAAGTAATGCGCAACTAAAAATGAATCCAAAGAAGTCTAAACATGCAATGGCTATAATGACTTTAATCAGCATAAACTCGTTAATTATAGATGCAACGATACATGTACATGTGAATTTCGTTAGAAAACATTTGTTGTACTACTAATGTCTCAATTCAATGTCAATGGCATGCAGCTATCGATTTCTATTTGGAAACATCTATTTTAGTCTACATCGTAGTCTCTTTTTAGATACTCGCATTGACAGTATCTATATTTAAATCAATCTGATTTAGATATCTTGTGTTTTCTTATGGCAGTCGCATTGACAGACATACTGTTGTTCCAATTGAAGAACACCATCTTTAAAAAGAAGCGCAACACACAAAAATGTAAAAAATTAATAATCACTACTGTCTTCCTTTTCTTGTTAAAAATTGTAATTAACTGCTGGACCTTGTTATCGTACTTTTGTCAGTTGCACTTTTTAAAAGCATCAAAACAACAGAAAACTTGAATATCAAAAGGTCATTCTGGTGAAGGAGAGTTAAGATTGATAATGATAGTTGACAGTGAATGACACTTTGTTTTTCTTCTGTGAACACTGCCCTAACACTGTCATTGTTCACTATTCTTTTCAGCATCAAGACAAACAAAAATCGCCAACACATTAAACTCGAAGGCAAGTGGTTGTCTTCTTGAAAGTGAAAAGTTATTGAGCAAACAATACATCACCGTTTAACACGTGCCGGGGACATTTTAGTTAATGAGATTCCACACATCGGCTGAGCCTTCTTCTTTTCATTGTCATGCACCTGTCAAGTGCAATTTCAATTCTTTTTACTTTAAAAAACATTTAGTAGAGCTGAGATTACGTATTTTTTAGATGTTCACCTGTGATAGCATATCAGTATTGGGTCAGTGATCTTGACCCTAAACCAGCAGATCATTGTAGGTCAATTTAAAAAAGTTTTGTATAGTGAACTTTCTTATTATACTTTATCTTGCTAAATTTAAAAATGTTGGCAAACTCTTTTCAATCGGTTAAAATTTTAAAATTGAAATTCACCCGATTTAGTATCACTCAACAATAAAAGACAGTTTTGATGTTCAACCAAGTGTAAAATTTAGAATATCACAATTTGGTCTTTTTTACTAGGAGAATACAAAAGTGTTTTTAAATTAAGATTTTGCACTAAAATGTTTGTATCAAAAAGCTTTAAAATAAATTTTGTGTAGCATTCAATGGTGAGCATTTTTCTCTTAAACATAATATTGGTAGCATGTCTACCTAGTTTTTAATGCGATATAATTTTGACACACTAATTTTGTGTTAGAATAAGCTTTGTGCAATTTTTAAGTGTGGACTTGACTTAAATTGTAGCTGCACACAATATTTATCAAACACATGTTTTTGAAAAGACATCAACAGTGCTGCGGTAAACTAATGATTCATTGGACATTTGTGGTCAGAAAGTTTTGAGGAAAGAAGTCAGTGGACAGCTACCTCTGGAATTGTCAAAGGCGTCACTTGGTAAGATTATTATAATCCAGCTTATTGCAACAATTTAAAAGATTAAATTACATAGAAAGGACTAGAGTAAATTATTCTGACAAATTGCTCTCCCGTGTTTGTCCCTCTGTAAGCACTTTGCAGATTTGACACTTATTAAAATGGTTTAGATATTCAGCAGTTTAAAGAAGTTGACACTTGTCTTATGTTAATATATTAACGTCTAACGGTCAAATTCATTTTCGTTGTTTGCCTGACATCAATTAGCAGTGTGCAATGCAAAGCGATTGAAGTGCAAATGAGCGTTTTGTAAAAACTGCTAAACACTTAACTAAAAGTTTTTGAATGACGCAGAATTTAAAAGCAAAAAGCACTTGCAACACTTTATAAAATTAATAATAATACCTGCTCAATTAGTTTGTAGAAAAAATAGCTAAAAACATTTAATTTTTTTTGATAAAATTGTAATTTTTACTTTTGGCTGTAACTTTGTTTTTGCTAATCTGCTTGGTTTTGATTTGTGAGAGAACAAAAGAAAACATGTGAATATTTTGTCATCAAATAGCAAATTAACAAGAGTCTTATTACTCTGGAAGCTTCCTAGCCATTTGTCTTGTTTTGCTATACCTTTAAGGTTTTTTGTTTGATGAAATCCGAAATGGTTTTTTAATTAGGGAAGTGTTGCTGAAACTTTTTGCTAATGTCATTGATATTAAGCCCTGGAGGATGTCTACTCGGTGTGTACTGTTTTCTTCTTCTCCTCTCTCTTCCGAATATTGTCCGATGCTGAAAACGAGCATGTCCAATGGTCATTGTTGCTCGCCTATGAAATGTGCTGAGAAGAACGAACACGGATGAATGAGAAATGATAAAAGACTCGTGTGAAAAAAAGTGAATCCAAGTGAAACGTTCAGTGACGGACAGTGCTATTGACAAAAAATGTACAAGCTAATTTGCGAATAGAAGCTTCTACGCTAGTAAAAATTTCGCGCGTATTTCAAGCTCCCGTTTTTCCTCTTTGTTGCGCCTTCTCATTACCCGAAACCACGTTGTTCACCTTTGTTTGTTACTGTCTAATTCAATTAGACGCACTAGCACTTTTCCAGCCTCTTGTGACGAGATGTTGAAGAGAAAAAAGTTGCTCGCTTTCTCGTTTCAGTTCAACTTCAGCATCTTAATTGCATCAGTGAACGGCTGGTCGTTTATTGTCTTTCTCTTGGTTTGTTTCCTTTCACTGTTTACCGAATCTTAGTACAACTCATCGAACACACAGGCAATAAAAGTGCAGTACACGTGACATCCTTATTAGCACTTTTCCTTGTTTCAACCTGATCAGACCTTTCGACGCCATTTATCCGCATCTCATGAACATTCTTTTGTTCTTTCAAGCCGTAGTCTGCATTCTCTGTAGACAAACTACGAATTGTTTTTGTTTTGACATTTGACCAATCTCTCTTTCTTTTTGAGACTTGTCCGCATAAACTTGTACTTATCACTCGTCTGAACTCCGACAGACGAGTGGATCAGACGGATTGAACGTCAGCGGAACAATTTGATAATGGCAATATTTCTAATAATTACATTTGTACCGACCGGCAAATCTGTGTGTTCTTTTTGTGTATCGCCAGTGGAGCAGGGAAAGTCAATCGAGTCAACTGTGTACGCTGAACTCTTTGCTGTACCATTGGCGCTCTCGACTTATCTCACTCGCCGTTCTCAGCTGAATCAGCTGTACACGGAGCAGCAGTTTAATTGGTAGCGCAATTACTAGTTGTCTTTGCAGTAGCACTTTGTCAGCAAAGTTCAGAAGTACTACTACTACTACTATGTTTGCCGTCAGTGTGTATGGATTTGCTGAACACCTATTATGCTTGCCGCCGACCAATTATGCCTTTCGTTTCGTTGAGATCATTCACAAGTGTTAGCAGTGCACTCAGCACCACCACTAATGGACATGTGTGTGTGTTTGCGAGTGTTGTGTGTGCGGTTTCGAACACGAGCTCAGAGCTAGTGTGCAGACTGGCGGATAACGGAGAACTGTCTTCCCTTTGGCGGGGCTCTCTTTCTATTTGCCAGATTTTGAATTTCAAGGAGAGTGGACACTGCCGCGAGATCTAGATGTTCAGCAGACGGCAAATGCAAGTGCTCTGCTCACCACCACTACTGTTGCCTTGTAGTTGGCCACTACTGTGTACACTAAATGGCGCCAACGAGTTTTCACCTGCTGCTGCTGCCAGCCTCGAAGACTGTGTGGTCAGACAGCTGAGAACGAAAAACTAGGTGGACGCGGAGAGACTACTGCTCTACAAGTAGTCTTCTCTCTCCGTAGGCATTTGCATTCGATGTGCCGCTCAACATTCGGACCAGCCGAGACACTCTGTGGTCCAAAATGTCAAGCGGAAACTTCACTTTAACGGAAAGGTGCTTGCAAAAATACTTGTGGGCCAGGAGGATAGACATGCCGCCCAGATGAGAAGAGTCTCGAAAACTTTGTGAGAATGAACACAAACAGTGAGGAGGCACTGATCACACGCCCAGACTCTCTTGACGCTTCATGTTTTCTATGCTTTTTCTTGCACATTCAGACACGCGGGCGCGAAAGAAAACGAAATGTCGACAGTGCCGCAGCTTCAGTTAGATCAGTGAAAGCCAACGAAATGAACGGTGCTGCAAGAGAAATAGTGCTTGCTGTTCTGTCTGGCAGTAATCAACTGCCCCGACCACAGTACCCAACTGCCCTAATGCAATAATTCTAATTAGCACCAATATAATATGTGCAGAGGATAATCGTCTTTTGGCGAGGAGAAAGAGTGTGTGTGTGTGTGTTACTCTGCATTGAAAAGTGCTACTTTTGCCGTACTGCAACTGCGAGTAATCGTCGATAACCACCGCTGTCAAGTCTACTACCCCATCGCATGCAGAAAAACTCTTTCTTTTCCACTTCCTCTGTCTGCACTCAACATTGTTCTCCACTTTCCGCCTCACCTGTGCCACTACCACCAAAAATGTGACTAAGCTGAACTCATTCTGCTGGGTTTGCACACTGGCCTAGTAGCTCAAATATTCAGTTCCTTTTTGGCTTTTGATTGTGCCGGCTGGACGCCATCAAAATCTGACCTAAAACTATGGCGTTTTCATTGTGATTTATATTAATGCACTTTTCATAAACTTTTTACAACTTTAGTTTGTGTAGTTTTTTAAATAGAAGTTTAAATTTTATACCAAGTAATTTTTTTAATATTTTGTAAAATTATTTTCTATTGCATCAACCAACATTGTCACCTTTTAAAGAAAAGTCACCTTTCAAAAAGTGCACTTTCATAGCTTAATTATTTAGGATGAGTGTTTTGAGTGGATCAGCTGCACAAACAGAAAAATATTTTCAACAAAATGGTTCTACGAAAAAGATAACAATCAAGTGATTCTGAATCTGAAATACACTACAGTGCCTATAAATTGCCTTTTTCAGCTTTTTTATAACTATTTTACAGTCGCCATTCTACAATTCTACCGTAAAAAATTAATAACCTCGTTTCCAGTGTCTTTATCATTTTAAACTGACACACCACAATTCTGAAAATCAAAAGCATGTTGCTTGCCTTATGCAACTTTTATTTAGTTTTTATATTTAAAAGTTGCTTGTGGATAATTTATCACCTCAATTTAAGTATACTTGCATTGTAAAAACGCCAACAATTTTGAATACTTTTTGTTATAACTTCAGATTTAATATTTTATTGTGGTTCGCCCAAAAACTGTATCGCGTTTCTTTTCAATCAAACTTTGATGTTTTTTTTACAAAAAACTGATTGATAACATCCACATATTTGCATCGTTTTAAACTCACTAACAACTCAGTTCCATGTAAACTTGTAAAACTACTTTTTAAAATTACCATCACATTGTTTGTGTTCATCAAAACCAAATCAAGCTATCATTAAAGTGCTATCGTTACATTTGATTTTTGACAAGTTGACTTGTTCAGACATGATTTACTGAATGCCAATGTGTGAGCTTAAAGTTATGCGCAACAAGCAACAACAAAATTACCTGGCTACACCATCTGAATCAAGGCAATTTGCCGTTCTCCTTTTCATTTTTTACCTCCATTTTTTTGCGTTGGGTATTCAAGCAAAAAAAACGCCAGCTTTTGTCATTTTTTTCCGCTACACTCCTCTTCATTTCAATTTGATTACATCTTCATTTACTTTTGCGACAGCTTATGACACCGCAAAGTTCTTTTACTATGCCAAATAGTTTGCCAACTTTAACTCTGTAATGACGTTTACCTGCCGACAATAGGTAGGCATTTAAAGAAATGTTTGTTTACGATTGCTTACTTTTGCAAAGTTTGTGTTCATCTAAGGTATATAATGTCTAAAAGTATTAGTGGTACTTTGAATAAGTTTTTTTGTGCTTTTTGGTTTTATTATTTACATCTGCAGACACAGCAAATTTTACGAGTTTACTAAAAGTTTAGCAAATGTTAAAATCACAGCTTTACTTTAATTTTCCTTTGTGTTAAAAATAAACTTACTTTTGGTTTTTGCTCAAATCGATTGTATTTATAGATTGCTTTGTTTGCTTAAATAATATCATGTTGGTAATTGATAACTGTACCTTATAAAATTAACTTTATCTTAAACAGAGATTTTTAGTATTTTTTTGTTAATTTTTGCACCAAGACCTTTACAAAATACATAACGCCTAGAAATTGGCAATTTGTTCTTTTAGTTTCTCTTTTTTATCGGTTGTGAGAGGGAAATTAATTTAATTTTAATGAGTTGAAAAATCAGCTGAAAAACTGGGCGCCTCAGGAAATAGGAGCACAGCAATCATCCGCCTGAGATGATTTTCATTGTTAAAGCTTTTCTGTTTCACATAATAAAACAACAGATGCTTGTCATAACAAACTTTCTTCCTTTCTTGAGATCTCTATCAGACTGAAAATCTCATTGCTTATCTCTTTATTTTTCCCATTCTCACTCTCCTCCGGTGTGCTTAGCAAATAGGTTAGGGTTGCAATTAAAGTAATTTTTACAAGCACTCATTTTCCTTTGTTTTTGTCTGTTTCTTGTTTTTGTTATTACTTTGTATGTGTGTATTTGAGCACATTGAACATATGTAGAAAACTGTGGGTATGACCGCCAATGAAAAGCTATTATCACTGTTCACCTTTCGTTGGGTAATTATCAAAAGCAGAAGAAACTATCAGCTTTTTTATTTTAATTGGAATGCAATTAAGAGCAAAGAAGGTAAAATGGCAAGCATCGAAGGGAAGTCAATGGGTGTTTGTCGCTACACTGTCTCTGTGTTATTTATAGAATCGCCTGATCTGCAAGTTGCCTCTAAAGATGCGAATCAATCTGATTTTTGAAGGCGACGACCGCGATTTCTTTTCTGTTCAATTATGCCAGCTTGCTGTATTCAAATGTGATTGATGAATTGCAATACTGCCAAAAAGAGATGAGTAATTAGACTATTTTTTCTGACACTAAGTGTCGTCTTCTGTTTGCATTTTCTGACTCCCCTTTTGTTTTATATTTAGTTTTAATTACCTTTATAAGGTTTTTCTTGTGATTAATTTTTAATCGAGTTTGGTTAGTTCACGTTTTAGAAAAAAATGTTTTGTTTCAGTTTGCCCTTTTTTGACAAATCAATCAAGTTAATGTTTTTTATGAAATCAATTATTTACCTTCCAAAAACAAATTATTGTTGAGGTTTTGAAAAAATATTTATCATTTGTAGAACATTTTTTATTAAATTAAAATTTTTTTAATGAATAAAATTTTTTAAGGTATTGAATAATCTCAACCAAAAAATGAATTAGCCTAATAATAAAAGTTGAATCAGTAGAAACGATTTGATTACAGGTATTTAATAATTGAATTGTTTCTGACGGTGTAATTGTTAGTAAAATATGAAAACTAGAAATGTAGTGCAACTAAATCAATTGGGATTTCCATCCTTTACCTTACAACCATTTGTTTTGTTTTATGTTTCCAACTTCTGTCACGATCAATATCAATTGCGTAATACTGAAGCTAAAGTTTCCTTGCTATGCTACTATCACTGTTTTCCGACTTTTAGCACGGTTAAATATAATTTTTAACAATCAGTTGCACTGTATTGCCAATTATTGATAACATCAGACACGAAATTGTTTTGAAATGGGTTTTGTGTTTTAACTTAAACTGTAACTAAACAAGGATCTATCACAAAAACTTACCTTAATTTAAAAAAAATTATTTTAGGTTTTTGAACAAAAACTTTTGTGTTTTTGATACAAATACAATTGTATTTGTATTCCGGTGTTAAAATTGTACAAAATACAATTGTATTCCGGTGTTGAGAGTGTACAAATACACTCTCAACACCGGAACAGAACTCTGGCCGTGTTTTGAATTCAAACAGACCGTCGTTTTTTCTTTTATAAAGTAACAGTAGAAGGGTGTTAGCCAAAAATACTATTACTCTGTTTAACAAAACAACTGTTTTAAAGAAAAGTATTCTATTGTTTAGGAAAAAGCATTTTTAATCAAAATAAATTTTTTATTTCATTTATTTTTAAACTTCCGTTTTAGTAGAAAAAGTTAGTTTTTGTGTAATTTAAAAATCACATCTTTTTAATTACGTTGTAACAAGCTTGTATATTAAATATAGATCAACAAATACAGTATAAAAGCAATTGTGCACAAATTCACATGTGAACAATTAATGTGCTTGACTTTAAATTGTCATTTGAGTGCTTGACTTCAAAACGCATCAAGTATTTGCAAACTTACTTCAAGTGCATGTGCTGTGAAAGTGAAAAGGCAAAGCTAATGGAAGCATTTTATTGACCGAGTGACCGCCATCAAAGTGCCAATTGTTAATGCTTGCCATGCAGGTTAAAACTAATATCCGTTCTTGGTAGTTGTTTGGTTTTTTTACAAACTTATTAAAGATTTTGCAAAAATCTTCATTTTTTTATTTTCACTTTTGTTTTTCGAAGTTGTTGATCTTATAGGGTTTATTGAAAATGCTTTTTCATTCAAACGATGCGCAGTCAATAATTTAATTAAATGAATTGATTGATTAATTAATTGAAAAAGACGGTCGAACTGAGTTGTTTCAAAAATCAGAAATTAGAGCATAAAAACGATGATGCAAAGCCAATCTTCAATAATCTGTCAGGTAAAAACGTGCATTTAGCCACCTTTTGATTATAACAAATGGTAGCCACTTAAAATTAGATCATTTTGACACATGTCAAAAACTTTGTTGTGGACTCCCCCTCTAAAAGTTTATTAAAACATTTTAATTCACAAACTCAGATGGCTATTTATAAGCTCAACAGAAGCTCAAAATGATGTAGTAGTTAACACCAAGTTGTAGTGCTATGCTGGTTAAATTCGTTTTACTAATCGTCAAGAATAGCTCCTTTGCTAGCTTTCAATCTTAGCAGACATCCTCGATTGGCTTTGCCTGTGGCCATTGATCAGTCGCTGTCTATCCATCTCTATCCTCTCTTCACCTTTCTTCCTCGTCATCTTTCAGTCTATTATTATCACTATTGGAAGTTGCTTTATCTGTACTAAACACTGCAGCATTGTTACTACACTTTGCCTATTAGCACCAATCGAGCGTTGACCATCTATTTCATCTGATTCATTTTTTGAATGACCCCAGCATCACTACAATGGAAGTAGTGCAGTGCAGGTCACACTTTCAATAAGTAACACTACACTTGACCGTCAAATCAATTGTCTTCCTCATGCCATTGTGTGCCTTGCAAATGTAATTACATACATTTATTGAACATTTATGGTAAATTCAATGAATTATTAGCACTGTAGATGAATATAGTTTGACTAGAGGAAAGATATACATTTGCAATGCGGCAGATGGGGAGAAAGGAAGATTAAATGCCTTCCAAACAGCAAGTTCGTGTCTGTCTTGACTTTGAGATTTGAAGAAAACAACAGAAAAGTGAAAAGAAAGAGCGAAGGAGCTGAATGCTAAGCAAAACTCTCTTTAAGGCTTGCACTAATTTGAATTAGCCTGTTGATGAAATTTAATATTGCTAATGTATTCATGCTTTTGACTTTCACTTCTTTTTAGTGGTCAAGTGCAGCTTTTGTGTATTTGAGCAGATTACCTGTATAATATTATTTCACACTAAAGCATCTTTAGAACTAGTGTCCTTTACAGTTATCATAATTTACATAAAAACTTTCCGTTTTTTGTAAAATTTTTAGTTTTTAAAAGTTTAAAAAATCAAGTTGAAGTATTTGCTAATCAAAATGAGTTAAACTAATTGAGTTGTCATGTCAATGGAGTACATCTTGATTAAATTGATCATTCTATTATTAAACATAAATTACTATTGAAAATTATGTGCAGCAATTATTACATTAGAAAGTTGTTTTTCAAAAGCAGTAGTTGTAAACCTTACAAGCACAACAGATGAAAAGGTTGAACAGGGTGAAAAGAAAATTATCTATTGTGAGCTGACATGTTAACAATCGTTTTTAGTTTAGTTCCGACAGTTGACTTTTGCGCTTTTTGTTCAGTTACTCCAGATTTAAAATGTTTTAAAATTTTTATAGTCAAGTGCTGATATATCTTTTTAACAATTTTTAAAGGTTTTAATTAATTTCATTTTGTTTTTATTTGTAGGTGCTGAATCAGTGTAAAAATCGTTTAAAACAAATCCATGTTAGTTCAACTTTCAACGGTTACAAAATTACAAAAATCATCATGAATGACTGAACCTGTTCTTACCTGCTGATCAAATAATGGCTACTTTAACGAAAAACAGTGCTCAACGGGAATTTCACACAGCCGATTTATTTGAACGAATTTATCCAAGGCATCGAAAAAGGTTAAAAGCCGAGAAAGCAATTAAAATGGCGTTCACTGATCCGTTACTGAATAGTCAACCAAAAGTCGTCACCGAAAGAGGCTTGACATGCATTGAAACGGACAAACATAATCAGGTGATATCAAGTAAATCACCTGATTTAAAAAGCAATCAAAGGAGGAATCAGTCAGCAAATGTGTCACAGTGTTATGATGTCTTTTCACCGACTGGTAATAGTAGCAGCAAAGAGGATGATCCCCTAATCGGCCAGTTGACCTCAGCTGAACTCAATCACTGTGAGACTGAAGAGCAGTGTCAATTGCCATTATGTGATACATTTCAAGCAGATACTTTTCAAATGACCAATCGAACACTGCTCGAGAGCATGTCAATCACCATCAGCAGCAGCACTCTTCATTCATTATCATCGCACCGGCCAACTTCTACAAACGGCTCAGCTTCCTCATATTCTCCCGATCTACTAATCGCCAAGTCTTGGAGACTGAGATTCTTATCAAATCATCGACATTTATCGTCATGCCGATCACCGATATCTGTTATTAAGTATCTACTACTGCTGCTGCCAATTTGGCTTACATTTGTGCCCAGTGATACAATCGAGCAGAGGCATTCTTTTTCCATCTTTGCGCAGGCAGCCAAAGGTAAGTCTCGTTGCCATTATTTCCTCCTCTCCTCTTCTCCTCCCTGTCTACGTTTGCTTTTTGCTTTATTTTTTGTTGTTCACCTGTGTGTGCTGTGCGCTTTCTACTCCCATTTCCTCACCACGGCTAAGATTGATGACACTGAGCGAAAGCGATCTGATAGATAGCAGTAGACCGCAAACACATTCGATTTCATTGACGCATTGGGTGTTCTCTCAGCTGTGTTCCTTTGCCGGTCGGTGGCTTAGCTAGTGCACCGAGCACAGACGAATAGTCATTTCTTCTGCTCGTTTTGTAGCTGTCGTAAATCTTTCGAGCTACAGCTGTGCTGATGGATTTGCATTTGTGGATGACATATGATTACATAGGCTGTCTTCTGTTCATGTGCTGCTGCATCGCTGATGCTAACAAGGAAGACAGACAAGCTGACATTTTACTAGCAATACAAATATTTGCCGGTTTCACCCTAAAAAATGAGTAATTTCATGTCAATAAGAAGCAAAAGTGCGACTGCTTAGAAAAGAGGCAAACTTCAACAGTAGTAATTCTCAGATAATGCCTGTACTTAGGGCAATTTAGTACTGAAAAATTTGTTTCGGTAAATTTATAAATGTTTGAAATTTTAAAATTGAAAATAAAGCTCATTTTTACTTGTTTAAAATGATTGGATAAAAAAGAGGAACAAAATTAATACTTGGGTGAATCGTATTGAAATGATTATGATTAAACAAGAAAATAATTGAGTACAGGTTGAACTTGCTGCAAATGTCTGCTCTAAGAAAACGCCCAATTAAATCTGAAGCATCTAAAGTTGCCCATCTATTTATTCGTTTCCAGCAGCTTAAAACTCAAACACACAAAGATTATTATTTTCAAATCGCCATCACTGTGCAATATATCACAAATAATATATCACTCAAATGCGGAACACCTTAACCTTTTTGCTTCCTCCTCAATGAAACACGCAATATGACAATTTTCACTCAAAACCTCTTACTCAGCAACTTTTTAAGTTTAATTGACAAGTATTCAGTCAAACTGGTTAAAGCTTGAACTTTTGCTGAAAACGATGTTTTTTTAAATCAGCAACTTTTTATTTCGTTAATGCCAAAACGGGCTACTCACTGCTTTTTACACCGGTAGTTATTTCTTGCGACCATAAAAGTTCGTCAGCTGAAATGAAATGGACATTTAAATTTTATATCCACTAGGGCTAAAAACGTTTTGATTTTGCAAATTCAGTTAAGTTGTGGGGTTAATTACCCAAAATTATTGCTTTGCACTGATCTGTCTTTTTCGTTCACTTTTCTAGTGCATACTTTCTCCTTTTTTTCAAGCATCCACTTTACATCCTTATTAAATTACCAACATGCTGATAATTTAAATAGTAAAAAGTGTATCACGTTTACTAGTAGACAAAATGCAAGAAAAGAGAAACGTCTTCATCAACAGAAACGCTTTATGTGAAACACATTTGCTAACATCTTATTATCCAGAGGCTGAAACACAAACTTGTGCTTTCTTTTGTGAAAGATTTGCAAAAAAAATGTTGTAATGAGATGCCAAAAGTAATCTGCCAGAGCAGGAAGAAAAACTAGATTTGCTGCTGAAAATAAAAAACAAAAATTTTTCATAAGCTAAGCACAGAATTTTTTAAACTTGACATGTTAAAGTTTAAAATTTTTTTAAATGTTATCAGCAACAATTGTCATTCTAATCAATAAAAATGTTTAAATATTTTTAAATTTTAAAATGTTAAAACTTTTTGGTAACTCATTCACAAAAATATTTAAATTTAAAAAATTTTGACAAAAACAGTTTAGTAGGAGGTATTTAACAATACTATGTTTGCCTAAGCAGTACTTACAACTCAATTAAGGTCGTGATTTATCTTCCCACATTGTTTGGCGGAGGTTCCTGATTTTAAAAACTTTTTTCTATTTTTTAAAATAGCAGGCAAATCTCATTGTAGATCTTATATCCGTTGTGGCTTCACACAGTGGTGTAACTGATCCGCCAACAGTATACATATGTGCAAGCTTTTAAATAAAAAGTCAGCATGAATGGTGTATAAATAAACTTCAATTTATCTACAACTTATTTCTTTCTAGAAGATGCATTATTGCAAAAATTAGCCATTGAGTTGTTCATTTCATCAGGTGGCAATAACAATCTAATGCCTAAAGTGCACTATCAATTTTAATAGTCGCCATAGATCACCTGACGGTTTGTTTTTAGCCTAAGAAAGTGAACTTAAATTAGATTATCACTCACCTGTCTGACAGCAATTATAACTCAATCTATGTCTAATCTAGATGTGCTCATCTGTTGGCTCCTTCTTTCACTTGACGAGCAATTACCCGCATATGCAACACAACACGGCGAGTTTCAAACGTTGATATTTTTTAATATAAGATAATTTTCAAAAGATGCCTGTTGTAGGAAAAAAAAGATTAAAAGTGAAGCTCACAGCTAATTTTCCTAATTTATATAATCATAACTTGTACTTTGATGAAGCCGCATTCAAGTTGAAACGCTTCCCGGTATAATTAACTGTAATAAGAGTAAGAAAGACATTTCAAGAAGTGCTATACCAGAATAACTAACTTTACTATTACTTCCCTACTAGATGATCAAGAGTTTAATATAGCAAGTTAATGATTGTTCAAAGTATCCGTTAATTGAAGGTACTTTTATTTGGTTAGCATGTTGTTAACAACTTGTTAACAATCAGTTCAAGAAAAATTCCCATAAAATATTTTTTAAAAGAACAGCTAAAATGTTTGAATCGGTTAACAAAATAATATAATTATAGTTTTTGAGCATTGTTTTATAACTGAACTTAGTGTAATTGTTATTGTCATTGTACTTGATTTGTGTCATTTTGTATATTACAATATACAAGTTTTACAAGTAAAATGTCAGCACAATTAGCGCCAGTAACAAACAAGTTTGCTTTCATTTCAAAAACATTTGCACATTGACTTTAGATATTCATTCTTAGAAATGTGCCGATATAAATTGATTTTACTCCCAAAAGTTCACCTCAAATAAACAGTGACAAAAAATTGTTTTGTTTGTTTTATAAAAAAAAGTTACAGTCATAAAGTTAAAATTTTGAGCAATAAACCAAATGCAACTAGATTAACAATAAAGTTTAAATATTGGACTATATAAAAGCAATTGATTTATTACCGAAAAACTTTTATTTGTAAATTTTACAACCATTCAACAAGCATTTTTCTAAATGACAATAAATATTCACAATATTATATAATTGCAGTTGTCACAAAAACCGCATCATTTCAAGCTGGCAACAAAAGCGTTAAAATGATCGATATAACCCGTCAGTAAAGCAGGCCAACGCCTGCAATTGTAAATTACTTGAACTTGATGGATAAATTAATTTGGTGATATATTCTAGAAAAATTTACTTTGTCTGCCATAGTTTACCCATGCACTGATGAGCTTGTTTGAATGCACAAATTATTCAACAACGGCAAAATGTTTTAATCTATTGCCGATTATCATGATTCACAATTTTACGTTCAACACCTACTTTTTTCTCCATTACAACAGAGCACTATGACCACTAAATCGAAACGATAGTGAACCAAGCCCCCGACTTTGTTGAGTGTTAAATATGCCTTAATCGTTAAGATGAAGACAATAATGCGATCATTGCTTTACTTTTAATACAAAAGTTATGCATTTCCGCCTTGTTCAGCATTGTTTCTTTTTGTTTAGTCACGATTGATTTTGCTGTTGTAAAAATTTACTTGTTTATGTACAGAACCTTTACTAAAAGGAAATTCCTCATAAAACTGAACAAGCATCTTTTTAATCCAACAAAAAGTTTTTGACATCATCAGTTTGGTAATGTGTTTTCTCTTGTTTATTGCGACACATCAAAATTATTATTAAATCCTATCTGAATATAGTCATAAATCGATTGATGAAGTTGCAAGAAGTAGCTTGCTTGCATAAACACATGTTGCATAAGACATTTTAAAAGTACTTAGAGAGTCATTGTCTAAAGAATAAACAGTCAAGCAAGCTTACAAACTGTAGTACAAAGGAACACGTTTTTGATGGCAAAAAGTGATAAGCTGCGTAGGAACTCACGCCTGCTGCCATAAATGGCCCATATTAAAGTACTCTACTTTTTAATTTTTTCAGGCCATCCTGTGCCGACACCATTACACCCATTTTTCGAAGCAATACACAAGCGACCACTTGAGCTTAAAATGCTGCACTCACCACTGGAACCGTCAGTACCGCTTGCTTCAACGGGTGCATCAATTTCCTGGCGTCCAAACCTGCGCTCAAAGCGTCCTCAAACTGATTTGCAGCCCAGTGACACTGTGCACTATGAAACATATCAGAATGCTCAACCAATGGCCACTATAGCACCAAATTACCTGTTGAGTTTGTCTGAAGACGTCAACCTGGCAGATCAAGAGCCACTTACCAACCAAACAATGGAGTTATCCAAATCAACGCGCCCGGTAATCAAAAGCTACCCGATTAGCGATCACAACCAACTGTACTGTGACCAAAACATTGCCGATTTTGATAAGAACACCTCGGACTCTTTGCCTGATGATTCGCTCATTCAGCAGCGCATTATTGTTGAGTCAGAGCAGTTGGAGCTTTTCTTACTACTGAAACCATCAAGCTCATTGGGAAGCAGCAGCAGTTCAACCGATGATAACGGTAAGTAGAACTGCAGCTTTAGCAAAACCTGCCTGACATGTGACAATGATGATGATGCATAAGTTGTTCCAGATCGGCTGATTGACGACTTTCGGCTACAAACAACGACAACAACTGCTCCAAATGGCGCCGATGATCTTGAACAGCAACGAAGGAGGGCACAGTGTCAGGACATGCTTCAAGCACAGCTGGAGAAAGATTTGAGCGCTAATCAAAATACTCCAAAACGACCGCTGTTTGAGCTGAGTACAAGTACTTTTAACGTTTCGTGCCACGTAGTTTCTGGGCCTCAGTTTCAATGTGTACTGTAAGTTTTTTAAAATGCATTTCAGAAGTTTGCACATTACCAATGATATGCCCACAGGTTCACCTTTAATATGCATCACTTTGGATCAATATTTAAATCAAACAAAGAGCCCTACTGCAGCTTTACATTTGTCCGATTTGTAAGTTAACGTAAAAGTTTTTTATGAACATGTAATTTCATACTTTGTTTCAGAATTTAAACGACAACCGATGCCAGCTGAGTCTCATAATGAAAAGAATCGACCCCTACAAAGGAAACCAACATTCACCAACATCATCTCGTACTAAAAATCCTCATAACTCCAAAATGCCACTTCCAGTTACCTCAACCATTTGGGACCTTTTCCAAGAGACTCCGCCTATTATGTATTCATTCACTGATCAAAACGAAACTGCCCACCCAGCCTCATCTCCACTTAGCATTGATACACCCATTCTAAACAACATTGGCGAACAGTGCGCCACAATGTGCCAAAAAGTGTACGGAGACAAGAGTAAACCCTCATCCAATCACCAAATTCGAAAGCAGTTTAATCCAAACGAGTTGATAGTCGTAGAGAACATTAAGCCAAGATGTCTAATGCAATTTGACCAAACATTCGCCCGAGCAAAGCTTAAATCCAAACATTCCAAAACTGCTTCTGGCTCAAATGGGTCAGGAAGCTCAAACTCTGGAGCCAGCTCTTCACTGACCAGTATGACCTCAAACGGAAACTCTAACAGTGGCTCTAACTCAAATGACAATAAGAAAATTTGCGTCGAGTCATCACGGCACATTCTGACTCACAATGGACTGGTCATAAAGCATCCCACTTTGCGCATCGTACCCGTTCCATCGGCTGACCTTCAGGACATTGTCGAGGGGCAAACACTGGCTCCCTTGGAGTTTTACCTTAAACTGGACTCTAAAAACATGACGTCAAACGCACAGTACTTTGATTTAGTACTCAAGGTAAGTACAGTTTAACTGTCAAAATGAACTATTTTAAAAATTGTTTTATTTTTCAGAAATACAAGTGGAGTGCATCTGCTTCTCTCCTCTACCCTGACATATACCCTGGAATCCTCACCGGAGTGAGCACTGTTTCAGTTCAGTCAATTCACCATCATCAAAATTTGCAACACCCAGACCTTGCCTCAAACGCCTACTTTCGTTTTGTCTTTAATAACCTCAAAATAACAAAATGGGGTTATCGTTACCTGCTGAAGATTAGCCTTCGCTCCAACCCAACCTGCTACACAATTGAGACAACCTACGGTCCATTTGATGTGCGAGCTCACACTCCAGCAATGCCCGCCACCACTGCCAAAGGAGAAAACTCTTCTACCTCAAATGAAATGCGATTTGTTTGGACTACCTCAAAATGTCACACAGTCAAGGTGGACTTGCAAGCCTCTGTAGTGCTGGATCGAGGCAGTTCGCAAATGTTCAGTCCGTCATCTTCAGGCTCAATCGTCCCCTCTGTGCCAACGTCTCGATCAATTGACTACTTGTGCGAGTTAAACATTGAAAAGTTGAGCACCTTTTTGATAAACTTTTTGGCAAACCGAGCTTCAGCTTTCAATGGCGACCTTCTTCCTGCTCAACTTCGACTTTCCGGTTCAATGCAGTCAGGCGCGGCAAAGTCTAAACTGAAAAAGCAGTTTAATGTGAAGCGAAACTTTGGGTTTACCAACGAGCACGACTACAATACACTGGTGTCCAACTTTGTGGAGCACAATCGTTTCGCCATCAACGGGTCTCAGTGCCTAGAAATGAGCATTCAATCGAAAAATTTTTCCCTAATAGAAACTACCTCGAGCACTAACCACATTTCTGTTATCTCTGAAATGTTTCAGTCCTACTACCAGTCCTTTCACAACTACCAAAAGCAGCAACTAAACCAGCGCCTGATCAACATGACCTTCATCTACTCAAGTGAGCTTTTGCTAAAAATTAAGCAAGTCTATATTGACGATGAGCCACTGTACAAGCCGCCGCCACCTCCACTACCGCCACCTACTAAAGCACCTCCGGTAAAAGTGAAAACAAATAAAGGAAAGAGTAAGCCATCAAACAAACAGTCTCCTTCTGATGAAAACAATCGCAATGTGGGCAAACGGAAAACAGAGAACTCGCCCGCTTCAGATGCTGAAGAAATTGACGACGATGATGAGTCTGATCGTCAGGAGGAGCCAGAGCGAACCAGCTCGGCCGTGCCACCACCTGCCACTGCGACGCAGTCATCGAAGCCAGTCATTGATCGATCGAGGAAGAACAACGGCAAGCCTGACATTGTCTCTCCCAAAGGAGCAGACGCAAATGGCAGTCGCTCTCGCTCAAAGGTAGCTCAGGGCAAGTCGACGCCGCCACCTGCAAAGACCACTCCAAAGCTTGTTTTTGGCTCACGGAAGGACAAAACCAAGACGACAACACCCAGTTCAAAAGACGAGGAAAACGAAGCCTCAAGTAGTGAGCGAAGCTTTCTTTCCGGACGACCTCTCCTTTGGATTGCAATTCTGTTTGCCAATAGTAAGTGAAGCGTTACACATCGTTTGTGGATTAACTTTGTTTTTTTTTGCTTGCGTACACCCACAGCTTTATTAGTTTTTGGCTTTATCATCCTCTTTGCCATTTGCTACTATAAAAGTAAGTGCATTTCCCAACAACAGCTGCATTGTAATGTAACTTCATTTGATAACATTTTAGAAATGCTATCTGATGAGAAATCAGGTGGCAAAGGCGCCGCTGGCCGAAAGCCGTTAAAGCGATTTGTAAAGCAGCCCGGTGAGAAGGCGGTGGCCGGCGTAGGTTCTTCTGAAAGCGACTTACCAGGCGACGTCAAACCGCTGAAAGACGACATTTTCATGCTGGAGAAGACGGACTATTCTTCAGGCAGCAGCATTCACGAGCTGGACAGCCACGACCACCTGGCACAGCACCGTCGGCAGTCGCAGTTTCAGCGCAATGGCAGCTCATCACTACCGTACGATTCGGAAGGAGGACACATAGTGCCGGCGATGAGAAGCTCTGCTCAGAAGGTGCAACACCTCAACCGGGTCATTGGAGGAGGAGGAGGAGGAGGCAGGAAGATGTCCTCAATGCCTCCCTCTGAAGGGGAGTCATTCCAGCACATCTCCCGAGGTAATGGAGTAGCACCGCTTGGCAATCGCATGAGTAGGAGTAGTCGCGTTCAGCAGTACCTGGAAAGCTCGGCTTACTATGGCGGCAGTAGCACTGCCACCGACAACGGCACCAGTCGCACCACTAGCTCAGGAGGAGGAAGTCCACATAGTCGCAGTAGCAGTAGTGGAAGTAGTGCTCCTGGTAGCGGTGCTGCTTTTGAGCACATCGAGACACACCGATCGCATGCCCCACTGGCCTCCCTTAACCATCACCGGTATCATTCTCCCTTTTCTTGGTAATGTTGAAGGCGGAAGTGAAGCAGAAGGAGGAGGAACAGGATCGCAAACTATTGATCTCAACACAACTAGCCAAAGTGCTGCACCGACAGAGGGAAGGGAAAGTTCACCCCTGGTGAAGATATCCATTGACGAAGTGGAGGACTCCAAAGACAGTGGCAACGAAGAGGAGGATGAGGGAGAAACAGGAGAACAGGAGGAAATAGATGAAGATCCAGCAGTGGAAACCTCTCTGCCCATAATCATTGAAGAGGATGCAGAAGACGGTACTAGTCACACCTCATGGCTGCCTCTGCCAGGCGCATTGCCACCTGACGGTGAGTTGAGCCCCAGACACTCGTCCAAGCACTCGTCTCCAAGTGGCAGTCGGCATGGAGCTTCCTTTCTTCATCCAAATGCACCATTCTTCAACGAACCCATCGAAGAGGAAGAGGACGAAGAGGGCGCTGATTCTCCTGATCTAAACTACAACTTACGCGGAGACTTGTATGAAGATCGAAAGTACTACATCTACAAAGTGAGAGATGTTAATATGATTCCCAAGAAGGAGTGCGTTGGAAAGGTAGTAGTGCCAGCGGGGACAAGCAAAAATAAAAAGGCAGGAGGTGGTGTCACACTGGAAGAGCTTCGGCAGCTGATCCGCCATTCGGAGGACGAGGCACTTCAGGATGCTGCTAAACAGCGATTTCGCTACCTTTCCGAGTCATATCACCTCGTGGCGCTGGATGAAGCCTTCACGTCGGTAGATCAGCTCTATCCAAGCCAGGGTGTGTTCATCAAACTGGACAATGAGCATCCGTTCAGTAAGGCGCGTGTAGACAATAGTCTCACAGCTCGCCTTCAGGCTGAATACGAACGACGATTCGGTCCAATTGCCCCTCGCCGCCCTCGCAAATCGTCAATAAAGCACACTAGGGTGGAAATGCTCACAGCCACACAGGGTGCACAGTCTGCAATGATGGTGGATGATCCCTCCAAGTCCATTTACGATGATCCGATTCCCTTCAATAGCCAGGCGATTCGAGATCAGTTTGAAAGGCAAAAGGCCACTGGCAGGAAGCCGAGAAGAAGTTTAAGTAACCTAAAGTACGACTCGATGGATATTGTCAATGGGCAGTACCGTGATGCTCGCAGCGTCAGGGACAGTGCTGCCTGGAACCCAAAAGCCCACCAGGCCTGGGGAGCCGGCGGTTCTAGAGCATCGATCAGTCATCAGCAACGATATTCCAAAGGACAACGTAAGTTTTCTTATTTAAACAAACAATCATTTTAGTTACAACTCATTTCGTTTTTAGGGCCACCTTGGAGATTTTAACTGCTCACTTTTTTTCTGTCACAATTGTATACAACTTCCAATGTACAACAAATTTTTGATATTTTCTACTTATACTTTTTATTTATTCAATTTTTGTATTCTCTTATGTACAGTTGTTTTATAAACAAAAAATATTTACATTTTTCTGAAATTATTTTTATCTATACAAACTGTTTAAATAATTTCACTTTGTATTTCAAAATAAATCTTTTTTGTTCTCTTTTATGGCAGGAAATCACAGATTGGGTTACATAATTGTACAGCAACTCTCTGGCTTGTGAGTCACAATTGCGCTGCTTCCAGGAAAAAATCGCGTCATCATTAATTGTCGACTAGATCTAACTTGGCCATTGGTTGACTTTTTAGGGTCAAATATGATGTACGTTTCAGCTGGTTTGGGTTGAATGGAAAAACTTGAATTCGTTTGATTATCACAGGTGCCAGTTTTACTGACTGGTGAACTAGGAAACATTTCATCCTCCGATATGTCATCCTCATCGGTGTCAGAGTCTTGATTTAAAATGGCAGGAAAGGTAAGCTGATATATTTCCGGACGAAAAGTTTTCACACTTGGCAAAAGAGAAATTGGCTGCTGGGAAACTAAAGTGTGTGGCAGAGCATTGTCATCGGACTTTGAGATCACTTGGCTGGTTAAGGAGAAAGCTGTCGAAGATTGAGCATGAGAATTGATGTCCACCGTTGAGGTCAGTTGTGAGTGGTGATTGCTTGTCATCGTGAAAGTGCAGGCGACAAGGTATCTTTTGTGAATTTGAATTATTTAGTGCCAAACAGAATGAACTGTAGCTGTTGTTTGCTAAACAGCAGTCAGTTGTTCATAAATCAAAATACACTTTCTTCTGCAAATCTGCAAATTCTGTAAAACATACACAAAACGTCATAGTTTAAACAAACAGAAGAATCAGCGTTGTTGAGAGACTGTTTACGTTATATAATTGTGAAAAATACGTTAACGATTCCGGTGACAAAAAGTGCTTTTTCTAAAACTGCTAGTTGTTCATTGTTGGAGTAATCTTACACAAAGGTGTCAAGCACGACTGAGAGCCGGTGTTGCTGATGATGATATAATAAAATTGGTTAGAGGCTTTCTTTCCGTGAAACAAGCTCGAACTGGGTGAGAAAGTTGGCAACTTGCACACTTGTGCAATAGCATTCGTGTCCGAGTACGAAGTGAACACCACTAGTGTGCTGCAGAGTCAACTAAGCAGAACACACTGAATCCGGCAGGCAAGAATCCGCGTGAGTTTCAGAGACTGCATTGCCCAGAATAGACTGCTGCAGTCAGTTAGTCAGACTCTGACTCCCCACTATAATGTGCAAGTGGAGTCATGTCGAGTGCTGCTGACTGGGGAGTTTGTCTATTTAAATCGACCTCAACTCTGTTGAGACTGCCATCGACGAGTCTGCTCTGTTTCAGATAGAAAGAGAGAGAGTCTTCTTGATCCTCATCTGCATGCGCTTTTCAAAGTGCGAAAGAGAATCCACAGGATGTTGTCTGCATTGGCATTTATCATACTGTCATACTGATGGCAAAAGTGATTTCAGCTGTGATGGGGCAATTGGAGCTTTCCAACTGATAGAGGGTAAAGTTGTGTGTTGGCACCAGTGACGACAGTCGGTCAAAACAATCTGCCAGATCACTAACTCATTTAACTTTTGCTGGCTGCATTAACTGAAATATTGTCCCATGTTGTTGTGGTTGAAAAATGCTAAAACGGTGAGAAATGCAGGAGATTGACAGCAGCAATTAGAGCAGAGAAGGAGCAGAGAATGAGGTAATGAGCAGTGCATCCGCGCAAATGATCTGAAATTCAGTGCACTTAATTGGCTTGCTGAGCACAGCACAGCTTAATTCAGCACTTTTTTCCTTTGTTCGCACATCCTGCCTGAGCATTGTGCCTGAGCATTGTGTCACTGTTTGCATCATTTGCCAGCTTGAACTGACTCGCACCGACTGTCTTTAGCTGCCAGTCAATCAGGCTCATTCTCACTGCAGCCTTTCTTTCATCCTTTCACACACACTCAATTGTCGTTTTCATTTTTTCGCACCAATTTGGCAAGTGTAAACAGCGACTGAGAATAAAAGTCCCAGTACATCTACCAGCCACATTGAGTGAGCAGTGAGCAACAAATTAGCAACAAATTGAGATCGCCTGTGAGTTTGTAGTAGCTGCCGACAGTGTCTTGTGTACAGTACCGAAACACTTTTTCTTGGGTAAACAGACTGTCTGCAGACAGACAGATGACTTGATTGCCGGGAAGCTTCACTCTTCGAAACAGTCGTTCCGTTTCTTTATCTCTCTTTTCCATCAACACTTTTTATAGGCAATGCACAAGTGCATTCTAAAACATATTTTTAAATATATGGGAAAAATAATGATATTTTTAATTAATCATTAGGTCATTTGTAAGTGTGTCTGTTTTGACAAATGGAATCATCGTTATTATGGCGGTTTTTTCAAAAACTAATTGGGAAATGATATAGGTTAGGTTGTCAGATAATATCTGAAAGAAGTTTTAGTCGATTGGATCATCTTGAAATGCAAATCTAATCTCTGCCCTAGACCTTTCAGTTCTATTTCGCCAGAGCAAATTTGAAGAGCTGTGGCGTACTTGAATGAAATTGCAATAAAAATTAACCGATAGAGGATCATCAAGTTTATCGTTTTGCAGATCGATGTCAAAATCCCAAAGCTGTAAAGTTTCTGCAATGGTCATCAGAAGACTTAAAGCTTCATAGCTGGCCACCACTTGAAAAACGGGCGTATCAATGATTCCAATGACAGTTCGAAGATCATTGATGGTATCGCTTATTTTTTTCCAATTTGGATCCATCCCTGACTTGAATGGGGATAGATCATCAATAACCTGAAACATGGAGACAAAAAGCAAGACCGAGACAACTTGTAGAATGATACAAACACGGATGCGATCAACCACTTACTTGTTGAGATATTGCCATCACCTTCTCGCGAGTCTCCCTCTTCCATGGACATTTGTGCTCAATCAGATCGATCATTTCATAGATAGCCGTGTGCTTAAACATTCGAGCCTTCTTGCTTCGTTCGGACTCAAAGGGAAAAGTGGACGTTCTCGGTCGCTTCCGGTCGTTGCGAGAGGCCATTTCGCTGTCTCGTGTGTGTTTGTCCCGGCTGCAAGGGATTTCAGGGGATGGAGCGGCGTCGGGCTCTGAACTACGCAGTTAGCAGTTGAGCCGAGTAAACAGCAGCAACCAGACACTGCCACACAGGCACAGGATTTCAGGATTCAACTTGGGAGCACGCGCAAAATCAGATACGGCACAGCGTTCCACTGGTTCAGTGGGAAGGCTTCACCAGACAGACAGACAGACAGACACACTCTCTCTCGGTCTCTATAGCGCTGATTTCCCCATGCCTCATTACCGAACATCATTGTGCATGTACTGTCACTTTAATTAGTGATGCGCAAGAGCAAGGTGAGCTACATGTGAAGGCGAATTCAGTCTATTCAAAATAGCACTTTTAACTAATGATGATTGCAAAACTTATTGAACTAGTTGTTTTAATTAAATCAAGTATAATACACAAATGAAGGCTTTCTACATGGAGGCATTCGCGTCAATTTTTGATTCCAACTTCTGCAAACGATTCGATAAACGAGAAATTTTTCTCTTTTTCTGTTGCATTAGGGCTTCTAAATCGACTAGCTCATCTGGGTAGATGATACGCTCCAACGTTCTCCAGTACCGCGGTGGTAGCTGCTTAGAAAGTTCTGCTCTGGTAGACCATGTAAATTCCTTTTCATCGGCTGGTGACAATACTCGCTCGCCAAATGGGCCCTTGATTGAGGAGTCGGTGTACAGATTTGCTTTGAAGAAGAACAAGCGGGCGCCAAGAGTTCCCAAATCTTTCGCAACTGGCTTTGGATAGCGGTACCAGTAGTATCCAAATGGAACGTTTCCCAGAAACTTAATTTGATCTTTTGAGTGGCTGGGGAAAATAGCATCAAAAGCACGCTCCGCCGCTTGGCGGAGAGAATGATCTGTAGACGAGTTGAAGTGCTCTTGTGGAAGCATCCAAACATCAGATGAGCCCACGTTGCGTTTTTGGACAAAGTAAAGATGCTTGTCGAGAGAGCGATCAATGGAACGGGTGTTATTTGTAAGATCAGCCTCTGCAGATAAGATGAGATTAGTTAACAACAAAGGAAAAGCATTTTAAAACAAACTAACTTGTAACTCGTGAACCTTTGACGAACTTGTTTGCCTCTGAAAGTGAACTTTCTTCAAAGTCTTGAGCCGTTTGTTTAGCTGCTTCCTCTAAATCTTTTTCTGCAACATTTACTCCAGAAGCAATGCGCTCTGCTCGACGCCTGTTCAAAGTTTAAGTGTTATTTATCAATATTGTTGTTACATTAAACAGTACTTACAAATCCTCAAAGTGTCTCATTTCATGGTCAGAGTACAGCGAATCAGCAATTTCCACTTTGTTTAAGTACTCCTTAAGCCGCCTCTCAATCCAGTTTAGTTCAGGACCAATTACAGGTGTCCGTTGTAAGCACAAAGCTGCGTAGAGATCCCATTCTCCAGACTCTTTTGATACTGAACTGCGGTGGCGAATGATCGGAGTCATTGACTTGACCAGGCTGTTGCTGTTGCCGGTCAATTGCCCATAAAGGAGCTTCGCTGATGAAGACAACCCCAGTTGTATTCGAGTTAATGCCATGTTGATTCTTCTAGCGATTCCCTTGAACAGAATCTACGTAGAACGTGCCAAAACGCACTAAATGATACCGAGAAGATCAAGATTATCATCCAAAATTACCTAAAAATGTGTCAATGTTTTGATCATCAGCATGTGAAAAAGTGGCAATTTAGGTAGTTTTTGCCGCGATATAAAGTCTATTTTCACAACCGCGTTAATATATAAATATTTTTAATCAAGTTAGATTTTTACGACGATAAAAAGTACAAAATGAACAAAAATTTTACAAAAGAAAGAATAAAAATGGGTCCCTATTTTACTTGAAACACCTGATTTACACAGTTGACAGTTGAAAGAAAGAACATCACAAGTTAGAAGGCTCGCGGCAGCAGTGTTTAGCGAGATTTCTTGGTACTGCGACTTAGACTGTGAATTGGGCCATCGAAAGGGGGAGTGGGGTATTGGTACGCTCCTGTAGCGTACATCCAGAAGATGAGAAACACGTCTTTTCCCATTTGAAGCCAGGAAAAGAAGGGCACCAGTTTTGAGCCGTCAATCTCAGTCCACCTGACGGGAATTTCGCCAATGGGTATCTTGAGCCGCTCAGCAAGAAGAAGAACCTCCACATCAAATGCCCAACGTTCAATGTGAGTGTGCGTAAAGAGAATGTGTGCAATTCTTCGTGGCATCAGCTTGAATCCACACTGCGTATCCTTTACTGTTCGGACGGTCAGCAGCCTCACTCCTAAATGAAAGCCGTGCATCAACAGAGTCCTGAATACCGAGCGTCGGGCGATTGATTCGGCGGCGAGATGAGATCGTGAGCCAATAGCGATAGAGTGTTCCGATGGATCCCAACTGCTACTCTCATTAGTAGATTCTTTCTCTGAATGAGCTTGCTTCTTTGCAAAAATAAACTCTTCAAGTTTTTTTACATCACCAAACTTGGTGGCCCCATCAGCATCGGCAAAGAGGCAAAACTCGCCACGAGCCGCAAGGATTCCAATGCGAATCGCACCACCTTTGCCGCGATTCTTTTCCAGTGTTATAACGCGAATCTTCTCTGAGCCGTACTTTTGTACATAGTCAAGAGCAACTTCAGTTGTCCGATCTGTTGAGCCATCATCCACAACTATTAATTCATAGCGACATTTGCGAGATTCGAGATACCCAAAAGCTTCATCGAGCATGACCGGCAAGCGCGTTTCTTCATTGTACGCGGGAATGATAACCGAAAGGTAGAGCGTTGCAGGAGCCAAGTCGGCGTATGTCGGCGTGTCTTTGGAGAGAAGAGTCGTCCCGAGTTGAGGAAGTGGATGCCGTTCACCAGATTGAGGATCGAAATAGTAGCGTTCCGATTTGTAGATGGCAATGTTTGGGAGCCGATCAGAAGTGAGTCGAGAGACGATGATCAGTATGACGATGACTCCCAGCACAAAAAGGCCAAAGAAGAGTAGATTCTGTAGGCTTAACAGCGATAGAATTGTCTTCCAAAGCTGACAAGGGCAGAAGGGAAGCCAAGACATGATTGCGGAAAGTGGTGAAGCCGCTTGTAGGCCGCTCGTGTCAAGATGCTTTGTTGTTATCTGCTTGATCGCGGAGTGTTATGACACGTACTCAACAGTGTTGCATCGCCCCTGTCGGCGGTTGAGATCGAAGCTATCTACCTGCAATGATGATGATGACTCGATTAAATGATGCCCTGGGGAAGGAGAGGGTTGTTACACTACCTGAATTGGAGGAACATTAGACACTGGGATTCCACTTGGGATTCACAGAAGCACACGTGTACTGAAATGTTTACGAGTTTGCGAATGAGAGAAAGAGAATCACTGTGGAAAAAACAAACTCTATGAATGGTTCCATTGGGTTTTCACCATTCAAAGGCTTTGGCGGGCTCTGAAACTACTAATCAAGCTCTTTACTTGTCTTATATTAATTGCTTTCTTTTATTTTTATTTTTGGTTGAGTCCACCTTAGAAAAAAATGTCAAATTCAGAGCTCAAGAATGTCATATTTTTACGAGACAGTTTTTCCGGCTAATTGCACTGTCATCAAGTCACAGGCTGACTTTCTTTATAGCACTTTAATTTTGCCTCCGCAAGAAAACTGCTTTTAGCTCACGCTGACATTTAGCTGCCACCATTACGAGAAGAGGTAGCAGTGTTAGAGCTATAGATAACAACAATAGATAGGGTATTATGGTTAGGAGAACGGTGCTAAGGTTGATATACATGAACAGAGGCGGAAAAGAATAGAGGCGCACAGACAAAGCAGTTGATGGGAGACAGGAATAGCACCTCTTATGATACTGTGTCTAGACACCGCCGTCTTGGTGGGAAGCTGTGATTCGTACTACACTCAGTTTTAGCACAAAGCAGCTGCTAGAATAGTTAATACTTCTTCAAAGAATTGTTCACTTATTGTCAGCCGTCTTCATTCTGTCATTAAGTTATGAGTACGTTTTACGACAGCTCTTTGATCCTCATTTTTTAGATATTTTGCAATTAAAACAAGATACAATGCACCACACCCACCAGTAAAATACTAGCAATAGAATTTTCGTCAATAGAATGATCAACTCACCATTTCTTAAACAAAGCTCAGTCAGTAGGAAGAATCGTGACTTAACGCCACGTATCACTGTCTGACAAAAATACCTTTCAAAAGACTGTCATTTTGCTGTTTAAAAAACAATCAAAATGATCTACTTTACAAACCCATCGAGTGTTTCGTCGAACATACCACTCGATCCTCAGTCCTACCACTACCTCCCACCGACCATATCAACCCTTCCTGAAACGCCGAATGGACATTCACAGTCCTCCTCTCTGGGCACTACTACAGCCAACTCAAGCTCACCGGTTAGCACATCAAGTGAAACGGCATCACCACCATTGAGTAAAGCAATTTTACTGCCTAATGGTCAGAGTGTCTTTTTGCCGAGTACTGATTACTTGCCATTTATTACACTGCCTGGTGGGACTGCTGCTGATACGCAACTAGTGCCCCAACAAACTTTCTTTTCATTTTTTCCTACAACTGGGATTGATCAGAAAGCCGCTTGGGATCACGGAACAATTTCGAGCCAAGGTAAGCTCAACTGTGTAACGCCTTTTGTGAAAATGCTCTTGAAATATTCTTACTTTCACAAAAATTTTGATGCGTGAATCATTTTAGACGTGATTCCTTGCTTTTATCCTCAAAGTTCTTCAGCTTTGCTTTCACCAATATCAAACTTCATGGCAAAGAGTGAAGTAAAAAAAGGTGGGAATGGTATAGTTTGTCGAATACTTTAACGTTTTTTTCTGAATCAGCAGGATTGACGCCATACCAGGGAAAGAATCGATGCTTTGGGGAGTACAAATGCTCGCTCTGCAACAGAAAATGGATGTCAGGCAACTCGTGGGCAAACTCAGGCCAAATGTGTATTCGGTGTAACATTATGGTGTACCCTCACAAGCAGGTAATTTAGAAAAATAACTGTTTAACAATTACTCAAGTTTAGTCTATTTTTGCAGAGACCGTTGGAGAAACCGGATGGACTCGATGTGAGTGACCAAAGCAAGGAGCATCCGCAGCATCTTTGCGAAAAGTGTACCCTACTTGGCTACTACTGCAGAGCCAAAGAACATTCTCGACGTTACAAAAAATGAATATTCAAACAAACAAGTGTTTCATATTAATGTAATTATTAAACTTGAACTTTATTGTCTGTAAGCACTGTTCTATTTTTGAGTTTCAACAGTTGATTTCCGAAAACAGATAATTGTGAGAGAAGTGTGAGACATCTACATACAATTTGCAAGTTGCAACATGGCAAAAAAGTGTCTTTCAAAAAAGTCTCCAAGCGTGAAAGCCAAGCACTCAAAGATAAAGTCTGGCGGCGGAAAGAAGCCAAAAGTGGGCAGTCCAAAAGTAGGTGAGTGCAAAGGCGCCAAAAAGTCCTCCATGGCTTGTCACAGTAAGATGACACCTAAGCGCCCAAAAAGTCGAAGCAAGTCATCGAAAGATGCTCGCAATGTGGCACAGGTTATAGTTGATGAGGTGCAACACCTTTTCGCTAATTTGGGAGTTAATCTCAAAGAAGAGAAGAAGGAGCCTTCAAAAAAGCGTCACTCTAAAGACCCAAGCTCCAAGAAATCGAAAGAATTTTTCGAAATTGAAGTGACCACCCAAAAGATCAAAGGCAGCAAGTCAAAAGCCAAGTTTTCCCCACTGGCCACCATGTCGCCAACTAAACAGGAGAAACCGCACAGCAAGCCAAAAACAAATCCCAAGAAAAAGTCAGCCAAGAGTAAGAAAAAGTCCAACAAAAAGTCAAAGAAAGCTGCCAAGTCGCCCTCGGAGAAGGCCACCACCCTGAAGGCAGCCAGCAAAAAGGAGACAAGCAAAAAGCACTGATTATTTTAGGGAAATTAAAAGTTTGACATTGCATAGGGGGTCATTCTTTCTTGCTGACCACTGGAAGTGAATTGTCTAGCTGAACCACTCTCAAAATGGGCGAAACATCCTTGACTTCTTTCGCCTTGCCGTACAGCCTCTTGCCGGCATCGACGAGCACAATCATCGGCTTTGCGGTGTGCGAGGCCAGACTGATGCAGCGCGCCTCAAAGTGCAGTGTGTAGTGGCTAATGTTGACTGATGTGGAGATGGAGTTGCCGCGAATGAGAAAGGACAGACTGTTGAGCTGCATGAAGGTGCGAAACTGCTTCAGCGTGAACTCCTGTCCATTGCCGCTGGCAACTTCGGTGGGCGTGTCGCTGAGGATCTGCCATAGGATAAGGGAGGGAGATTAAGTTGGCTTTGAAAGATATTTCTGTGTTTCCTACCTCCAGCGCAACAGCATTGTCCTCGACATTGGCCAGCGGTGAGGGAATGTCGGCGATCATGGTCACCTGATTGCCGGCAGAGACGATGGGCGGCCCGGAGTGCAGACAGAGAATGGACTCGTCGATGATCACCGCAAAGGGCAGCACCTCCAGGACGGACACCAGCAGTGAGCACACCTGTCTGGCCACACTGCCGTACTTTGCCTCGCACTCCTTCAGTAGAATGCGCGTAGCCTCCTTATTCGACTCATTGTGCCCTCGCAGGAGGAAGACCTTGTTGGGGCTCTGCGTTTTTAGCGCCAGCAGAAAGCACAGCACCTCGACATTGTTGGCCGCTTTCGGGCAGATGTAGTTGCCCAGAAAGACCAGATTCGACTGGATGACCGGCACCGTGGGACAGCGAAGCTTCTCAATGGCCATCACCGCCGGAAGGCTGCCCTTCAGGTCGCCGATCACGTCCACAGGCGCGTTGATCTTCATCAGTCGCTCTTCGCTCTTCACCAGCACTCGAGCCATCTCCAGGAGATTGGCCATGTACTTCACCAGCACCTCGCCCTTGTCCTGGCCAGGCGTAAAGAGGACATTGCTCATGTTGGCGCGCTTGCGAATGACGTCAATGAAGCTGTAGGAGATGCCCGTACCAAAGCGGATCTCGGCAGAGTAGTAGAGCGCGTCAATCGACTGGTTGGCGCTGGCAGCTGTAAGTTGGAGAGAGCAAGGGGTGATCATCAGAATTTGGCATGTCAAAATCGAAGCCTCATTTCCTCTTTACCCTCGTACTTGCTGATCCTCATGGGATTGACGCACCGGCCAGTGGTGTCAAAGGTGACCGCGTGCAGGCAGTACTGAAAGTTCTGCGCCCGGCAGCCATTACATGTGCCTCGGTTACGCCTCTTCGCGACGACGGCCTTCTTGCTGTCGGGTGCTGTGCTCTGCCAGCGCTTCTTCACCTCGTTCACCACCGGAGAAATGATGCTCATGGGGGCACGAAGCAGCTTCTCAGTGCCGCGCAGCACGTCCTTCCTGATCGCCTGCTGAAAGTCCTCCAGTGACAGTTTGTTCTCCTTGAAGTTGCACAAGTGCATCAGCGGGCGCACGACTTCATCAGTCAGACGTTCATCGGAGAGCGAAGGATTGAGGTCTTTGAGCATCTTCACGAAATCACTCAGCTCCATTTGGTTGTTGCCATTTCGGTTGTAGTAGTGGAAAAGCAGAAGACAACGGCCTTCGTCGTTTTCAGTTGTTGGGTCGAGGCAAAACGCCGCCATTACAAACTCGGACCAGTCAAGGTATCCCTTTCGGTTGATGGCATTGGAGACGCCTCGGAACAGACCGAACAACTGCTCGGCGTCATTTTTGTTGTACCTCTTAAAGTACTGCTTAAATGACTCAAAGCACATGTAGAAGGATGGAAAGCAGAACTCAATGAAATCCTCGTACAGTGCCAGCAGTGTCTCCTGACTGGTCTTGTTGTTCACCAGCAGCCTGCTGACAGCCAGCTGCCCTCCGCTGTTCGGTGGCTGCCTGTTCTCCGAGTGGTTGATCAGGGCGAGCACCTTACTCAGGCAAAACTCGGCAATGAACTTGGTCTCAGTTTTGATGAGGTTCGCCGTGAAGAGCTTCACCTCGGGGCCCCAGAGAGGACCACATTTAACACCGTCGTTCAACACTTCGCGCGCATCGATCCACATCAAAGATCGGTTATCCTGGCAGCATTCGTATCTAGTGGACATATGATAATGAAAGTTTTCCGAATGTAGTACTTCAGCAAATCTTACCCAGCAGTTTTGAAGAGACGCACAAACTGCGTAATGCGCACCTTGAACTTGCCTGAAAACAGTTGAAAGCGCAGCAGGTGAACAGTGGTCATCTTGTACTTGGGCAGGTCGGTGGTCTCTGCTGGTTTCTGCGATTTAGCTTCCTTTTCCTGGTAGATGCTCTCCTCCGGTCTGACGGTGAGAAAGCGGCGCAGTCCGTCCTCTGCCGCCTCCTCCCAGCTGTTCGCCGAGGGAATGGCCACAAAGGGCAACCACACCACCCGAGTCTGCTCCACGTTGAGGATGGCGATTCGGTTGTGCTCCTCGCAGAGGAACAGAAAGAGAATGCAGTCGTAGGTGGTCTGACCTTCGGGAATGGGTCCTTCTGCCACTAGGCGGGGAACAAAGTCCTCCGATGAGTGGCGACTTTGCGTGCCCGCCATGCCGATACTGTCGATGGAGGTATCGGAAGAGCAGCCGGTCGCACGACGAGACTTGCCCCGAGGCTCCAGGTCCGTTTTGCCCTGACACTTCCGAGACATGATTGCAGAGAAACGGTGGCTAAACTTGCTGACAGCTAATAAAGGTTCAATTTTCTAAACACAATTTGTTCTCTTGAACCATAATTTCATACCCAAGTATTCGTCAAATAGAACACAAAAATAACAAACCACAATTCTAATTTTAATATAGCAACAATCATTTGGTCATATTGAGTAATTCTAGAATTTTGTTGTCAATCTTTTTCGGTCCTGGACTTTTTGACCTCCGACTGGATGAGTCTCTCCTCCGGTGCTTTCGAGATTTCTTTTTCTTGCTCTTTTTGGAATGCTTCTTTGAGCGCCCCTTGTGTTTGTGCTTTTTATGTTTGTGTCTTTTGCGTGAATCGTCACTACTGCTTGATGATGACTCGGAACTACTGGATGACAGTGACAGTAATGATGGTGACCGATGATAACTCCTGCGCTCTTTTTGTATCTGATCGGCTCGCTCGCTTGTTACTGGAGTCCGCTTACTGCTTTCGGGATAGGAATAATCTGAATTTTTCGAAGATTCACCATTGTTTGAAACAACAGACTTTGGAGAGTTTTTAGTTTGGGGTTGAGTTTCACTATGTTTTCTCTTGTTTCCTGCAGATAAACTTTCATTTGCACTTTTTTGCTCATCAAGAAAAACAACATCATCGTCCTCCTGGGTAGTAGTCTTATCATTGCTTCTTTTGCGACCTTCTGCAAGTTTCTTTTCTTGTGATTGTACCACAAGTTTTCTGTGTATCAGTGATGAGCAAATCTGGCGCTTTACGAGCGAAGGATTATTGAGGTCTCTGTGGTTCATCATGTACTCGTGAAATGATTCACTAGAAGATTTGGCTAGATATTTGTCCTCATTCAGCATTGTATCATCATCTTCTTGACTCTCCTCCACAGACCGGTCTTCACTTTTTATCAGAGAATTGCACCGAATCACTTCCATCTTACGATTTACATCGTTAAAACTGACCAGTTCAACATAAATCAGCTCGGAAACATCCAAGTTTCTATTCTGTTGAGCATCGCTGTTTTGACGGCGGTAGCTTTCTGAAGATCGATGACCATTGTTGTAGCGCTTTGATTCAACCATTCGCAAAACGGCTTTCACTTTCAGATCCCGTACATCTCGTTTTGGAGACCAAATGATTCGCACATCTGCCGACCGTTCAAACACACTTATCACCTTAGCGACAAACCGGTTCCTGAAAAAACAAAGAATGAAAATATTGTCTTGAATCAATTTACCACTTACCCAATTCGCAAAGAACTGTAGAAGCGATTCAGTCTAGTGGCGTATCCAAATCTGGCTGCGCTTTCATAGAAGAATGTGCTTTCAATGTACTGAAAGACATGACTGAGCCTAGTTTCAGAAGAGCTTCTTGTTCGGAAGCTGGCGTTGATGCCCTCCAAGTGATCGCGAAGTTCAGCATGCCTCTGCCTGACTAGAGCAAGTCTTGGATCGCTATCCAGACTAGTTCAAGGCGAGAACAGTTTGCCGAAGACAATTTAAAAGGCAAAATACATTTTAAGAAATTCAAAGTACAACCGAAAATGTATCACCTGGCTTGTTTGTTGTTTGTCGTTGTCTCCGGCGATTCCATAGTTTTTTACAACCTGCAATTTTTCGCAAGTTGATGCGGCAATCAAGGATTATTCTGGAAGGATTTTTCAAATGATTTACAATTTTTGTCAGGTAAAAATTGTAAACACAAATTTTTTAGGGTCACCCATACAGTACGTTACTCAGAAAATTCAAGTTGCAAAATGCCAATTTTATTTGATTTCAAACAGGTAGAGTTTTATTACAATACGTTTTGTCCCACTAATGATTGCAACAAAAACACTAATAGCCTAAGCCCCGTTTTTCACCAAACCCGTTGTAGCCTCCAAGTTGGCCATTTCCAAAGCCAAGTCCACGTCTTGGTCCTTCTCGTCGATTGAAATAGCTTCGGTCATAGTCGCCTCCATCAATTGTCACTCTTTCCTTGATGATTTCCTGGCCACTGATGAATGGTTTGCCCAAACCCAGACCTGGTTCGCATGGACGTCGAGGCAGAGGCAGTTCAGGGGACAAAAGGTCAGGATCCACAGCAAATGCTAAAATGAAAACTTTTTAGACATCAATGAAAAAGTTTTATGAAAAAGACAGCTTACCTGATCCAAGAAAAGCCAACACCACCAGTGTCAATGCGAAAGTTAGTTTCATTTTGGTTAAAAAGATTTTGTTGCAAAGTTTTTTTATCAGTTTGTAGAAGTTTTTTCAACTGCTGGATACAAACTGTGGTGACAAACTGTGATATTTATATTTTAAGAAATCGATTCGGTAAGTCCCAGTTGTGGCAACAAATTGCGCAGATGAGCAACATTAATTAAGAATGACTTTTTTCACAATTAATTTTAAGCCATGTGACGCATTGTACTTTACTTGACTGCAACTTGATCACGCAATCAACTGCTGGAGTGAAGTAGTTTGTGCTTTAAGTTGATTTACTTTACTAATTAGTGTTTTGGACAACATTTTCAATTCAAGGTGCTCAATGAGCAAAGAGGGCATTTTTAGGTTTTTCCTTTTCACTAAAAAATTAAACATTACTGAAAAAAAAATTTAATTGTTGTTCAAAAAAGTTCGACCTTATGTCGTGAAAATTTTGAGTACTAGCGATTAATTGATTAGTATTGCCTTCATTAGAGCAGTGTAATAAATTTTTATGTAATTTACCAAATCTGAGTGATATGAATATTGCATAATATATTTTATTTACTGTTTTAGCTTTAAAACCATTAATAAATAACTGGTTAGCTTTTTAAATAAAAGTTTTACAAAAACTCAACATCATCACGATTTGGAACATCAAAACTTGGTCCACCAAAACCACCACGACTTCCCTCTCTTCTGCCTTGAGGTCTCCATGATCGTCGACCAAATGGATTATAGTTTTGGGGATTGAAGGTGGAAGGGTTGAAACTGGAAGGGTTGAAACTGGAGGGATTGAAACTGGAGGGATTGAAGGTAGAGGGGTTGAAATTAGAGGAGGGGAAATTGGAAGGGGATAGTCGAAACCCGTCAGTGTCATCAGGAAGGTTGTTTCGGGTTGATGGCTTGCGATTGAAGTTGAAACCACGTTCACTCAAAAATTTGATCAATGATGGGCACATCGGGGTACGCGGCTTAGGGGCTCCCCTATCCACAGTGTCAGGCTGTACCTCCCCTCCAGCATTGCCAGGTGTTGCAGTTGTACTTGCTTCCTCCTGACTGTGGACTGCTGTTGTTGTTTGTGAAGAAGATAGTTGATAAAATGGAAGAGGTCAAATGTAGTGTTTACTTACCAGCTGAAAAAACCACCAACACAAAAGCACAGGTAACAAAGAATTTCATTTTAAAGTTTGTCACTCGACTGGTAAAACCTGACATTGTGACAGTCAACTTGGGTAATTTATAGAGAAATTCCTACTGTTTGCATCGCCGTATTCGAATTCAGCAGACCATCAAGTATGCATAAGGTGAAGACTGGTAAACACTTCTTCACCCACTGGCTAAGCTTAAAAGAAATTGTTCCGGTGCAATCAGGCACGACTTGAAGAGCCATTCAGTTACACCCATTTTGATAATGTGCTTGTCGTGATAGCAGACAAAAGAGTAGTGGGTGACAATCTATTAGTTCGTCACACTTCTTTGATGGTCAGAGACGCTACTTCGACATAGACTTTTTAATTGATCTTAAACTTTGTTGTTTTTAAAATTTTAGCAAAAATTGTAACTATTTTAAGAACTAAGAATAAAAGTGTTTCAATTTTGAAGTGAAAAAATCTGCAATAGAGTAGTGCACAACTACAAATGTTACATCTGTGTGTTTTAATTATGGCCCATTATTAAAGACCAGTTTGTGATTGCAATTTTGTATTGTTCAGTTCAGTGATGCAGAATGAGCATGCCAAACACTGCTGCTCACTAGGTTTTAGTGAGCCTACTGCCTAGATCAAGGTTGCAACGAATGTTAATTATGTTTAATTTCTGATGGTAAATGAAAGTAATTAACATTGTTGTATCAATACAGCAAACACTTTAAGCAGGAAACGGAAAAAAGTTAGTAAACAACATTTTTTCAGTGCACATATTTTAGAGATGCAGCTAGAAAGGAAATAATGATGATTTTCAAAAAGATTTTGGTGGCAGCAATTTTCTAGCGGTTAGTAAAGCAGACATTCGGCGGTTGAGAATGCTGATTTGAAAGTTGTCACCACATTTGCCGTGTTGGTGCTGTGTCTCAAGCAGCCCAATCATTCTGAGTGATCACTGCTCTTTGCCAAGTGCCCATTTCTCCCATTTCTCTCGGTTTGTGCGCGTTGCCAGTAGTGCACTAATCCAGCAGTGCCTGGCAGTGTGAACAGCCACCACCACCAGCACAAGTTGAAGGATGCCGATTGCCTAATTGCCCAGTTGTCTTTGTCTCTCTGTCGGAGTGTGTGCATGAGTGCATTCAATTTGCTCTCCTTTTGAAAGCCTTTCACAGACGCACACTTCGGAGTTAGAGAGATGCTTGAAATCGTCACCAAGTCGGCGGTCTGTATCAACTGTGTTCACAGTGAGACAGTGCTGTGCGGTTCTATTTGCTATCAGTGCGTTAATCTGTCCAAAAGTCAATCCGCTTCTTGAACACAAATACATCTGAAGACCAGCCCGTTGCTGCTGCTGCTGCTGCTGCTGTTGCATCGATTTCCCCTAGTTTTCCTTGACCAATCACTTGCACTTGTTGTCGTTGGCCTGTCTGGCCGTCCAAATATTATTCACACATTTCACGGCGCTGGCAGTCAACTGAATAGTGATTGCAATGCAAACATATATTCAAACACCTCTCATCACCTATTTATAACATCCATATTTTTTTATCGTCACCAAGACAAGCTCAGTGTAAACTGAGCTACGCGCACTGTACGCTTTTCCAGTGCACGCTGTACACTGGCTTTTCTCCCTCATTTGTTTTTAGCTTCTCCGCCACAGCTGTTTCATATCAAATTCTCGTATCTTCGGCGGTGATTCACTGTTTTTCATTCGGCAAACTTCTGTCACTCTGCACTTCTGTCACTGACGCCGAGCTTCACTTGACATCTCAATGCTTCATCAACTTCTTCATCAAACTCAGTAAATGTAAAGTCGAGCAGTACCACTGTACAGCTTGATTGTAAGCTCTCTTGGCCTTTGGCTGGTTTTGCATTATAGCCATCATCTCATCATCGGTAATGGCCTATGTACAGCACTACTGCGGGCCAATCTCTGCTAAAATGTTGCGCACATTGAGTTTTATAGTGTTTGTTGTACTTGTGATGAAAATCGAGCTTATTGCCAGCTCCAATGTGTCTACAGAAGCAATTCAGAACTCAACTCAGACGACAACGATTGCGCCTGCTGTACGAGCAGCAACTCTAAATGTGACCAAGAAATCCAAACAGGATGAAGTGGACATACTTCCACCGCACTACTACCGAGATGTTGCACCGATGACTAAAGACCGCAAACCGGTTAAAGTTACCGTCTCACTGGTTATCCTCAACATCAAACTCAGCCAAGGATCATCTCAGGTACAATCTCATTGTTTGAATCTTTTTGTTTAGCTTTTGTCTAACACCTGGTTGAGGCAGACCTTTGATGCGGACATGTTCTATCACAACTACTGGACGGACCACCGTCTGCAGAAGCCATCGAATGAAGACGCCATTGCCCAGCGAATCAATCTGTCCGCGCAGGAATCGCTGCCGCAGTACAAGTTGAGCGACAGTTGGCGCAAACGTATCTGGACACCGGACACCTACTTTCGAAATGCCATTGAGGGAGGCGTCTCGAACATTCTGACGCCTACACACTACTTCACCATCACCAACTACACTGAAGTGTTCATGGCGGTTCGCCTTTCGCTGAAGCTTTCATGCGAAATGAACTTTGTCAAGTTTCCCTTTGATGTCCAAAAGTGCTTCATCAACATATCAATGAGTACGTTTGCTGATTAATGCTAAAGTTATAGTAGTAATTTCCTTGCTTTTTTTAGCATCCGAAGACATAAATACCGTAATTCTAGAGTGGGACATGTTCAGAGTAGGCTCACATGTTGATCGAACGGAGTTTCAAGTAATTTCAGTAGATAAGCAGTCTTGTGCCAAGTACCTTGACATTGGTAATTGCAAAATAGTTTAATTAGCTGATTACTAAAGCATTTTTTAATTTCAGGCATTTTTTCCTGTCTTTATGGAGAAATTATTTTTAAGCGCAACATCGGCAACTACTTGATCAAGCGTTTTATTCCCTCATTTTTTATTGTTTTAATGAGTTTTTGCGGCTTCTGGATTCCGACGACGGTCAGTCCAGGTACGATTTTATTTCATTTTAATTGCAAAGCCTTTTTATCGCACAAAAAAATTGCAATGAAATTACCTAAAATCTATTATTTCAGCACGAACATCAATTCCAATCACCGCTCTCCTGGCCTTGATCACACAGCAAATTCAGTCTGATTTAAATGTTTCCTACGTGTATGCTCTCCAGATTTGGAACATTGTCAGCATAATTTTCGTTTTTTGTGCGTTGCTTGAATTTGCCATTGCCCTCTATGCCATACACATGAATGTGAAGCGAAAGGGCAAAAAGAAAAAGTGTGACGATGTGATGAACAATGTGCACCACAAAAGCGACAAAAACAGGCCTTTAGCGCTGAACATTGATGATGTGAGCAAAGGGAATTCGCATGAACTGTCCAAATGGCATAAAGCTTGGAGACGACTAAAGTCAGCCATTTACAATCACTTCAGATCAACCACAAGGCACAGTTTTGTTGACCACGTATCTCGCTACCTTTTTCCACTTTCTTACTTTCTTTTTATTTTGGTGTTTGTTCTCTACTGCTTTTACTGGTAGTTCCAGAGCAGGCATCAGCATTTTTAACTCGCTTAAGATTTTAATTTTTTACATTGTAATTTATATTAAATTGATTTTATTCAAATTATAAAAGCATATATTTTTATTGAAAATTATTTTATTATCGATTAGTTGAATATAAAATTTTGAACACTGAAATGATTTATCACTTGTTATCGGCGTTATGTTTTTATGAGAAAACGAATTCCTTTTTGATGTGATTTGCACCCTTTCCAATTTTTCTAAAACCAAATAACAAATTGAGTGCTAATGGTTAACGTTCAATGCGGTGGTCTAACTCAAAGTGTCAATAATGCCGCCTAATGATAAATATGAAATGTATTCTCCGCTACATTGTCAAGTTTTGCAGCCTGTATCTTTGTGTCGTTTACAGAAAGAATATACTTTTTAAAATTGCATTAGGGACGCGGGCACTCAAGTTGATGCTAATTGGCAATGAATAGGGCTAACCCTGCTACTGCGATAGCAATTCAATTTAGAAGTCGATAAAGTACGAACCCCTTTTGTCAGTGAGCAAAAGAGTCAGGCAGTTGGAAATTTGTTGCATTACGCTCTGTCGATGTAGGCTGCAAAGGCTGCAAAAAACGGCAAAATGTCCTGCTCAAAGTGACACTCAGAGCGAGCTGAGACCTGAGGACCGGAGACCGAGTAAAGAAGAGAGGAGAACGACTGAGAGGGTCAAATGAAGCATGCAACCGGCGATAAAGTCGACAGCTATTCGTTGATTCACACTGAAAGCAAGTTAACATGCAAAATGATCCACTTAATAAATGCTTAATTCAAAATTAATGGAGCACTTGAGAACACGCAACAGCGAGAGTATTGAGCATTTCAATGGTTTTTTAACATTTCAATGGTCACCTCGCAGCTAAAATTCATTTTGATATAGCATTTTCTGACAGTTTTAGCTGAATCAATTTGTAAAACTCAATTTTTATATTATAAGGCTTCAATAATCATTTGAGCCAATTTTTCCAAAGTATGCACAACTCAATTTTATAAAGATTTAAATTAGGGTTATTTCCAATACATTAAAATGAAGTTCAATAAGTGTTAGAAAATTTAAAATAATTATAGCAACAGTGCACAGCATTTTTAGTAAAAAGTTTTAATTTTTATGAATAGTAAAAATCGATTAATTTTATTTGGAATATATTTGAAATTGAGCCGGAAAAGTAGTCAAATGAAAAAGGAAACGTCGTGTAAAAAGACATTTGAGTGTAAAGAGATGATGTGAGAGTTTGACTAAAAAAAGTTGTAACTTGAATTGAATCAAATTTAACGAAGCGCAAACTATTGGAAAACAGTGGTAAGTAGTGTTATGCGATTAACTTTTCATATGCCAACGAGTCTGCCAAAACAAGCAATGATATCAATTGGCACTCTAAGCTGTCCACAATTGCAGTTGATGGATCTGACCACTGCTTTTTAAATCGTTTCCATTCATTCTGGTTTGTCCTGCTCTTGAAAGGAAATTGAAAAGTACTGACCGCCCACTGTTTGGTAAATCAAACCAACATTAGCAGGGCAATACTTGTAAATTGAATATCGACCTTTACTGCTTCTGTTGTCAAATAATGCACTGGCAAATGGCAATCGCACTGCAGTACAAGTAGTGTCTGTAATCCTTCGATTTAAATATCTATAATTCAAAATTGAAAACTTATATCGGTAGTTTTTAGAAGATTGTGGAGCTCTTTTTCAATTTCAATTTTGATTATATCACTGTTTGTCATTTCTAGTTGCATTATGCATTTATTTTAATGTTGTCAAGTCGCAGTGCTAATGCTTGCAGATCGCAGTCAAATTGCCCAGACACTATTTTGCATATTAATTTGAGTGTGTGTGTTTGTGGCGATATGCAAACTTATCCATTCTTCCACTGACGTCCCCCATTGTAATGATAATCTAATGACGTTTTGTATTTGCAAAATGCGCACTTTTTGGGGTGAAAACGGCGTTTTTAGGGAAACATTACGCGGTGAACTGAGAGAACCGGGCTGGTTGGGGTCGCACACGACCTCCACACCGCCGGATGATTACCAGCCAATGTACGATCTTGTTTATGAGTTTTTCTTTTTTTCAAAGCCAAAAAAGCATTGTTTGGCTGGTTGTTGTGAACTACCAATTGACAGATTGAGCGGCGGTGATCGAACGCAAGATTGTCATTGTCGATAAGAGTTGTGCTCGCTTTAACTGCTAAGATGTTCACCGTTTGTTTGTTTACTGAACACTTGCAAAATGGACACACAAACAAGATGATGGGGAGTCCTAATTGAAAGATAATTAAGTGCGATAGTGTCAAGTCGGCGACACAATGCAGGCACTTGGTAACGAGCAATTGATTGCAAATCGATACAGCATCAGCAGCAGCCAATAATGCTGATTTATTTAAAGTGACTCACTTTGTGGTTGTGGTTGTTGTTATTGTGATGACATGCTGATGTCATTACTGCTAGGGCAGTGTGAGTGTCTTTGTGTTTGTGCTGTAATTGACTCGATCAGTGTATCCGTTCATCGGGGCAGCATCATCGATCAGATGTTGTTTGTTGCTGGCCAAATGCTTTCTCCACAAAGTGATCAATTCAATGCTTTCTTGGAGATTATTTTCAGCGTACATATTTGCTTTTGTTGGTAATTGAAAAAAGAGGTATTTATGATATTTTATTTCTAGTTGGAACTAACTAAAATATTTTTGAAATAAGTTTTTTGATATCTAACTTCACTAAAAAAATGATGTTTCTCCCTCTGCACTCACTTTTTTGCTT
>JAALOO010000064.1_pt1 | contig 83336 bp, 54 predicted proteins | sample 7257641 | NCBI WGS metagenome assembly JAALOO01 (sample SAMN14085613, study PRJNA598686) | mite metagenome | biome: ENVO:01001000; feature: ENVO:01001002; material: ENVO:01001226; isolation source: single female mite from University of Michigan culture on fish food culture... ...
ACTCACTACAGTGAGATACGCCACTCTAAATAGAGTGGGAGAACAATGCTTGCAAATTCCAAAATCACAAAGGTTCTAAAACCTAACAACTAGTGAAAAGTGTAAAAAAGAAATTTTAATAACGCTCTCATATTGATGACAATCAGTATGAAACAAATACTAATCTGTAGAGCCTGGGTGGAGCGCCAGGTAAAAGATGCGATGTGCGATGAAGAGTTTAATCACACCACAAGTTTCCAAGCCGACTACCAGCTAGAATGAGTTGCAATAAAGCAATGCAACTGCTTATCAAGTGTTGACAAAGCTCTAAAAACTTGGCTGCTACTAATCCAATAAAACTAATACTAAAGATAGAATTAGCACACCTACTTGCGCTTTTCCCAATTTCTAATCAGTTAAATAATAATCAGTTTATGTTTTATTATTATTTACAAAGGCACACAGTGTTGGAATGTGTTGCTTGAGTTTGTCGTCGTTTTGTGTTGTAATTGTCGTCGTCGTTTTTGAAAGTTGGTTGTCGTTGCAAGTGTTCAACACACTGTCAACTGGTCTGCCTTTACAATAATTAAGTAGTAATGGTAGTAGTAGTTAAAAGTAGAGAAAAAAAGTGTGTTAATAAATTAATTATAAAATGGCAAAATAAGTTCAATTGTGTAAATGAATGAAGGGGGGAGAGAGAGAAGTGAAGGTGGTCCACGGTGTAAACGAGAAAAAATCATCAAAAGAAGAGGAAGTAGCTGCACTGAAGTGGATTAGTGAGAGAAGTTGTGTGTGTGTGTGATTAGTTGGCACGTTTATGTTTCTTGAAACAGTCAGTCGGTCGGTCGGTCAAAGTGGCAAAGTGACCTCCATATATCAGCGCAAATATCACTGATTTGGCAAATGGTGTGCGTTCTGTCTGCTTGTTTGTTTGCTTGTCGTCAGGTATAAGGTAAGGTAACTGTGAAGAATGTTGAATGTTGAAGCGGCTTTACTTCAGTCTCAGATTGCTCATGGAGCCCTGTCTGGAGCTGGGCAGCTTGTGCGTGGAGCCCGACTTGGTGACAAACTTGTACTTTTGGTTGTAGCTGTCCAGCGACTCGACGGACAGATCACTGGCCGCTCGACTAGGCGGCTGACTCGAGTGACGGCTGCCCGGGCGGCTGTTGGAGGCTGTTGGTGGAGTGGGGAAAAAGAGGAGTTAGAACAAAAACTTAAATAAAACAAAACATTGAAAAAACTCACAAATGGTCAGTCGACTCCTCGGCCTCGACTTGAAGCCTGAGCTGTCCGCTCCGCCGTGGTCGCTGAAACCGCTGTAGTCGGTGGTGGCGTTGAAGCGCATCTGGTCGTGGGCGTTCATCGGATAGCTGCGTTCTGTCTTTTCTTTGATCTGCAGCAACAAAATATGAGCAACAAAGTTATCATCAAAGTTGATCACCACCACCACCACCGGTCAAATACCTTGGTAATAGGACCAACAGCGGAAATGGTGCCATCCTCATTGTAGAGCGACTTTTTGCCCTCCGAGTCGGTCAGCTGCTCGCGCAGCTCAATGTTAGTGCGTCCCTTTACTGGAAAAAGAGGATTTTCAAAAATCAATAAAAAATCAAACTCCTCAAACTAAACTCCACTCTACTCACATCTGCAGGGATCGTGCTTGTGGAGGAACTCATTCAGTGAGACCCAACCGCCGCCAACGCGTACCATGACGGTACTGCGCAGAATGCGCACCAGTCGAAGCTTCTGAGATTCGCCAAACTGCACAAAAAAAGAAAAAAGATACTTAAGTAAACAATTCAACAAAAAAACTCCTTTTCAACTTACCCGGTACTTGCACTCGCCCACCTGACAGACCATGTACTTGCTGGTGCAGGTGCACTCGTCCACCTGCTTCTGCACCTCGTCCTGGATGATCTCCGACTCGGTCTTCGGCAGATCCCGCTCCGGCCGCAGCGTGTCCAGGTACTCCTTGTGGTCGATGTACCCGTCGCCATTTCGATCAAACACCTCCGCCACCTTCTCCATCTCCAGGCGGCTGGTGGTGAAGGACCGGGCCACCGAGGACGCCCCGCTTCCGACAAAGCCCTCCACAAACTCCGCCTTCGTCACGCGACCATCGTTATTAGTGTCAATCCGCTTGAAGAAGTCAATCACCCGCGCCTTCTTGTTGTTCATCCACCCCAGAAATCGGCGTCGCCAGTCGTCAAAGTCAAAGTGCTTCACCCGCTCCACCTCATTGTTGTAGCGGAGCTTCTCCTGCAGGCGCTTCATTCGGTCGGCCGCCAGCCGGCCCACCTTGGCGTACTTCTCCTGCAGCTCGCGCACCTTGGGGTGCTTCACGTCAAAGCCGTAGTCGCTGGGAATCTTTGGAGTGGAAGATCGTGGAGCTCCCCTACCTCTTAGGGTATAACTTCGACTCTCCTCCTTGCTCTTCAGCGTAGAGAGGGCCGCCTTCTTGATGGCAAAGTTTTTGACAATCTTCTCCACGTCCACCCCCCGCTTCTCCAGCTCCTCTCCAAAGCGCTGGTGCTCCTCAATCAGCTTCTCCAGCTCGTAGTTGTCATCGGGGAGGGGCTGCGTCTCCGCCGCCAGCAGCGCCGCCTCTGCGCCAATCAACCATGCCAAGAGCTTTTCCAGCGAGTCCATTATATCGAGCAACGACTTGAGGTGCTCCGTCAGCCGGACCTCCCGCTGCGTCGCCCAGCTGTTCACCTCCTCCCAGCGACTGGTGATGATGGTGATCCAGTGCTTGATGACCGGCGTCGCCTCGGGGTGGCACTTTTCCAGAATCGACTGGGCGATGCCCACCGTGCCCTCCTTCGCCTTCTCCTGCACGGCCATCTCCTTCATAAAGTGCTCGTGCTCGGCAATCTGCTCCCGCGTGGTCGATTCCTCCTCGGGCAGTGGGCCGCTAAATCGAAGCTTCATCTCAGCGTCCGAGAGCCACTCCAGCAGCATGTGCACCGACTTGTGCAGGCGCTCCGCCTCGACCACCGCCTTCTCCAGCTCTCCGGATCGTTGGCCGCTCAACGCCTCAACCTCTTTCCAAAGGTCGTTCAAGGCGGCAATTTCCGCTCTAATGTTCGCCGCGTCATCGGCCTCTGCGGTCTTCAGCAGCTCCTCGCTGATGCGGTACACCGACTGGAGGTTCTTCTCCCGCCGGCGGAACTCCTCCTGGAAGATCTTGTGCTGCTCCACGAGGGCGGTCACCGTATCGAGGTCGCCGTACACCGCCGCCCCCGACACCAGCGCCTCCTTCGCCTTCTCCAGCCAGTCCATCAGCGCGTCAATGGCGTCCTTGAATTGGCCGCTAAAGAGCAGCGCCTCCTCCAGCCGTCGCTGCCGATCAACGCTCTTATTACAGATCGTATTCCACAGGTTCTTCAGCTCGTCGATCATGTTCTGCAGCACCGGGACGTCCACCTTCGGCGCCTTCTCCTTCAGGTGCTTGCCCATCTTCAGCGTCGCGTCGTACTGCGCGTGGCGGCTGCCCAGCTGTCGCTGAAACTCCCGGTGCTTGGCAATCATCGCCCGAATCACCTCCGAGTTGTTACTGAGCTGCTGCGTCGAGTCAAAGTTCTTCTCCAGCTCCGTCAGCCAGGCCATCAGTTCACTCCAGGCGTCGTAGAACTCCTTCGTCTCGCGGAGGCCATAGTCGAGGGCCCGGCTGCGCTCGGCCGCCTTCGAGAGCACCTTCTCCCAGCGGTGCTGCACATTGACGAGCAGGTTCTTAATCAGAATCACATCCTGCTTCTGGCTGAAGTACTTCAGGTGGGTGCCCTTCTTATCTAGGTCGAGCATCACCTCGCGGTGGTCGCTGACGTCCTTCTGGAAGCCCTTGTGCTCCTCAATCTGCTCGGTGATGCGCTCCAGGACGCGACTGACCGGGGCGAGGTTCGCCAGGTGCTTCTCCGCCTCGGTCAGCCACTGAATGAAGGCCTCCAGAGCATTGTGGAACTCCACCGCCTCCGCCAGGGCAATCTCCAGCTTGATCTTCTTCTCGTTGGCCTTCGCCAGGAGGCTCTCCCACTTCGCCTTCAGCGTCTTCAGCGTGGCGGCCATGTTCGGCGCTCGGTCCTTCGGCGTCCGTCGCTGGTACTCCGCGCCTCGCTCCAGCAGCTGCTCCACCTTGAACCGGTTCGCATCGATCTCCTTGTAGACCTCCATAAAGCGAGCGAGCTGCTCCTTGCACGTCTCCGGCAGCCCTCCAACCGGCTTCGAGACGCCCATCTCATTCTCCATCTCGCCGATCCAGGCGATGGTGTCCACTAGCTCCTGGTTAAATCCAGTAGCCTCCTTCAGCAGCTCCTCCAGGTCGCGCCGCTTTCCGTCCGTCTTCTCTAGCAGGGCGGTCCAGCGGGAGTTGAGGCCATTCAACTTCGTCTGCGTGCTTCGAGCATTCTCCGAACCGCGCTCCGCCTCAATCAGCATCCGCCCCGCTCCATTCAGGCTGTCCACCGTGCTCTGGTGGGCGTGAATGTCATTGGCGAGGACCTTGAACTTCGCCAGCTCCACCTCCAGGACCTGGGGGTCGCTGAAGGTCGGTTGGATGGCGTCGACGATCGCCTCCGTCTTGCGGATCCACTCCAGAAAGTCGTTCAGCGACTGCTCAAACTGGCCCAACTTCAGCAGAGCCGACTCCAGCTCCGCCTGTCGTCCGCTGATCGCCTTCTGCAGGTCGTCCCAGCGGTGGTTCACCTCATTGAGCGGCTCGCGGATGCTCTTCACCTGACTGCTGGGAACCACTTCGAGCAGGTCCGCAGCCAGACGATTAAAGTTCTCCACGTCCTTGATGTGCCCATCAACGTGGCGTTTGAAGGCAGCCAGCTCCGTCAGTTGGGATTTTACGGCACCTAGGTCCGCCGCTACCGGACCAAAGGCCACAAAGGTGTCCTCGGCCTTGTCGAGAAACTCCAGGAGCGCCTGGAGGGCCTCGTGGAACTTCATCGCCCGCTCCATAGCGGCCTTCAGCTCCTTCTCCCGTTTGGTGTAGAGGCCGGAAACGGTGGCCCACAGGGCGTCCATCTCCTCGAGGCCCTTCTTCACCTCGTGGCGGTCCTGCTCGGCGCCGGCCACCTTGAGGAGGTCCTTTCCAGTGGCCTTGACGTCGTCCATCTTCGCCCGCGTGGCGTCCATCTCCCGCTTAATCTCCCGCAGCTGCTCTTGCTGGCGGGCAATGGCGTTCGGCTCAACGGCGGCCGTCTCCTGGTCGCTGGACAGCGCCCGCTCCAGGCCCTTCAGACTGCGCATCACCTCCGCCAGCTGCTCCCAGAAACGGGTGGCCAGGCGGAGGGCCTCAGCTAGGGCGCCCTTTCGGTTTCCGGCCAGCTGGTTGCACTGCGTCCAGGTATCATTCAACTTGGCCAGCTTTCCGCTAATCTCCCGCACCGAGGGCTCATCTCGACCGGCCTTGGAAATGAGCTCCCGCGCAATAGAGCTAATAGACTCGTAGGCAGGGCGACGACGCTCGAGGTCCTCGAGGATGGCGTTGTTCTCGCCGATCTGCGCCTGCAGACGCTCCGGAAGGGCCGCCACCGGCTCGGCGTTCTTCAGCTGCTCCAGCGTGGCCGCCAGCGCCTTCAGCAGGCCGTCCATCTTGTCGGCAAACTGGCTCGTCTCGGCCAGCGCCGAGTCGAGCGTGTCCTGCGTGCTCCTCATCTTCACTTTGAGGGCGTTGTAGCGCTCGTTGATCGAGTCGACCATTCGCTTCACCGTTCGCGAGTCCCGCTCCTGGACGATGGCCGCCAGCGAGGTGCCGGTCTTGTTCAGCCGCTCAACGGACGGCTTGTGCTCGGCGATGGCGCGATTCAGGGCGTTCAGCGCGTCCTGGAGGCGGCGAATCTGGTGGGCGTTCACCACGCTGGTGCTCAGCATCTGCGCCTCCTGCTCCGCCTCGTCGAGCCAGTGGGCGAGCTCAGTGTAGGCCTCGTGAAAGTGCTCCGCCAGTGGGAGGGCCTGCTCCAGCAGATTCAGCCGGTCCAGGCAGAGCTGCGAGACGTGATTGGCGAGGTCCTTCAGCTCCTCGGACTTCTCCCTGATGTAGATCATGTCCTCGTTGTGGGCGTTTCGGCTGATCAGCTTCTTCACGTTGGCCAGCGCATCTCTCACCCGACCCTTCTGACTGTTGATGTCGTCGTAGAGGGCCTTGGTCTCCTTCAGAGCGACCACCAACTTCGCCGGCTCGTGACTGATGCCTTCCGCTTCAAGGAGTTGTCTTTCGGCGTCCTTGAACCACTCGTACAGCTCGTCAATGTCATTGACCAGCTCGTCGCTCTTTGCCTTCCACGCGTCAATCTTCTCCACCTGCCGACCGATCTGCTCGACAATGGCGTTGAAGCGGCGGTTGTCCTTGATGACCAGGCCCTCGATGGTGGCCGTGCCCTGGCCAGGCGTGAACTGGCAAAACTGCGGCCCCAGGGCGTTCACCACGTCGAGGAGGGCCTTGTTCTCCGGAATGGCCTTCTCCAGGGCGTGAATCGTCGCCTCCTGCGCCTTCAGCGACCCCGACTCGAGGTTCTTCAGACTGCGCTCGGCGACGTCGAACCAGGCATTGAGCTTATCGTGGGCGGCGTAGAAGTTGCCGGCAATGGGCAGCACCTCTCGGAGGGCGGCCAAAATATCAGCCGCCTTACGTTGCAACTCCCCAAAGCGGTACTGCAGCTGGTCGCTCTTCTGCTTGATGAAGAGCGAGTCGGCGCTGCTACTGGTCACCTGACCGGTCTGCTGACTGCGCAGGAAAGCCGCCCCCAAGCTGACCACCTCGGCGACCTTCCGCTCGGTGGCCGAGATCTCCGCCGAGCATTCGGTCATCTCCTCCACCTGCTCCTTGATCTTCTCCACGGTGACGGCGGCCACCCGGTGTCGGCTAACCCGCGCGTCCATCCGATCGATCCACCGGAAGAGGTCCTCAAAGTTGAGCATAAAGTTCTTGAGGATCTCATTGGACTCCGCTAGGGCGTCCCCGAATTGGGCGCTCTCCTCCACCAGCTTCGCATAGCGGTCCGTCAGCTCCTTGTACTTGTCCACCACTCGCTGCGCCTGGTCATCCGCCACCAGCGCCATCAGCTGCTGGGCAATGTCGGTGAGGGCGTCAAAGTCCGCTTTGTGGCCGACAATGTCCGCGTGGAGGTGGCGTTGTTCGGCCAGCTTTCCCTTCAGGCTGTCCGCGTCGACGGCCACCGACTGCTTCAGCTGCTTCAGCTTTCGCTCGCTGACATCGAGCCACTCGCTCAGTGGGACCACCTTGTCGAGGAAGGCCTTCGCCACGGGCAGAATCGTCTCCAGGGTGCGAAGACGGGCGTCAGCAGCGGCCTTCAGTGCGTTGAAGCGCCGTCCCAGGTCGGCCAGCTGCGCCTCGATTTGGTACTTTTCATTCGAATCGAGGTTCTTGCTAAAGTCCTTGGCCATGTCCCCGAGCGACTGGAGGCTGCCCTCGCGGTCTGCTATCGTCTTCCGCAGGTACTGCTGCTCCTGAATCTGCCCCTTCAGCTCCTTGTAGTCCGCTGATGGAGGTCGCTGGTTGGCCACCGCCTCCTCCGTCTCTTTGAGCCACTTTTCAAAGGCCTCCAGTGCGTCTCGGAAGCGACCTGCCTGCATCATCGCCACGTCCAACTTTCGCCCGCGCTCGTTGATCTTGTCCTTGAGGTCGTTCCACTTTCCGAGCACTCCATCGACATCCGCCTCCAGCTTGGTGGTGTCCACGCCCGGGGCGGCTGACTGGACCAGACCGTTGGCCTTCCTCTTCAGGTCGTCAACCTTCCGCGCCAGCGGGTCCACCTGCCCACCGAGGAAAGCCTTAAACTCCGACTGCTGCGCCCGGATGGTGTCCACGTCGCGGCTGATCGGCTTGAAGCGGTCAAAGTCCCGGGTGACATCGCCAATGTTTCGGTCCACGTCGGCCAGGTCGCCGCCAAAGGCCTTCAGCTTGTCGATCATCGCCTGGATGCCGTTCAGACGAGCGGTGGCCGCCTCATCCAGTCGGGCGTACTGTCGGTGGAGGTTGTCCAGCGCGAAGCGATTCACCGAGGAGTCGATGTTGTAGTCCTGCTCTTTGAGTTGGCGATACAGGCCGTCCGCCTCCTTCAGCCGCTTGCCGACCTTGTCCAGCGCCGTTCGAAAGTCCTTCATCGCCTCCAGCTGCGACTTTAGAACGGAAAGACTTCGACCAATCGGCTCCATAGAGTTCAGCTGCTGCTCCAGTCGATTCAGCTCCGCCTGCAGTTCACTGAGCTGAAGGTTGAAGGACTTCAGGGCGGAGGAGAGTGAGTCGAGGCCGCGGTACTTCTCCTCGAGGCGAGCCAGCAGGGCGTTGTACCGCTCCTCGACGTCCTTCACCTCCTGGCGAACGCCCGCAGAGGCCTGGTCGTTGGCCACCTCGCTGATCAGCTCGGCGGCCAGATTCTTGATCGAGTCCAGCTGGTGGCGAAGCCCTCGAGCCTCCTCCAGCAGAGCCCGCATCCGTTCCAGGAGCTTTGCGTCGGCAAAGGACTCATGAGAAGCGGCCCGGTCCTCGAGTCGCTGCAGCTGGTGGACAAAGTCCCGCAGCGCCTCCTTGTACTGGTTGAACTTGGCCAGAATCGATTCGAGGTGCTGGTGGCGTTTTAGCACCTCATTGCCCACCCGCTCCCAGAGCTCCTTCAGCTCGGCCATCTGATCACGGACCGTCTCCTTGTCGGTGTCGGCGATGGAGAGCAGCGAGTCGGCGAGATTTCGGAGGGCGTCAAAGTCCTGCTGGTGCTTGGAGATGTCGTTCTTCAGGAACTGATGGGAAAAGAGGGCAAAAATTAGATTTTTACAAAAAAAAACTACAAAACTCAAAAATACCTGAATATCTCTAAACTGCCGCTCCAGGTCAGCTCGGTGCAGGGAAATGTCCCGGCTGGCAGCCAACTTCGCCTCGTAGCCCTTCAGCAGCGGCACCAGCTCGTTGAGGGCGGCATTGTACTTCCGGCAGACATCAAGGCACTTGTGCAGCTTCGTGTTCTTCTCAATCGCCTCCTTCTTCACCAGCTCCCACTGTCGCTTAATGTTTTCCAGTGTGTGTCGCCAGTTGGCCGCATCCCCTCGACTACTTCCGGCTTTGTTGAGAATGTTCGCCCCTCGGTTGAGCACCATATGCACCTCGTGCTCCTTGTCCATCACCTGCCGGTAAATGGGCTCAAAGTCGTGGATCTGCCGGGTGACCACCTCCAGCACGGCGGAGATTCGAATGTCCTTCGAGAGGAGATTGAGCATATTTCGCAGCCACTCCTGCAGCTCGTCGCAGCTCATAAAGAACTCCCGATCCTCCTTCAGCGAACTCTGCAACTCGCCCTTCCGGTTAGCGACCCGTCGGCAGAGGTCATTGTAGCGCGCTTCCACCGCCTTGAACTTCTCCTTGATTTCCGTCTTTGAGGCGGCGTCAGTGAGGAGTGTGCAGAGAAAGTTCGCCGCATTTCCGCACTCCGCTAGCAACGGTCGCTGCCCCTCCAGGCTTTCCTCCAGGTTGGTGATCTTCAGCAGCTGCTCATCAGCATCGAGGCCGCTGTTGGTGATATGCTCAAACTCGTTCGACAGTGTCTCGAGGTTCGAGTTGAGCTTGGCGAGTTTGGCTGCAAAGTCCGCCGCCGCGGCGCTCACCGCCTGCAGGTTCTTCTCGCGCTCATCAAGAACGGCCAGTAGCTCCTTCCAGCTCTTGTGAATGTCCGCCATCTTGTGCTGGACGCCCTTGAAGGCAGGGCTGGATCGATCTACTCGTTCTAGGATCGAATTGCCCAGCTTGTCCATCTTTGCGAGGTTGCCCTCCTGCGAGCTGAACTCGTCCTTCATCACGTTAATTTGCTTCAGCTGCGTGTTGACAATGTACGGCTCGCTGGCAATGGGGCCCAGCACCGAGATGAGCTTCTCCTTCTGCCCCAGCCAGTCCTTCAGCTTGTCGGCGATAGAGTTCTAATTAGGGAAAGGAAAAAGTGGGGAAAACCAAACAAAATGTTAGTTTTTGTTCTAAAAGCAGTGAAGATCAAGGCAAGCATGCGTGAGTTTGGGTTAGTAGGCGAGCGGTAAGTGAGAGAGCTAAGGATTGCAGATGGAAATGTTGTGGGCGCATTCAAGGTGAGAGAGATTGGAAGTGGTTCAACAGTGGAACTTTGGTTTGGGCTATACATTTAGGTACTTTCGGGTATTTCAGTTTTGGACTTTGGTTTTTGGAATGTTTGGACTTTTTGGAGTTGGTTGTCGGGAGTTCATCATCATCATCATCACCGAGTGGTGGTGGCTCAATCTCAGCACCACCACTCATCTCACCTTCCCACCGCTAAACTGCTGCAGCAGAACTCCAATCGGCGCCAAATCTTCTGCTCGTTTACCGCTGGACCCATCGCCCACCGAGCCGGCCGCCTGCAGGGCGGCCAGGTAGGCCAACGCCCGGCGCCGCCCCTCCTCCGAGTTGGCCGCCTCGGCGAGCAGCATTCGGCTGATGGCCGCCCGGGTCGCGGCCAGCAGCATCACCGAAAAGCGACTGTACAGTGGGGCGTGGCAGGCGTAGAAGGCCATCAGCTGGTGGAGAAGGCGGCGGGCGAGGGCGCGACGGCGGCGTAGAAGGCGCCGAAGAGCTGCCGCCTCTTCAGGCAAAAGGTCACCTAAAAGCAAACTTCTTCTTCTTCTTCGCTCTGCTTCAATCAGGTCGAGTGGAGTGGCGTCCTCAATGTCCTCCTCCTCATCATCTCCGTCCAGTCCAGAGCGACGGCGACCATCAGGACCAATGAGATTGTTCGGATCATCATCTGGATCACCACCTCCACTGTACGGCACCAGTTGCTCGCTACTTCTCCGCCTTCTTCCTCCTTGCTCCTCATCTTTATCTTCATCCCCAGCAAAACCTTCACTTCCTCTTCTTCTCTGCAGAAGGAGCATCTTTTGCCTCAGCCTTTCCCGTCTTCTGAGCTCTCTTTTCATCGCCTCAAACTGCTCCCTGGTATACCTCAGCGGAATGTGCCAGAGGTTAAACGTGCGCAGCAGCAGGGAGACCAGCTGGCCGTACAGCACCGGATCGAGGAGTTCACCCTGGGCAAGCAGGCCCAGCAGGCACTGGAGATCGCGTTCAGAGAGGCGAAGCGGTCCACTACGACCGGCGATGCGACCTACAAGCTTTTTCAGAGCGGCCTTTTGTTGATCATTGAGTTGAAGAGTAGCTAAAGTAGAAAGTGCTGCCGCTGCTGCTGCTGTCGAACTATCATCATTACCACTTCTATTACCTCTTTTACCTCCTCCTCCTCTTTTCAAAGCAGAAACTTCTTTCTAAGGTCGCGAGCGAGCAAAAAGTTAGTCAAGATTAGTAGCGCAAAGCAGGCAGCAAAAGCGTTAATCGCGGCTAGTGCACATAAAAAGCTGATAAAAAAAAGAAAAGGTCTGTGAACTTACAAACTCCCGCATCCTCGTCTCATCGTCCTGAAGTTGGTTCAAGTAGGAAAGGACCTGATCGAGCAGTGCCTTGTACTCTCGGTTCAGCGCCTCCAACTCCTGCTCCACCGCCTCGACGCCGGTGTACTTGCGCGCCCGTTTGGCGCTGAGCGGCTCATGGCCTCGCCCGGTGGCGCCCTCCTCGGCGACGCTCTCCCGGTAGGCCTTGATCTTCACGTTGAGGGACTTGGCCTCGCTGATGAAGCGCCCGCCGGCGATGTTGGTGTCCTCGATGGAGGGCTTCCGCTGGACGATGCTTTCGTAGATTTTCTAAAAAGGAAAGAAAAAGAGGTAAAAAGTTGAAAGCACTAAAAACCACTGCCACTTACGGTAACACTCTCCAAATCAGCCCGGTTGAGCATCGTCTTCACCTTCGCCCCGGTGGCCGACAGCCAGCCCTTCTCGCTGTCCATCAGCGAGCGGTACTTGCGCAGCAGGTCGCGACACAGCTCCAGACCGCTCAAGCTAAAAAATGGAACAAATTAATTAAAACTCCCAAACTCCGAAAACTCCCACCACAAAAAGCACTCACCGCTCCGTAATCTGCACCGAGGCGGCCTTCCACTTCTTGTACACCGTCTTCACGTCCTCCTCCAGCCGACTCAGGTCGCTGTGGGTGGCCTGCTTCGGCCGCGTTCGCTCCACCAGTCGCCGCACCTTCGTGACATTACTCAGCAGCTGCTCAAAGGCGGCGCTGTTCGAGGAAATCGAGGAGTTCGCCTCCACCAGCTCGGCGAGCATCCGCTTCAGGTCCAGCTCATCGGCGGGCACCTCCTCGGCGGCGGTCAGCTTCGACTGGAGCGCCTGCAGCGTTCCAGTGGCGGCCTCAATGTCGCCGAGGACCACCTCGAGGGCCTTCAGCCGCTCCGAGTAGTGCTTCGAGAGAGTGGTCACCCGGTCCCAGGTCTCAATCGTCGCCTCGTACTTCGACTGCGCCGCGTGGGACTTGATCTTTGCGATGGAGGCGGTGAACTCCTCCTTCAGCGACTTGATCTTCGACTCGAAGCGGGCGAGGTCGTGCTCAAACTCGGCGTGCTCGTGGATCAGACTTTCAAGCGTTGGGCGATCTCGGGGAATGGCATTGGAGGCTCGCTGCATCAAAATCCTCTCCTTCTCCTGCAGCTTCTCGAGAATGTCATTGACGGCCTCAATAAAGCGGGCCACCTTCTCCGCATTGAGGCGGTCCTCCTCCTCCTTCCGCTTACGGGCCTCAAAATCGGCAAACTTCCGCTTGATCGCCTCCAGCTCGTCCTGCAGGCGGCGAATCTTCGGATCATCAGGCGGGCCCTCCCTCGCCAGCTTATCAATGTCCTCCTCGAGCATGCGCATAATGCCATCCCTCTTCTTGGGGTCCATTGCACAGTACGTCGGGTAGTCCCAGTCCTTGACAATCTTCAGCGTCTGGAGGATCATATTTTGGCGGAGTTCGCGGTGCTTTGCCGCCCACAGCGCAATCAGCGCCTCCTGCTTCGCCTTCAGCTCGGCCATGGCGTCGAGGACGTCCGGATCGGGCGGTGGGATGATGAAGCAAACGGAGGGCAGGGTCAGCTCAGTTCCATTCGAAGTTTGCACCTTCCACTTGAGCCGCTGCGAGTTGTCGAGCAGCGTCACCGTCTCGCCCTTGTTGATGGTAACACCCTGACCTCCTTTTTCGGCCTTGTTGTTGATCATGCAGAGAGAGCGAATTTTAATCGGTCTCGGAAGGGGCGTCTTTCGCTGCTTCATATTGACGATAGTGCCCGCTCGGCCATCCAGTTCCACCACTTTATCTCCGATCCGGGCAATGTCCTCCTTCAGCTCGCCCATCTCCTTCAGCATCTTCTCGCCCTCCTCAATCAGGAAGTGCTGCCGACTGTACTGGTTGTTCAGCTTGTCCTCCACGGAGTTCATTGCTTTTTTGGTCTCCGCCACCTCCTCCATAAAGTGGTAGTACTCGCCGGTGTGGCGGAGGTGCTCTTCAAGGCAGTTGATCAGTTGGAGCAGCCAGCTCCAGCTGCCCTGCATTCGCGCCATCAACGACTCGACGTACTTTGTGCTCGGGTGACGATCTCGCAGCAGGGCCTCACCCTTCGCTTGAACTCCGTTAAACTCCCGCTCCCGGCCCTCCATGTCCCGCACCAGCGAGTAGTGGTACTTGGCCAGCTCCTCGAGGTTGAGGTTCTTGAGGGACCAGTCGCGGGCCAGCTCCACCTCCTCCTTGCTGCCGATCCAGGCGAGCTCCCGCTCCGCTGCTTTGACAAACTCCAGCAGCGACTTCAGCTGGTCGACCCGTTTCCCGGCAAAGCCCTTCACCTCCTCGTAGGCGACGTTGAGGCGGCTGAGCATGTTTGCGTAGATGGGCATCTCCTCCGGCTTGATGTCCCGCTTGGCGGCGTGGCAGCGCTCCACTTTGCTCTCAAACTGCCCAATCGCCGTCTGCTCCTCCACAAACTGCTCCAGCCGGCGGGTGATCGAGTGGACGTCCTCGCCGAGGGAGAGCGACTCGAGGTAGGCTCGCTTCTCCAGACACCACTGAATGCAGTCGTGGAGGAACTTAAAGAGGGCATTCTCCCTGATGAGCTCCTCCTCGGTCTTGGGGCGGCGCAGGGCGGCTGCCCGCCGATCGGCCAGCACCTCCACGACGTTCTTCTCAAAGACGCCCTTCAGCGAGCGGTGCTTCTTCGCCAGGTAATCGACCTGGTTCGTCAGCTGGCCCACCCGGTGGTAGCGACCGTCGGCGAGCACCTTCAGCGTCCCGTACATCCCCTTGATGCGCTCCTCCTCCATCGCCAGGTCGCGGGCAATGTTGTCAATCTCGTGGTTGTGCTCCAGCGGGTCCTGCTTCAGCACCCGGCCCTCCTCCACGCTGATCCTCTTCTTCAGCTGGTCGAGATTGCTATCACAGATGTCAATCTCCTTCACCAGCGCCTCCGCGAGCCGTTCGAGCTTCTCCAGGCGGGCCAGCTCCTCATTCAGCGCGTGGTCTCGCTCCTGGTGGGCGGTGATCATCTTGCTCCAGAGGGCCTCAATGTGCGCTATATTGTACTCCTCCTCGATTTTGACGTGCTTCCCGGGGAGGCCCCGGGCCATGTTCAGCACGTCCTCGTAGCTGCTGGCCAGCCGCTGCTTGTCGTGCAGCTTCGGCGGAATCGCCTCCGTGCGGAAGAGGCGGTTCTCCTCGCGCAGCTGCAGCATCTCCGGGATGGTGTTGGGGAAGGAGCGGTCCTTCAGCTTGGGGATGACCTCCCGCAGCCAGACCAGCAGACGGCTGGCCAGCTCCTTGTACTCGTCGATGCGGCGAATCTTCTCCGCGTCCCACAGCGGATTGTGATCCGGCGGGTCGGGGAAGACCTCGTAGACGGCGGCCAGGTACTTCACCACCTCGTCCTCGGAGTGCTCCAGCCGGGCCATGGTGTCGGGGTCGAGGGTGGGCGTGATGCCAAAGTGCTTCTCGAGGATGTGGAAGGCGTTGGCGAGGTTGTCCCGAGCGGAGCTCTCTTGGCACTTGTGGTAGTCGACGAGGTCGGGTCTGGGAGGGGGAAAAGAAAAGATAGATTTGGGTAAGATTAAAAAGATAAAAACCGAGGTTTTTCAAACCTGTTTCGGTGGATGATGGCGTTGAGGGCGAGGCCGTCGCGCCAGCTGGGGCCAAAGTCGACGACATTGACGTGCGGATAGCCGCGCGTCGACTTGCGCGCCCACTTCATCAGCCGCTCCTTCAGCTTGTTCCCCTCGATCATTGAGTACGTTGGCTAGCATGTAAGAAAAAGAAAAAATGGAAAGAAGGCAAACAAAACAAAGCAAAACGGTTAGAGGCAATACATCACAAGAAATGTCAATCACACACATCTGCATACGGCAAACAAACATACTCAGATTAGCATCAGCAACAGCCATTGCCAGTCAGTAACACAGTCAATTGGAAAGTCAATTGACAAGCCATTCACTACTATCACCTAAATGCCATCTCACACACGCCCTGACACACTACACTACACCACAGCAGGAGCAGCAGGTGTTTAGTAGTGGCGTGTCGACACAGATGATGATATAATTAAGCATTGCTGCTGCTGCTGCTTAATTAACCGCAGTGTGACGATAGAGTAAAAGAGTGAGAAAGTGAATGAGCAATTAGAGCACAAACAGAGAGAGTGGAAAAGTGATAAGTGGACACATGAGTTTGCTAAAGAGGAGGACAATCAATAGTGTGCTCTCACGACAATCACTTCTCAAATACTTGTCACCCCTTTCTGTCATCATCATTAAAATTAACATCTCAATCAAGTGTCATTAGCCTTGGCAGTGCTCTTAGTGTACAGTACTGCACATCAATCAGTTCAGGTAGGGTAATTGTAATAACAAAGCTAAACAAAGCTAAACAAAGCTCAAAGCAACCCTGATTGCAAAAGGCAGTAGAAAGAAAGAACGCAGGCACGACCACCTGCATTTGCACTTCCGGCGCGCACTTCCGATCGTAACAGGCGCAGCTAAACAATTTCCCCACTGCACTTCACTTCACACATTATCCTCTAAAAGCCCACCACCACCACGACTACCACCCAAGCTGGTGGTGATCGTGTGTGCCAGTGTCAATCCCAAAGCCAAACGGCTATTGCAAGCAAAATCAAATTGCTATATTTAGGAAAAGCTCGATAGATTCACCACCACCACCACCGGCACTGAAGGAACGAAGAGGCTCAAGTCAAGGGCTCACACTTGTACATTTTGCTAAAAACACTCACTGCCGTACATACAAGAGTGCGGGGGACAGTTGCTAAATGTTCAAGTGAGCAGGAGAATCCTTGTGCAGCTGTGTGAGCTCTGCCAACAACAACCCACGCTCAAATTGTGAGTGTGTTTCAGTGTGAGTTTCAGTGAGCTGTAGGCAGCGATTATGGCAAAGAGCGAGAGGCAGCGAGAGGAGTTGTCAAGCCTTTTGCCGATGCTGCTGCTGCTGTCCATTCTTCTTCTTCTCTTCTCCTGATTTTCTTCACCACTGCCCGCCTGACTGACTGACTAGCTCTAATGTCGTCTTCGTCGAGAGTCGTCGAGAGTCGCGATGGAGCAAAACTGCCAAATATGGCGACAGTGAAAAGAAGTAATCGACAGAAGAAGCAGCAGCGGCAGCAAAAGAAAAAAATAAAGTAAACGATTGTACGGGTTAGCAGTGGTGGAGACAGCAGCAGCAGCAGCAACTGCCTTGATTGCACTCCTCGCTCACCAACTTCACACACAATCGTCGACGACAGTCTCTCTCGCTCTCTTGTTCTTTCTCGCCTGCCATGTAGATCGCCACCTTTCTCATTTTTCGTCTCTTTCTCCTTCGCTAATTGTAACCTTCACCGTCGTCCCACGTGTGTTCTTCTGCTGCCGCACCGATGCGCCAGCCATTTGTTTGGATTTCTGATGTTCATCATCATCAGCTAGCTAGCTAGCTAAAGCAAACATCAGCAAACTGTTCAGCAGCAGCTTGTGGCAGAATGTAATCGGTCGCAGGTTTTAGAGCGCGTTGATTAACAGGTTGCAAGCCAGTCAGCCAGCAATCCCCAATCAATTCATTGCCACTTTGCTGACTGAAGGGGAAATGGAATCGAAAAGGACGTTTGGAAAGGGCTTTTGAAAGCGCAAAGCGCGGAGGCTGTCACATTGATAGACACAATCAAGAGCTATAGCTAGCAAAATAAATAACAATAAGCAAACTTTAAAAAAGCAAAACTGACGAGCAAATTGAATCAGGCGGCAGCAACAGCAGCTGGCGGTGGTGGTAATTGTCCGCCAATATCGCCTAAATCGAACCAATTTAGCAGTGCTAATAGCACACACCACCACCTGATCGCTTAGCGGCAGAAAAAGGCAGCAAAGGCCACATCGACACTGAGTCCTCTCCTTTAGGCTGAGTAACAGTGCTTTGTGGCAGAGTCTGGCGGCGGCGGACAGCATCTCAAAGGGCATCTACATCAGCAGCAGCAAAGTCTACCTCAACACACACAATATGTTTGCACCTGACAGAGAGTGCGAGAAAAGGAGAGAGATGCAGAGTAGCCTCTCAGCTCGTCCGCTCACTCCTGCTAATAATACTGGCGAAGAAAAACTCGCCGGTGAGGTAGAAAAAGAAAAACAACACAGACTGAGCAGCAGCAGCAGCAAATGAACCGGAAACAAACAGGAATATATCATATCAATCTCAAAATAGTGGGGCAAAAGAAAAGGGGGCACACCTCGGTGCACCGCTAACACTGAAAAGCATTTTGAGTGATTGATATTAGTGGCCGGCTTGAATAATAAAAAAAATGAGGAGATAGTCCATAAGCACTGACAGCGGCACTTGACAACAAAGGCCGTCAAATCGGTGGTGATAAAAAAAAGTAGTGGACTGAAAGATCTCGAAAAGGCCTAGATTCTATTCCCTAACAAAATCAAAATAAAAAATAAGCTTTCTACTTACCAGCTTCTTCTGCTCGCCCCGGTTCACCGAGGTGGTCTTCTTCACCACCCGCTGCGTGTGCACTGTCTTGAGGCCATTTCGGTTGTGGGCGGTGCGAAAGACCTCCCGAGACTCCTGCGACGCCGAGGCCATGTGGTTCTTGGAGGCAAAGTCGTGCTGCTCCCGCTCCACCGCCTGGTCGTTGATTAGCTCCACCTCGCCGTTCACCGCGTCGGGGTCATCGTTCTCGCGGGAGCCCTTCAAGAAGAGGCGGTTCCCCTTCACAAAGTTGTACATGGTGGTGGTTGAGGCTTAGGTTGGTTTTCAGGTTAGGTTGCTGTTGCTGGTTTTGTACAAAAACAGATGGTGAAATCAATTGCTCTGTACGGCTGATTCACTCCATGCAACAGGTGTGCGTGTGTTGTAATTAGGTTGAGTTGGTTTAGGTTGAGGTGGTGGTGGTGTTAGTGATGAATAACTGGTTAGTTGTGGTAGTAGTGGTGAGAAAGATGAAGAGGATTATCAAGCTAATCAGTTCTAATTGCAGACTGCACAGTCGGCACACTTGAACAGACGATGAACGCGATTATCTGGTGAGAGAATAAAAGAAGCGAAGACGACAGACAAAACAAAGGGAAAAACAACAAAAACAAAAGTAGAGTAAAAGCAGAGCAGAGAGAAAAGGAAGAATACAACACCAACGAAGACGACGACTTCTTCGAGTGTGTGTGTAAAACGGGACGACTGGTGAACGCTACTTCTTTCTTCTTTCTTTCTTCCTGCCTTCAGACGACGACGACGACAAAAACTGAACTGAAGTGATTGGGCAGTGTGTCTGTTGCGAGACAGATGCTTATTCAACAACTGCTGCTGCCGCTGCCGCCGCCGTTCTTCATGACCAGCCGCTTCTCTCAGAGATGGTCAGACAACACAGTTGTTGCCTCTCTTTCTCCAGCCAAAATAACTGGCAGAACAGAGGAGAACAGAGGGAGATGAAGTTGGGAGCAGGTGAGCGTCGCCGCCGCTGCCTCTCTCTCTCTTGTTTTCTATTTCTCCTTCTCTCCTCTGTGTCTGTCTGTCTATGTCTGTCTCGGTGGCACAAGAGCCGTAGTAAACACAGAAGACTGGTGGCCACCAAGCCACCGAGCTGGCTTGCCCGCGCCACTAATTGGCCGTCGCCGAAGGTGAGCGGGAGCGGGAGCGAGGAGAGCAGAGCAGAGCAGGACTTCGGCGAGGAAGGAGAGAGGAGGAAGAGAACGCTGCAACTATGGCAACCAACAACACCACCACCACTGCGAAGAGAAGTCAGGGTGAGGAGGATTCTCCTGTGTAGTGTAGTGTACAACAACGGTGGTGGTGATGATTTGCCGTGGACACACTGTGATGATGCCTTTTTTGGAGCTGCTGCTGCCGAAGAGGTTGCAAAATTTGGCGACTTTCCGACGATAGGCAGTTGAGGAGAAGAGAGAGAGAGAGAGGATCACTGTTTATGGCACTCTCTGGCAAAAGCAAAGGAGAAGAAGGTGGTGGTGATGATGATGATGCTACTTCTTCTTCTTCAGGTGCTACAGGTGTTGGTGGTGTTTGTGGCGGTGGTGGTGGTAATGACGGTGGATTGCATCGAAACAGTCTGCAGTTTGATGACGGCAGACTGATCAGTGGACGGAGAGGACTACACTACTGCCCTGGTCACTTGGCACTGAGGTGATAACTGTTGCTGCTTCTGCTGTTGCTTTTATCAGCTTATCAGATGATGGCGGTGGTGGTGTTGGTGGGATTACTTTGCAGACGATTTTGGTCGGTGAAAACGGCTAAAAACGTTGATCGGATTTTGCTGGCGACTAGAGGCTGGAGATCAGAGTTGAGAAACGCTTCTTCGCCACCGCCAAATAGAACAATTAAAAAATAGAACTCTTGATTGTTTACCTCTCAAAGTCTGAGGCAGGCAAAATCTGTCACCGGCACTGTCCACAAACTCGTCGCCGCCGCCGCCGCACAGTCGCAGACATTTTTTTCCAGTCACGTGGTCAGAGATAGCGGCATATGTGAGCTCAGGCAGGCAGACGGAAAATAAGACTAAACAAGAACCAAAATAGAAAAAACAGAACCGCCGAAAAAAAGTGATGAAGATGAAGCAGCTCACCGTCATTACCGGCAACCTGAAGAAGCTGAACGAGATTGCCGCCATTCTGGGCGCCTCGGACGCCGATCTGGTGGTAAGATTTTGATGGCGATGATGTTTTGCTGTTGATGAACTTCGAAATGACTTTTACTTCTTCTTTTGCAGCTGAAACATCAAAAGATCGACCTGCCCGAGTACCAGGGCGACCTGGAGTACATCGTCCGGGAGAAGGCAAAGGCCGCCTCAAAGTTGGTCGACGGGCCGGTTCTGGTGGAGGACACATCCCTTAGGTACACTTTTGAGTACTTCCTTTTTAGCCTTTATGATTCTAATTCGGTTCCTCTTTTTTTGTGCAGCATCGACGCCCTCGGCGGCCTCCCTGGGCCCTACATCAAGTGGTTCGTCGAGAAGATGGGCCCCAGAGGACTGTACCGCATGCTCACTGACTGGCCGGACAACAAGGCCGCCACGGCCATCTGCATGATGGCCCTCCAGGAGGGCGCCGACGGGCCGGTGCAGGTCTTCAGGGGCGCCATCAAGGGCTCCATAGTATCGCCTCGAGGCGACAACCAGTTCGGCTGGGACCCGGTCTTTCAGCCTGAGGGCCACCAGCTGACCTTTGCGGAGATGGACGTGGCGGTGAAGAACGGCATCTCCCACCGGAGCCGGTGTCTGGCGGCGCTACGAGAGTATTTAATCGGCTTGAAGGAGGGGAAGGGGGAAAAGTCCACGTAATAAAAACATCAAGCTCAGCTTGGCGACTAAAGTGGAATGGGACTTGGGAGAGGGTCATTTTGACTAGACTAAACATTGACGACTTGATCTAATTGACACTGCTTTCCATCATCAGTTTGACCATCTTCAACCTTGGCAGGCATCAGCAACCGCCGGGTAAAGTGCTCCACAAAAATCGGCGCCACCTCGGTCACCGGGACATCCCTGCCGAGCTCGGCCGCCAGCGAGGTGACGCCCTTGCCCTCGATGCCGCAGGGCACAATGTGGCGGTACCAGTGGAGGGGCAGGTTGCAGTTGAGGGCCACGCCGTGCATCGTCACGTACTTGCTGGCGTGGATGCCGATGGCGGCGATCTTTCGGTTGGCGCCCACCCAGACGCCCGGGTGAGGGTGAAGGCGGTCGGCGGGCACTTTTAGGTCCGCGCAGACGTCGATGAGGACCGACTCGAGGAGGCAGACAAAGCGCTTGATGCTCCGCTGGGTGGAGGGGAAGGCGGCCAGATTGAGGATCGGGTAGGCGACCAGCTGGCCGGGGCCGTGGAAGGTTATGAGGCCGCCGCGGTTTGTGACCTGAAAGTCGGCGCCCAGGCGGCGAAGCTTGGCGATCTCCTCGGGATCGGCCTCCAGGTACTGCCGACTGCGGATGCCCACGGTGTAGACGGGGTCGTGCTCAACCAGGAGGAGGTAGTTTGGGCTGTTTGGGTTTGGGTTTGGAGCACCCGGTGAAATCGAGCCCTGCTTCACCCTCTCAAAGAGCTGCTGCTGAATGTAAAGGGCCCGCGGGTAGGCGAGCCGGCCCAGGTTGATCACCTTCAGGGAGGACATCTTCTTCTTCCTTCTGTCTGTTCAGTGTCCGGAAGTGGTGGTCGAGCAAGGTCAAAGTCCAAAGAGAAAGTCCAAAAGAGAAGATCTTTCTTCAAAACAAACCGTTAGGGAAAATCACGCAAACACAACAGCGGCAACAGCAGCAGCGGAGGTGGCGCTACCGTCGCTCGGCAAAAACTCACGTGTGTGATGCAATGTTTTTTCTTTTACCTCTGATCTGAATCCTTAGAATTCTTGAAGAAGATTCTTTTCCTAATCCTCAATCCAGCATCATGGCTGCTCGTGACATTCCAGATGGTAAACAGAAACAGCAGTCCATTGGTTAAACAATTTTCTAATCCACTACTCCTTCTTGCAGAGATCAACATCCACCGACTGATCAACAGCCACATCGTGGAGATTCACTCGCTGAAGCGGCAATGCAAGACGAAGGCCTGCAAGCAGACGCTGCAGCGGATTCCACGCCACATGCGACGTCGAGCGGCCAGCAACAACCCAAAGCGAATGCCCAAGGCGCTGCAGCAGCAGCATGGCGGTAACTCCTTCAACTCTGGTGGTGGAAATCAGCAAACATCGAAGAAGAAGAAGGCGGCCGGTGGAGCAGGTGATCAGAACCAGCCTCGAAAGAAGAGGAAGAAATCAAAGAGTGAGCATGTGAAGCGCCGGAACGCCAACCCTCTCCGTACACCGCTTCACTTATGGTTCGCCAAGCGTTTCAAGCTTCACCTCAGCTGGGGCCAGCTGATGCCGCTGAAGAACAACGTCAAGAACCAGCGGACGCTCTACCGGTGCAGCAAAGCGGGCTACAGCCTCTTCTACCTGCCCTTTCGGTGCTCCTACCTGCTGGAGGGAAGCGGTGAGCGGAAGGAGCTGGCCGCCCTCGACTACCTCGCCCACTTTCTCTCGCCTGAAGATGGGGCCAGATTGAGGGAGCTGGTAACAGGGAGTGAAGGAAAAGGGCAAACCATCACCGTCGACCTGTACGCCCCTTGCCGGTGGCCAGTGGAGCTGATCGGCCCTCTACAGATTACCTACTTCAAAGAGGAAGAGGAGGAGGATAAGTTCTACCTTCTGGTGAACGCCCACGTTCAGATCAAGGAGGCGGTCAGCAACCTGTTCAGCACTACTGCTGCCACCGATGAAAACTCTTCGCAGCAGCAGCAGCTCATAGAAAGCCTGCCTGGTTTTGGAGAGCTGCGCCTTGTTGATCCTAGCTTCCAGCTTCACCACATCCGCCTCTTCGGCCGAAAGGCCGCCCACCGACTTGGTCAGCTCTTTTTCCCTACGAAGCGCAACCTCCTCGATGACCTTCCGCTGAACCAGGTGGCCATTCTGCAGACCGGCGCCTCATCACCAGATCATCAGAAGGAAGCATGTACAGTTCCGCTGCGACAGCTTCACCAGCACACCGCCGCCCTCCTCCTCCTGCCATCGAAATCATCCTCAAAATCATCATCTCCACCACCACCACCGATCACCTTTGCCGTCCACCGTCGTCAGCTGAACATGAGCTCTGGTGGAGCTGGAGCTGCTCATCGAGGTGCTCCCGTGGAGCTACTGGAGCTTGCAGTTCCGCTGGTGCACCTAAAGGCAGTTTGGAACCGCCTGACGGCCAACATGTCCCACCTGGTGGGCGGCCACCGTGACCTGGAGGTGCTCGCCCTGGAGACGCGCTCCACCTTCTTTCCTAGCGTCGGCTATGCTGATCATCACCATCACCATCACCACAGCGAACAGGAGGAAAAACCGGTCGACCTTCCAAAGTTGGACTTTCTCTCGGCGGAGCAGTTCTACGTGGTACGACAGGCGAACCTCGAGTCAGCAGCAGCAGCTTTATCCCCATCCTCTTCAAACGCCAAAGATGCTCTTCAAAAAGCACAGCTGGAAAAGGACAGCCGGACGGCCACCGTCTACGTCACCCTCGAATACGTCAAGGGAAGGCCTGGGGGTGGGCGAAACGAGGCGCTGATATATCCGCCGGACGCCGCCTCCCTCGAGGCCTACCTCAGGGCGAAGAGTGAGAAGGATGGAGAACGGGTGAAGGTGATGGCCGCAGAGGGTGATGAGGAGGCAATTGGCTTCGTCGAGTTTGGCTGCTTCAGCCTCGATGCGGCCCGCTGCCGGGCCACCGCCCTCCTCAAGGTGGCCGCCCTGGAGCAGCTGAAGAGCAGTCAGCAGGCGCTGGTGGAGAGGCTGGGGCTGGAAAAATCAAAGCAGCCTGTGCCGCTGTACGCCGTCGTCAAGAGTCCCAAGTCCTTTAATAATAATCTTAGCAATCTAGTAACAGTGGCGGTGATGAACGTGAAGGATAACTGGCTCTAGAAGTGGTTAGTTGGTTAGTTAGTTAGTTAGTTAGTTGATTAGTTGCTACCGCCCTCGGCCAGGCGCTCCTGAACAAACTTCTTGGCGTCGTCCATTTCCTGAGAGTGTAAAAAACAGTTTTTTAGAAAAATAAACAAACAAAGCTAACAAAAACTTACATCATCACTTGAGCTATGCGCCAGACCGCGGTACACCTTGAACTGGTACTTGCTGAGGTTCTTCTTCAGCAGCTCGCTGGTCAGCTGGCCCCAGCGGAGTGGAACCTAGGGTGGAAAAGGTTAGAGAAATCGAACCCAAATTCTAAATCAAATCCCCGTCCTCACAATGTGATCCGCATCGCCGTGACACTGCAGCACCGGCGTGTTTACATTCGGCGAGCCGGCCCAGCTCAGCTTCTCATGCAGCGGCAGCCAACAGCTGAGCGCGAGAATGCCCGCCAGCGGTTTGCTGTACGTCAGGCCGCTGTACAGCGCCAGGGCGCCACCTTGGCTGAATCCGCCCAGCAGAATGCGATTCGATGGAATGCCCGCCTTCTCCTCGTTGTTGATCAGCTCGTGGACCAGCGTCTTCGCCCGCTCGATGCCGTGCTCGTCCACCTTCCCGGTGGAGTCCAGGGAGTAGAGGTCGAACCAGCTGGGCATCGGAAAACCGCCGTTCAGCGTCACCGGCATGGTGTTTCTAAGGAGAAATAGAAATGATGACAACCCAAAAACCAAAACAAAGTAGAAACTCACGCCGTCGGACAGATCGACTTGGCGTTGGCCGGCTTGATGGCGGCAATGCTGGAGGACCAGCCGTGGCCCGTGTCTCCGAGGCCATGCAGAAAGATGATCTAGATTTAGAATAAAAGATGAACAAAATCAAGGGCATAAATTCAGCAGAGATAATTCTAGAATGCACCTACCGTTGCCGTGTGTCGCCCGGTGGCGGAGACGATGACGTTTCGGCTCATCGTGGCTGCTGCTGCTTCTGCTGTCAGAGAATATTCTTAGAAGTGCAGTGTTGATGCGGAGACTGTGTGTGCAGTGTCTAGAGGGAAACCAGGTCGCAGCGAGTGATGAGAGCAAAAGAGGGGAAAGAAGTGCTCTGGTCAAGAGTGCTGCTGCCGTACAACAGAGAGGCACAATCTTTTCTTCATCTCCGACAATGGCGACATCTGTCTGCAACTTTTCTGAACTACCGGCACTCAAACACCGAAAAAAGTTGCAGCGACCGTTGGGATAGTAACCCAAGCGTTTAAATGTCCCCTATTTAAATGGCCACCACCCGTTGCACTACTGAACTGTTTCTGGAACAGCAGCAGCAGCAGCTGTCGCAGCAGTGCGCAAGAGAGTCCCCGGCCCATCATTGTGTGTCCATCATGTGCATCAACTGATTAATTGAACCTTTTGCTCTTTTATGTAATAAACTGTGCTAGTCAACAGAAAACAATCGCAATTTTCGGTGCTGGTGCTGGTGGTGATAACAACACGACTTCTGCAAGATCATCAGTTTTACTTTTCTTGAGTGCTGATCGTCACTTTCTATTGGTGCACTTTGTGGCGACAAAAATCCTCTTCTTTTAGACAGCAAAAACACATTTTTGCTGAAGACATCTTCACACCCACATCCACGATGATCCTCTTCGTGCACCTTCTGCTGCACCTGGTGACGCTGCGCCGTTCGGCGGACTTCCTCGAGGAGGTGGAGGCGCAGTTCGGTCACTTTATGGCAGTGCACAACCGCACCTATGGACCACAGCATGCTGAGTCAATGGCCGAGTACACCCGTCGGCTGGCCATCTTCAGCCAGTCGCTGGCCACCATCGAGCGGCTGAACCGGGCGCACGGGGCGCACGAGGGCGGCGCCCGCTTCGGCGTGACGCAGTTTGCCGACCTGACGACGGAGGAGTTTCTGGCCAAGGGTAAGTGAAGATGACGGTGGGGGCGATGATGGAGATGATAACCAACTGATGTTAACTTCTTCCTAATCCTCGATTCAGTGGCCAAGAACAAGCGAATTGCGAGAACTAAAGATGGGCGTCGAAACCGCCTTCCCCGGCACCGCACCTCCTCCTCCTCCTCTCACAAAGTTAGGCTTGCCAGCCCGGCCGCCCTCAAGGTGCCGCCCGCCTTTGACTGGCGCGACCGGGCGGCGGTCAGTGCCGTGCGCAGCCAGGGCAGCTGCGGCGCCTGCTGGGCGCACAGCACCGTGGCCACCATAGAGTCGATGGTGGCCATCAAAACCGGCGGCCGTCACCGCCCCCTGACCGAGTTCAGCGTCCAGCAGCTGGTGGACTGTTCCGGGGAGGACAACAAGGGCTGCGCCGGCGGGGACACCTGTGCGGCGCTGGACTGGCTCCACAAGGCGAACGTCACCGTCCAGCGGGCGGCTGATTACGGGCCCAGTCTGGACCACGCCGAGGTGTGCCACGCCCAGAAGGACGCGCTTGGGGTGCAGATTCGCGCCAACTACACCTGCAATAAGTGAGTTGTGGTTTTAGAAAAAGTTGATGATAATCAGCGTTCTTACCTCCTTTTCTTCTTCTTCTTCTGTAGCTTCGTCAGCCGCGAACAGGCCATTGTACAGCTGCTGGCCCACCATGGGCCGCTGATTGCCGCCGTTGATGCCTCCACCTGGCAGCACTACCTAGGCGGCATCATTCAGTACCACTGCAGCAATGATCTGAACCACGCGGTGCAGATCACTGGCTACGATATGTCGGGTGAGTGGAAGTGGTGATGAGTGGGGGGTGATGATCTGTAGAAGGGGAAGTTTAATAATCTCTCTACCTTGTTTTTCAAAGGTGACATACCCTTCTACAAGGTGCGAAACACCTGGGGCCCGGGCTTCGGCGTAGACGGCTACCTGCACATCGCCATCGGCGGCAACCTGTGCGGCATCGGCGAGGAGATCTCGGCGATTGACGTGAAGGCGGTTCCCAAGGAGTTCTACTGATGATGGTGATGGTGGTGCTGATAAAACTGATGACAAAAGAACACGAAAGAACTGTACACACTTTGTCTTCTTCTTCTTCTTCTTCTTCTACTCTTGTGTAACCTTTTTGTTGACTAGTTGACGTCGATGGGGGCGATGATGATCGTCTGGAAGAGGTTGGTGGCGGCCATAAAAAGGAAGCACCACAGCGGCGACATGATCACGTAGATGGGCATCGCCTCGAAGAGGTCCAGGCGGATGACCAGCAGCAGCTGGAAGGCCACCTTCGCTGCCAGGCAGTAGTAGATGAGAGGATTGGTGGTGTAGGTGTCCGAGGGTCGGCGGACGTAGATCAACACGAAGGTCATGATGTCCATCACCCAGATGGGCGTGAGGATGAAGGTCCAGCTCCTGATGAGTTGGTAAAAGAAAATGAGAATGTGTGAATGAGAATAGAAAGAGGAAGGGGAACTCCTCTTAAAGCCACTTACCACTTGCTCTTGCCCTCCGCCTTGCTCGCGAGAAGGATGACAAAGACGGTCCAGAGGAGGCTGGCGATCAGTGCCCGGTGCGAAAGTTTCATCATCTTGATGCGAGGTGATGATGATCTGATGATCAAAGAGCTGCTCAAGAATCTGCTGATGCTGCTGCTGTCAAACTGCGAAAGGCCAACTTTGTTGTTTTGTTTATTCCCTCCAAGAAAAGAAGCAGCAGCAGCGGGGAATCCTTCTTCTTCTGTTCACTTTTGCCCACTCACGCGCAGGTGGCAGCAGAATCGACACAAAGAAAAAAAAGTTAAGACGACAAGACTTCGAAATGGCGACAAGACTTTATGCGGAAAGGACTCTAACAACTTTGACAAGTAAAGTTGTAAATCAGAGAATAAACAGGATTTGCGATGATCATCAGGAAGAAGATGAGAATGATGACGATGAAGAGGGCCTTCTCCTCCTCAAATCCTCTAATCCATCTTTTCAGAGCGACGGGTAAAGTTCTCATCAGAGTTGCCGGCGGCGAGGGGAGAACGCGTGGGAGACGATTCAGTTCTACCAGCTCCACCAGCTCCTCCACCGCCGATTTTCCCAGCGATCATCTGCGCCGCCTGTCCGCCCACCTGAACGCCCACCTTGGAGACGACTCGAGTGACCTCGCCCACCAGCGGAGCGGTGTGCTTGTGCACCTCACGCCCGGCGGAGCACAACTTGGCGACCAGCTCCGGCAGGGAGTCGCCCGATTGGAGGCGGCGGGCGAGGAGGTAGGTGTAGAGGCGGAGCTCCTCCCAGAAGGCAAAGCAGAGGCTGATGTAGAGGAGGAGCAGGAGTTTGCCGATCATCCCGTAGGCCAGCCATTCGGTGCTGTACAGCAGGTGGGAGATGTGCAGCCACTGGAGAGGAGCCACCAGCAGGGTGACCACCAGCTGGTCCCAGTGATGGTCGAGGAGGTAGGCGAAAGTGCTCGAGGAGATGGGAATCGGTGAAGATGCCTCCTGCTTGGAATCTTCAGGCGGAGGTGGAGGTGGAAAGAACAAACTCTTGACCGCCTCGTCTACAGAGAACATTTTTGCTTGGATGGATGACGAAATGCAAATGAAAAGCACACGTCAACTACGGTCGCTTTTATACCTTCCAAAATCGAACTAAACCGTCATCGGGAAATTGTTTCCAAAAAACAATGAACAAAAGATACTGGATCAGCAGTTTTATTGGGATAATTAAAAAGTTTGGTGTTACTTTATTCAGTTATTTTAATTTATTCGTTATTATATCTGCGTTTGGCGAGCGCGCTCATTGTTCCAACAGGGATGGTGGTGTCAACACTTCAGCTCTTCTTCAGACGCGCGCGTGTTAGCAGCAGGGGAGAGAGGAGAAGAGATTGATTTAAAAACATAGAAAAGCATTTCGAAGGGAGGAGAGAGAATAGAAAAAGAAAAGACGAGGGAGGAGAGGAGTGGTGTTCCCTTTAGGTAGTGTAAGGTCCTCCACTGCTTAGAGCTTGTCAAAGTAGTTGTCCAGCTCGGGCAGCGCCTCCTTGAGGCCCTTGCGCTTTCGCGTCTCCATGACGATGCCGTAGGGGCGGGACTTGCCGTCCAGCGGGTCGCCGGGCAGAATCTGCCAGTGGTCGAAGACGCACTGCGGGAAGGCCTGGCCGCCGGTGTTCGAGCGCAGGTCGGCGGTGAAGCCGAAGGACTCGTTGACGGGCAGGTACGCCTTCACGTTGAACATCGGCGTGCCCACCACCTGCTGCTCCTCAATGACGTGACCGCGGCGACGGTTGAGCACGCCGTAGATGCCACCGACTGCCGACTCCGGGCACTGAATCTCCACCAAGTAGACGGGCTCCATCAGGCGGGGCTTCGCCGTCAGCAGACTGGCGTACAGGCAGCGACGGGCGGTGGGGATGATCTGGCCACCGCCGCGGTGAATGGCGTCAGCGTGCAGCGTCACGTCGTGAATGTTGAAGCGAACGTTGCGCATGTTCTCCTCGCAGAGGACGCTCTGAAGAAAGGGAAGAAAAGGAGTTAAAAAATCAAAGTCACAAACCATTTCGAAATAGCCACATACCTCCTTGGTGGCCCACTGGAAGCCGGCGACCACGCTGTCCTTAATCTCGTTCAGGTACTGCACACCCTTGGTGACGTCGACCAGCAGATTGGGCCCGGTGCCCTCCGGCCCAAAGGACCAGATCTTTCGCGCATCAGTGGCGTCCCACTCGTAGGTGTCAATCAGGTAGCGGGCGCGGAGCTTGAAGTCGTCCTTCGCCGAGATGTCGCCCTTGTCAATGTCCTCCGCGACGCCATCCTTCATCGGCACCGCCTTCATGTACAGTCGATTGTGCTTGTTGGGCGACTTCGAGAGGCAGGTGATCTCCGACTCCTCGGAGACGGTCTCTCGGTAGGACACCACCGGGTCGGAGGTCTTGAGGGGAATCTGCGCGTGGTCCTCCTCCAGATCCTTCAGACAGATCTCCAGGTGAAGCTCACCGGCGCCGGCGACAATGTGCTCGCCCGACTCCTCAATGATACACTGCACCATGGGATCGGACTTCGCCAGACGCTTCAGGCCCTCCACCAGCTTCGGCAGATCGGCGGGGTTCTTCGGCTCGACGGCCACTCGCACGACCGGCGACACCGAGAACTTCATCACCTTCATGTTGTGGGCGTCCTTGAAGGTACTGATGGTGCCGGTCTTCACGAGGAACTGATCGACGCCGACCAGGCCGCAGATGTTGCCGCAGGGCACGTCTTCAATGGACTCGACGTAGCGGCCCATCATGAGAACGGTTCTGGGTGGAAATAGTTGGCGTAGGTAAATTAGAAACCAGATCATCCCAAACAACTCCAAATGATCACTTACCGCTGAATGGCCTTCTCCACCAGATCGTCCTTCTTGCCGGGCACGTAGTTCGGGCCCATGATGCGCACCTTCTGGCCCGAGGCGACGGTGCCGGAGAAGACACGGCCAAAGGCGTAGAAGCGGCCCTTGTCGCTGGTCGGTACCATCTTCGAGATGTACATCATCAGCGGGCCCTCGGGGTTGCAGCTCTTGATGGCCACGGCGGCCTCGTCGTCGTGCGGGCCCTCGTACAGCAGCTCCATTCGGTACTTCTGCGCAGTGATGGGCGAGGGCAGGTGAATGGCAATCATCTGCAGGAGAGAGTCACCGGCGGGCAGCCAGGTGCGCATCACCACCTTCAGCAGGTTCTTGCCGTCCTTGTCCTTGTCGTCGCCCTTCAGGACGATGTTCATCTTCTCCAGCAGCTTCGCCGTCTCGTCCTTCTTGAAGTTCATGATGGCGTCAAAGACCTTGAAGATGGGGTCGAGGACGAACATGCAGAAGGCGCGCTTGTAGCCCTCGTCGAAGCGCTTGCCCCACTTCTTCGTCGCCGGGTTGTAGAAGTTCTCGCCCCACAGGCGGCCCATCAGCTTGTCGACGTCGATCTTGAACTTGGCGGCGTACAGCTCGCTGAACTGCTTCAGCGAGAAGGCCCAGCCGTGCAGGCCGGAGCCGAAGCCCACGCTGCCCTTCGAGGGGTCGACGCGAATGTCGCCCATCGGGCCGTTCTCGTCGGCGTACGTCGAGATGATGACGTTCACGTTCTCGACGATTCGCGTGAACTTCTGGTACATGTCCTCCTGCTCGAGCTGCAGCGTCAGCATGGCCAAGTCCATCTTGTTCATGAAGAGGACGGGCTTGATGCGCTCGGCGATGGCCTGTCGGAGGACAGTCTCCGTCTGGACGCACACACCTGAGGGTGGAGAACATCGATTTAGAATCGGAAGGTTTGTGTGAAAGAAGAGAGAGCACATGTGGTGGTCACATGAGTCAGATCTGCACTTACCAGAGACGCAGTCGACGACGACGAGAGCGCCATCGGTGACGCGCAGCGCAGCCGTCACCTCCGAGGAGAAGTCAACGTGGCCGGGCGAGTCGATCAGATTGATGAGGAAGCCCTTGAGGCCGGCCTCACGCTGGTCCTCCTGCTTGATGAAGACCATGTCCTCGTCGCGCAGCTCGAAGTACATCGAGATGGCCGTCGACTTGATGGTGATGCAGCGCTCCTGCTCGTCCTTGCGCGTGTCGGTGAAGCGCATCTCGCCGGCCTTGGCGCCGGCGATGATGCCCGCCTTCGAGACCAGCGAGTCGGTCAGCGTGGACTTGCCGTGATCGACGTGGGCGATGACGGACATGTTACGGATGTTCCGCTTCTTGTTCATCAGAACGCGGATTTCGTCGACGGTGAAGTTGACCTGAGGTGGTGAAGAGGGAAATAGAAGCCATCGTTAGGCACTGGCAGAAGCGGCTCGGGGGTGGTAAACAACCCGGCTCGAACATCATCACACTGGTGATCATCATTATCATCATCTACTTACCATCTTGGATCAGTTGGTTGGGTGATCGGGGGGTGCAACAGTGAAGGGAAAAGGTGTCGGTTGACGTGCTCTCTATCTCAGAAGCGAGGAATAGGGAGAGCGACTGCACGGCGCGACGGACGATGAGAAAAAGGCCGAGTGTCGTTCGGTGCGCGTTTGAGTAGCCTGCCTGCCTGTGCAACGTTGGTGTGGCGAAACGCACTGAAGAGAGAGGCGCAGAGTGAAAGCACGCTTCCGAGTGCTGGCAGTGCTGCTATTTCCACCTGCTTCCTCTTTTATGCGCTGGCCGATGGCGGCCGCTCGTAGAGCGCGTGACTTGTCGCGCGCGCTGCAGCAGCTCTTCAAAGTTGAAAGCAGTTATCTTCATCTCATGTTCAAGGTTCAGAAGAGGGTGATGGTTGTACGTCTGATGATGTACCTTTGAACTTTGACAAACAAAAATGAAAAAATAAGTTCAAAGAGTAGCTATCGTTTATGAGACGTTTTTGAGAGCAAAAGCTGGTTCACCGCACTTTTGAACTAAGCGTCACCAGGACAAAAGTGCTGTGCTTTCCTGAAGAGGGGGAGTTTCTAGAACCTCATATTGAGACTTTTAATTTCCAAAATGCCAGAAAAAGACAAATAGACCTCAGTCCATCCCCTCAGTTCCAAATGGAACCGATACCCCAGTCCGACCATTTGCGATTTAAATGCTCCCGAACGTCCTCTGCGGAGAGTCGGCCAGCCAGAGATCGGCCGCCGCCGCCGCCGTCGTCTTCAGGTCTTTGCTTACGTCAGCCACCGGCGACTGCTGCGGCTCGTCATGACAGTGCACACAAACACAGAGAAGTGAAGAGAAGAGAAGATTGAGGAGATACCAATTCAAACTCGCTTTCCACGTCTCCTTACCAACTTGACTGGCTGGCACCATCATCATCACCAGCAGCAAGCATTGACCAGTAGTCGTCAGGCGCTGTGATCACCCTCACCACCACCAACATCGTCTTCGTCTTCTCATCCCTGTGACCGAACCAGTGCCTGCCCTTGCCAACCCCTTTTCCTTGATCTGTTCCCATCCTTTTTCCCCAAACCAGTGTTTTTTCTCCCACCACCCTCTTCACCCCAACCTCCCGAAGAACCATGACCTTCCTTCTCCGGCAACCTGCCTCCCACCTTGCCCTGCTGGTGCTCGCCCTCTTCAGCGTCGCCCTGACGGCGGTCAACTCGGAGGAGGACGCCTCGCTGCCGGCTCGTCTCCTCGTCGAGAAACAGGTGCTCAACAAGTACCTGGTGGAGAGCAAGGACATTCTCATTCACTACAACATCTTCAACGTTGGCGGAAGGTAAGCGGCGAGGAGGGGGTGAAGCCTTTGTGTTTACCCTTACTGACATGTTATCCATTTCGAAACCCACCAGCCCGGCCACCAGCGTCCAGGTCACCGATGCGGCCTTCTCCCCTGCTCAGTTCGAGGTGATCAGCGGCTCCACCAAGTTCACCATTCCCCGCATTGCTCCGTAAGTAGACAAGGAAAACCCATTTCGAAATTGTCACCCTTCTCTAACCACAAATCCTCTCCACTATCACCAGCTCCGCCAACGTCACGCACACCGTCGTCGTCCGACCGCTGGAAGGCATCCGCGGCCGCTTCAACTTCACCGCCGGCGAGATCAGCTACCTGAGCGAAGGGGCCGCCGAGGTGCAGATCGGCTACACCAGCGAGCCCGGCGAGGGCTACATCGTCTCGCTGAAGGAGTTCAACAAGCTCTTCTCGCCCCACTACGTAAGCAACAGACGCACACACAATTTCTAAATTCCGCTAACCATTTTCTCTTCTATCATTCACAGTACGACTGGGGCGCTTTCCTGCTCATCTCCCTCTCCACGGTGCTCTTCCCCTACTTCCTGTGGAACTCGAGCAAGAACAAGTACGAGGCGCTCAGCTCAAAGAAGTCCAAATAGAGCTCGATTGAAGTAGAAGAATAGAACTTTGAAGAACAAGAAGCCACTCTTGTGTACAAAACAGTGTCTTACCACATATACAAAGCATTCTTTCTTTCAACAGAGTCGTTTTTTGCAGCAACATGTAAAATAAAGTCTACACAGTCTGAATCGCTCAGTTTATGCTCAAGAAAGGAAAAGGGGAGGATAAAACAGAAGAATAAATAGGAAAAAAGATACCGAAGAACGAGGACTCCCTCAGAGCTTCACCCTCGACGTGGGCGTACTGAAGATGATGGCAATCTTCGGGGGAATGGTCGCATCGCCGCGAACTTTGACTCGACCAGCTTCAATCGCCTGAACGAGGGTGAACTTGTGGTTGGTCAGCCGGCAGAAGTCCTCGTCGCTCATCGTCAGCACGCAGTACTTTGGGTCGGGCGGCGGGAGGCCGCGCTCAAAGACGCCCGTCACCTTGGTCTTGGTGAAGTCCAGTGCTGAAAAGGAAAAGGAGTTTTAGCCAAGGTTTTCAACAAATTTCCAAAGGACTTACTGTACTGCGCCCCAACCTTCCCGTCGCTCTTGAGCACCTCAAAGCCGACCAGCGAGGCGACCTCGGTGCAGAGGTAGGCAAGACGAATGAGGCGCTGCACCAGCTCAATGACCATCACCTCGCTGCGCAGGCCGGGGATGAGGTCCTGATAAGGGGCGATGAAATTAGAAATGGTTAGAAAGTTGATAATTGCATGATAAGATGATAAGAACAATTACCGTCTTAGACATCAGCTCCATAATGTAGGGAAACTCGGGCGCCTTGCCCGACTTGAGCAGCTCCAGCCAGAGGGAGTTGAGCTTCTGCAGCAGCATGATGTTTCCCTTTACCTTCAACTTGCCGAGCATGAATGCCTGGAAATGAAAAAAGAAACAGTTTTAAAAAGCTTCTTTTTTTGATGATTTTCTTTTTTCTCCGCTTACCCTCTGCGGATTCAGTTTGCCAAACATCAGCCGAATAAAGTCCTCATCCTCGACGGTGACAATGCAGTCGGCTTTCCCATTTCGGTACGGCCCACTGTAGCAGCAGCCATTCGCCTCGGTCTTGTTCTCCGCCGTCCACGTCGCCTGCGGCTTTCCATTCAGTGTAATGTTGAACTGGTAGGAGGCGCGGATGCGCCGGATAAAGTCCGGCTCCTCGTGCATCCGATTGCGCAGCAGCGTGAAGACAATGTCCGACTTGAGGCCGCTGATGGGCACCGAGTCGAGCAGGGCCCGGTCCGCGGCTTCATCCTCTTCCAGTGATTTACCTGAAGAGGAAGTTGAAGAATCTTCTTCATCAGAGCCTTTCGTCAGATTGTCGGCAAAGAGCTGCTGCAGCTTGCTGGCCGCCAGGATGTTCCCCGTCACCTTGAGGTGGCCGTTCATGAAGGCCTGGCAGAAAAGGAAATGAAATAAAGAAATGACCTTTTGAAAGCAAAACTCCCATCTCTACCTTCAGCGCGTCCTCCTTCCCCGTGAAGATGTCCGCAATGACCTGATCTTCGACGGTGAGCACACAGTCTGGTGAGCCCTTCTCCAGCGGACCGCGGTAAATGTCACCGGGGGCGTTCTTTAGATCGAGGGCTAAAAACATTTGAGGAAAAATTAAGATGATAAACCTTTTTCCTAGAGTAACACTTACTCCACACTGAAACGGGCGCCCCATTGAGGCTAATATTAAACTGGTAGGTGGTGGCAATGGAGGCGACCACCGAGGGGTTGGCGCGAATCTGCTCGCGAAGCTTTCCATCACCAAAGATGGCGTCAATTTTGACCTTTTGTGATGAAAGGTTCGATGCCTGAGGACAAAGTTTTGATGATAAGGAAAAAGCACAAACTTATCAACACATACCACAGCCTGTGGAGCCATTGGAGTTACTGGTGTGATGTCACCGTTGGTGGCGATCGAAGTAGACGACGTCAACGCCGTAGAATGCTTTGTATCAAGATGCCTGTCCTGTTGGTAATCGTGGTGAGCAAACTGAGCAACAGCTGAAGAAGAAGAAGCAGGAGCAAGAAGAGTTGAACGAGCGGCGGCTAACGGAGCAGCAGTTGGAGAAGTCGACGTCGGTGACTGTGGCGGCAGTTTGAGGTCAACAAATGCCGAGGAGATAATTCGACTGCCCGTCTCCAGTGCGTAGCACTCAAAGTGGATTCGGGTAAGGTGGTCGCTGCCTGAGGTAGTGGTAGTAGTACTGGTGCCACCTCGCCAGAGACGTGTTTCGATCGTCTGACCTGGAATGATGGCGCCCGTGAAGCGAGCCTTCGCGGCATCGAACGCCGTCGCTTCCACCTCGGCATCAACGCTGCTGCCGCCGGCAAACTCACGTAGCGCCGCTCGCACGGCAAAGCCCAGCAGACAGAGGCCGTGGAGGATCGGCCGCTCGAAGCCTGTGAGGAAGGTAAGGTAAGAAGAGAAGAATTCAGTCAGAAAGAAAAATAACTGCTTTTGGCTGCTGCTGCTGCTGTTTTGGCTGCTGCCGATGTGCCCCCATATGATTGCCCGGTGATTAGCCTGGTGCCTTTTTCACAGCCTTTTCTTCAGCAGTAGTCCTGGACAGTAGCGCACATCAGCAGTTGAAGAAGAAGAAGAAGTAGTTGGCCTGACCGGTTTCCCTCTATCGGTGTCATTACGGTGCTACTGCTGCTGCCGCTGCTTTGGTTGCTGTCAACCTGACGCTAAGTACACACCATCGCACTATTAGTTCGATGGTGGTGGTAGTTGTGCTGGTTGTGATTGGCAAGGGAGAAAGAGAGAGAAGTAGGCAAAAAGAGGGGAAACAGGTGGTCGTCGTCGTCGAAAAGTGGACAATTAGCATTACAACTGAAAAGGAGACAAAAGTGAAGAGGGGGATCGACGGGCGCCGTCTTCCAAAAGTGTGACATACAAAAATCCCAACCAATCGCAACCTTTTCTTTTCTATTTCCTTTCTTCTTTTTCTTCCCAAATTGACGACACTAGTCAAAATTAGACTCAACTCAACAGCGAAGCACTGACGTCAAAGAGAGAGCTGTAAAGAGTTGCAGTTCTAATATTGCCAGTGCTGGAGCTGATAAGTGCACAACTATTCAAGAGTGCTATGAGGAAGAAAAGGAAATGAACAGGTAATAGGTACGAAGTAGTAATGAAGTAGTCGGATCCTCTTAGAGAAGAAGAAAGGGCTCTAAAAATTGCAGCGGATGAGTGATCAGTGCAATCAGCGTAAGCAGCAGCAGCAACAGCAACAAAAGCAGCGGGAAATTGGCAAAGTAGTCAGTTGGGAAAAACAGCAGCAGCAAAAATCTCCACAAAAAAAACTGACAAACGTACGTACCGCCAATGACAGAGAAGGCCGGATCAATGTGCAGTGGATTGCTGTCACCGACCAGGCGGAAAGTGGCCGCCTGGTCCACTGAGGTGACCTGCCTGACTACGGCATCGGGTGGCCGATCAGAAGGAACTTCCACAGCTTCAACAAGGCCCGGGTAGTCGCTGGTCCGCTTTCCACCCTCAAAGCCGCCGCTGCCAATCATAAATAGAGCGAGCTGGTTGAGAAAGAGCAGCTCGCCGGCGGTGTTGTACGTTGGAACTAAATTGGAAAGGTTTTAGAACTGATATAAACTCAACTTTTTTCCTACCTTCAATGAGAATGAGAGCGCCGGAGCCCTTGTCCAGTACGTCCACTATGCGCGGCTTAGAGACCAGCTGCCCGGCGGTGGGAATCGGCTTGAGCAGCTTCAGGTACTGCTCGCCGTGCAGCGTCTAGCGAAATCGAAACAAAAAGTTCAAACTTATCAACAAGAATTGGAAAAACTCCAACAACTCTCACCTTGATAAAGTTATCCTCCAGTCCGTACCGGGTGATTGCCTCCTGAAAGAGGTTCGTCTCAAAGACGGCATTCAGGGAGAGGGAGGTGGCCAACGTTGGTAACGCCGTAAAGTTCTCATCCGCCTCGTAGAGGTACTGCAAGTGAAAGGGATCGGCGGTAGAGACGCCCACCGAAAGAGCGTAGAGGATGACGTCCTGAGGGGTGAGCGTGGTGATCAAGGTTTTCGAAGCTCCATCACCCTCATCAGAGACCACAACCGAAGAGGATCTTTTCTGGTCTTCGACGATAATATCTCCAACTTCCTCCTCCTCCTTCCCTTCCTCTTCAGGCACCTCCTCACCTCTCAGCTGACTAATGAGCTTAAAGGTGTGCTCCGCCATTGAGCTGGGACTGCTCGACCCCTTGCCCAGTTTGATGTCCACCACCTCGTTCCAGGCGTCTCTAATGGCCTCCGGCGTCACGGAGGACGGCTCGCTGAAGACCTTCCCAGCGGACCGTTGCCACTGATAGCGCCCGTAGAAGCCGCCCGCTGCCTCGAAAACCTCGCCGTTGGCCGGGCAGGCCTCGTGGACCAGCAAGGCGACCATGGGGGCGACGTAGCGGGGTGCGAAGAGCTCCAGCAGATCTTCGGGGAGAAGGTCCTCGGTGAGGCGCGAGGCGGCCACGGGGAGGATGGTGTTCGCGCGGATGTTGTACTTGGCGCCCTCCACGGCGAGGGTCTTCGCCAGCGAGAGGAGGCCTAGCTTCGCGGAGCTGTAATTGGCCTGGCCAAAGTTGCCGTACAGCCCTGAGGGTGAGGAGGTCATGACGATGCGGCCGTACTGCTGATCGCGAAAGTGCGGCCAGGCGGCGCGGGTGGTGAGGAAGGCGCCGCGGAGGTGAACTCGGTGGACGAGATCTGTAGTGAGGTGGTGAAGATGAAATAGAAATTAAGAGCTATCAAACAGCTAAATGACAAACACAAACCCCAGTCCTCCTCGGTGATCTTCATCATCGAGCGGTCGCGCAGAATGCCCGCATTGTTGATGAGAATGTCTGGAAAGTGAAGTGAAGAAAGAACAAAAGTGTAAACAAACCAGAGACAAAAACAAAAGCAGAAATCGTCTTACCAATGCGACCAAACTTCTCAATCGCCGTCTGCACAATCTTGTGGCCCTCTTCGACGGAATCTTCCAGGCAACAGAAGAAGAAGAAGTTAGAGAATGTGAATTTAGAACACTCTTCAATAAAGTTCACTAACGGTAATCGGCCACAGCCGCGCCGCCCGCCCGGGTGATCTCCGCGACGACTTCGTCGGCGGCGGCGCTACCTCCGCCGCTGCCATCTCGTCCACCGCCGAGATCGTTCACTGTTGAAGAAAAAAGGTAAACAAAAGCAAGGCAGAAGCGAAAATCGAAAATCGAACACAGAATCTCTGTCACCTACCAACCACCGCCGCTCCTCGGCTCGCCAGCAGCAGGGCGTACTCCCGTCCGAGGCCTCTCGCCGCGCCGGTGATCACGGCCACCTTTCCGGTGAAGGTGAGGAGCTTTCCATCCTGTTGATGCTGAGGCTGAAGATCATGGCCGGCGGTCATGATGATAAAAGCACACTGATCTAATCACTACTAGAGAAAATAATGAAGGGAAAAGAAACCCTAAAGCTGAAATCGATCTGAGCGAGTAACGGGAAAAGAAAACAGGAAAATTGCGAGTCTGTTGTTGACAGTGTGAGCACCTCTTTCGCTCTGGTGACTACTACTTCTGCTGCCGCCATGCACACACATTGACGATCGTCTCTCCTGATCATCAGATAATGTCTGAGTGCAGAAGACAACAGCAGCAGACAGTCAGCGTTTGACCTGACTGAAAAGAGAGAGAGAGACCAGTCTGACCACATTTTCTTCTTCTTCGGCTGTAGAGGCAGCAGCAAAGCCAACCTCTCAGGTAGACGAAAAATAAAGCTTCCAAAAGAGTGGTAACAGTTTTTATTACATAAGGGTCAAAAGAGAAGCAGAAAATGAGGTGAAAATGAAAAGAGGAAAGGGAAAATTGCCGTGGGTCCATAATGACCCTTGTGTGGTGTTTCGCCGGTGGTGGTGGTCGTTCGTTCGTTCGGTGAAATGCAAAACTGAAAAAACTGTAAAGAAAAGTTGTGACAGAAGAAGCGAAAGTAGAGGTTGAAAGTAGTGGGTGTGGTGGTCGTGGTCATCGTGGTCGTCGTAGAAGACGTGTAAAGGTGGTGGGAAACGTAAAAACAGTGACAAAACTAAGAGAGAGAGAGAGAAAGTAAAGGGTAAAAAATAAGGAAATCACCAGTCCTAACAAAAGAGGTGGCGTGGCGTGGAGGTGTGTGTAAAGTATGAAATGAAAGTGCTCCATGTGGGCGTGTGTGTGTGTGTGTGACTCGGGTGCTGAGCAAACAGCATCAGCAGTGTTGAAAGTTCAGAGAGGTTGGAAAAGAGAGGAAGAAGACTTGACGTGGCGTCGAACACAGTAGTAGTCGAAATGAAAAGAGAGAATGACTGAAAGGAGATGAGAAGATAGTTGCGAGACGATAAAAGTGGAAGGTGTAGAAGAAGAAATAGAAGAGAAGACTCGAAAGTGGACCAGAATGAAAGTGGAGAGGCAAAGTTTGTTTGTTGGGGTGGGTATGTTGATGATGGGTAAATAGAGAGCCCTCCTCACTGGGGCTCACAGAGGCTGGTGCAGGTGTGGTCGTAGTGGAAGCACTTCGCCGACTCAAAGGGCAACTTCCGCCCGTTGATCAGACACTGGACGATGTACTCGCTGGTGACCAGGGGCACGCGTTGGCACTTCGCTCGCGTCACCAGCTCCTCCCTGCAGGTGGCGTCGCCGATGATGATGTCGACGATTTTTCCTATTCAGAGAGGGGTGAAATTAGAAGAGGGAGTTTATCATAAAAATTGCCCAATCACCACTTACGGCTCATGTTCTTGTGCATCTCCTCGTCCTGCTTCACAATGATCGACTGTGCTGCGGTGAGCACCGGCGACCAGAGCTTCTCCAGGCTGGCGGCCATCCTCGAGCCAAAGTAGAACTTCATGCCGCGAAAGAGGATGGCGCTCTTCTTGAAGGTGTTTCTAAATGGAGGGGAAAAAGAGAAGTTCCAAATACTGGTTCATCCTCCTCAGCTGTATCACCCGGACACACTTACTTATCAGCCGAGATGGAATGGGTAATGATGCTGAAGCCGGCGGGCAAGAGGTAGGCGTCACGGTCACCGATCAGCCGACCGGCCTTGCAGCTGTCGATGATCCAGAGGTGCGAGTAGATGGGAATGCCGGCGGCCAGGGACTGAGTTAGAGAAAAGGTGTGGGTGAAAAAAAAGGTTAAAAACAAAAAACATTAGGCAAAAAATCCCCCCCTACCTGAATGTACTTCACCGAGCGGTGGTAGGTGTCGGAGATGAGCACGCAGTCCGCCTCGCCTGAAGCCTACAAAGAAGTGTGCAAGGTTAGTGTGTAACAGATGATAAGAAGTCCTTTTCCACCCCCTTACCTTCATCTCCTCAAAGGTGTCGTAGATGGTGCCCCCTCCCGCGAGAATCTGCCTCGTCAGGTACAGCTTATCAAAGGGCACCGAACGCTCGGCGACGCCGCGACCCCACAGCAGCTGGCCTCCCTGAGCCTCTGAGCCGCTGCTCTCGCCGCCGCTGCCACTCCCACCACCTCCTCCTCCACTCCCTCGTCGACCGCTGGTACAACTGCCATTGCCATTGCCACCGCCACCGCCGTTGCCCCCTCCTGCTCGATGTCGAGCTCCCGCGGTGAGCATAAAGCAGACGCCCTCAAAGATGCCCGTTGCTGAGGAAGATGTGGTGGTGGTGGAGGAGGTGGTGGTGGTGGCGGTACCTGCTCCTGCTCCGTTTGCCGACTTGCTCGGCACCGGCCCCAGAATCTTCTCCAGCTCACTGGCGGGCATGTGGAGGGCCATAGAGGCGGAGCGGCTGGCTCGAGGCGAGACGACCAGCGACTTTTCGTGGTACTGGTTGGAGCCGCCACCAGAGTTGTTGCTGCTGCCGCTGCTGCTGCTGCTACCACCACCTGCTGCCGCGAGCACCGGCTTTTGGCCCTTGACCACCACCGAGGGCGTAATCTTCACCGCTAGGTTCGGTCGAGCGGTGAGCTGCGGCGAGAGGGGCAGCGACTTGACGCTGGAGGTCTCCATCTCTTCCACATCTTCGTCGTTGTTTTCCACTTTAGCAGCATTTTCTGCCACTGCCTCTTTTTCTGCTGAAGCTGGTGATGATGAAGGTGCTGCTGCTGATGGTTGTGGTGGTGGGCTGCTCTTTGTCTCAGCAGCAGCAGCAGCCATTCTTCGCCTCTTGCGAGATCTCCCGCCTCCATTTGAAGCAATGGATTCAGTGTCCGATGCGGCGGCGGCGGCGGCAGCAGCTTCAGAAGTAGCAGCAGCAGCACTACTACTTCGCTTCTTTGCCTCCTTTGAGGACGTCTCCGTCGATAGAGCAGCTGCAGAAACGGCGGAAGTTGAAGCTGCTGCAGCTGCTGAAGCTGGCGCTGAAGGAGCTGCTGCAGCAGCCCCTTCAGCAGTTGTAGTAGTACCCTGTAGTTTTCGAGCTCGCTTCCCGACGACGATGTTATCGAGGTCGACGTCGGCAAAGACCGCCCCGCCCTGGCTGGGCCGGCTGCGGGCCAGTATCGCCGAGCTCTGCTCGGCGTTCAAGAAAACATCGCGCAGCTTGTGGCGCTTGCTGATGCTCGCGTTGGTGGTGGCAGAAGACCGCGTGCTGACGACAGTGCTGGGAGTTCCGCCTTCCGAGCCCTTCTGCTGCTCCTCCTCCGCGTACACCAACTCCACCTCGATGCTTCGCGAAGAGTGCCGACTAGAACTTCCACTACCACTTCCTCCTCCCTGAATCACCCTCTTGATGGCCGCCCGTATGCACAGGTCCCCGGATATGGTAAGCATCACCTCCTGGCCGGCCGTCAGCAGCTCCAGCCGAAGCAGCTCCGTCTCAAAGAGGTTCCGCGCGGCGCCGTCCTCAAACTTCACCGCCCACTTGTGCGGCTCCAGCTGACGGAGCAGCTCCGCCGGGTAGAAGTTCTTGTCCTTCCACTTCGCCATCACCTTCAGGCCGGCCTTTAGCGGGCCTAGGGTGGGCGGTGGTGGAGCTGGGGCTGCTTGGGCTGTTTGGACCGTTTCAGGAACCGTTTCAGTAACGATGGGTGTGATGGTGGTGGTGGTGATAGTGGAAGAGGAGGAGGTGGTGTCGTTATTGTTTCGGTCAGTGGTGCGCCGACTGGACGAAACCGGTGCTGCTGCTGTCGCTGCCTGAGATCGACTAGTGTTGGTGGTGGTGGTGGCGGTAACGGCCGGAACTGTATCACTTGCGCCCTCTAGCTCCTTGGCGAGGGCCGCCGCTGCGGAGAGGACCGAGGAGAGGCCTGATTCAGTGGTAGCTGGTGCAGCAGCAGCAGCAGCAGCAGGAGCTTCCACCTTCGGGGGCGTGTTGTTCACCGAGTGCAGCGCCAGCAGCGCTCGGGCCGTCCGACAGCGCTCCTCCTCGTCGTCGTCATCGTCGTCATCATCATTGTTCCCATTCTGCGAAGAGGCGGCGTCATTTCCATTCAGGCGTTTGTGGTCGTCGCTATTCGCCGAGCTGCTTTGCTCTTCAGTCTCGGCAGCAGCTGTTGCTACCACCGGAGCAGGCTTTCCCTCCTCGACCTCCATTGCCACCACCTCTTTGGTGGTGGTAGTGGCACTCGTCTCAAAGGTATTGCAGCTGCGGCTGTTGTTTCCGCTCAGCAGGCTCTTTGTGTTCCCAGGAGTGGCGCTGAAGCCGCTAATGTCCCCCAGGACGCCGGAGCTGCCCACGTGAGAGGGCGTGGTGGTGATGGCGTGGCTGCTGCAGACGCTATCGGTGCCAGTGCCAGCAGCCATTGTTCTGCTGTTCAGCAGGTCAAATTGCACCTGTCCCAGCGAGCTGACCACCTCCTCATTCTTGAGGACAATCTCCTTGAGGACGTTCTTCGTGGAGGGATCGATGATCTGCTCGACCACCTTGAAGACGACCACGCTGCGCTTCTCCGCGGTGATCAGGCCTTTCTTCGGTTCCTTAAAGATGGCCGCCTGCTCACCTTCGCTGGCGTTTTTGCTCTCCGAAGCTGCCGTCGATGTTTGCTGCTGCTGCTGCGGTTTTGCAGACGGCGGCTTCGGCGTCTCGCCGATATTCTTCGCCGAGAGCGAGCTGACGTTGAAGGACGTCGAGGTGTCACCACCACCTGTTTGGTTATTGTTATTAACCGCCGGGCTGTTGTTGATGGAGCTGTGGTTCAGCTGGTGAATGAGGGCGTTCTTCTGGCGCATCAGCGCCACGTAGTGCGAGGGCTCCTGCTGCGAACCCGGCGGTTGAGAGCTGACCGGCGTCGAGGTGATCGAGTGGTGGTAGTCGCTGGTGGAGTTCAGGTAGTTGAACTGGTGGGAGGCGTCGCCGCGGGCGGAGAAGGCCGACGTGGAATGGTTTGGACTGTGGTGATTGGTCGCACCAATCGCACCTCCCACCATCTGTTGCGAACTACTGCTCACCATGGCGTGATTCCAGGTGTTGTTGCTGCTGTTAATTGGATTGCAACCCATAGAGTGTCTGTGTGTGAAGAAGGAGAAAATGTTGTTTTGATTAGCACATGATTTGTTTTGATAAAGCTAATTAGCAAGTTCGCTTACGAGTATCCTTGTGAGCTGGAGGCCATCAGGTTGTTGTTGCCATTGCCATTGCTGCCATTGCTGTGACCATTGTGATTCACCGGCGAGAGATTCATCTGCTGCTGTTGCTGCTGCTGCGACTGCGGCGGAGTGGGCGCGTAGTTGTGCTGATGCGAGGAGCTGTCAGAGCCGGAGCCGGTCTCGGAGACGTGCGTCAGCGTCGTGGAGATGTTGACGCTGTCGTCCGTGGTGAGGTACTTCGCCGTAGAGGCGGCAGAGGCAGAGGCTGCTGCCGTACCACCAGCAGTACCTCCATAGCCGTGGTGGTTGTTGTTCAGCTCCACTGGACTGGGCGAATGGAGGTGCTGGTGATGGAGTTGCTGGTGGTGATGCTGTTGACTACCGCCCATAGGAACCGCTTGAGGCGGACCATAGCGAGGCATCGGCGGCGGCGTGTCGTAGTGGCCACTGCTGCTGCTGCTGTTCGAGAGCTGATGCGGCGAATGCGAAGGCGGTGGAAGGTGCTGCTGCTGCTGCTGCTGGGACATCTTCATGTAGGGGCTGCCCGGGTTCATGCCCAGCCCTGAAGAGGAGTCGATCATCGGCGGCGAGCCGAGCATTCCGCCGCCGCCCACTCCGCTGGCCATTGAGCTCATCGACGTCAGCGGCGACATCGGATGAGTCTGCTGATGCTGGTACGCCTGCTGTTGCTGCTGCTGATGATGTGAACCGAGGTGATGGTGGTTCATCGAGTTTCGAGACTTGCTGCTGTGGTGTTGCTGCTGTGACTTGTGACCACCACCACCACCACCAGCAGTTCCTGAAGTCGTCGGCGAGGGCAGCGTCGGCGAGTGCATGTAGTGAAGATGGGCCTGGCTGGCGGGCGGCCCCTCCATCGGCGGCATCTGAGGCAGGCCCAGAGGATCACAGTGAGTTGCGGGCTGGAGAAATAGAAATGGAAAGAGAAAGGGAAAGAGAAAGGGAATGAAAACGAGAAATAGAAAGAGAACGAATACAAGAAATAGAAAAAGAATTTAAAACCCGGAAGTAGAACCAAAAAGCTAGCAGAGACCACATACCATGTAGGGATTGGGGTTCGAGTAGTAGTGCATGTAGTGCTGGTCGTCCGGCAGATGGGCGTCAGTGTTTCGCATCATGGTGATGATGTGTTTGTTGTTGGTGGTTGTGGTGGTAAGATCGGTGGGAAGCGAGGGAGCGAGGAATGTCGGAAGAAGGAAACGTCAAAGAATCGCCGAAGAATCCTCGAAGAAGCTCTCAACGCTAGAGCGAGAAATAGAAGAGTAGAAAAACGGTAGAAAGTAGAAAGTAGCGAAGTACCGCTCGAGCGGCTCGCCGCCGCCGCGCGCGCGCGTGCGAGTACAACTTTGGGTCGCTCTGCGGGCCTTCTGAAGCTCGGCTTGGTCCTTGGCTTTGTTGGTCCTCGAATCCTGGGAATCCTTTTGGTGCCTGGAGACAGGTGGACACAGCTGCTTCTGCTGATGTTGGATGGTGTTGGTGGAGCCAAGGGTTGGGGGAAGAAGAAGTAGGAGAAAGTAGAAGAGAGAGAGAGAGAGATAGATTCACCAACAAAACAAGAGCGAGAGCTCGGTTTCGAGGAGAGAGCGAGAGAGCGAGTGAGAGAGAGAGAGAAAGATAGAGCGGCCCGGCAGAAAAAGCATAGCCGCTGCACCTCCGTCGTCTGCGCACGCTCCTCTCCAGTGCTTATGTGTGTGTGTTCTGTTATGATATAGAAGCCGGAAAACAGAACTGAACTGTCTCGGAATTTCGCTCTCTCCTATTCTCTTCCTTGTTCTCCACCGTGTTCCAAATGGATCATCTTAATTCAATTGAAAGCAGCAGCAGCAGCAGCGGCAGGCAAGGTAAGCTGGTGTGTATATATTTAGTTCTCTTTATTAAAATTCAAAGTAGTAGGTAAAAGGTAATAGTGGTAATCAATTGAGTGTCCGCTGTGTGTGTGTGTGTTTTGTTTTGTACGGTTTCTATTGCAGCTGCTGCCGGTGGTTACGGCGATTTGAGTTATGTTGAGTTGGGGGATGCGGCGATTCTTTTTCTTCGTTTTCACTTGCACTGGGATGAAAGCACCAGGTGAGGAGGACTTTTTTGTTTGCTAGATGTGTTACAAAATGCACAGAAAGAAGGAAGGAAAGAGAAAGAGAGAAAGGTAACAAATAATGAGTAGGAAGAGATGAGAGGGAGTAAGGATGATAACAACGAGTGGTAGAAAAGATGAGGAGGTGAGGAGGAGGAAGAGGTGGGGCACAAAATGCAGAAAGAGAAGGAAAAGGAAAGTGAGTGAGTTGCTAGAGTTAGTAGTAGGTAAAATAGGTTGTAGGCAAATCTCATAGGCAAGAAAGAGAGGGAAATATAAATATAAATTGTTTAAAGTGAACTGGGAATGCAGTACTCCCGATGCTGGTGACTACTGAGCGACACCAGCGGATTCTTCCGCTCCGCCAACAGCGGACTGCTCTCCGGCGAGTAGAGGCTCTTCAGCTTCTCCGCGGAAGCATTAGCCTCCTCTTCGAGGATTTTAGAGGACTTTAGTGGCTCGGCTGTTGAATACTTTGAAGTGGTCTTTTCCGCTGAAGATGGAGACCGTGGTGAAGGTCCTTCCACCCTGACCCTGGGAACGGTTGATGTGGAAGTGGAGGAAGTGCTTGAAGAGGAGTTGACCACTTTGGCGCCATAATTCCTCTCCAGCATCGCCTTCTTCTGCTCCTCAAAGCACCGGGTGCAGAGAAAGTTGGTGGCGGCGCTGGCCGGTGAGCTGCAGTCGGCGCCGCCGGCGACGCACCGAATCTGAGCTCCAAATGAGCCAAAGGAGGAATTTGTGGTGGAGGTGGAGTTTGCTGTGGCAGTGTTTGTTGTTGTTGCCGTTGTCTTTGCCGCTGTCGTCGTTGTCGTGGCGTCCAACGACAGCGAAGAGGACGTGGCGGCAGATGAAGAGGAAGAAGATGAGGAAGATGAGGATGATGAAGATGAGCAAGCTGAAGCGATCGTCGAAACTGAGATGTTGGTGGCAGCAGTTGTCGCAGCTCCCGTCGAAGTTTGAAGCGACGAGGTCGCCTCCTTGAGCTTCCGCGCCCTCTTCTCATTGAAGAAACGGACCCGAGCCGTGTTCAGGTAGTTGCGAATCATGTCGTCGTAGTAGGAGTGCTGCTTATTGACGGCCAACTTCGCCGCCAGCACATTCGTGTCGCAGTAGAAAACGGAGTTGTCGGTGTTGATGTGAATCGATTCAGGAGGATAGGCGGAGGAGGAGGAGTTTCCTTCTGTGGGCGTGGATGATGAGGATGGTTGAGAAGAATCAAGTTGATCAGTTGAAGGTGGTGGTGGTAACGTTGATGATGATGAGGCTGCCGAAGAGTCCGGCTGAGTATTTTCGGTGGTGGTAGAGGAGTTTGAGGAAACGGGCGGCGGCGTCTTGCCTATCCGAAAGGAAGCGGACCGCCTTGCCAGCTGGCCAATGTTCTTCTTGATGCGCTTGCTCATCCGCCCAAAGGTGACAAAGGGCTTCTGGAGCATCGCCTTCGCGGAGGACTTCCGGGAGAGGGTCTTTACCCCTTTTCCATCACCCCCTTCTTTACCTCCTCCTTCAGAGTGAGCAATGAGGTGGACGCCGTCGACAAAGTCGGAGGCTTTTCGACCAAAATTCGACGGCAGCGTCTGCGACTTTTCCGCCACCAGCTTTGAGGTGGTGTTGGTGGTGGTGGTCGCCTTTAGCGGTGACTGCTGTTTAACCGGTGATGATGATGACGACTGTTGCTGAGTGGTGGCCACGCAGTTCGCCTTCAGGTGCGAGAAGCTGACAATGTCAAAGTACTTCTTCAGCAGCTCAATCTTGTCCTGCTCCGTCAGCACAAAGGACTTGGCCATGTTGTCAAAGAGGGCCTCCACGGTGTTCGTGGTTGTCGAAGATTGAGCATTTGAGGAGGAGGCAGCAGCAGCTGCTGAAGAGGCCTTCGCCGCCGCCGCAAAGACCTCCTCACCGGGGTCGATTGAAAAATGGAGCGGGAGGACGTTGTGGTCGACGTCCATCAGCGGTATTGCAAAGGGCAGCTGTTGCTGGGTTTCACCGGTGTTGGAAGAGGAGGTATTTTCCCCATCCAAAGCCGTCGAGTCGACCGCCTCCTTCTTCATGGCGACCAGGGCGGAGAAGTGCGCCGCGTCGTAGGTGAGACAAAGGGGCGACTTCTTCAGGCCGCCCAGGTCGGAGCACTCAAAGGGCAGGTAGATGCCGCCAAAGGGAATGGGAAAGAAGGCTTCACCTGAAAGCGACAAATCGTATTTTAGAACATCAAAATTATTATAATATAAAAATCAAAATCCTTACCCTTCAAGTCCTTGAGCATAGTGTCGGCGATGATGATAATCGGTCGGCGGAGGACGTGCGCCAGCACAAAGATGTGAATCTCCTCAAGACTCTCGTAAATGTACGCCTTCTCCTCGTAGTCATTGGGCTCCTTTTTCCCGCCACTGAGCTCAAAGGTCGAGCAGTTGCGGTTGCTGCTCTCGCCTTCTCCTTCTCCTCCTCCCCCGCCCAGGTCGTCGCAGTACTTCTTCGAGCGGGGCTCCGTCGAGGCCATCCGCAGAATGTTCTCCCACTCGGCCTTCCACTCTGATTCTAAACAGAGAAATGTTAGCAAACAAGTCTTAAAGTTTTTTTAAATTTTCCACTTACCGGTAAAGGTCAGTCCGGTCTTCATATTCTGAAAGTGCGTCTGCCAGCGCCACCGGCGGTAGAAGAGGGGCGTGTAGGGACTTTTCGACAGCAGCATGTACATCGCCCGGCGGAGGGTGAGGCCGCGGTCGTGGAAGCCCCACATTCCTGCAAAAAAAGGAAGTTAAAGTTTAAGTCTTAAAACCATCTTTTTCTAAAAACAACAAAAACTTACCCAAAGAAGCGGCATGCAGCAGACAGTTGCCATCACCCGAGGTGACCAGCGGATAGAGGTTCTGCGCAATGTCCGACCACCAGTTGAGCCGCTTGCTGCTCTCCAGCGACAGCAGCGTCGACTTCTCAATCAGATCCCGCCGGAGAAAGTCGCTAAACTCCGCCTGGTGCACCGAAATGTCCGGCAGGGTGAAGGTAAAGTCGGGCGTCTCCAGGAAGCCGTCCACATTGAGCAGTCGACTCCCGCGACTCGACACCTGAAAGTCGGCGGCAAACTCCGACCGGGCCTTCGACACCAGGTTCACATTGTCGGCCGCGCGGCTGATCCCCCTGCTCAGTTTCTTCTCCAGGAAGGCGACGTCCCCTCCATTGGTGGAACCACCAGTATTTCCGCCGCCGCCGCCGCCAGTACGTCCCGAGCCTCGGGGAAAGTTGTGAAAGCTGGTCAGCAACTTCGAGGGTGAGGCGGTGGTGAGGGCAGAGGTGCCGAGGATGGTTGAGCAGTTTCCGTCAGAGACGCCACCTTCTGAGGCGAGCACCGAGGAGAGCGACGGCTCTGAGCTGCACTTGTTGGTGATGTTCAGCAGGTGTTGCTGTTGGTGATGATGTTGATGTTGACTGCTGTGACTCAGTTCGTTGCTGTTCGAAACGGATGAGAGGTCCTCGTTCAGGGCAGCAGCAGCAGCCGTCCTCCTCGGGTAGCTGTTGAAGTTTTCGGTGGTGGTGTTCCTGTTGATCTCGTCGTTATCTTCCTCATCCTCATCGCCATCGACAATAATGTCCTTCATGCGGTAGTAGGCCTTCAACGACTGGCCGAGGTTTCCATTGTGATCTGGAGGGAGGAGAAGAAGCAATTTTTAAGTATTTGGGTAATTTGAAACTGTCTGATAAAAAAAATAGAAAAAGGGCTAAAAATTCAAAGTGGATACCGGCTCGAAGGTAGTGAAAGAGAGTCATCGCTATCGCTGATTGAGGATTAGTTACGAAAAAACGAAAAGAGTAGTCTGAATGCAAAAAAGTCTTAAAGTCTAAATAATCTGCTGATAAAACGTGTGCCGTTGACGGTAACAAAAGAAGAAGAAAAAGAAGAACTAGCTGGCTCATCCACGGAACTGAACGATTTTGTATCGTAGCGGAAACAATACGTAATCATCATCATCAAAACAACGAGAGAAGGAAAAGGTCCACACGTACGATTGAGTATGTCTCGTGCCACCCCCGGATCGCATGACGTTTTCGCTATAAATACCGAGAGGACTTCGTCCATGGTGGTGGTGGTAGTTGATCTATTGGGATAGAGAGTTAGAAAAGGGTAATCAAAACAAGACAATGACAACAGCGATTCAGCTGCTTACTTCGTATATTGCAGTTTTTGCAGTTGTTGCTTGATGCTAGAAGGTCATTCTGTAGCACTTTTGTGAAGAAACACAACAGCTTCGTACAATTGAGCAAGTGATCAGGGCAGCAGAAGGAGAAGAAGGTTAATGCTGAATGAATGAATTGAGTTGTCGTTGATGAGAGAGCGAGGAAGGGAGGAGAAAGTTATATGAGTGCTTCTTGTTACGTAGTGCATCAACAGCAGCAGCCGAAGAAGGGAAAAAGTTGATGATCACAGAGCGGTTGTTGTTGTTGATGTTGACGTTGACGTTGTTTAGAGGAGCAACTCGAGCGAGAAAGTCACATCTCTCTCTCTCTCTCTCTCTCTCTCTCTCTCCAGAGTGGCGCCCAGTAGCTTTTGGCTGCTGTTACGAGTGATAAAAGCGTGTAATCGGCAAATTACAAAACAGGGAGCGATCGCGAGTGTTTGCAGGCTTCAGCGTCTTTTCAGTTCGACGTTTCGAACCAGTATTCAGGCTTTATTCAGTGTGTTCAGCAGCACTTTTGGGTGAGAAGACGTAGGAGTATCAAAAGAACAGCAAAGGCGAAAGAGGCACCAAAATACAAATCAGCTGGTCAAGATGCTTTTGATGATGATGATGACGATTCAGATTCAGTTTTAGATTCAAGAGCTGACCAATGGGGAAGATGAAGATAAAGGCGATAAAAAGCAGAGGCGTGCAGTGGTGAAAGCAGAGAACTTGAAGGAAAAAGTACACAGTTCACGTGAACCCAACTTCTTTAAAAGGCGGCGACAGTAGTAGTTGCACAGTAGCGGCACTTTTGCACTAATGCTGTACAAACAACACAACACAACACTTCCAAAGAGAGAGATGTAGAATAGTGTTACACTCCTGGATGCCTTCTTCCTCTTCAAATGAGCCTTCGAAATTGCTGCTGGTGATGGTGATGTTGGCGAATGATTCACCCAAAACAACAAACAACAAAACAGTGGCAAAAGGCGAAGAGGAGGAGGAGGACAGGCACGCTCTACTGCTGCTGATTCGTGGTGGTAGCTCTAGTATCTCCCCTCTCTCTCTCTTTTTCCCAGACTGTCCACTGTCAGGCGTCACACTTCTTCGAGTAGTAGTGGGAGAAGGGAAGGGAAGGGAAGCATCCCTGAGAGACAGCAGCAGTAGCAGCCAAACACTGCATTGCAGCAACTGAACTGGGCAAGGTGCAACTGCCGCAGTGTCGCCCGTTATCCAGGCTCTCTTTCTATCTTTTCCTCTCTCTCTCTCTTCTTTCCACATCTTGCTCGCTCTTTCGCGCGCGCCTTGGCATTGACTTGACTGGCTGCTGACGCTGCGCAGTGCCAACGTGTCTTGCCAGCAGAGCCGCCAGATGGCGTCCTACCCGCTAATTTGACCTGATTTTCGAAAATCGAAATCAAACTGTTTTCAAACTTGTTTTCAGTTTTTGCCAAAAGAAGGATACAAAAGTGCACAGCTGGTGGTGGTGGTAGAGGAGGAGTATGAGACGGTCGCCGGAGACTAAATATGTGTTTGTGTGTGTGTGTGTGTGGTTGTGAGCGTTTGAGCTTCCCCCTTTAAAAGAGGAAGAAGAGCTGAAGGAGGAAAAGAGTTGGAAGTAAAGAGTTGGGTAGAGTTATCACAGTGGGAGAGACAAAGAAGAAAAAGAAGAAGGCGTGTGGGGATGTTGTACAAAAGAGTAAGAGAGAAGAAAAGAAAATAATCTAGAGCTTCCAAGAAAAAACATGCAGGGTGTAAAAGATGGGCGGGGAGCTTGGGAGAAAAAAGGTAGTAGAAAAAAAGAAAAAGTTATCACAAACAGAAACATGAACAAGAGACGAGCAGCAACAACAACAGGTAAACTTGATGAGAGGCGGAAAAGATGAAGAGAGAGACTGAGATGTGTAAAAGGCATAACAAAGCTAGGGATGAGGCAATTGAAGCAGATGTTTTTCAGTCTATGTAAAGTTGTGCTACGTAGCATCAGGCAGGTTGGAGGCCTGTAGCGCCGCCCTCAGCGCCTTCCTTGACCCTTTTAGGTCGGCGAGGAGGAGCAGGGCCAGGAGCTGGTCCCATGCTCCGGTTTCCGGTGCGGGAAAGTGCTTCGGCAGGAGGTCGGTGCGCAGGTAGGCCGCCAGCTGGTCGTCGGGCAGGAGGGCGTTCAGCTTGCGCAGCACCAGCACCGCCTCCATCGTCGTGGGGTAGTCGTCGGCGGCGCGCCGGGCCGCCCCCACCAGGCAGCCCAGCACCAGCGACTTGTGGATGAAGGCGATGAAGAGGGCGTTCGAGGGGCGGTTCTGCTTTTCAGGCAGTTGCAGGTCGTTTCCTGGTAGTGATAATGGAAAAGGTCAATGAACTTTTAAAAGAACAGTTTCCTCAAGCTTACCATAAATCTCGACCAGCTTCCCCACCGTCTGGTAGCACATTCGCTGCACGCTCCCATCAGGAAAGTTGACCGCCGCCTCGAGCAGTGAGCCCAGTACCTGCTCAATGAGCTGCGTGTCTGTAAGTTGAAAACAAAGTTAGATACAAAAAAAATCTTTCCAAAAACAAACCCAAACTTACCCAAATCAAAGAACGCCAAGATGAGATTGTTCATCACCACTATATTCACAAAGGTAAAGTAGGCCTTCTGCAGCGCCTCAGCGTCACCGACGCCAGCCACTCCAACGCTGGAGTTGGCCGCCGCGTAGATGAGCTTGAAGAAGAGGAGAACCAGCGGGGAGAAGATCCGCCCCACAAAGGGCACAATGTCGCGGGCAAAGAGCCAGCTGTGGCGGTACTTGGGCAGAATCTGACTGAGCAGGGGCACCAGCTCCTGCAGCGACTTGGCGGTGATGTCCGCCGCGGAGAGGAAGGTCCGCTGGATGGCGTTGGGCAGGATGGGAATCATCGCCTCCTCGTCGATGCAGACGATCAGGCGGTGGAGGAGGAGGCGGATGGCCGCCTGCAGGAGGTGCAGCGTCTCTGTTGAGCCATCGTCTTCACCCCCTCCAGATGAACTTCCGTTACCACCACCTTCCTCGGTGAGGGCCATCGTCTTGAGAAAGAGCTCAAATGATCGCAGGTAGAGCTCCTGCAGGCCCTCCACCGACTTGACCGGCACGGCGCTGGAGAAGGCCCGCGACGTCGCCGAGACGAGGTGAATGCAGTGGGCGAGGCGGTAGGCGGAGAGGAGGCGCTGCTCCACCAGCGAGCTCTTCGCCGCGCGCCCTCCCCCGAGGAAGCCGTTCTTCGTCAGGGCCGCCCCCAGCGACAGCGCCTCCTGGTAGCGCGTCTCAAAGGCCTCCCAGACGGGCGCAAAGACGCCATTCTCGAGGAGCTCTCGCTTTCGGGCGGGCTCGTAGTGTGTGCTGCCAATGATGAGGAAGGTGACCGTCTCGTAGACGGCGAGCTGGTCCGCCAGTGAAAGTGCCCAGGGAAAGCCGTTCCGCTCGGCCGCCTCTGCAGAAACCAAATAGCTCGAATGGCCCAGCTGCTCCACCAGGCCTAGCTCCGCGAGGTACTCCGCCGTGTCGTACGTCGCCTCCAGCTTCAGAAAGTCCTGCAGCCGCTTGAGAATGTCCTCGGTGAAGGCGGTGGCCGTGGTCGGCTTCTCCTGACCCTTGTTCGCCCTTATGTACGACTTGATGAACTTGTTAAAGAGTCGAGCCACTTTGCTGCGAATGCGGCGGTTAGAGTTGCGCAGGCCCCGCTCATCGAGAAAGGAGATCAGTATGGCCGAGGAGAGGTAGCTCAACGATGAGTTGAGCAGCGAGGCGTAGCGAAAGACCAGGTCAAAGTAGAAGGCCTGCGTCACCGGGTTCGGGTAGGCGGAAATCGAACTGGAGACGAGCAGCTGCACCAGCGACTCGAGCTGCTTTGCGTCGATGCTTCCGCCGGTCAGTGGATTGCCTCCGCCACCACCACCTCCAATCTGGTTTATATTCTCGCCCAGCAGGTAAAAGTAGTAGAGAGCGACTTCAATGTCGGCAAAGGGCAGCGAGCGGCTTTTCCAGTTGAGCAGCGTCGGCGCGACGATCTTGTCGCATACAAAGGCCACTGTGGTGGCCGGGTTCAGCAGGAGGAGGTTGTCAAAGAGGACCTTGGTGGACTTGCGAAATTCCTCAAAGAACTCGGTCGTTTCACTGCCGCCGCCATGTGGCTCGTTGTTGAGGTCGCTGCTGCTGAGGAGGAGGAGTTCGCTCACCGCGAGCGGGTACTTGCTCTTTTCGATTATAATCGAGAGGAGAATGGCCGTCTTCTCATTGAGAAGCTCTCCGGCTTGGCTGTTGTTGTTGTTTTCGCCCAGAACGCCGACATCTTTTTCGCTCTCCTTCTTGATCCACTGAATGTAGTCGCGGGCAAAGGAGTGCACCCGCTGGGCGACGGCCAGCTCTGCGTGCGCCAGGCACTGGCAGAGCAGCGAAAACTTGCCCTCAATGGCGGCGGAGATGACGGAGAGCGCCTGGACTTCGCTGCCATTGCTGGTCACTGCTGAAGTTGAAACTGAAGATGAAGTACCAGAACTTCCGCCGCCAGTCTTGCCCTTCACCTTCCGATAGGCCTCAATCAGTTCGGTGCCGATGGTGTTAATCAGCTGGGCAAACTTGGAGACAAACTCCAGGCTGTCCTCGGTGGTGGTCGGCTGGACGAAGACCTCCCGCAGCGTCGCCTTGATGAAGTCAATGCTGATGAAGTTCTCGATGATGGCCGTCTTCGCAAAGGGGTCCATGCCCTTGCGGAGAATGGCGTTGAAGCAGTCGGTGACGGCCGCCCGGAAGAGCTCCGAGGTGAAGAGGCTGAAGAGGTTGCTCATGACGGAGTCATTGGTGATGAGGTTGATGTCGATCCAGGAGACGTAGGCGCCGATCACGTCCAGGCAGAGGCAGACGGTGGAAGGGGAGGTCTCCCGGTAGGTGTTCTATTGTTGTGATGAGGAAGTAGAAATCGGTAAACAAAAGGTAAACAATAGAAGGAGCAGCAGTTGCACTTACGATTATGTGCAGCCAAAATTGCGCCAAATCGAGCAGGCAAGTTTCCCGCATCGCGTCCCGGATCACAGTGTTTCGTTGCATTTCCTGTTATAAGGGATTTTAGAAAAAAAAATTGCTACTCAAAACCTCCTCAACCAAGAACAAACCTTATTGGTCCGCGGAATATCCCGGTCGGCAATGTCCAGGTTGATCTGCGTTAGAATGCGCAGAAAGATGTCGCACTTGGAGCGGCCGTCGCACCGGCCCAGGAAGTCCTTGAAGAAGCTGTTCCACTTCTGAGCGGGGTAGTCCGCCAGGAAGATGGCGTTCACCAGGTGGGCGTACTTGTTCTGCAGGAAGTTCGAGGTGAAGAGGTCCTGCTCGAAGAGCGACAGCACCAGATGGTTCAGCGCCTGGCGGTGCTCTTCGCTGTCCACTGGGTACCTGAAAAATTAGAAGTTGGTAAACATCAGTCCAAAACAGCAACAAAGTAAACGTACCTCGTCTTGATGTAGTCCTCAATAACCTGAAAGCAGAAGAAGATGGCCGACTCATCCTTGATCGAATCAGTGAGCAGCGTCTCGGCGCACAACTTCCAGCCGAACGGGTTGTTCTTCAGCGACTCAAAGTACTCGAACACCTGGGGGAAAAGAAAGGGATGATGGTGATGAAAAAGCCTTCCTTCTAAAAGACTCATCAAGACACTTACCGCCTTCTGCTGGAGCGGGTCCGATTGCTTGGAGAAGTTGGCGATGATGTCCAGATTCATCTTGACTGAAGTTGCTCTCATCCGGCGTGGGTGGAAGGTGGGCCTGGACCAGGATCTGTGATGGCTTCCGGAGCACTAGGCAACTGTGGAGTTGGGGGTGGGAGGGGTGGTTCGAAGATATTCGGAAACCCGAGTCCTTTTCGCTGTGTGTGTGTTCTATTTTGTTTTGTACTTCTACAGTGAGGGGATTTGTGTAGTCGTCGACGGCCTGGGCAATCAGCGCTGGAGATGATGCAAAAACATGTGGCGTGGACAGCAGCAGCGCAGGCAGGCTGCAGAAGAAGCGCTGTGGGCACTGTTCGGACAGAACGTAACTGCCGCCGCCGCCGCTGCTCATCAACGGATTCAACGGCGCCGCCGAAGCTACTCTCTTCTTCTCGCTACTTACCACTAAAACTGGTGATTTATCACCACCACCGACTGACTAATATCAGCGGAAGGAGGGCTGCTGCTGATACTGCGTCGTGGCCTGAATCGTAGCAGTTGGAGAGAGAGAGGAGATAAAACTTTTTTGTGCAAAGTTGGGGTGAAAAGAGAGACTTCTGTTGTTGTTGTTTTTTCTGTTGCAGTTGAAGTCTGTCTGCTGTTCGAGAAATGGCCGAGTCAGAGCGAGGAAGGAAAGCATAAGATAAGAGAAAGTGCCGTTAGCTTTTTAGCTGTACAAAAAATTTCTTCTTCGAAAAGCTCACACAGGTGGCGATATGGTCACCAGCAAAAGAACAAATTAGGAAATCAAAAGACGTTTTATTTACAGCAAAAAGGGAAAGAAAAGAAAATCACTCGTCCACCTCGATCGCCTCGGGTCCTTCATCCTCCTCCTCTTCGATATCATCTTCCTCCTCCTCTTCCTCCTCCTCCTCGACCTCCATCACCTCCTTCTTCGGCCGGTGCCGAGCCAGAACGGCGTCGGCAAATCGAAGCCGATACCGATTCTGCTCGCACACCTTCCCCAGATCGGCCTGCTGCCGCCCCAGAGACTGGGCGAGGTGCCGCAGCGTGGAGACCAGCGACCGCTCCGAGGAGCCGCCGACACCAGCGGTCACCCCGCCCACCACCGAGCTCTTGAGCAGGGTGGCGTGCTCGCTCAGCAACGCCCCCACCCACCGCAGGTAGAACTCAATGTGGGCGGTGGATTCGAGGGCGGTGGCGAGGTGGGCGAGCAGCCGTTCGACGTAGTTCAGCGGGAGGGCGGCGGAGATGAGGGGAATTCGGGCGAGGGGCACCGCCTCGACGGCCTCCGCCAGAAGGCTGCGCTCATTGAGCTTCAGCGCCATCATCACCGCCTGGCCGAGGTCTTCTTCGCCATCAGCTAGGGCCCGCTTCACCGCCGCCGGCGTCACCGAGGCCTCCAGCTGGTAGGGGTCAAAGAGGTGCGCCCGGTCCAGTGAGTAGACCAGAACGCCCTCCGTCGAGACAAAGGCAAAGGCGCGCATCGTCGGCGAGAAGCGAATCTGGTGGACGGCGATCACCGGGGCGAGCTGCCGGTCCGCCAGGTCGCTCTTGGTGACGCCGGGCAGGGCAATGGGCGCCAGGCCGCCGTTGTCCTCGCGGTGCTTCACCACCGACAGGTGAAAGCCAAACTCCGCCATCGCCCGCTTGCTGACAAACTCCTGGAAGCCGTCCAGTGAGAGGTTGTTCGAAATCTCGTACCGCTTCAGCAGCAGCTTCTCGCGGACCGCATAGACGCAGACGTACTTGGCCCGCCCGCCGGCGATCACGTACTCGCCGTCCGCTGAGTAGGCGACGCTGCTAAAGTACCGGTACTTCTGCTGCTTCACCACGTCGCCTCGATAGCGGGCGACGCCGAGGTCTTCGCGCCCTTCGATGCCCACGCCGGTCTGCTCTCCTGAATGGGCGTCAAAGAAGGTGATGGCGCCGTTGAGGGTGGCCACCGCCAGCTGGGCGCCATCCCCCCGGACGGCCAGATCCAGGCCATCAGTGCCCAGCTTGATCACCTCGCGAGTGCACTTCGAGCCGCTCTCGTAGAGGCTCCAAATGCGAACCGTTGCGTCCCAGGAGCAGGAGTACAGGGTGTTGGTGGTGGGCGAAAACTTGACCGAGGCGACCGGGCCTTCGTGACCTAAGAGTGGGGTGGGTGGGGTGGAAATAGGCGGCGTTAGAGAGTTTCGAAATGTAAACAACTTAGAACACTTACCGGTGAGAATCTCCATCAGTCGACCCGTCTTCAGCGACCAGAGGAAGATCTCGAAGAAGTTGTGCGACCCGGCGGCCACAAAGTCCCCGCCGAGGTTGTCCACCGCCAGGCAGATGAACTGCGCCGGCTTCGACTCGCTCGGGGCGGCCAGCGTCCGAAAACACCGGTAGCGGTTCAGGTCAAAGGCCTTCACCGTGCCATCGAGCGAGGCGCTGAGAAAGACCTTGCCGCTCTTCCCCGGCACAAACTCCACCGCCGTCACCGGGCCCTTGTGCTCCGAGGAGAAGGTGGACAGGCAGAAGCCGCTGAAGGTGCTCCAGACCTTGATGCGACCGTCGGTGCCGCCGGTGACCACCAGCGAGGCATCGGGCGAGTAGGCGAGGCACTCGTAGGAGTTTGTCACCCCGTTGGAGTAGCCGCTCTGCTTGAGGATGAAGGACTCGCTCTGCCACTCCCAGACGACTAGCTGCGTCTGCGAACTCCTCTCCTCCGCCTGCTCCCGCTCCAGGTCGTACTTATTGCCGAGGCCGACGCTGGAGCCGAGGGCGATCCAGTGGCCGGTGCTGTTGAAGACGATGCTGGCGAGGGGGCCGCCGGTGGAGAGTTGAAGAGAGTGGATGAGGATAACGGAGGCCGAGGATGAATCTGAGGATGATGAGAGCTCGTAGAGCATGAAGGCGCCGTTGTTGAAGCCGGCCACCAGGAGCTTTGCCGCCGCGTGGTAACTGTAGGCGGACAGCCGAGTGGTGGAGTTCTTCTCCTTCAGGTCCTCGAAGAGGTACTTCTTCCGCTCGATGCGGTAGTTGAAGGACTGTGCCTCCTCCTCCTCCTCATCCCCTTCACCTGAAGGCGTCTTTTTCTTTGTTAGATCCTCCAAAGACGAATAGTTGCAGCCCCAGGTGAACAGTTGGCCATTCCTTGCCAGACTGTAGATGTTCAGCGGTTGGTCGGTGTCGCCGGAAAAGAAAGCTCCGGCGAGGAGGTCATTGTGGGCGGTCAGTGTGAGACAACGAGGAAGGAGGGTAGCTCTTTGTTCACCCTCAGTTGTTGTTGTCAGGCTTCTGTCCATCGGGTAGACGCGCATGCTAAAGTCTTTGCTGGTCACTAGAAGAAGCTGTGATGTGGAGTTCCAGGCAATTGAAGTCGCCTCCTCGTAGCTCGCCTTGATGATGCGATGTGTTCGAAAGGCGGTCAGTGTTCGACCACCTCCTTTTCCACCTCGGCCGTTGATGAATCCAGGCGTCAGGTAGACGTTGACCTGGCTGGCTCCGCAGACAGCGTAGTACCGCCCGTCAGGGCTGAACTTTAGATCGGCAATCCGCCCGCCCATGTTCTTGAAGTCCTTTCGGTGGAGCACCGTTCCGCCGCCGCTGATCATCGACACCAGCATCAGCTGCACCTTCTCCGTAGCGACCAGGAGGAGGGCGCCATCCGGGCTGAGGTCCATCCGCGCAATGTTGTACTGAATCTCCAGCGGCAGCGCCTCGCTCCGGCCATTCTTCAGGTCGAAAACGTTCACCTTGTTCCCGCAAGGGCTGAGCAGCCGCGAGCCGTCGGGAAAGAAGACCAGGTTGCCGCTGTCGTAGACGGAGCCCAGGAGATTCTGGAACTTGTAGGAGAACTTCATCTTCTTCTTCGGGTGCTTTTGGAAATGAAGAAGAGGAAGGTTCTAAATAAAATTCAGAAATCACAGAAGACAGAATCCAAAACACACGCCGCTGCAGCTGTGCTGCACGTGCGTCAGGGCTACTATTGACACCTAGGTGGCTGCTAAAAGTGCTGCTGCTGCTGCAGAAGGAGCGATGTGAAAATAGCGCTCCAAAAAGTGCGCAAAAAATTGTTTACTTTTGCGATTCTCAATTTCATCATCGTTTCTTGAGATTGAGTTTGAGCTTTTAAAGTTATTCTTTTGACAATCGAGTGTGACTGTTGCTATTTTTGAAAAAATCAATTTGATCAAACCACCACCACCACTGCCCGCACGCAATGTGATTATTACGATTTCAGAGTCACCGCCGGTGAGTAATCAATAACGAGCACATTTTAACCGGGAACAGACAAATAGAAATTCTCTTTTTCTTTCTCGACAGCAAAACTGCCGAAAATACTCAAACAAGCTTATATAAAGGAATCCGTTTTCCCACTCTTCTTACTTCCACTGTATTATTCCCACCGAAAATGTCTTCCTCTTCCGAAAAATTACCCACCAAGCAAATACTGCAGATCTGGTGCTCAAAGAGACAGCTGAAGCCCGTCTACGAATTCACCTCTAGCAGTGAGGGCCAGGCCATTGCACGGTCCTTTTCTTGCGAGGTTTGGAGATTCTTTTTCTCCGGTGATGTTACTAATCCCTGGTTTCTATTTGCTCCACCAGTTGACCATCGACACCGTCAGCTTCATCGCCAACGGCGTCGGCCTGAAGAAGAAGGCGGCGGCCAGCGAGGCGGCCCTCGCCATGCTCGCCTGGCTCGTCAACAACGAACCCGATCACCTGCATCACCTGAGCTTCGAAGAGCTGAGCCTGAGAGGCTACGAAAGGCTGAATGCCCGGCAGCTGCTTTTCCCCGACGATGGTCTGGTGCCCATTTCGCTGGATTGCGTCACCACGGGACGAAAGGCAAATGCAAGTGATGGTGCTCAAAAGAGAAAGACAACCGAGCCTAGTCTAGATAAGGAAGTTCTGAACAATGAACACCTTCCTTCTAAAAAGAAGCCAACGGAAAAGAAGAAGGAGGAAGTTGGGGACAACTTTGTGAACTTGTTTCCAGTTCCTCTTTCAACCGACGACGACGACAACTGTGATTTACCACCACCAAAGTCCAAGAGTAAGGCTGCCCGAAAATTCCAAAAGTTCAAAAAGTCGAAACTCAATCGTTCACCTTTTCCACCCCCACCTGCTCCCAATCCCAACCCTTTGGAGATTATGACCACCCCCGGTGATGTGTCAAATCCCTCTGAATCTTTAGCCTCCACAGATGCTGCTGCAGCCGTCCCATCACTAAAAAGAACTTCTGAAGTAGAAGGCGGCGGTGGTGGTACTTCTCCATTGAAATCACCGGCGGCAAAAAGAAAGAAGAATAGAAGGAGAGCTGACCCAAAGAATGGAGCCTTTGCCTACTCTCCTTCCCATTCCTCCTCCTCCTCTTTGTCAGTGGTCTCCAATCTGGTGGCCAACCTCTCGATCCAAGACGATCCCACGCTGTACCTCTCTCCTCCGTCACATCCTCCTGAAAGCCTTGTTCGAATTCTGCCGGCCGACCACACCTTCACCACTGCAGATGATGATAGTCAGCCCACTCCACTGTTTCTGAGGGCCGTCTGCCACAACGATCTCTGCCGCCACCCTGACCACCTGGATCCCGGAAAGCATCAGAAGCATCAGGTGCTGCTGGCTGAGTGCCAGGCCAGCTCGAAAACTCTCGTCGAGCTCCTCGGTAGTTCCTGAACACTGACCAACACACTGAATAACAAACACACTGTCGTTAACTCATCTTCATTCTGTTTTCTACTCCTCAATTGTTAACTCTCCTGTTAATAAATTCTCATCAGAGAATTCTCCTTTGTCTCTAGGGTCCCTTCAATTTGGAGTATTTAAACTCGGACCGTTTTGAAGCTTTTGCCACTTTCGTGCACATGTCCACTCGACGATTTGTCACCCAAATCAGCTGCCGCTGCTGTTGCTCGTCGTTGGATTTTAATTTGTTGTTGGGTTTTTCTCCTTTCTCAAGAGCTTACAGTTTCTTCTTTTTCAACGATTGTTTGCCCAAACGAGCTTCTTCTTTCAACAAATCTACCAGTATTTTTTATCTACTACATCTTCTTCTGCTCAAAAAATGGACTCAGTCTACAAGTTCAACAGTCAGCTGGAGGCGCGCGACAAGGTCTTCAGGTTTGTTGTTGTTTTTGCCGACGTAAACAAGTTTTTTGGTTGATGATAACTTTCATTTGTTTTCATTTTTTTTCAGGCTAATTCAGTACGGCACTCGACTTCTCTGGTCGCTAAGGCAGGGAACTACCGGCGGCCAGGTGGATGAGCTGAAGAAGATTGAAAGTGCAATCAGCTTTTCGCGGCAGAGTAAGTCCTGGACGAAGTTTGTTTTTCTGTTTCTATTTTTGCTAACTTCGATTTCTTCTTCTTCTTCCCCATCAGTGCTCCGCTTCGGCAAGTTCCTCGAATCTCTCAATGCCGCCCTCCGCTCCGTCCACCTCCAGGACGCCTTCCTCCGCACCACATTATCACTGGCTCAAATCGCCGACGGCCTTTACCTCCTCTGCGACCACTTCGTCTGGCTGTCGAAGCTGGGCGTCATCAAGGTGAATGAGGAGCGCTTCGCGGTGATGGGCGACAGCTACTGGCTCTACTCGACACTCCTCCTTCTCGCCAAGCACCTCTACCAGATGCAGATTATCTGGGCGAACGCCCCTCTCCGCTCCTTTGACTCGGTGGCCTACCAACACCATCTTCAGGTATCTTCTAGCAAAAGATCATCTTCGAATTCGAATTTCGAAACCAGCACTGACGGCAGCTACAGCGCCTACCTCCGCCACCGAACCTCGGCCACCGCCCGCCACCTCCTTCACTTTGCCATGGTCAATCGCTCACTGACGCTGGAGGTGCTGAAGAACCTCTGCGATGCGGTCATCTCGATGAACGCCTCGCGGAAGGTCGCCTTCTCGCCCTTTACAGTGGGCTTTGTGGGCGTCGTCAGCTCGCTCATTCCGCTGCTCAAGTACAAGACGCTAGGCGTGTGCTGATGTGCTGAGAAGCTTCTACTTTGTTTATCTCAGTTCAGTCATCGTTGTTTGTTGTTCTTTTTCAAATCTCTTTTTCCTTCTCTACAAATGTGTTACCTGGTGGTGATGGTGGAATACTCAGTTCTCCGGTCTCTCTGAACTACTGCTGAAAAACTTTGACAAAATCAAAATCTCGATGCATTTCCCCCCCCCCCCCCTCTCTCTCTCTCTTCTCTGGTTTGGATATCTTTCAACTGCTGCTGCAGCACTATGGATTTTTATTGGTTGTGGGAAATGTGCTCATTCTGCAGCTGCTCACCAAACTGCTCAACTGCTTCTAAAAAGTAAACAGAAGGCAGCAGCAGCAGCACCAACCGAGACCTAATAAAAGCGATCCCCCCGGATAAAAAAGCCTGGAGCATTTGAGAGTCTAATTAGCCCGACTCACAGTTAAGTCACACTGGCTGTGCTAAGTTGAGCACTGATTTGATTTCCGAGGTACGATCAAGTTTCAATTAGCGGGAGAGCGTCTCCTTTCCTCGCTTCTTTCCCCTCTCAAATCTCACTAGAACTTCTGCCGATGTGCCTGAATCGATTGACTGCCTGAAAGTTCTCCTCTCCTCTCCTTCTCCCCAATTGCGCTAATACTTTCCCACAGCAGTGCCCATTGTCTGTTGTTCTTACGGTTAACTGGATTCACTTTTGATTGAAGTGAAGTAGGCTGGCTAGCCTTCTAAATTGGCAGCATTATCCACTGCTCAGGTTTTGTGTCGTCGTCGGTGTCGGCTTGCCCCTCAACTCAGCTCAGCTCACCCCTCTTCTTTTCCTTCTCCTTTTCCTCAGGTTTCTTCTCTTCTTTTTTCAGAGAGTGAGATGTTGTGTTGTGCTAAATGAGTGCCTAATGCGAGCCGCGCGCCCGCGCGAGCGATCGAGACTGAGCTGTCTTTTAAGTGCTTTCCATTGTCAACGGTGGTGGTAGTGAACAACAAGAGAGAGAGCTGGTAAGTGAGTGTCTGCTCTCCTCAGTTCAGTTCAGTTCAGTTCGATCGATGTTGTTAGTTCGAGGAGACACTAATCCCCTCCATTCTCCGCCAGCAAGTCGTCCGTGAACTGAGACTGAGCACTAGTTCTAGTTGTCCGGTCCTAGCTAGTTGGCTGGCTTATCGTCTCCGTTAGCACTCTATTAGCTCTCTCTTCTCTCTCAATTGCCGGAGCTAATTACTTATACTCGAGTCTGCTTGCTGAGAGACCTTTGTCCAGGCACTCTCTCTCAATTTTTTACTCACTCTCTCACTCACAATCTCACAAAAGGCAACATGTTGTGAAATGTGCAATCAAGCTCGACTGCTGCTGCTGCTGCTGCTGCTCTAACTGAAAAATTGTCTCAATGAAGGTTGCTGCTGTGCAAGCGGCTGCAATCGATTAAGTTGATCTGCCCTCGATTTGTTTACGGTGTTTTTTGTTTGCTGAACCACTTTTTTCTTCTTCTGCTGCTGCTAGGTCCATTCTTTTTTTCTTTTTTGTGCTCCTGCACACAATGGTGCCCACTTCATCAGTGCGAACGATTGAGTGAGTAGTGATTATGATGATGATTGTGCCTCTTTCAATTGATCTTAAAGTGTAGCAGTTTTTGTGAGTGTGTGTCCGATGTCCACGCTGATCTGGACACGCGTAAAATTTTGTCGGTTTTTTGTTGCTGTGTCGCACATTGTTTCGTCAAGTGGACACTTTGCCTGCTGACTAGATTTAACAACTGTTTTCAGCCATTAGCGCGCCGCTTTTTCCAAATTACCAGCTGAATTAGATTAGATCAAGTCATCAGTTTGACTGGCTGGCTAATTTGTTGGCGCCAGCATTTTTTTGCTCTCTTCTGATAGACAGTCTTTAGCTAATTGTCAGATTAGCAGCAGCACCGTCAGCCGTTGTTGTTGTCTGCGCACTGGGACACTGAGCTAATTTACTTGGCAGACAGAATTACCGAATTATCAAAGTTGTGCAATCCAAGAAGAAGAAGAAGAAGATGCAGTTTTGTTAAGTAATTTTGGGTAATCCAGTCAGTCAGCCAGTCAGTTCGACAGACAGACAGATTGAGTGACACTGCATTAGCCTGGTGAGACCAGGCAGAGATTAGGCTCTGTCCAATTTGTCTGCCTGTCTTAAATCAATGAAGATCTGTCTTTCTTCCTCTTCAGCTGCGATTAAATGCCACCACCTAGAGCTTAAGATTTTACACGGACAAATTAGCTTCTAATCACACATTATGCAAAAATATTGCTCACTGGCAGACAGGTAAAGCTGTGGCCACTGTTGTGAGCACTGAGATTTACCTTACCTAACATTTTGAGCACTGTGCTTTGACACACTACTTCTACAACTTCTCAGAGAGAGAGAGAGCTTCACTTTATGAGTTACTAGCTGCGCAGGCTAGACTGAACTGGACTCTAACTCCACCTTTTTCGTTTTCTCAGTGTTCAGTGTGTTGCACCCTCTGCTCTGCTCTAACTGCACCAAACGCCCCTCACTGGCTAATTAGCTTTGCAGTGTGTAAGTGTGTAAGTGAATGAGTGAGTGTGTGTTTGGATTAGACCGTCGACGAGTGTTTGAGAGAGAGAGAGAATGAGGTCTACTTTTTGGTAGTGCTCGGTACTGTCTCATTCTCAGCTCTCAGTTCTCAGTTCACTCACTCGTCAACGACCACTCACTCACTCACTCTCTCCGCAGACACGGCCACCGACTGACTGGCTGAAAGTGAGAAAATTTGAAATTTAGAAATTGAAACTTTTCTGCCCCAGCTAAATAAACCCGTGTGTGTGTGTTTTGTGATCCTCGGCCAGCAAAGTGGGTGCCCCCAAATTTGCATATGCTTTCTCTGACTGCTTGCTTCAAATTTAACTTTGTTCTGAAAAGTCTTCTCGTCTTCTTCGCTGCCAACTTTTCTCTTAATATCATCTTTGACCTTTCTTCGTGCCCTCCTCCTCCTTCGTTTTTCCACTCGATTTACATAACCGGAAAAGTAAACCTAGCAGCAGCACTGTGTTCAACTGTGTCCAGCAGTGCACTACCACCGTTTGCCAGCTAAAGTGGTGAATTTAAATTTAATTTAGAATTGTTTATGCAAATAACACCAAAAGAGAGAGAAAGTGGATGAAGCTTCTTTGGCAATTTTCGCACTATTATTAAACGGAAATTAAATTCCCGTTTTGTCGCCGTCGTCGTCGTCGTTTTTTCCGCCCAAGTGAATTTAAATTTTGAATCAGTGTTGCAGCAGCAGCAGCAGCAGCAGCAGTACTGCCTTCTTGGAAAACCCAGAATATAGCAATAATCGATAAATAAGTAGTAATAACAAATCGAGAGTTTGCTCTTGCTGAAGTAATCGAATTGAGTGCCCGCCCGCCTGCCTGAGGATTCAATTACACAAAATTCGAAATGATGACGCCTCGGCTGATGATGGCGATGACGGCGAGTGCCCCGACTGGAAAAATGGTGACGTCGATCGACAATGGATTCAGAGAGGTGAATCCATCCTGTCTCAAGGAGAATGGAGCACTCTTTGCCAGCTTCCAGGCAGCAGCAGCTAAAACTAAACAAAAGTCAGGACAATCTTCCTCTCCGCCGCATCTCTTCTACATTGACCACATTCTCAGCTCTTCGAGTTCTCCTCTCATTAATACCTCAGGTAAAACAAATCATTTTTTGTTTTATTTTGTAATCATGATCGTTTTATTTTTTCAGCAATAACCGAAAAGAAGGCAATTCAGTCAGCTCATCACAGCTATCACCATAACCTCCCACATAAGAAGATGATGCTCAGTTCTGCTGCTGCTGCTGATAACTCCCATCGATTATCTTCGGCATCTCCAGAGAACACCACCGATGATGATACTTGTGAAAGCCTCGAACAAGAAGAAACGGGAATCGACTGTGAAGGCAGTGAAGGTGGTGATAATTTTGAGGGTGAGGAACTGGAAAGCTGTCATGGAAGAAATGGAAATGGAGGTCGCAAAGTTCGTCGCAGTCGAACCACTTTCACCACCTTTCAGCTGCACCAGCTGGAGCGGGCCTTCGAGAAGACCCAGTACCCGGATGTCTTCACGCGAGAGGAGCTGGCGATGCGCCTCGACCTCAGCGAGGCCAGAGTTCAGGTAAGCAAAAGTTCATTTTTTGGCAATTTTTTGGGACTTTTTTTACCTGGTAGAACCTTGCTAGAAAAGAGATTTGCGCACTTGACAGAATATATTCTCTCTGATTCTTGAGAGAGTATATAGGAACACCAGAGAGTGGGAGAGAGAATTTAATTAGAGCGCCCATTGTCAATACTCATTAATTGGAAGCTTTTGCGTTCGTTTGCTTTGCACCAAGGGTTGCTCCCTCTCTCCAATCAGTTTTGCTTTGATTCGATAATAGCCTAGCAATCAGTTTTTGTTTGGTGAGAGTGCCAGGAGCAGAACGAGAGAAAGAAGGCAGTCAAAAAGAGAAATAGAAAAGAGGGAAAGAAGAAGTGCCTCTTTCTTTCTCCCTTTCACTATATAGTGCTCCTAGTTCACAGTTAGTAATGCTGGTGCTGTTTTCCAAATTGGCGGCAATTGAGGGAGAAAGAGAGAAAAAGAAAGTGTAATTAAATAACAGAAAGAGAAGAGGCCTCTGTAGTTGACGTCCGCGGGGCTAATTGAATTGTAGTTCTGTTGTGAAGAGAAGATGAAGAATACAGAATACAGAAGCAGCATGTAAATAGCTGCGTTTAAATCGGCACAATTTAAGAGCACAGCAGCAAATACAGCAGCATTGAATCCAATTTACTCCTCCATCCTCGGGTAATTGCACTACTCCTTTCGTTATGAGTTATTTTTTGAAAGGAGGGAGTGGGGGCATACTGTGAACAAGCTGAGGCAGATTCAATTCAGATTCAAGTGAATATAATGAAGTAGAATTTGATGATGGAATTAGAGTGTAGTGACTGACTGACTGACAAAACGTTTGGGCAATATTATTATTACTGTTTTTAGTCGGAATTTTGGCAAAGAAGTGGACGTATCAAGATGATGCGCAGTGCCCCAGCAGCAGCAGCTAATCAATTAGGGGCTGCCGACCCTTCTTTGATCTAAAAAAAGAAGGAGAAAAGAAGTCCGGAGAGACAAATGCGATTTGGTTGTGTGTGTGTGTGTTTGTGCTGGAATGACAAAACAGTAGAAACAGTAGCTCTTTAGCTCTCAGCTTCGACTAATAAGTTATCAATTTAAATTGAATGTTTTAGCATTTTCTTTGCCCTGTCTTCTTCATCCTTTGTTTAAAGGTTTTCCTCCTCTTTCTATTCCTAATGCGCCTTTTATTAGCTCCCTAGTGAATTTGCCGTTGTTGTTGTTGTCGTGCTCTGGCCCTAATGAATTGACTGCTGATGCTGGCTGGCTACAAACTAGCTTTCTTTTTTTGGGCATTCTTTGAGCTTAGTTGTCTGATTCTCTCTCTTTCTAAAGACGGGCACACTTCTTTTTGACAGCAGCAGCAGCAGCAAAAGCATTTCTTGACGATTTGTGTCAGCTTTCAATCGCACTTTTGTGCACGTTAATCCACTGATCTCTAATCTCCCTTCTTTATCCTCTCAACTTTTTTTATTCCTTATGTTCATCCGTCCATCCATCTCTAAAGGTCTGGTTTCAGAATCGAAGGTAAGTGAATAAGAGAGCAAAAAATGGCATTTATTAGGAATTTGTAGCATTCATCATCCTATTTCCCAATCTCTTTTCAACATTGAACAATAGAGCAAAGTACCGAAAGCGGGAGAAAACCGGTCGAGAAAGTCCACTGCCCTGCAGTTCAGCAGCAGTGGCAGCAATGGCCACGGCAGCAGCGGCAGCAGCATCATCTTTGACTGATTTGACTGGAGCACCATCATCCTCAGCAGCACCCTCGTCTTTAGGTGAAGCCAATGGAGCCAATGGAGCTGGCCTATATAGCCACCCAAACCAGCAGCTTTCCCTGAGCCAGATGACCAGATCGTGTGCAGCTTCAGCAGCAGCTCAGCCACTCTTTTCGCATCCCTCTTTTCTGAATGCTTTTCATTTAGCATCTTCTGCTGCTGCTGGTCCTTCACCACCTCCGCCCACTTCTTCTTCTTCATCAGCAGCAGCAGGCAGTCCACCTCTGCTGAAGGAGAAACAGCAGCAGCAGACTTTGATGCCTGTTTTAGGTCATCATTTTGTGCCGCCACACCTACACCTACCACCACCTTCTTCTGCCGTTCACCACCACCATCCGGGATCTTCCTACAGTCACTGGAGTGCCTTTCTTTCCAGTTACATGCAAACGCTGTACGGTGGTGGGGCGTTTTTAGGCGGTGGTGGTGGTGGTCAGCAGCATTTGCAGCAGCAGCAGCACTTCTATGACTGGGAGCAGTACCTCAAGGAGCAGCACTTCCTGGCGACGCTGGAGAGTCATTGTGCTCAAAGAGCGGCAGCAGCACCTTCATCACCTCCATCAGCCAAGGCTGCGGCATTTTTTGAGCAGACTTTGCACTGACTGATCTAAAATTGAATCCTCTATTTCCCTTCTTGTAAATAAAGCAAACTGTTGTCACCTTTTTTATCGGTATTCAAATAGCTTCAAATTAGTGTTAAAGCCTATTGCAATTGAGTTTGACTTTTCTAAAGTTGTCCACCGAAGTCATTTCCTTCCCCTAAGATAATAAAACACTTTCCTACTGCCGTTCTTTTCTGGTAAACTAAAAACAATGGGTGAATTGAATAGTTTTTTTAGCCACGTTAAACATCACGTGCTCGTTTAAGATAAAATTCGAAATTTCATACTTTTGTCGTACATCGTCATCACTTTTCTCTTTTACGACACGACTTCAGTCTTTCACGCTTTCATTTCAGCAGTGAGAGTCGGCGTTCATTCAGACGAGTCAGCACACACTCTCTTTTTCTTTGTCGATTTCTAAAACTCAGCTTCTTCCTCTTCTTCCCAAGATCTCTTTCCACGATGACCTCTACCTTTTCCGACGAGCTGACCCTCTCTCAGAAGCTGTCCACCTTCTGTCTGCAGTTTGGCGGGCAGCTGGCCACTGCCAAGGAGCGCCTGAAGAGTGGCGAGCCGCTGGACGACGTCCTCGATCAGCTCTTCCTCCTCGCCCTCGGCGACCTCTGTCGCACGCTGAACTGCTCGGATGCTTTGCTGAACCACGCTGCTCTTCTTCCCAATCTGGGTGATGACCATCATCCTCAGCAGCAGCCGAATCAGATGTGGACTCAGATGCTGAACTGCTTCACCTCCAGCCTGAACGAGGGTGATGACAATGGTGATGACGATGGTGATGAGGACGAGTACGAGGATGACGAGGATCAGCAGCAATTGCAGCAGCAGCAGCAGCAAGTCAGTGCTGACATGTTTTCGAAGCACATCTTTCCAATGCACCATCACCACCACCAAGCCTTTCTCCAGACGATCATGCCCTTCATCAAGCAGGAGGAGCCGGAGGTGCAGGAGGAGCTGCCGAAGCTCTTCCACTGCGAGTACCCCAACTGCGGCAAGTCCTTCCGCCGGCAGACCGACCTGAAGAGTCACTTTCAGCGCCACAATGCGGTGAAGCAGTTCGAATGTGCCTGGCCGGAGTGCACCTTCAAGTCGACCTACTCCAGCTCCGTGGGCGAACACATCGGCAAGCTGCACTTCAAGTGCCAGACCCGGGGTCCCAACCGGGCGGACTACCTCGACGAGGCAAAGAAGTGGATTCGCAAGATCAACACTTCCACTGATGAGGCTGATGGTGCTGGTGGTGCTGATAAGCCCGGAACTTCCGCCGCCAGAACTTCCGGTTCGCCCTTTCCCACCGGGCCCTTCCTCTGCTGTGGCCGCAACTTCAGCAACTGGTTCAACCTGAACAAGCACCAGAATAGTCGCAAGTGCGTCAGTGCAGTGCTGGCGAATCGCTCGCAGCAGCAGCAGCTGCAGAATCTGCCGCAGCAGAATTTGCAGAGTTTGCAAACTTTGCCACAGCAGAATCATCAGCAGAAGAAGTTTCAGAAAGATTTGCCCGTGGACGTTTCCTTCACTGCGGCGGCCGCCGCCGCCGTTGCCGTTTACTCGCAGCAATCCATTTCGGGAGCTACCGACAATTTTGGTGGATTTGTTGAGAAGGATGATGATGCTGATGATGGTGGCCAGCCTGCTTTGAAGAAGGCTAAAGTGGAGGTGGAGGAGTTGTCGTCTAGTGATGATAGTTCGGATGACGACAGTTCGAGCAGCAGCGATTCGGATGACTAAACTGGCTGGACTACTTTTCTTTTTACCCATCGCCTTCTTCTTCAGTTTTCCTCTTTTTATACTCATTGCTCACCTTTTTACAATTTTACTTTTTTCACTTTTACTTCACTGTTTTAGCACACACTATTTTAGACATGCACTAGGCTAGCTTTTAAAATTTATTTTTCTTTTACACTCTATGTATTGTTAACCGTTTTAAACCGTTATTAAAATAATAAAAACCAACTAAAAAGGTGCTTGCTTGTTTTGCCAACTTCTGATTTGACCAAAAAGAAGAAGAGGAAGCGAAATTTTTTAGCCTGAAGACTTTCCCACTATGACAAACTTTTTTCTTTTTAGCTTCTCGTTTCTAAAGCTAAAGCGATTATCAGTGATTAAATTGCTGCTGCTGGTGGTGGTGTTACAATTGGCCAAAAATAGTAATAGTAGTAGCACTTCTTTGTTGTCCTAGCCTCCTCTTTCAACAAGCTCAGTTTTCAGTTTTCAGCTTTGTTTGAATTACCGATTATGATACGTTTTGTGGCGGTGGCAGTGGTGGTGCACTTCTGGCCAACAGCAACAGCAGCAGCTTCAATTCAATTGCCTCTCTTTTCTCTCTTTTCTAGGCAAGCAAACGTGAAATAGGCAATTGAAATTGCACACACACCAGCACAGCGGCAGCAACAGCACAAACGGTGGCAGATACTCAAATAATCAAACACAATCATCACATAATAATAATAATAGTCGCAAGAGTGTGGAGACACACAATCACAATCACTTTGCTTTGATCGCCTGCGGCCGATTCTCAGTGGCAATTGTGAACACTGACTGACTGAATGAACGTTTGCGGTCAGTGGCACTGACGGTGGTGCTCTGGTGCTCTGCCAGCACCAAATGTCACCAAGTGCCAATGTGGCGACAAATTGGCCGTGATTTGAAGATCTGCCAGTGAGTCTCTTTGAAAGGCTGCTGCTGCTGCTGCTCATCATTATGGCTGCTGGCACACTAATTGGTCACTAGTTGGCACAACTTTCCCCATCTTTTTGGCCTGCAAATATTAACGTCAGCAGAGATGCAAATGATGACGATGATGAGTCAACCAGTCATCAATGATGAATGAAAGAGCGGTAAACGCTGTCACTGCCAAACCTCCGTCAAGGGTGACAAAGCAAACGGTTTGGTGATCAAAAGATCGGCGATGCCGACGAGCACCAAACCGTGGTGCAGCACTCTCAGCGAGAGACCTCTTTACTCTCAACATCATCGTTTTTCTCCTCCTTTCAAAACTTTAAGCATCAGCACTTCCTCTCCTCTCCTTCTGCGGTGATTCAATTTACGGCGTTTCAAAGCGTCCCCGCTGCTGCTGTTGTTGCCGTTGCTGTTGCTCCCGTTGCCGTTGCCCTGTTTGCTTAAATTGATTTAATTTGCCAATTACAATCACAGTTAGTGGCAGCGGCGGCGGCGGCAACAAACACAGCATAACGAGCGCTCTCGTTTAGCACACACAGAAGCTGAAGCTGAAGCTGAAGAAGAAGACTCCCACTTAGCGCCGTTATTGCCGCCGCCGTTGCTGCTGTTATTAAATTAAACAACTTCTCTACCAGCAAAGAGATTGAAGGCACCGGAGACAAAAGCAGCAGCAGCAGCTCTCTTGTATTGCTTCTCGGTCCAATTGTCCTTCTCGTCGCCTCTTCTTTTTCTTCTTCACCGCCGCCAACTCGATTCGATTGCTTTTGACATTTTGCTCTGAGCCAAAAGCAAAGCCTCTCTGCAAACAACACTCTCAAGCATCGGCCGAATTCAGAAGAAGGGACAAGCTTCCAAGAGTAAGTCCCTTTCCTTTCTCTTTCCCTTTCCCTTTCCTCTCTTTCTCTGCTAATGTTGACTTAATCATTGCAAGCGAGCATCTCCTCCGCTAATTCGACTTTAATTGAAATTGAAAATGTTTTCAATTTAATATTATATTATAACACAATACTCTCTCTTTCTCGTTTGCCCCCGTCAGTGTTTTGTTCACAAGAGAAGTTGATTTGTCTCTTCTCCTCTTCTTCTCTTTCGGCCGTTCTTTTGCTCGCCGTTTCTGCTTCCACACTTGATATAATCAGGCAATAATGAGATAGTTGAGTTGAGTGTGCTGCAGCAGCATCGGCAGCCAACAGCAGACAAATAGTCAAATATTGACTCAACACTTGCACTTATTGCCAATGGAGGGACGGAGAGACGGAAGGGAACGGCAGAATTACCCGATTCAAGTGTGTTCTTCGGGACGATCATCGGGAGAATCGACGCTCGAGAATCAGAATCAGAATCAGGAGAAGAGCAGCAAAAGTTTGCCCATGCAGAATCGATTCTCTCGTACTTTTTCCCTTTTTCTCTTTCATTTTCTGTCCCTGCTCCTTTCCCTTTTTCCTTCTACCCATTCCCAATCGGTTGCTAATTTGCTGCCAATTATTTGCCTTTCCCTCTTTCTCGTTGTTGCTCTCTCTCTCACGCTAGAGAGATTGTTAATTAAATTTTGGCAAATTAAATTCCCCAAGCGCCGAATCAGCCGCGGCTGAATCCGATTTGCCGAGGATGTGAACTGAACTGAGCAAACTAAATTCAATACTGTTCTGCTAAATGATGTTATTCATACTCAAAGCAGATACAGTTTAAAGTTTAGTTTGCAAATTTGTTTAAAGAATATTACCACAAATTAGCACAAATTGGAAGAAGAGATTTAGGGGAAAAATGGGTGAAATTTCTATTCTTCAAAGTGAGTATATCACCCTCAATATCGGCGGAACCTGAAGTCTTTCTTACTCACTTTGTAGCACCCACTTCTTTGGAGCAGGCACTTTGTTTCTCTGTTACGTTAATGTGCGTCTAGACGGCTAGTGATGACAATGAAGACGTCGTCGGCCCTAGCCTGTGTTTTGGTGCACGCTTAACACAAACGCTCTCCATTATCTTCATTATTATTTTGAGGAGGTGTTCTCTCTGTTTTCAGCTGAAGAAAAAGAAAGGTGAAAGGGCGCAGCAGCAGTAGCAGATTTAGGCTTCAGTAGACGTTATTTGCAGTGGCACCTTTCTCTTAGGAGTCTACAAACACACACTCGAGCCCTCGAGCAGTCACCTTGGTAAGAAAGAAAGAAAGAAAATCTGTGCCCTTTGTCGGCTATCTTATCGCGGCCACTAGTTCAAAGTGGCCTTCACTACAATTGTCACGTGTGTGTGTCTGTGTTGTAGCCAAGTCAAGCACCGAGCGCGGCCAATTTGACACTTTCTCAGTTGTTCTAGCACTAGCACTAGCACAATTCAGTCGCGCCATTCGATATCTCACTTCACTTCTGTTCGGTGATTGTGCTGCTGCTGTTGTTGGGACAGTCAATGAATGAACTTAGAAAACAGAGCAGAGCAGAGTGAGTGTGTGTGTCTACCCGACCGAATGCACCGAATGCACACAGCAGACTTTGCTTGCAGCAGGCTTTTATGTTATTATTCGCCATTTGACTATTATCCACTGTCACTGTCGACGGTGTGTGTTATCAGTAGCAAATAGTAGTAGTAGGGCAATTGTCTGGTCTAGCTAGGCCCCGGAACACTAACACAAGCCCCGTCTAACAGGAAAGAGTTTATTTCAGTGCAGTCGTTCACTGTCCACTGGGCACACACGTGATGGAAGCGAAAAAAAGCAGTAGTAGTAGTGCTTTTCCCTTTTGATTGAGTTGTCATCGATGCACTACCACCACTGCCTCCGTCACGCAATTACTGCAGACCACTTAAAAGGGAATTAAACGGTCAACTGGTCGAAACACTCTCCTCCTGCTTTTCTTCTTTGCTCCTAATTCGACGATATTAACTACAGCTTAATTTGCCTGCAAAAGTCCTTTTTCCCGCTGCTGCTGTTCGGGGCGATTAGTCAAATCGCTTGCTATGTTTGATTTGTCTCCCTCTCTCTTTGACCGGCAAAGCTTCCCTATCTGAACACAAATTATATAGCAGCTTAGCAGATCTCTCAGCTAGGACCTGCTGCTGCTTCTTGGACCACTTGAACACTACTACCACCACCACCAGAACAGCGCATTGCGGATATTAATAATAATGGCGGCAGCAATTAGAGTGAACGGTGGATGCCATTTCTCTTTCTCTCCATCTCCCGTTTTAGTTCTATCTGTCAGAAGGTTAACTTGGTTATGGGCAATACAATTAGCAGCAGCAGTAGTAGTAGTTGAGTAGTTCAGTTCAGTTCAGTTGAAGAGGATCAGCGAGAGAGCAGAGTCGCAATTGATGTTTGCTCGCAGTTGAAGAAGAGAAGGAAAAGCAGAGAAGTGGAGAAATCAAATTTCCCATTCAATTTCCTTTTTTGCAGTGCTGTGTTGTTGGAGAGCAGCAGCAGCAGCAAATCGGGACTTTAAATCGACGACGACGGCCGCCGCTGCCGCTGCTTTTGCAGTTTGCTTTGGGTGAACACACTGCACAGTTCGCTTAATTTAATCGCCTTTGGAGTAGTAGTGCAGAAGCTCAGCAGAACACGGTAATTGCGTCTAATAAAATCAACAACTAATTGGCTCGGGGTGAATGAAGGGAAGAGTAGAGGGAGAAAAACGACGACGGCGACTGTGATTATGTTTGCTGCTGCTGCTGCGACTAATGAAATAAAATGAAAAATAATTAATTATATTCGATTAATTTGTAGCAGTGCACTGTGTGCACAGTGACAGGGGCAGCTGAAGTACGGTGCAGTGATTTAATCAAATTAGGTAGCTGAAAAGCAACGATTTTCGGTGGTAGGTGGGCGACCAGTGAAATCAAATAAATTATTTATTTCTCCTGTCGCTGAGTTTTCTTCTTCCGGATTCTTCTATAAGAAAAACTTTTTCTTATTTGCTTTTAAGCGTTGAACACGGCCTTTTCTTGATGCTTTGCTCTGTGCATCTTTGCGCAAACTAATTAGCTGTGTACTACGACAATTGCGCACTTCTTTTCTTCAATTTCTTTCTTATAGTGTAATCTCTGTTTCGGTAATCATGTTCGTGCTCCATTTAGCAGACAATCAAGTCAAAATGCAATGAGCCTCTGTGTCCGTGTGTAATTGAATAGCTCAATTCCCTCTCTCTCTCTCACTCACTCTCTATTACTTTTGTTAAAGTGGCTCCAAGCCCCCTCCACTACTTTTTCCCCATCTCGATTTTCTCATTTCCTCTCGGGTTGTTCGGCTCAATAACAGACACACTTACACTATCATTTGATTGAGTCACCGGGTAATAATGTGATGTGAAAGGGCGCCCAAGCGAATGATGATGATGGCTGCTGCTGCTGCTGCTGCAAAGTGGAAGAGTCTGCGATGAGCCCTGTATATTTGTGAGCACCAGCCAATCGCCACAATTGGCTCGTTTGCTTGTCTGCCTGTGTGTGTTAGCTACTAAACGCTCTTCTCTTTATTATTAGTTAAGCAATTTGCCCAATGGGGCTTCAACAACGGCAACGACGGCAACGGCGGCATCAGCACAGATGCGACAAGTACAAAAAGTGATTCTCTGTGTCTGTTTGACTGAAGGAGAAAGAGCTCATTACTGCACAATTGCTGCTGCTGCTGCTGTGCTATGCTAATTGGGAAGTCAGGAAAAAGAAGAGGGGAAAAATGGGGGAACAACAGAGGACAACGGGTGACAGCTCTCTCTTCCACTTGAAGCACACCATGGAAGCTGATGCTGCTGATGCTGTTGTTGTTCAAATTCCTGCATTTCTAATTCGATTGTCGCTGCTTCTAATTGCCGACTGCTACTTGCTGCTGTTGCTGCTGCTTCAATTGGACCTCTTCTCCCTCCTGTTCCGGTTGCGACTTTTTGGCACTGGTATTTGGTCTGCCTGCTGTGTCGTTGCAGCTACTTTTGCTGCTGCTGCAACTTGAATTGCCCGGGCTGCAGCATTCTTCCTCTCCTTCATCATCATCATCATCCTCTTCGTCATCATCGTTTTTGAAGTGCTGCTTTTCAATTGCTGCTGCTGATGGCTCTCCTGACACGAGTGAAAGATTCAACGGTGCTGCGACATTATTGCTAGAGGAGGATGAAGTCACCTGATTTTTATTTCCATTGACTTCATTTAATTTCGATTCTTCCACTAAGATTGTCGAGCAGGATTGTTTGGAAAGATCAGCTGTTTCACTTACTGCTGTTTTGGGTGAATTGTTTCGGTGATTGGCGGCTCCTGCTCCTGCTGCTGCTGAAAAGGCGCTCCCACCCAACCCAATTGAAGAGCTGTCACAACTGGAGCGAGCAATTGGAGAGTGCAAGTGCTCAGCAGCGGCAAAATCGGCACTTCTCGATTGAAGTTGCTGCTGCTGTTGCTGAAGCTGCAGATAACTGGGATACCCCCGGCTGTACAAACTAGGGTGAAACATGTTTGAAAAGGCAGAATTGGCACTGCCTCCATTGCTGTTTCCTGCTGCTACTGCTGAGGTGAAGCCTGCAGCAGCAGCAGCCGCTAACCAGGAATCAAGACTGCTCATCAACGGTCCTGGGTGATGAGGGTGATGGGGGTGATGGGGGTGAGGAGGATGATGGGGATGTTGCAAATGGTGGTGGTGATGTCCTGGTGGCGGTCCTTGAGGTCCTGGTGGTGGTCCTTGTGGTGGTAATGGTGGCGCCGCGTGCAGCCCCGGCAGACTGAAGATGTTTGGCCCGAAGGCGGCAGTCAGCTCGGAGGCCGTCATCGGGACTACCCCAATGGGAATGCCACCACCCCCTTTGCCACCGCCCATCAGTAGGGATTGGGTATTACAGGAAGAGGAGTGGTGGTGATTGGGTGAATGGGAGTTTGGGGAGTTGCAGCCTCCTCCGAGCTGCAGCTGAAGAGAGGAGCCTCGGGAGGAGAGATTCGGCGAGGAGGGTGACAGGCGGCCGCCATTGCCTGAGCTATTGCCAAGGTGGTCGTAGTTTTTAGTTCCTGAAAAGTTGAGAAAGAGAGAGGAAAAAAGTTGAGGTTGTTGTGATGATTATAATTTTTTCTTTTGCTTTTTTGGTGCAAAACTGAGTATGAAAAAGAGAGAGAAAAAGGAAAAGCCGCTTACCGAGACTTCGCAGTGAGTTTTGATTGTCAAGCTTCTCCTGTCGTCGCCATTTTGCTCTGAAAAGAAAAGTTGCGGTTAGCTTAGGTGTTTACTGTTTACTCTGAATTTTTTCCACTACTTACCTTCTGTTTTGAAACCAAACCTAAAAAGTGCACCGGTGGATAAACACAATTTAAAATTGAAGCAAATATTTGAGCAGTAAGAAAGTGGAATAAATTAAATGGGTAAGAATGTGTTTCTCAAAAGAAGCCACCTCTACAAATTTTCCCCCTCTCTCACCTGAACCCTGACTTCAGGCAGGTTGACCTTCATCGCCAGCTCTTCTCGGCTGTACACATCCGGGTAGTGGGACTTCTCAAAGGCCCGTTCCAGCTCGTGCAGCTGATAGGTGGTGAAGGTGGTTCGATTGCGGCGGTGCTTCTTCTTCGGCGAATCAGCGCCGGAGTTTCCGGTCATTCCACCACCGCCACTTTCAGCACTGTCCATGGTGTTCCCAATTGAGGAGACTGATCGTCGGCCATTACCACCACCTCCTCCATTATCATTGACATCTGTGATTGAAGAGAGTGTACTTCCTGATGGTGAAGGACAGTTGAGAGAGGTGGTTCGGCCAAGCGGAAGTATTGATGCTGATGTTCCTGCAGTCTTCTTTGATGTCGCCGTCGCCGTCGTCAGCTGGTCAAAGTCGAACGCCGAAAGTGGATGCAAACTGCTGCTGTTATTTTTGCCTGTTTGTTTAGCTGCTGCTGCTGCTGGAGCATCCACCTCATCTGCATAAATTAAAGTAAAGAAGGAAATCTCGTTTAATCGATTGATTGATTGATTGACTGGCTGAACTGAATTGAGCTAAACGAAAAATGAATTGGGCAATTGAATTAGACTGTGATGCTGTGTGCTCATTGTTCTCCTAAATGAAGTGCCCCCTCATTGTACGCTAATCGCTTTGTGCCCTTACAGACTGTCGGTGTCTCTCTTTCTCCTTTTCTTTTCAGCTCAAAAAAAGAAACAGTTTACATAAACGACTGAATAGTAATAATGTGAAAAGAAGGGAGGACAATAATAAAAATAGTAGCATTCAGCCTTAGTCAATCGGCACACATTTGCCGGCCATTCAGTCTGAAGTCTCGCTCTCTTTTTTCTCCTGAACCACAATCTGTCAATGTTTGCTTCTGCCGTTGTCTTCGTCTTTTGCCCCGTCTGCAAACTCTGTCTCTCCTCTGTTCCTCCGATGCGTCTGGAACTGCTGCCTTTCTTCTTAATCGCCAGGTAGTGCTTAGAAAACATGAACACAGTTGTGGCCAATTAAAGTCGGCTAGTACTTGATTACCTTTAGTAGTGGTGGTGAACACCACTATTCAGAGCCAATAAAAGCATACAGAAGCGAGAGGAGAGGAGACAATAGGAAACAACAACAGTAAACCGCAGACTTTTGTACTATTGAAGAACTACTAAACGAGGCGCTGATTGAGACAGAGGCCCTAGAGGCGTGTGTCACCTTCACTGTTTTTTGTGCTTGGCGCCAAAGACTTTTTTGAGAAGGAGGGAAACAAACGGTAGCGGTACTCAGTTTGAGTGAGGCAATTTCTACATCTTCTGATTATTGTTGGTTTAGATTATCAAACCGGACAACTTCTGCTGCTCTGCAGTGTAATGTTTCAATGTTTCCAATGTGTGTACTAGAGAAAGAAAGAGAGTCCTATAGAGAGTCGGCAAAGACGAAACACCGAAAATTGCTGCTGTCTGCCAGTGTCTGTCAAAAAGAGTGTCGCCGTTTAGCCAGCCAGCCCCATAAACAATGGCCGACTACAGGTCTCGGCAATCATTCAATGGATTAGATCAACACACACTGCCAGTGAAAACGGTAGCATTGTCTCCTTTGTCACTTTTATTGTCGCTGAAATCTTGCTGGAACTACTGTTCTCTGCTCTCTAATCATCGTCGATTAGCCGTCGATTCGATTATTTGATTAAGCGGCTGATTTCGGGGCGCTCAACTTACTTTGGCACTACTCTCTTGTCACCGGCAATTGGCAGTGCCGACAATGGCTGCTTTTAGAACTGCCTTGAACTTCTCTTTAGAAGAGACCGACCCCGCTGATTCGTTCACCGCTAATTAGTTGGCACTGCCACCACCACCACCACTGCTACTTTTCATTCATTCAACTTTGCATGCATGTTCAGTGTGTCCAAAGTTGAAGGAAAAAATCTAGTGTGTGTTAAGGTTCCACTAATTGGGCCGATTGTCGAGAGGAGGAAAGAGGGGAAGTGCTGCTGGACTAGAAAAGAGAGAGATTGTCACATTCACTGGAAACTAGTAACCATTTTTTTCCGGGAACAATGAGGAGGGGACACTGACGGACACATTCTCATTCTCTGTTGATACTTTCAGTTACTGAATAGTCAAAGTAGGGGGCTCTTTGTTAGCGGGGCTTGTGTGGTGCTGGTGCTGGTGATGCTGATGCCTAGGACTGCAAACTCTCTAATTGGTGCCACTAGCCCAACAATGACCAGCATAATGATCATAATACAGGGCAAAGAAAAGAGGAGAAAAGGAAAGCAGTTCTAATTGGCACTAACTGCTACTGACCTGTACGATTGGCGAAGTGGAGCTGCTCTTCCAGGGTTGAACTTCGGTGACAGGAGTGCGTCTCATAGCTGAAGTGGTGATTGTGGTGGTCATCAATGGTCTCAGCACAGTTATCATCAAAGTCTTCAGAATCCTCTTCGCTGTTCAGTGCTTCAACTTTTCGCTTTTGATTCTTCTTCTGTTGTTGCTGCTGCTTTTTGATGCCCAGAATGTCGGCAATGGTGTGTTTTGGCTGGCGATTGTTGTTCACCACTTGTGCAGCTGACTGATTGGCGAACTTTTTTGTGCTTTTTGAAGGTGAAGATGTTTGGTAACTACTGCTAATCGTTTTATCACCGCTAAACTGATGATGCTGAGGCTGATGAGGGTAATCAAAGCTTTGCAGTTGGTGATGATGGTGGTGACCATTGTTGTGCTGATTCGGGTGCTGCTGATGCTGAAGGTGGTGATGGTCTGGAGGTGGTCGGACTTCATCACCAGCCCCTAAACTGCTTGAAAAGTGATGGCTCAGGCTGGAGTTGAGAATGTACTTTCGAAGTGTGCTTTTGCTCAGCAGTCCTCCTCCTGCAGTCGTTCCATCACCTCCCAATTTTTCAGTGTTGCTTGCACCAGCACTGGCACTATTGCCAGTTGTTGTGCCGTAGTTCTCAAAGAAGACCTGGTTGTCCATCATGATGGTTTTTAGTTGTAAGTGTAATGTTTCAACAGAAGGAAAATAGCTAACAGATGATCAATAAATTGGCGTCTTCACCCACGTTGCTGATGATTGTCAGGCGCGCAATGAAATGACTTCAGAAGTGGTCCTCTTCTTCTTCTGCCAGTCAACCACCTCGGCGGCAAATAAGTCTTTATCTCTGTAGCTCGGTTGTGTCAAGTCTAGTCTTCTTCAGCTTTTGTGTCCCGTTTTGTCAGTTCTATATACTGAAAAAACTACTACCAGCGTCTTCAGCTGGTAATATTAAATGTTGCACAAGCAGCAGCACAATGGAAGAAAGATGCATGCAGAACCGAACAGAACAGAGCAGAGAATACACTGTGTGAGTGTGAGCAAGAATAATAGGCTTTCACTGGTAAATTGATTCGATTATATAAACGCCCAGCATCTCTTCAGCATCTTGCTCTCTCTCTCTCTCTCTCTCCTGCTCTGATTGCCATCATTCAAGCTCGAGTTCAGAGAAGGACATTGGCAAGCAAAACAGACTCACAGAGACAGACAAAAGCAAAGAGACCTGTTTGAGGCGGCCTGTACTGTTTGTGGCCCGCACTTTGCGCCTTGGCTATATAGGCGACGGTGACTCGCCCTCCAGACCGCCCCTTCTTTGCTTCTGTTACTTCTTCAGCTTTGAAGCATAGTTGCTGTTGTTGCAACGTTTGCTGATCAACGACCACCACCACCGCTACCAACATTGCCAGCAAATTAACGGGAAAATTTGCCTTGCTCAATCATCAAATTGATGAGAGAAAATGAGAGAGTGATTTTTCTGTGTATTCGATTAGAGCCGTCCTTGGTTCAATCAGCAGCATCAGAAGTCTGCATCTGACAGAAGCAGTGCAGTGTCTGATGTATTGTTGTAATTAATTACAATTGGAAACGACGTTTGCTTGTTGTTCCCTCTGTTGTTACGGTTATTGTGCTGATGATGAGGATGCTTAGGCCGCTTTTGTTGAAAGGTCATCGCCAATTTGCTTCGGTAATTTGTGCCGGCTGTGAGTGCGTGAGTGAGTGTAGGTGCTGTAATTTGATACATGGCCAATTACGTTATTTTCACTGCAAATAGAGGGCAATAACTTACAATTGTATTGCACTAAATAGAGATTCACTGTAAAAACAATTCGAAATGTTCATTAGATTTGCAGTTTACTTTGCGCACTCATATTTTGAAGAAGTAAAAAAGTTGATCATATTTAGCAAAACTTTTGATTTTTTAGTAATTGTTTTAATTTTTATTTCAATTTAGCTAATCAGATTGTCAGTCTAAAAAACCAGTTTACAAAAGCAATCGTTATTTTGCGCCAACTTTTCCCATTTTGATTTTAACATATCTTTTTCCCATTTACTCTGCCATCTAGCGACGCCGCTGTGAACTCTGCCGTTTTGTTATTTTTGGCTCAACGGCAGGGCGGCCAACGATAGATTTATTTTTCTCCAGAGAGAAATGACAACAAACACAGCTGACAGGCTGAGCAGAGAAGTGTGTGAGAGCAGATGCGCGTTGTGAACAGACACAGCGCCATCTAGTAGAAAAGATAGGCTGATTTCCTCAACAATACGACCTAACTCTAATATAACGGAGTACTCTCCGACAATAACCCTAACCTAACCTAACATAGGGTACTCCCCAACGATAACCCTAACTTAACATAACAGAGAGCACTCACTAACAATAACCCTAACCTAACATAACAGCAATGCTGCCAAAAGCAGCCGAGCCAACGGGAACCCTCCTCCAACAATAACACCCAACCCAAAGTACTCTTCAATAACATTAACTTCAATTGAGAGACGGCCGAAACAGACAAAGTAAACGAGTAAGCACTATTTATTGGA
>JAALOO010000066.1_pt1 | contig 83251 bp, 61 predicted proteins | sample 7257641 | NCBI WGS metagenome assembly JAALOO01 (sample SAMN14085613, study PRJNA598686) | mite metagenome | biome: ENVO:01001000; feature: ENVO:01001002; material: ENVO:01001226; isolation source: single female mite from University of Michigan culture on fish food culture... ...
CGGGGCAGCGCTCCAGCAGCGTCACCACCAGACGGTCGGAGAGGTTCACGTCGACCAACTTGACCGTCCGCAGGCCGGTCATCAGCCGCGGAATAAGGTTCAGCGAGCGGTCGGTGGCAAAGGGCAGGCCGACCAGCTTGAGGTGCAGCAGATTGGGACAGGCGGAGAGGACGGCGACCAGGCCTTCGTCGCTGATCCAGTCAGATAAGGGAGATTAGGGAGATACGGGGGTGATGTTCCCTCGTAAAATCTTAACACCGAATGATACAGTGTCTAGTGTCTGGCGATTGAGCTCAGCAAAAAATTTAAAATTAGCATCTTTGTTCAAAAAACTTATATTGAACTTTGTTTGCATTGAAAGGAAACAAATGAACTGTTTCTGCGTCACTTTTATATTGTTTGATTTAAAAGATAGAAAGGAAAAGTATGCCATGCATGATATGCGCGCTTTGTACAAACAAAAAGAATCGAAAACATAAGATTCATCTTCACTAGAAGGACTTCGAGGCAAAGAACCGATTGAGCAGTTCTGCGCTGGAGTTGAGCGTCAGCGTCTCTTGTTGACGAAGGTTGATCAGTCCGGCACGCTGCTCCTCAGTGCCCAGCTTCATCAGGTCCTCAGCGCGGAAGTAGTTGGAGAGCAGACCGCCACCTTCGCTGGAATTTTCTTCACCGTTTCCGCCATCCTTGAGCACCAGAAAACGGCCCTGCGCCTTGGCCAGCTTCCCGAGCAGTCGACTGACCAGCCGCTCGCCGCCCTTCTTCGCCGTCTTTGCCGCCATCCGCCGGTCGTACTCGAACATCGCCTGAGCCCGTCTCAGCGCACCGCTGATCACCTCCTCCACCTCCTCTGCCTTGACCTTGTCCCTTCCGGTGTCTCGAAGCTTCTGAATCTCCGCGGCAATCGCCCGGACCTTGCCCTCAAAGGTCACCTCCACGTGGACGGCTCGCAGCAGACGCTCTTTGGTGTTTCGATTCTCCTCGACGTTCTTGAAGCTGCCCGCGAGGAGGACGCCAATGACAAAGTCAATCAACTGTTCGTAGAGCACCTGCTGTTCATCACCCTCTTCAGCATCTAGATTCACCGCTCGCGAGTTCTGCTTCAGGTCGACGACGGCCACTCGACAGGGCAGGCCTCGACGAGCCATCTTCATCGCCACCAGGGCGCCGTAGTCGAAGCCGAGCAGATTGTACCGTCGAAGATTGGGAAAGGTTCGCTTGAGAAGGGCACTGTAGTAGGTGGCTGCCGCCTTGACGTCCACGTGGCGGGAGTTCACCTCCTTGGTCACCGTGAGCGCAATAACCGGGAAGGTGATTCGCTCGGCGAAGCTGCGCATGCCACCAAAGACGCCTAGCACGCCGGGCAGCATGAAAATAGGCTCTCCCTCGGTGACGCTGTTCAGCGTTTCGGTGGGCGTCGACGAGAGCTCCAACTTCACCGACAGCAGGTACGCCTTGAACTCCTTCAGCTTGCTCAAGTGCTCAAACATGCGCTCCTTGTCGGTGCTCTTCAGCTCACCGACGGTGATCAGTTGAATTTCTGCCAGTGAGAGGCGGACGCCGTACTCCACCTCCAGTGTCTGCTGCATCTCCACGGCTAAAAAATTAGAAGAGAGAGAGAGAGAGAGAGAGAGAGAGAGAGTTAAAAAAAGAGAGTTCAGAGCTAGAACTGAGCAAACTCACCAAACATGCTCTCCATGCCCAGCTCGCCGAGGGTGACGTGGTCGGGCAGCGTCTCCGGATCGACGCCCAGCGCCGACCACAGGTGGTGGAGCATGCCCTCAGAGGTGCCGCCGGCCCCGGCGCCCGAGCCGGCGCCGCCGCTTCGCTCGGCAAAGACCAGCGAGGAGACGACCGGATGGTCGGAGGCCATCGCCCGATTGAGCACCTCCAGACAGGAGATGATGCGCTGCAGCTGGACGCTGGCAAAGGCCTGCACTCCACTGCCGCCGGTGGCGTCCAGCTCACTGAGCAGACCGACGTCGCCGATGGGCCCGTACTGAACTGCCAGGCCGTGCAGGCCGTCCGCCCTCCTCCGCTCGACGATTCGCTCCAGCACCGAGTTGGCGTAGCCGTAGTTCGTCTGGCCCACATTTCCCCTGCCCGCACTGACCGAGCTGAGGCAGACAAAATAGGGCAGCGAGGGGCAGAGCTCTCGAGAGACGGCGTCCAGGTGGACCGCCAGCGTGGCCTTAGAGTCCACCGTTCGGCGCCATCCCTCCGCGTACTTCATGCCGTTGAGGAGGCCATCGGCCAGCGAGACGGCCAGGTGGAAGACGCCGCCCACCGGTCCAAACTCTGTCTGCACGTGGCGGATCAGCGCGCGAACGCCCTCCTCCGTGGAGAGGTCCTCGCTGTAGTAGGCCAGCTCGTTGGTGAAAAACTGAAAGACCGAGCCGGTGATGGCCAGCGTGCCCAGCGAGAGCGCCTGGTAGGGCGTTCGTGTTTTGCTGCGAGTGGTGAGGACGATTCGCTTGGCGCCCTTCTTCACCAGCCAGTGCGCCAGCTCAATGCCGACGCCGCCGCAGCCCCCGACGACAATGTACGTCGCGTAGGGGTCAAAGTAGGTGCGCGTTTGGGCGAGGCGAGGCACGGCGGGGGCGATGGTGCTGCTCGCAGTCTTCTCCTCCTCTTCCTCCCTGAAGCGAATGACAATCTTGCCCTTGTGCTTGCCGGTGGTCATGAATCTGGTAAATAAGATTTTTTGATATTATAACATTTGTAAAGAAAAAACTCCTTTTTCAAACTCACCTAAAGGCAGTGACGGCATTCTCCGCCGAGAAGACGTGCGCCGTGATCGGCTTCACAGCCGCATCCTCCCGTCCCACCTCACAGTTGGCCAACATCCAGTCGTAAAACTCGCCCACTCGATGCGTCTCCTTGAAGATCTGCTGCTCAATGGCCACGCCGTGGTAGGAGAGATTGCGGAGGAAGGCGAACGTGCCAATGCGCTTGTTGTTCTGCATCTCCGCCTTTGCCAGCTCAATAAAGTGGCCATTGTCGGCCATCAGCCGCAGACTGGCGTCCAGCTGCTCGCCAATCAGCGAGTTGACGATGTACTTGACGCCGGCGCCCGCCGTCCGTTCCCGGATCTCTCGCTCAAAAACGGTGTCTCGAGAGCTGAAGATGTGATTTTCCGGCAGGCCAAAGTGCTCCGCCAGCCAGGCTCTCTTCTCCGGTGAGCCGGCCGTCGCAAAGATGGTGCAGTCGTAGGCCTTGGCGACGTGCAGCGCCGCCTGGCCGACGCCCCCTGCGGCGGAGTGAATCAGCACGGTGGACCCTCGCTCCAGGCGAGCCTTGTAGAGGAGGCCGTACCAGACGGTGAAGTAGACGGTGACGGCGCCGACGGCGTCGTCGTAGCTCCAGCCCGGTGGAATCGGTCGCACGTAGAGCGGCAGCTGGTGCAGGTCGGTGGCAAAGGCGCCGCCGTGGTGGATGCCAAAGACGCGCTCGCCGGTCTCCAGGTCGCGTCCGGCAAACTCGGTGCCGATCATGCAGTTCTGCGTCAGCAGCTGCACCGGTGGAAAGAGGCGGCCAGAGGCGAGCTGAAAAGGGGAAAAGAAGTTTTAGAAAGGAGGAGTTTAAAGGAAGATAAATTCCAAAACACTTACCATAACATCGCGAAAGTTGAGCGCCGACGAGTAGACGGCGTACTTTCGCTCCCGAGTCGGAACATTTGCCATCAGTCCTCCCTTCACTGGAAGGTGGCCAATCTGCCGTTCACCGGTGGAGTCGACCAGCGCCAGACTGCCCAGGTCATTTCGGTTAGAGTTCAGTGCGCCAATGTTCAGGTGGTACTCAGTGGTCAGCTTGGCGGCCGTCAGCAGGTTGCGAGTCAGGTGGCGGTAGCTGCCAAAGGTGCCCGACTTGAAGACGTTCACTGCCAGGTCGAGCTTCGTCAGGTGGACGCTGTAGCGGTTGAAGAGGCGCAGAGCGTCTTCAGCGTTCGGGTCCTGGTCGAGGTTAAAAAGCAGTCGAAACTGACGCCCGCCAGGCTCCTTTCGCAGGCAGTTGAAGAAGCCGAGGGCGCCGGGCAGGGTGGCCTGGTCGGCCAGCAGCCAGACGATCTGCTGCTCAACTGCTGCTGCGGCCTCCTCTGTGGACTTCTCCTTCTTCGACTCTTGATCCTGCTTAGCTGGTTCATCCCCTTCTTCAGCATCGCCATTAACTGCCCGCAGCTTAGCCTGCACCGTCTCTAGCCAGCGCTGTTCGTCGCCCTCAAAGACCACAGTGCTGAAGACCGGTGCCGGCTGTTGCGGATCAATGGGACTGAAACGGAAGAGCAGCGCCAGGTGGCCGTGGCTAGCCTTCGAGCCGACGGGCAAAAAGTGCTGCAGTGCCGCCTGCACCTTCACCGTCTCCGCTCGCCTCTTCAGCTCTTCGTCTGTTGGCACTTCACTATCCTCAAAGAGCGCCTCGTAGAGCTGTCGTTCAATGGGCGCCAGTGAGGTTCGAAGGAGGACCAGCACAAAGCCTGACGCCGTGAGGATGGTGCTGCCCGCCAGAGTGGACCAGAACTGGCCGTCTTCGAGGTCGAAGAAGCTTCCCTTCTTCAGATTGCCTGCCGCTACCGGATCGTCGACAATTACCGCCAGGTGAGGCTGGGCCTTCAACTGAAGCTGCTGTTGATCTTCGGTGACTGGTGGCCACTGCTCCACCGCCGTGGAGGTAAAGTTGTACGGCATCTGCTCAGAAGAAGCTGCCTCAGCAGAGGTAGTAGTGGTGGTAGTCACGGTGGAATCGGTTCCCTTCAAGTGCACCAGATTGTAGTCAATGTTCAGCTTGAAGATGGTCGAGGTGGCCAGGTACCGGTCGACCTTGAGCGCCAGCGGCAGCTGCGGCTCGGTGGCCAGCTGTAGCACAGTGAGCTCCTTTGCCGGAACAAAGTTCTCCGCCACCAGGTCGACCAGCGGTCGAATCAGTCGCTCCTCGGCGCCTGTCGAAGCGGTGAGGTCGGCGTGAAGGTAGCTGCGCACAAGAGCCGCCTGAATTGGGTCAAGTTCATCAGTTGAAGAGGGAGGCGTTTCGACAGAAGAGGACGACGATTCAGTTCCACCGGTGGCCAGCTTCAGACACACCGCCTTCAGATGGGAGTTCAGTTGCTGGAGTTGTTCCTTTTCAGAAGTGGAAGTCAAAGTGGGCTCCTTTTCTTCACTACTGTTAGTGTTGGTGTTGTTGTTATTCTCATCGACCAGCTCAGCGACGGCAGTGTTGAGCACCTTCAGCAGAACGTTGGTGCCCTCCTTGGCGCCCAGAAAGCGCTCCTTGAGCGTCTTTTCAGGCTCAGAGATCTCCTCTTCAGTACTTTGAAGTCCAAAATGCTTTCGCAGCTGACCATACTCCCATCGACAAAGCGTCTCGTACTGCGCCAGCTCGGCGGCTCGCTCGCTGCCATTGTTAACCTCTTCTTGGTGAAGCAGATTTTCATTTGCCACCTCTTCAAAATGAGCCACAAACTGGTGGCCCTCGACAGTGACCGGCGCCGGGTGGACCTTGCGGCCAATGGAGGCGCCCGTCACATTGTGGATCTCCACGCCGGGCGCCACGATGGCCATCTGGTCGACGCTGCAGTAGGAGCGCAGCACCGCATCGGCATTTTTCACATGCTCCGCCTCACCGGTAATTGCCTGCATCTTACTGCGCATCTCCGCCAGCTCCTCATTCTCCAGCTCCTCCTCGACGTGGGCGGCGGCGGAGCTGTCCGCTAGCAGCTCGCCCACCTCCACCTCGGGCGCCACCTCAGAGCTGCTGATGTTATTTGCCTGAAAAGAAAGTTTAAAAGTTAGAAAACCTTGATTTCTAAACACCCTTTTCTACTTACGTCAATCTCCTTGAAAAGTACATTGGGGTCAATCTTGAGGTAGCTGAAGACCACCGGCACAATCAGCTCCTTCACCGGCACCACCGGCCCGCCCATCTGCAGCAGCGAGTCGAGGTAGGCGATCATGTGTCCGGCCCAACGGACCGACCCATAGGAGTGGCGCTTAAAGTCAGTGCTGAAGTCGACGATCCCTCTGAACTTGGGCCCGTACTCGTAGCCTCGCACTCGGTAGTCCTTGTAGATGTCCTCATTGCCGATGGTGGTCATGCCACCGCAGTCGGCGTTCAGCTGATCGTAGACCGTCTGCGAGAGCATGTGCTGCAGCGCAAAGCCCTCGGGGCTCTTCAGCTCGCGGATCGTTCCCGTGGCCACCAGGTTGGCGCCCTCCAGCAGGCGAAACTCACCGGTCGGCTCGAGAAGTCGCACGCGGAGGACTGTCTTTGAGTGTCGATCCAGAAAAACGGGTCGCCTCAGCTGGACGTCCTCAAAGAGGACCGGCAAGCGGTTCCAGGGAATGGCTCGGCTGTCCGCGTATCGCTTCCAGGCAAACACCAGCGAAGCCGTGCCCGGGAGAATGGTCCGTCCGTCAATGACGTGATGGTAGAGGTAGTCAAACTCAGGGTTCTCCGGGTCAATCTCCACCACCAGGTCGGCAGCGGTGGCCTTGTTGAAGTGGTCCGGATACCGCTTCACCAGGTACGTCTCCTTGTGCTCCCAGCGGAGCAGGCTGCTCAGCGACTGGGTGCCCCGGGCGACGGGCCAGCGGACCGACGGGTAAAGGCGTTCCACCGCCGGGTTGAAGCCCAGTCGGTAGAGGGCGGAGAGGACGGTGACCAGGGCTTCGGGAGTGCCGCGAGAGGCGGTGCGCATCAGTGGAAGGTAGGTGAAAGAGGTGGCGGCAGTGTTTGAAGCGTTGGCGTTCGCCCCTGGCCGCCCGGTGATGACCTTCTCAAAGAGCTCTCGACCGGCAAACTCGAGAATGATGGCGCCCTCGGTGAGGCGATTCAACGCACCGGTGAAAGCCACTGGGCTGAGGAGGTTCTCGAGGAAGTAGTGGGCGAGGCGGGTGGTGAAAGAGGAAGTGTTTGAAGAAAGTGTCTCTCCTCGACTTGCCGCATGCAGCTCCTCCATCGTCTCCGGCGGCTGACAGGTGGAGATCCACTTGAGCGATTCCGATGAGGTTGGAGCAGAAGAAAAGCTTTTAGCCATCTTGGTCCCCTTTCCTTGCGAGGCAGCAACCGCCGATCCAGATCCTCGAGTAGCAGCGAAAACCGCCTCCAGTCGACCGAGCAGCCGCTCCTTGACCACTTCCAGGTAGGGCGTGTGCAGCGGGTACTGGGCACTGTCCAGCTCCCGCACAAAAACGCCCTCCTCGGCGAGCTTCGAAACAAAAGCCCGCACTGCGGTCGCCTCCCCGGAAACGGTTACCAGTTTGGGGGCGTTGTTGCAGGCCACAAAAACGCCTCCCTTTCTTGCTCCTCCCTTCTTCGCCTTATCCTTCTCCGGTAGGCGAGCTGTGACCTCTGCTGCCGACAGCCCAACTGCGGCCATCAGCCCCACCGGAATCTCCGCCCTTGCCTGCTCCAGCACCTGACCGCGATGGAAGGCGACCAGCAGGGCCTCCTCTGCCGTCAGGTAGCCCTGAGCGTAGGCGGCGGCAATCTCCCCAAAGGAGTGGCCGACAATGGCCTCCGGCACCAGCTCCAGCTGGGTGGTCAGCAGGTCGGTGAGCAGCACCTGAAAGGCCGTCGTCGAGACAAACTTGGCCGTCAGAGAGGAGTTCTCAGCGCTGTTTTCCACTGTCAACAGGTCCACCAGGTTGATTCCGTGCGGCTTCAGCACGCCGGCCAGCTGATGCAAACGGACAGCAAAGGGCTCAATGGCGGTGAAGTGCTTGGCGAGGGCGGCCACTGGGCCGCCGCCGATTCCCGAGTAGAAGAAGACCAGCTGGTTGCGGTACTGGGCGTTGATGAACTCGATCGGCGAACGGGTGTAGCTCAGCGCTGATCCGTTCTCTTCCGAGGCATTGATGAGCAGGGTTCCTAGGGAAAAAGAACTAAAAGTAAGTACTTGTTTAAAAGATAAAAACAAAGAAAGCCTTACCTCGATAGGGAAAACCCGCCGAGTTGAGCATCGGCCGGTACTTGAAGACGTCGGCAATGAGCGCCAGAAAGTCGGGCGTCACCTTTTCCGGACTGTTCTCCATAAAAGCCATCAGGTGCTCCACCGACTCCTTCGTTCGCCCATGAAGGGGGACCAGTCGAGCCAGAGTGGGCGTGGCAATGGGCAGAGCACTGGAGGCACTGACCGTTTTGTAGTTGGGCTCAAGGAGGGCGTGGCCGTTGACGCCGCCCACGCCAAAGGAGTTGACGCCGGCGATGCCGGGCACGTAGGGCAGGTTGTCGGTGATGGGCGCCAGCAGCGACAGCTCCTTGATGTTCGCCTTGATCTCTCGCAGATTCAGATTAGCGGGAATGCAGCCGTGCTCATAGGCGAGCACCACCTTGGTCAGCGAAGCGACGCCTAAAGAGTTAAAAAAATTAAAAACTTTGAAAAATCTAAAAAATTCTTCTATTTACCTGAAGCGCCCTCGCCGTGGCCAATGTTGCTCTTCAGCAGGCCAATCGGCAGCACCGACTGTCGCCCCTCGGCGCAGTACGCCCGGTGAATGGCGGACGCCTCTTGAAAGTCTCCCGCCTTTGTTCCCGTCCCGTGGGCCTCAAAGTACGTGACCGAATTGGGGTCCACTCCGGCCTCCTGCGCCGTAGTGACCAGCAGATCGAGCTGTCCGTCCGAGGAGGGAAAGAACATCCCGGTGGCCTTGTAGCCGTCAATGTTCGTGCGCGAGTGGAGGATCCGCGCGTAGATGCGCTTCGCCACGGGCTCCCGTTGCAAAAACAGACAGGCCACCGTCTCTCCCCGTACAAATCCGTCCGCATCAGCATCCCACACCTTGCTCAGTCCGTCCGGCGCATTGAAGCCCAACTTCTGGTAGAAGTAGTTAGTGAAGGGCTGCAAGTTGACATTCGTCCCGCCTACCACCGCCTGGTCAATCTTTCCGGCGCGCAGATCGGTCACCGCCACATCGAGCGCCACCATCGAGCTGGAGCAGGCGGTGTCGATGGTCATGGAGGGGCCGCGAAAGTCGAAGAAGTACGACAGGCGGTTGGCGTACATCGACTTGGCCGTGCCCTGGATCCAGCTCATGCTGTCGGTGATAGAGGTGCGCACCGTTGGGTCGATAGTCGTGGGCAGGCCGTCGGGCATGCCGATCGTCGAGTGACCCACGTAGACGCCCGTTCGGGAGCCTCGCAGCGTCTGCGGGTTGACGCCCGCGTCGGCAATTGCCTCGTAGGCCGTCTCCAGAAGGATGCGGCCCTGGGGGTCGATGGAGTCGCCCAGGCGGTTGCGCCAGCCGAAGAAGGCGCCGTCAAACTTGTCGATCGTCTTCAGCTTGCCCATGCGGTGGTTCATCTCGTAGAGGTCTAAGGAGGTGGTAGAGAAAAAGAGGATTAATTTTTGTAACAAATTTTTTTAAAAGGTTTTCAATGGTTACCAGTTGGCCAGCGACGGTCATCCAGCGTGATCATGTCCACCTTGGCGTAGAGATTGGTGGCAAACTCGTCCATTGACTCTGACTCGGGGTAGCGGCCGCCCATGCCGGAGATGACAATCGGCTCGGAGTTGGCGATCAGACATTCGGGAGTTTTCGTGTTCAAGAGTGAGCTGTTGTTGTTGAGGGAGTCAGTCAAGAGGTGGTTTCCGTTCAGTAGGCCATTGGTCAGTCCATTAGTTTCCAGGGTCAGTCCATTGTTGGCGGCGGCGGTGTCCGGGTGAGCAGCAGTGGTTGACTCTTCCACCAGCGTTGACTGAGGTCGAGGAGTCATGATGAGAAGGATGTTGTTGTAGATAGAAGACGCTTTGAGAGTTCTGGTAATTGGATGAACAAAGATAAGAAAGAACAAATTAGAAATTGCAAGTTGTTCTAATAAAATTGAATAAAAGTTGAAAAGTTGAAGTGAGAAAGAGAGTGAGGGCTGAGGACAGATGCTCCAGTACAGCAGTAAGTAGATACCATGCGATCTATCTTAATGGACATGCAAATTCAAAAGAATCCAAACAGACAAAATACCACACCATTCGCCGTATAAAACAAAGTTTGGTGGGGTAATTTTAGAAGGGGTCTTTCTTTCTCTTAAGATAGTCTCGATGGCATCTACCTACTGAGTATGTTTGGGGTGTAGTTGAGTTGTTCAGTTGTTGTTCGACGAAGACGAAGGCTGAAAAGTCTTTCTAAGACTGTCGAAGGAGGAGGAAGAGGGGATAAGTAGAAGTCCACTTACAAAAAAAGAAAAGGAGGAGGAGGGGCTGGTAATAAACTGGTGCAGATAGCGTGAGAGATAGAAAAATGCAGATAATATCAACTGAAGATGCTGAGGATCAAACACACACTGGCTTTGGCGTGAGCAGACAAAGTTTTAGGCTAGAGTTCTAGTGTGCTAGTTCTAGTGCTGGTGGTCAGTGAACATCGCTCTGTCAGCAGTGGCTGCGCCGAACTAGAGTTCAGTACAGTAGACTACACTACACTTTTATACCTCGAATCCCTTCCTTTGGACAAGAAGTGTGTGTACAAGAAGAAGAAGGTGGTGACCACTTTGTACGGCTGGTACAAAAAAGTTTGTGTGGAATGGCAGTAGTGGTGGCGGTGGTACCACCACTTTCTTCTTCTCTTCAAAGATGTGTCTCAAACCGCTTAGCACACACACACACATACAGATTACTTTAGAACGCCCCACTCACCTTCACCCGAACGACCGAGATTGTGGCGGCGGCGGCGGCGGTACTAACCATGAACGAAAAGATGAACGTGCCTGCCAACCACACTGCTGTTGCTCGAACTCGATTCGCAGGTGGTGATTAAAATTGACGATTGCTACTTCGCGAGCAGACAAGAGAGGCCATCTTGTTCTTCTTCTTCTTCAACTTCTTCACTTTAGAGTTTGAAGAGGAGACATCCTCGAGGCGGCTGCTGCTGCTGCTCAGTTCTCTCGCTTCCTCAAAGACAGTGTCGCGAGACCATCTGTCATCTTCTCCTGTGTTGAAATGTGTGAATTTTTACGCAGCCATCGCTTTGGGGGGAAGTAACGGTGGAAAAGTGGTGGCTACCCTCTCTTCGGCAGTTTTTGCCTCTTCAGTTCAGCAGTAGTTTTTGCCCTTCAGCACCTCCTGAAGAGAGAGAGAGAGAGAGAAAGAAAGAAAGTCGGGCAGCCCTGCCGTTGCTCCTGCTCTGTTGATTAGCATCTGATTAGCAAGTGATTAGCAAGAAGAGTAAAGTAAAACAAAAAACATTCAGAAGAAGGTTGGCAACGGCAGCAGCAGCAGCTAAAGGGAAAGTAAAGTAAATTAAAGCAAACTATTTGGAGGGAGAAAAAGGCAAAAAGAATGCGAGTGTAAAGTGAGAAGGTAAAAGTGAAAAGCGCGTGTGTGCATTCTTCTTCGGAAGATGATAAATCATCGGCGGCATCAGACCCCTTCTTCTTTTCACAGTTATTTGATAGTAACTGGCTGACTGACAAACAGTGTGAGAAAACCTAGAATTAAAACAGAAACGTACTCAAGTGAAACGCAAGCGTGCACCACGTGAGACGGGAAGCAATTTGCAGGCGCATTACTATTTCTAAAGTGCTCGTGCTCTGCAGCCAAACATGCAGGAAAACACACATTTGTAATCGGTTGATTTGCTTTGAAAGGTCAATGCCAAGGAATGGAATGGAATGGAATGAAAAGAAAAGTGACAAAGCAAGAAGGTAAGAGGAAGGTAGGAAGAAGGTACGTGTGCTAATCAGTAAGCAGCGAGAGAGTTAGTTTGTTATTACCATTTGCGCCTCATTAGTAATTAAGGCGACGACTACGAGGATCCAGTCTGCTGCTGCTGAAGCAGTAGTCGTAATCGAGACGATGAATCTTCACTCTTCCACTCGACTTGATGGCGATAGCAATAAACTATCAGACAGACTATCTTCTTCTTCTTCTTCCAATGTTCCATCGTGTACCATATCTTGTACCCTGCAGCCCTAGAGAGTGGGAGAGAGAAATAGAAATAGAAAAACCTTTTTATAAAATGTCTCCAAAGAAGAGCGGCAGCGGCAGCCGCAGCCGCAGCAACATATTTTCAATTAGACACAGCGCATTAAAATACAGGTAAAATACATGCAAAGAAAAGCAGATACAGGCAAAATGCATGCAAACTTTTTTCGCATAGATCGATTTTGCGCTATAAAGAGTGATAGCGCGCGCATCACCGGACTAATCTGGCAAAGAGAGACAGGGGCAAAGCACAGCAGTTGCTTCAGCAGTGCCAAGGCGTTCAAAACGATCTTAATTCACCACCACCACTGCGACTAATCGACTCATCACCATCTTTTACTCTCTATCTTAATCGAATGAATGAATTGGAAATGAAGACGAAAGATTGCTTGAGAGAGAGAGAAAAGTTGCACATGGATTGATTGAAGGAAAGACAGCTCTCTCTCTCTCTCACTTTTTCATCTCCGTTTGAAGAACTAGCTAGCTATCATCCCTTACGTGACATCTTGCACACACTCGCATTGCAGTAGTCGTTTCGGCGAACTGAGAACACATGTTTTCTATCTCTCGTTTCTGAAAACCCTCTTCTGACTACACTTGTCTCGTTTAGCAGTTTTCCTGAACTTCTTCTTCAATAGACTTCAAGAGTAGTAGAAAAGGAGAAAATGAGAGAAGATTTTAATTACTGATTACAACTGCAAAGCAGTTGACAATTGCGACAGGTTGACTGACTGACTGACTGACTGACACAGTCCCCGACTATTCGAGTTGCTTCCCCTAAAGGCAGAAGGAAAAAGAGCAGATTAGCTTTAATATGATTACAAGACCAGCACCGGATGACACCGGAAAGGACGGCCTTGAAGAAGAGAAAAAGGATTTTTGCTTGCCTCTTGCAAAAAACCGAAAAAGAAGCATGAAACACTTTGGAAGAACAAGGAGAAAGAAACGACAGAAAGATGAGAGAAAGCAGGAGCTAAATGACCAGTCAAAAAATTGTTCGATATTCGAACTTGCAAAGAGTGCTCTCGGACCTCACAAAGAGTTAAAACGCAGTTAAAAGCTGAGTACGTGCACTAGTCGTAATAGTGCAAAAAACAGTTAGGTAGACGTGTTCATCAGACTTCAAGGAAGCGTCGTCAGCAAACAGTAGTCCTTGAGCAGTCGTTTCAACGAGCAACTGTCACTTGATCTCCCAACAGCTACCTACCTACTTCTTCTTCCTCCTCATCATCATCCGCAAACATGTCCACCCTCGTGAATCTCACCACTACCATCAACACCACCAACACTGTCAATGGAAACGCCAACAAAAAGTACAAACAGCAGCACCGATACCCCAACAACAGCAAGTACTCTAAGCAACCGCCGAACAACAACAGAGCCAACAACAACGCCATCATCAGAAAGGGAACCAACAAAGGTGGTAATCACCACCCCTTCACCCTCCTGCGCGTCGACTACGCCCAGACGACAGAGGCGTACCTGGGCAGCAGCAGCAGCAACGGAGGTGGTAGTTGTGGTCAGCGGACTACGCTCGGTCACGTCGACCGCGCCTACGTTCTCTTTGGTGGCGGCAATGAAAACAATGGCAGTGGCTCTTCTTCAAACAGCGGCGGTGGCTGGCCGGCGGCCTCCACGCTGCGCGCCCTCGCCCGCAAGGTCTACGCGGCGCGGCTGCAGCTCAAGGCGGACGCCTTCGTCAGCCTGCTCGAGGTGAACGTCCAGGAGGTGGTGCTGGCTGTGGATGGGGAAGGCTCTTCAGCCACTGAAGCTCAGCCTCCTTGCCTTCAACTGCAGCCCACCGCCTACCAGTACGCGCCCAAGTACTCCTTCCTCATGGCGGTGCTCAGTCTGCCCGGACAGGGCGACCTGGTGGTGGTGCCGCTGCCTGCCACCGCCTTTCTCCGTCCCGGCGCCAAGTGCTTTGAGTTGGCGGCTGAAGAAAAAGTGATCACCACGACTTCATCAGGTGGTGATGCTTCAAAGCCGAAGAAGGTCATTGAAAAGACCACCACCACCACCACCACCACTACCACAACCACGACCACCTCTTTCGGCTGCCACCAGCGCCCCTACCACCTCATCTCCGGCGGTGGCAGCTCAATCTCGGCGTCGCTCGTCTGCGGCGGCTACCGGTGCCTGCTGGTAAAGCCGCCCAACGGCTGGCTCCTGCTGCTCGATATAGGCGGTGGAGGAAACTCCGTCACGCCGGCCCTCCTCACTGCCAATCAGTACGTGGCACTAAGTGGTGGTGGTCTGGTATCAGCTGCTGCCGCTGCTGCTCTACAAAACAACTTTAAAAGCAGTCTAGGAGTGAAAGAAGTTCCAGAAGGAGGGGGAGGAGAAGGAGGAAATCTTCGGTACCTGAACAACTTCAAAGGTCGACTTGGCAACTATCAACAGCAAAAGGATCATCAGCAGCAGCCGCAGCAGCAGTACTTACCGCTTTTGCTTTTGCCCAACGCCGGCGATGGCGTTCTCGTCCAGTACGGCGCCATTCTATTTGGAGGAAGTGGAAGTGGTGGTGGAGGTGATAACTTCCCACGTAGAGGAGGAGTTGGAGGAGTTCGTGGTAGGCGCGGTGGTATTAATCGAGGAGGAGTTGGTGGCGCTTCAAATCGGTTGAATGACAACAGCGGCCATTCTTTCTTCAGCAACAACAACAACTTTGTCTTCATCGGCGAGTTCGCCAGTCCAGTGGTCAGCTTCAGCGGTATTCAGACGCGTCTCAATCTGGCCGCCTCAATGGAGCAGCTGAGCAAGTTTTCCGGTGGTGAAAACAAAGAAGACGGTGGCGGCGGTGGAAAAGAAGCAGTGGCGGCGGCGCTGGAGATCGCGTGGCCTTCCCTGCCAAAGCTACTGAGCAGCAGCATCGGTGGCGGTGGTGTTGGAGATGCTGCTAAAACCCTTGATGAAACAAAAAAGAAGATGATGAAGAAGAAGGAAGAGCAGAAGAAAGTCGTGACTGAGGCTGAAAAGGATGTCGAAGGTGGTGATACTGAAGAGAAGGACGAAAAGAAGAAGGAGGAGAAGCCATCATTGAACGACAACAAAGTTCCTGAAGACCAAGTTGCTCGTCTTCCGACAAATCGGCAGGAGATTGCCACCTCGACAGTCGGCGACTCGGTGGACAAATGAGCGTTCCAGTGCAGCCAGGCAAGCAATCTTCGACCCCAGCAACAGCAAACAACTTGAGCACAGCCTCTCTCTTTCTCGTTTTGTCGTTTCGTCTTTCTTCTCGCCTGTTTTTTTCATCCACACTACCGCCACAACCACATTCACAACTTCAGTACAGTTTGCGCCCACTTTCATTTCAGGTCGTTGTAAACAACAAGACCACCGCCATCGTTGGGCTTTTTCCATTCCCGCTGGATTTTTTTTACTGAGGACATGTTTCAGAATTAATTTTTTTATCCTCTTCTGTTGTCCAAGTTGTTTCACCTAGCTTTTGTTCTTTTTGTTTGTGCTCCGTTTTTTCTCTTGCCTAGTCGCCTGAATTAGATCTCTTTATGCTTTACACTTTGTGCTTTCTCTGCTTCTACTATCAAAACGTGCGACATGCCTCGGCTTGGGGCCGATTGATTAGTCTCGGTGGTCTTTTTTTGTTTCTGGTTAAAGTGTGTGTGCTTTGCTGAACGAGAACTGCCAAATCTTGTCAAGTCATTGGTGGACGAGAATTGCACGAGAAAATTGCTGCCGTTTCTTCTGTTACTGCAGTTGTGGGATGACTTTGATTTGCTGAAGCATCGAAGAAGAAGAAGCAGAAGCGGGGAGCAGTCGAAGTGTAATCGAATGATTTAGCTGGAAATTATCATTTAGTCCACGTTGATTTGTTTTGGACAGGTAGAAATCTAGGAAGAGGGGGGGGGAAACGAAAAGTTTAATAGGGGCAAAAACAAAAAAGTGCTTGAAGAAAGAGAAGAAGAAAGACTGCTCTTGGATAGTCATTTCCAGGGCAATTAGACAGGCGGCAAGGAAGCATTCTTAGGTTGTGGTTGCTGCTGGTGTTGCTGTTGTTGTAGACCGGCGATGAAATGACACAAAAGCATGGTCGAGGAAAAGCAAGAAAGCAGAAGTAAAACAGAGACACTTTGGTTTTCGCTCTGTTCAAGCTCAAGCGATGACTACCAAATCGGAGGCACATTTTACTTTGCTTTGTAGTACTTTTTGATGCAATTTTTAAATAAAAAGTAAACAAGATGGCCAATCTTGAACTCTTTTTCTACACAGCTGAAACCTTTCTCCTACTGACTGTGATTCAAGTCAAAGGCGACCTCTTCGACGGCATCTCCTCCTCCTCCTCGCCCACAGCCAACGCCGTCTGCTTCACCTCAGAGGACTGTCGACGGGATCGAAATGAGGCAGACAACGGCCAAGTTCAACGAAGAGGACCAGCGAACCAGAAAGCAGCATCAACTCCTCTGTTACCACTCTTCTGCCAGAACAGCTCCCTCGAGTGTCTCTGCAATCGCCTGCAGCTGCACACGCACGAATCAGCTGAGAGCTCACCGCTGACCAACTGCGTCCGCTGCACCGAGGCGGCCAGCAAAGCAGAGTCCTCAAACGACCCGATCGACCCGTGCACCGCCCTCGACCCGTACAGCCTTTGCAACCGGGGCTCAGGCCTCTGCGAGTGCTCGCTGACCAGTCAGGACAGGGCGGCCTCGGACAGGCTTTTGAGGCAAACTGAAGACGACCTCTCCGCGAAATCACCGGGCAGCATCTGCCTGCACCGGCACCTGAGCGAGCACTACAACTTCTCCAGCGGCACGTCGGCCCATGAGCACGTCGGAAGCTCAACTTCGAGCACGGCATTCTTCGGCCACCACTCGCCGCTCCCCGAGTGGATGCTCAGCCTCCTGCTTGCCTACCTCCTTCCGGCGCTGGTCATCCTCACCGTCGTCTACTTTCTCTACCGACAGGGCTGCTGCAACTGTGGCTGTGGAAGGTCGGCAGGAAGAGGAAGAGGAAGTGGGGGAAGTGGTGACGACTCAGAGATGGTCCTATACCGACAGCTCTAAACAAAGGGGAGGAAAGAAAGAAGGGTTGTGTTGTAAACAAAGTTTTGAGGCTATTTCGTAATAAAAATATACAGGGTGGGCCGCCTAAAGTGTCGCTAGCTTTCCTGATGACGATATCTTAAAACGAGTGTTCTTTTAATCCAAATTCAAGATGAAACTTATCTCCTTTCGGCCTGTAAAGTCAATGCTCCACTGAAAGTATTTTTTTATTTAGTCGACTTGTATCATCGCTTAGTTTACGAAGTAAAAAATATCTGTATAAGTATCTGTTGAATAAAAATCATAACTGATAAACACAAACTGAATACAAATTGCATGCAAAGAAGAATTCTAGCTACTGGAAATCTTTGCCACCCGCTTGTTGCGCCAGAGAAACTGAGTGTCTACAAAAGAAAAAAATTGAGGTTGGAAAAAGTTAGACACAATGGCAGAACTTTCTAATCCCACTCCCAAACTTACGGACTAGACTGATGATGGCAAAGAGGAAGAAAATGATCAGCAGGCCGTATATCCACGACAGCTCGACCATCGGCTCCGAGAAGAGGTTTTTGCTGGCGTTCATGCTCGGATAGCGACCCATTATATTTGCTGATTTAAAATTGCAAAAGTTGAAGAAAGAACGAGAATATGCGAGGAATGAAGTAAAAATGATGACGATGCAGTTGTTGATGATGACGGTGATGGTGATGAGTAAAGAAGAGTGAAGTGCTCAATAGAAAAAGTTCTAAAAATGGTTCTGCAGTTTTCTTCGCTTTTAATCCTCGTCCATTACATCATCATCTTCAGCAAATGCTTGATTTTTGCAGGCTGCTGTGTCAGCAAAGTTGAAGTACTTTCTGAAGCTGGGGACGTAGTACGCCTCCGATGGACTGTCCAGACGGGCGACCGTCCACCGGGCTGGCAGGCTAGGATCAATGGGGCCATCCAACGCTTCAGAGAGCTTATCACAGTGCAAGAGCTGAGCGATGCGATCACTAAGGTGCCTCTCCTGGTGGACGACATCGCCGGGCGTCAGCTGACACTCTCTTCTCGTAAAGGTAAGTTTCGGTTGCTTCGTCTTTGCTTTGGTCCTTGTTACCTTTTTTAGAGATTGCAGCGAAGACACACTGACAGTCTTCTTGGGCGCCTGTCTGAGCCGCTGTGGACAGCTCCTCACCCGGGAGATGACCTCTCGCTGGTGGAGGCCCATCTTCTGGGCGCACTGCCTGATGTGCGCGATGGTGAAGCCCGTCTTGGTGCTCGACTGGTGACCGGGCGTCAGACACACCGGACAGTGGTAGTAGACGATGTAGTGGTCGTCGCTGATGATGGTGGTGGACAGCTGTTGCTTCGTCTTGGACGCAGCATCGGCTTCTTTGGCCTGGTCGCAGCCGTTGCTGATCAGTTGATTGCACTCCTCCTGCACCTGCTCCTCTAGCTGTTTCAGGTACTGCTCCACGCCCTTTGAGGTGCTGGTTTTGCTCTTCGGTTTTGTTGATGCTGCACCTGTCCCAGGCTTTCGAGGCAGCACAAGGAGAAGGTCTTCCTCGTCATCGGAAAAGGTGTCCTTCAGAAGGCGGTCGATGAAGGCGGCAGTTGAGGAGGATGTTCTTGATGACTTTCGCGTTGAGCTAGTAGACATTTTTTTCAGGAATGAAGGTGATCGAATCAAATTGAATCACTGAATACCGAATGAGAAAACTTTCTTTGGCGTCTGTGGACAAGTCTTCAAGAACTGTCTTCAAGTGTTGTCTTCAACGGTCAAAACCGAGAAGTAAACAAACACAGCAGCTGAAGCAGCAGTCGCCGCTGTCAGCTGACAAAACAAACCGTCGCCACATGCGGCAGCAGCAGCAGCAGCGGCAGCGTATAAACGTAGCACACAATTTGAAAAATTGCTCAAGATTTGCCCAAAACAAGTCAGACCAAAGAACTCTTAGAAAAATCTCTTTAATAAAAGCAAAAAGGTAGCTGGGAAGAGGTGAGGCAAGGCACGAAGTGGGCGTTGATTTGTGTGTGGGCGTAACAAACAATAAATAGATTTCGTAGAATGGAAATAAATAGATAGGGTGTGTGATTAAAAAAGTTGACACATGATGACTAAAATCCATTTGGCTTTGTAGGTGATTAGGATCGGCACAAATGATGATGATGATGGTGATGATGATGATGATGATGAAGGCTTCACAAGCATCTTCCTACTTACTGCTATCATGGCCACCATTACCACCACCACCACCAGCACTACTGCTGTTGTGCGCCATGGCAATGGACAGACACTGCATCCACTCCTGATTGTGCTGATTGTTGGGCGCCTTCAGCACGTACGTCTTGTTGTTCTCACTGGTGAAGATCTCAAAGGCCTTCGGAATGGACCGGCCCCGGGCGTTGCCCAGCGCGCGGACGCTCTGCACCTTGCCGAGCAGCTCCACCTGATGGGGCTGCTGGTGCTGACCGCCACCACCGCCTCCGTTCTGTTGCAGAAAAGAAGAGGTCGTCTTTGAGGAGGCCGAAGCCGAGGTGGAAGAAGAGGAGGAGATCATCCCGGCGGACACTGAGTGCGAGCGAAGATTGCTGAGGCGGTGCAGCGAGCCGCCGCCCGTGGTCAGACCGACGGCGGCCGCGAAGCGAGAAGCTTTCGAAGCAGAAGCAGAAGCAGAGAACGGAGTGGAAGAGGAGGCGGAGGAAGAGGAGGAAGCTACCTGAACTCCTCCCTTACCACTACCACCACCACCACTACTCACCTCATCTCGGTAGAGATGCACCCCAGAGAGGGTAAAGTAGCGCGTCCGCCAGCGTCGAAAGAGCTTCCACTTGCCGCCCTTCTTCTCCTTCAGCGTGCCCTCAATCACCGGCGGGTGCTCCTGGTTGCCGAGCAGCAGGCGGGGACCTCCATGGAGGTCGTTACCGCCTGCTTCATTTTCACCCGAATTTCCACCACCACCACTTCCACTCAAAGCCCGTCCCAGAAAGCCGGTGGCCTTGTCTGGGTGATTGCAGAGAAAGCAGCCCCACGCCTGCACCAGGGCGTTAAAGTGAAAGACGTCAAAGTACCGTGCCGCCCGCAGCTCCTCAATCAGCACCTCCTGGTCCTTGGCGCTGGGGAAGCTGCTGGTGACCAGCGTGAGGAAGGTCCGGTTGTCCAACTTCAACGTCTCCCAGCAGTTCTTCAGCGAGTGGACCGAAGGCTCGCGGGTGCACAACGCCGAGCTGGCCCTCGCCTGCAGCGCCAGGAACATCAGGTGAATCCACAGGCGGCTACTTTTGGTGCGCATCACAAAGTGGCTCGCCCCGCGGTACAGGCAGTGCTCGCTCTTTGTCTGGCAGTTGAAGTAGATCTTCGCCACCTTCTTCGACTTGCTGCGCTCCTCGATGGTGATCTTCACCGGCTGGGGAATCTTCACGAAGACCTTTGTCATGTACGCCTTGATCTTGTCGATGTGTTTCTCGCAGAAGTGCTGCACCGCGTCCCGCATCGGGTAGGGCTCAAAGACGGACATGCGATTGGCGTCGGCGGCAGAGGCAGCGCCGGAGGAGGACTTGTTGATGCTGCTCGAGGACTTTGAGTGCTCAGAGTGGGCGGTGACGGTGGTAGCGGTGCTGCTGATTGAATTCGGGTTAACTGCTGCTGCTGCTGCAGTGGCTGTAGGGCCAAAGGAGACGTTCGACTCGGCACTGGACAGCGTTCCCGAGGTGGTCTTTGCTCCTGCTCCTGCTCCTGCTGCATTGGTAACTGAGGTCGTCGTTCCCAGGCCGTTGATGGAACTGGAGTTCATCCCTCCAAAGGCGGCCAGTATCTCCTTCTCCGAGTTGCGGAGGTTGTAGTGCGAGGAAGAGGAGGAGGAGGAGGTGAGCGGTTTGTTGGCAGTGGAGGAGGTGTTCGTCGCCGAGGCAGTCTGCTGCAGCTGCGAGTCGACGCTGCTGCCCGTCATCTGGTGGTGATGGTGCTGCTGGTGGTAGTGGTGAGGCTGATACGAGGACAGCTTGCAGGACTTTGAGCCTGCTCCAACCGTCCTCAACTCCTTCTCCTGCAGGGCGAGAAGGTAAGAGGAGGAGGCGCTCTTCTGTGAACTCCTCTGACTTGAAGCAGCAGCAGCAGAAGGGTGAGATATCGACTCGACGGACATTCGATTAGCCGCGTAGCGGTTGTGGTGGTGGTGATGGGAGTTGATGGGCTGATGAACGCTCTGATGATTCTGAAACAGATGGTGCTGCTGCTGCTGGTGATTACTGCTGTGAAGAGGATGAGAGTTTGAAGGGACATTTGAGGAGGAGGAGTTTGAGGAGGCGACCAGGGCGTTCAGCGACCGGTGCATGTGAATGGAGTTGCCGCCGTGGGAGTTGCTCCCATTTCCACCACTTCCATTATTAGAACCATTACCTCCTCCTCCGCCCATTACTCCGCCGTGATGGCCACTGACGACGTGCAGTCGAGGGATGCTTCGGTGGAGAATGTGAAAACCATTCGAAGTGAGCCTGCTGCCCGCTGGTCGACCATTGAAATTGGCCGCAGTGGTGGTGTTGATAAAGCTGCCGCCCTCTAAGCTAATGTTGTTCTGACCATGGCCATTCATCAGCCTGCTCGAGTGATGCTGCTGCGAGTTCATCCCTGCAGAAGTCCCTCCTCCAAGAAACTGACTTGACCTGTAACTACCATATCCGGCCAGTTCACTTGCCGACGTCCTTGAAGAGGAGGTGGCCGTCGAGGTAGAGTTGCTGGCCGCTGCTGCGGTGGCATTGATGGCGCCTAGTTGTTGCAGATAAGACTGCACGGTAGTGGAGGAGGAGGCGTGCCGCTCTACGGCCGCCCTGATGGCGCCCATCACCGGCGGCAACACCGAGGGCCACACCTCGGCGACGGTCTTCGTCTGGCGGAGGAGGGCGATGGTAGTGCCCAGGTCGAGGCTGCTGGACTGGCCATTAGCTGACACCGAAACTTTGCTGCTTCCACCTGTCGTCGTCAGCTGCCCCACCAGAAAGCGGACCACCTCGGCGGCGGTGCTCTCGCTGCCCAGCTTCGCGCCGACCACGCCCAGAAACTCCGCCGCCAGACTGAGCATCGAGCCGGTGGCTGGCTGGGGGGCCACCTCCCGGGCGGCGGCCATCACCCGGGCGGTGTAGTCGCCGAGGGGGGCGACATTGGCCTGCGCCATGTCGAGGAAGATCTGCAGCGTCAGGTAGGCGGTGGGCGGGCTGGTGAGGCAGTCCGCCAGCTGGGGCAGGCTGTACTCCAGCGTGGCGGGGGCTCGCTTCGAAATGAGCGCAAAGAGGTTGAGCAGAGCGACGCGTTCGCTGGTGTCCGTCTTTGAGGGGGAAGAGGAGGAGGAGGAGGAAGAGGGGGCGTTTCCAATGTTTGAAGAGGAGGAAGCAGAGGCCCCGGCAGCAGTTTTCGTCGAGGAGGAAGAAACTGAAGGAGCGGACAGCAGACAGACGAGGCCCATGATGTGCTCGTGAATGGCCTCCCGGTTGTAGGCGTAGATCTTGGGAAGGACGCGCACCAGGGCGTAGTTGCCGCCGATGATCGAGTCGATGATGGGCTGAATGTGCGCCGCTAGGATGTCGCCATTGTTGATGGCAGCCAGTGAGAGGTAGCTGGAGAGGTTGCGACTCAGTTCGCGGTTGCCCCGGTGCAGCAGCTTCACCGCCACCGGCACCGCCAGGCACATCACCGACTTTTTGCTGTGGTTCTAAAAACGATTGTCAGCGGTTAGATCCTGGATATCAACTGGTAAAGGATTCAATAGAAAAGGCTTTCTTACCAGAAAGATACAGGAAACTACCTCACTGGCAATCTTTGCATGCGGCGGGTCCTGGTCCTTGCTGGTCGGCTTCAGGTCGTGCAGAAGGCAGGATTCAAGGAGGGAGACCAGAGCGCCGGCGTTCTCTTCGATGGTGTTGGTGTCCCTGTGTGTTTGTGAAACATTGGATTACGAATCACATTTTGAAAGCTTTCTCCTCCCCCCCCCCCCCCAAAGAAGAACTTACCTAATGGCGCTAATGATGCGCGTCAGGCAGATCTCGACGACGCTCTGCTCATTGTGGCGCTGGACAAAGTGGGCAGAGGAGCTGATGCGCTGAATGGTGGCCAGCAGCTCGGAAAGGTCGCCGACGATGGCGCGGTCGTGGATGGCGAACAGCTCGCCCGCTCGGCTCAGGTCCTTCCGGCTGAGCACCTCCACGAAGAGGGGGTGCATGATGGGTGGAGAGTGGGAGTGTTTTGAAACAGGTGACGATGGGGAAGGGGGTGAAGATTGCGAGTTGATAACACAGACATCAATAAACTAAAAGGAGTATAAGCGCTTGTTTGGATAGCTGTTGCCGCTGAATTTGGTTGCTGATTTGGTTGCTGATTTGGTGACTGATTTGGTGCTGGTGTCAACAAGTGCGTGGCAAGATTTGAGACTGCTGCTGCTGTTGCTGCTGTTGATCACCGCCGCCGGCCCCGCCGGTTCGACAAACAGAGACGGACATGATCACCTTTTTCCTCTTCAAGAAGGCCCAAGAAGCTGCTGCTGGTGCTGCTACAGTTGACTCGACTGTCCGACGATTCTAGAATAGTTCTAACCACGAAGGTGAATCATGGTGGCGTGGGAACTCACACACTGGAGAGAATCTCTGAGCAGGAGAGCAGTGCGGCGAGCAGAGCACAACACACACTCACAACACAGGAGAGTATCTTCTGGAGTCAGTGGTAATGTTGGCTGAATGGCTTCATTAGCCTGCTTCTTCTTCTTCTTCTCTTATCCTCTCTCTCTCTCTCTCACTCGGCAACAACTCTGAGCTGTCTGTCCGTCCGGAGCTGTCTGGCTGTTTGGCAACAGCAGAAGCAGCAACAGGCTCACAGTGTCTTGCCAGCAACAGACGTCGTCGTCGTCGATCTTTTGTCAGAACCGTATGGGCACAGGTGGGCCACCACCACCAGCACTATCTAAAGTGGCAAGGCAACCACCACTACTCACTCTCTGAGACACTACTCTCAGCTAAGCTCTTTTCAGTTTGCAGACGTCGTCACCATCACCGTCGTCTTCAGCATCGGCCATTGACAGCAGTGCAGCTGTGGTGGTGGTAGTAGTAGTAGTGGACAGTGGTCGAACGGTGAACGCATTGAAGAACGGTGAGCCAGAACTGAGTGGTCGCCGAAACCTGCTTTGGCCAGCCAAACATAAAAGAGCGACCATTTCTGATGATCGAGGGTGAAGAAAAAGTATCATGTCCAAGGATTAGAATTGATCGCGAGAAGTTGTTGTGCAGTTTACTCTGTGTGACCAAACATGCGATACTGATGAAGTGGGGGTGGGGGAATCAAGGATTAGCGGGAATATGTGTGTGTGCCAGTGAGTGAGTGAGTGTCAGCGAATGAGTGAGTGGTGGTGGTTCCATTGGTACTCTCTGGAATTCAGAAAACAGAATTTGTGTACCTGGGTGAATGAATCAGGACCAGCGGTCCAGCACCGGCGTAGCAGTGGACCACTGAGAATGAACAGCACCGGTGTGAGGTTCGAGAGAAGAGAACAGAAGAAAACAGTGGTGAAAAAGGAAACATTTGACAAAAAGCTTGAAACGGTAGGAAGTGTGCTAATGCGTGTGGGGGTAAAAAAGAAAGAGAGAAAGTTCATTCATTCAGCATTGAAATTCGAATTCCCATTCTCAGCCGCTGCCGCCGCCTAGTTCCTCGCCTCAGCTTTGTGCTTCGGCGGTCGAATGTCCTTCCGACCGCCCTTCTTCGCCGTCGTCTTCGCCTTCTTGTTGAAGGTCTGCCAGCTGGTCACCCGGCTCTGCCGACTCTCCTCAAAGTTCTTCTGCCACTGCTGGTTCGCCTCGCGGTCCCGCTCCGCATCGAGCTCTTCCTCGCGCTTCCGCTTCCGCTCCTCCTGAGCGCGGTCCTCGGCGAGCCGCCGCTTGCGTTCGTACTCGGCAAAGAGCTTCATCGTCATGACGCGAATCGCCTGCCGGTACTTCTCCGGGTCGTCCTCCTCCACGCGAACGTGACTGCTGCTGATGCTGCTGCTGGAGCTTCGTTCAGCTCTCAGCTTCCTCCGCTTCTCCTCGATGCTCTGGCGAACTTTGTGCCGGGCCTCCTCCACCACCTCCAGCGCCTTCTCCCGGCTCTTCTCATCCTCCAGCAGCTTGTAGGCCTTGGTCAGCGCGTCAAAGGCCGCCTGCGCCCGCTCCCGGTCGTTCGGGTTCTTGTCCGGGTGGAGGAGGATGGAGAGCTTCTTGTACTGCCGCTTCGCCGCATCCACGGGATCGCTCGGGTCGACCAGTAGCACCTCGAAGGGATTGAGGTTGGCGTAGGTGGAGCCCGGTCGCAGCAGCCGGGTGATCTGCTGCTCGGAGGTGTACTTCGAATCGGATTTTTCAATGGATTTCACCTCATTGTAGAAGGACTGAAACTCGTCGCTGTTGTTGCTGCTGCTCATAGCACCACCTTCGAAGGGGGCTCCTTTTTAGAAATAAAACAGAAAAACTACCAAGGTTCAGTGGCTGAAGGAATGACCGCAGTGCGGTGAGGTGCTCCTGTTGATGTTATTCACCTGAAGAACGAGTTGAGGGTAGACAAGAAAATGTTGTTTTTTGCAAAATAATTAACGAAAGAAGACTTCAACTTCTTTTTGAAGAGTGGCTGCTGAAGCTGTTCCAATTTCCAGAACACGCAACTGTTTTGTTGTTGACAACAAAAAATGGATCGACGATCGCAAAAAAAATCGGCGCACTCACAGAAGAGGTTACACAGTGGCTGAAGCGAAGAGGATTCTCTTCTGTGTTCACTGCAGCTGCAGCTGCTACTCACTTTGGGTCTATTTTCATTCGGATTCCATTTTCTCTCTTTTGAATCGCTTCCTGGTTCTCACTCGCTGGTGGTGGAACACACGACGTCAAGACGCCCACACACACACACTAGCACAGCTTTCAGTGAGCAATGTCATCCAGTGAGGACGAAAAGTGGGCTTCCATTGCCCAGATAAAGGAAGAGGAGGAAGCCGACGCTGACGACAACACTGAAGAGGGGACCAGGGGCGCTTCGACAACAACCGCAGTTGCTTCCACCAACGGTGAAGACAGCAACAACAGCAACCTCGACCTGGACCAGGACCAGAACAATCCAATTACCAACGGTCGCATTCACCTTAAGGCCATTCCCCGATCGGAGATGGAGTCACTGAATCAGATACGCCAGCAGCAACGAAGACGATCTCGAAAGGCGGCTTTCTTTGTCACCGACGCCCAGAGCACACTCTCCGCCGATCAGATGAAGAGTCAGATGAATGACATCGAGGACACGCTCATCAAGGACCACATATCGGAGATGCTCAAGGTGGGCAAAGTTAGGTAAGTGCTGAAGTGCTTCAGGCACTGACCAAACCATTTCAGTTTCTAACCTTCTCTACCTCTTCGCTCTTTTTCCAGTGACAAATTCGACAAGCTGGTCAAGACACCCGAACGGCAGCTCACCGCCCGACTAGAGTCACATTTCCCAAAGAGCGTGAGCACCAAAAAGATGCCGACGCCGACGTTCAACGACTTTGACATCAACATTGAGGAGATCGAGGCGCAGGTGGACCAGTTGGCGGCGCTGCGCAAGCGTCGCCGAAGTAACTCCAACGCCAAGGGCCCTCGAAGTGGCGCCATGAAAAATGGCGATGATCATTCAGAAGACGTCGACTACTCTCGCTTCAGCTTTAGCGACTTTAAGCGGAAGGCCGTAAAGTCCGCCACCACCACAGCCACAACAGCAAACCAATCAAACACGGGCACCATTAAGCTGGGCAAGATTGACGCCAACTTCAGGCCAACCGTCAGTCTGGGCACTAAAACGTACACTCGCACCAGAACGAAGGACCCGCCGCCACCGCCCGTTCTTCCACAGAAGGACGCCGTGGAGATGGAGCTGAAGGAGGAGATGGACGAAAATTCGTTAACTCTACCGGCAACAACAACCACCACCACCACCACCACCACTGAAAGCACAAATCATAACTGAACGCGCCATCATCAACATCATCATCATCAACTCTCCTGGTCACAACACACAAACACACCCACCCATCTCTCTTCTAACTCCTGTTACCCACCACCTCTCTTTTGTACACACAAGTTCCCACTGCATGAATACACCAAATTGTAATATAACACCGACTACAAACCATTCAATCTTAACACCTTCAGTTCCACTAAAACACCAACATGAATTACGAGCATGCAAGCAAGCAAAGTGCCATGTAAAAAAAGTTTAAAAAGTCTCCAAATACTGCGAAATAAAATACAAACCAAAAAACAGAACCAGAAAACTCCAAAAAGCCTGCTACTTTCGGTCACCAGGTAGCGCTACAGTGGCAGCTGCCACTCTAAACTCTGTCTCTTGTTTGCTTGGCTGCGGCTGCACAGCAGTGCAGGCAGTGACAGCCCAACAGTGAGAAGAGAAGGATCATCACCGCTCTCTCTCTTCATCACCACCACCACCTGAAACATCTCTCTTCCCATCTCGCTGAAACCGTTCGATGGCGCCCAAGGACGACAACACCGACTCGGAGCCGGAAGCGGAAGCGATGGACACCAGTTCACCAGCGGCAACGGCGACCAGACATCGAAACGGTAAGTCCACGTCTTTCGCAGTTCTATTTCCCATAGTGTTGTGTGTGTGCACAACAAATTTTCAAATATCCAAACACTGGCGCCCTTTTCCCTTGGCCCGACACACGTGAGCCGGCCGGGCCACTGTTTACTACTGCCTTCGAACCGAATAGGGCAGACCTGGGCGTCGCTGGGGCCGACTAATTAGACGGCGGCACCGCCGCCTAATTAAGCAGACTCGCCATTTCGAGTCGCTCGAGGATAACTATTCGGATAACTATGCCCCCTCACTCGCCAGTGCTATTGGCTTTATTGGCGGCGGTGGTGGTAGCTCCGCCCGCTGCTGCAGCTGCATACTGGATACAGCAGGGAATACAGCAGCAGCAGCAGCGGCGGCGGCGACGACGCTCAGCAGAGCTAGACAATAGTGTAAGACGGTCGCTGCAAACAGTGCAAAAAGCGGTATCGATTGTTATCGATGTGTCCCGGGCGTCTCTGCGGGAATTAGAACGGTGTATTTGCATTTTACATTTGGATCAATTTTGTGATTTTTTAGCATTTTTTCTATCACAATCAGCTAATATCCGTTAACTTTTTTTTCTCATTTTTTAGATTCCGAAGACTTTGAGGGTCAACAAAACAACAACAGGAACAGTGGCCACAACCAGGAAGAGGAGGAGGAGGACACCGACACCGAGGCGCCAGCAGCAGCAGCAGCCGCCGCAGACGACGGCAACGCCACTGAGACGGAGATGAACGCCGAGGAGGAACAGGAGCAACTACTGCTCCAAGAGAAGCAGTCCTCCTCTTCGAAAAAGCTGAAAAAGCGAAAGCTTCGCGACTCATCGGAATCCTCTTCAGCGGTGGCAGCCTCCGCCGCAGGCAAACAGCGCAAATCAAAGAAAAAGAAGCGCAAGAAGGCTGCCGCCGAGTACGATTACGATGACGATGATGACGACTTTGACGACCTCGGGGACGACTTTGAGGAGGAGGTCCCGGGCGCCTACGGCTCCGCCCTCTACAACCCATCGGCGCCGATCATCGACCCGAACACAGGACGGGCGGGCAGCACGCCCAAGTCGCGTCGTCTGAAGGTGAAGTCGCAGAAGACGGTGGCGGAGATCTGCGCCGAGCACGGCCTGGTCGACGTCGACTACGAGTTCACCGACGTCGACTACCAGAACCTGACCAGCTACAAACTCTTCTCACAGCACATTCGCCCGCTGATTGCCAAGTGCAATCCAAAGATTCAGATGCCCAAGATGACGACCTTCATGAGCGCCAAGTGGCGGGAGTTTACCGCCGCCATGCCCTCGACGATGGCCGCGGCAGCGGCGGCCGCTGAAGCAGCAGCAGCAGCAACCGCGGCAGCAGCAAACTCTGCTGAAGCATCTGAATCTGTCGCTGCTGCCGATCTTCAGTCGCCCTCTGTTTTAGAAGAGGAGCCAATGGACACCAGCCTCACCGAGCCAACGGGCAAAAAGTCGAAAAAGGGCAGCAGCAACTCTTCTTTTGCTGCAACAGCTACCGACGTTTCCGCCACCGTCGCCTCAACTTCCTCTACCAACAACAGCAACTCCAAGGGCAAATCAGTGCCCACGCTGAAGATCAAGCTGGGCGCGCTGAGCAAGCGAAAGCGAGCCGCAGCAGCGGCCGCCGCCGCCAGCTCCGAAGAGGAAGAGGACAGTCCCTCCGAGCTGAACAAGAGCGACGTCGAGTTTGAGGCGGCTCTGGAAGAGGCGCAGCTGCTCGCCTCGCCGCCGCCCTCCTCAAAGTCGGGCGGAAAGAGCAAGCACGGCAAAGGGGGCGGCTTCAAAAAGGGCAGCAGCCTGAGCAGCAAAAACAAAACTGGCGCTCGGAAGAAGACAAAGACGACGGACAGCTTCCCCGGGAGCAGTGCCAGCCGCGACGACTCCGACTACGAGAACGGTGGCTACGAGACCGACCACCAGGACTACTGCGAGGTGTGTCAGCAGGGCGGCGAGATCATCCTCTGCGACACCTGCCCGCGCGCCTACCACCTCGTCTGCCTGGAGCCGGAGCTGGAGGAGGCGCCCGAGGGCAAGTGGAGCTGCCCGCACTGCGAGGGCGAGGGCATTCCCGACCAGCTCGAGGCGGAGGAGGCCAACAAGGAGGGGGGCACCGCGAAGGAGGCCAAGGACGACCACCACATGGAGTTCTGCCGGGTGTGCAAGGACGGCGGCGAGCTCCTGTGCTGCGACCTCTGTCCCCTCGCCTACCACACGCACTGTCTGAACCCGCCGCTGCGAGGCGTGCCCGACGGCGAGTGGCGCTGTCCGCGGTGCTCGGTGGAGCCGCTGAAGGGCAAGGTGGCGAAGATCATGCACTGGCGATTTGTGGAGATTCCCGCAGAGGAGAGCGCTGAAGAGGAGGCAAGTCCTGCAACTGTCCCCATCGCCCCTCCGAAGCGCAAGCCAGTGGTGCACAAGCTGCGCGAGTTCTTCGTCAAGTGGCACGACATGAGCTACTGGCACTGCAGCTGGATCACCGAGCTGCAGCTGGAGGTGCACCACCCCTCGCTGTACCGCAACTACTGCCGCAAGAACGACATGGACGAGCCGCCACCGCTGGACGACGGCTCCAGCTACGGCGAGGTGATCCCCGCATCGGTGGACACCACCACATCCACAACGTCCTCTTCCACTCCAGCTGAGGGAGGAGCCGAAAGCGGTGGTGGTACCTCCTCTCCATCTGAAGGCATCAAAGAGGAGGAGCCCAAGGGCGAGGTGACCGCTGCGACGGGCATGAAGCGCAAAGCCCGCCGCCGCTACGACCGCTCCGACGTCAATCTCGAGGAGAAGTACTACCGCTACGGCATCCGCCCCGAGTGGCTCTGCATCCACCGCATCATCAACCACAAGCCGCTTCGCTCCGGCGGCGGCAACCTGTACCTGGTCAAGTGGCGAGACCTCCCCTACGACCAGTGCAGCTGGGAGGCGGAGGACGGCGGCCCGGACTTTCAGATCAGCGACATGAAGAAGGCCATCGACGACTACTGGGACCTGAGGGCGGCGGCGGAGTACGTCGCCAGCAGTGGAAAGAGCGGCTCAAAGGGAGGCAACAACCTTCGAAGCAAGGGCCGCGGCAAAGGTGGCAGTTCAAAGAGGAGCGAGAGCGAGCTGGAGGAGCAAACATCTACTTCAACTACCACCACCCCCTCAACTCGTCGGTACAGTCCACCGCCGGACAAGCCCACCGTCGACCTGAAGCGAAAGCTCGACCGCCAGCCGCCGTACATTGACGCCACCGGCATGGAGATGCACCCCTACCAGCTGGAGGGCATCAACTGGCTGCGCTACAGCTGGGCCCACCGCACCGACACCATCCTCGCCGACGAGATGGGCCTCGGCAAAACGATCCAAACCATCGCCTTCCTCTACTCGCTCTTCAAGGAGGGCCACTGCCGGGGCCCGTTCCTCGTCTCCGCCCCGCTCTCCACCATCATCAACTGGGAGCGCGAGTTTGAGGTATGGGCGCCGGACTTCTACGTGGTCACCTACATCGGCGACAAGGAGAGTCGGGCGGTGATTCGCGAGCACGAGCTCAGCTTTGAGGAGGGGGCGGTGCGTGGGGGGCCAAAGGCGAGCCGCATGCGCAAGGACTACCCCATCAAATTTCACGTCCTGCTGACCAGCTACGAGCTGAACTGCATCGACGCCGCCACTCTGAGCAGCGTCGAGTGGCAGATTCTGGTGGTGGACGAGGCGCACCGGCTGAAGAACAACCAGTCCAAGTACTTTCGCGTCCTCAACACCTACCGCATCAACTACAAGCTGCTGCTGACGGGCACGCCGTTGCAGAACAACCTCGAGGAGCTCTTTCACCTGCTCAACTTTCTCAGCTCGGCCAACTTTCAGTAAGTAGTTTTTTATTAACACTTTTATGACACTTTGTTCCCCCTAACCTTTCTTATTCACAAACCAAAAAACACAGTGACATGCAGGGCTTCCTCAACGAGTTTGCCGACATCAGCAAGGAGGACCAGGTGAAGAAGCTTCATGACCTTCTCGGGCCGCACCTCCTCCGCCGCCTGAAAGCGGACGTGCTGAAGGGCATTCCCGCAAAGAGCGAGTTCATCGTCCGCGTCGACCTGGCGCCCATGCAGAAGAAGTACTACAAGTACATTCTGACGCGCAACTTTGAGGCGCTCAACTCGAAGGGCGCCGGCGGCCACCAGGTCTCCCTCGTCAACATCATGATGGACCTGAAGAAGTGCTGCAACCACCCGTACCTCTTTCCGGGCGCGGCGGCGGAGGCGCCCAAGCTGCAGAACGGCGCCTACGAGGTGAAGGCGCTGACAAAGGCCTGCGGCAAGCTGATTCTCATGCAGCGAATGCTGCGCCAGCTCGCCGACCAGGGCCACCGCGTACTGGTCTTCTCGCAGATGACCAAGATGCTCGACATTCTGGAGGACTTTCTCGAGGGGGAGAACTACAAGTACGAGCGCATCGACGGCGGCATCACCGGCTCCCTCCGCCAGGAGGCCATCGACCGCTTCAACGCGCCCGGCGCGCAGCAGTTCTGCTTTCTCCTCTCGACGCGAGCCGGCGGCCTGGGCATCAACCTCGCCACCGCCGACACCGTCATCATCTACGACAGCGACTGGAATCCGCACAATGACATTCAGGCCTTCAGTCGGGCGCACCGCATCGGCCAGGCGAACAAGGTCATGATCTACCGCTTTGTGACGAGGGCCTCCGTGGAGGAGCGCATCACCCAGGTGGCGAAGAAGAAGATGATGCTCACCCACCTGGTGGTCCGCCCGGGCATGGGCAGTCGGGCGAGTGCGGCCATGTCCAAGCAGGAGCTGGACGACATTCTCCGCTTCGGCACGGAGGAGCTCTTCAAGGACGAGGAGGGCGTGACGGAGGGCGAGGGCAGACAGACGGAGATTCACTACGACGACAAGGCCGTCGGCGAGCTGCTGGACCGCTCCAAGGAGGGCATCGAGCAGAAGGAGATGTGGGCCAATGAGTACCTGAGCAGCTTCAAGGTGGCCAGCTACCAGACGAAGGACGCAGAGGAGGAGGAGGAGGACGGCCCGGAGACGGAGATTCTCAAGCAGGAGGCGGAGAGCGCAGACCCCGCCTACTGGGAGAAGCTGCTCCGCCACCACTACGAGCAGCAGCAGGAGGACCTGGCGAGGACGCTCGGAAAGGGCAAACGGCTGCGAAAGCAGGTCAACTACAATGACGGAGGAGGCGGTGGTGGAAGTAACCTGGGAGGCTCACAGGACGACCAGAACTGGCAGGAGAATGTCTCCGACTACAATTCGGACTTTTCGGCGAACTCAGGTAGGAACTGAGTAATTATAGACTTTGAGAGTGAATTTGAATTTAACCTGCTTTCTTCATTTCCCAACTCACCAGACGATAACGAAGACGACGAGTACGACGACAATCGCGAGGAGAAGGGCTTCCTCCGGCGCAAGGGCCGCAATGAAAAGGACCGCCCGCTGCCTCCGTTGCTTGCCCGTGTTGGCGGCAGTATTGAGGTGAGTGTTGTAGGATAATATCGCTCTTTTTTCCGACATTTCCACTGCGGGATAAAGGAAGATCTCATTTCGGAGATAACCAGTTCTTTTATCCTGCCCAGTGAACTGCAACAGCAGTGTCGAAAAGCAATCACTCGGTGGATTTTTAGAAAACAGAATGCACTTAAGAGCTAGAACTCCGTTTTAAAGGGATCCACTAACAAATTTTTTTTCTTTTAGGTCCTGGGCTTCAACGCTCGCCAGCGCAAGGCCTTCTTCAATGCGATCATGCGCTACGGAATGCCGCCGCAAGACGCCTTCAACAGCCAGTGGCTGGTGCGCGATCTGCGCGGCAAGTCGGAGCGCAACTTCTGGGCCTACGTGTCGCTCTTTATGCGCCACCTCTGCGAGCCGGGGGCGGACCACGCGGAGACCTTCGCCGACGGCGTCCCCCGGGAGGGCATCAGTCGGCAGCACGTGCTGACGCGCATCGGCGTCATGTCGCTGATCAGGAAGAAGGTGACTGAGTTTGAGCACACCAACGGCCATGTCAGCATTCTCAACGCCATCCTCGGACTGGATGGAGGTGGTGGTGAGGGACTCAACGGCGGAGAAGGACTTTCCACAAACGGCTCTGGCTCGGCGGCGGAAGAGGGCGCTGACCAGAGCTCCTCGGGGCCCAGCTCATCGGCAACTCCAACGCCTCAAATCAAAAAGGAGGAGGAGGAAAATGATGATGACGACGGTGAGACAAATGCCGATGACTTGAGCTCAAAAGCCAAGGAGTCGCCGGTAGTGGCCAAGGAGGACGAGGCCTCCTCAAAGAGCGGCGGCAAGGACAGCAAGGAGAAAGAGGAAAAGGACAACAAGGAGAACCTGACCAACAGCGAGGCGAACAACCTGGAAAACGGAGGAGGGGTGAGCAGCAAACAGCAGCAGCTGCTGGCGGCCATCAGCAGCGAGCAGAAGAAGGTGGGCAAGTTTCTCTTCAACATTGCAGATGGTAAGTGAAAGCGCTAGCTAAGAGTTTAAATTACAACACACACTAAAACTAAACTCCGCTTCTTTTGACAGGCGGCTTCACCGAGTTGCACTCGCTGTGGGCAAACGAGGAGAAGGCGGCAGTGCCGAACCGGGAGATGGAGATCTGGCACCGCCGGCACGACTACTGGCTCCTGGCGGGCATCATCAAGCACGGCTACGGCCGATGGCAGGACATTCAGAATGATCCCATCTTTAGCATTATCAATGAGGTAAGAAAAAGGGGGGAACCTTCAAAATCCTTAATCAACTAAACTCTCGTCTTCTCTCGCACATCATCTCAGCCTTTCAAGATGGACGCCGGCAAGGGCAACTTTCTGGAGATCAAGAACAAGTTCCTCGCGCGGCGCTTCAAGCTGCTGGAGCAGGCGCTGGTGATTGAGGAGCAGCTGCGGCGGGCCGCCTACCTCAACCTGACGCAGGATCTCAGCCACCCGGTGATGGCGTTGAACAGCCGCTTCAGCGAGCTGGAGTGCCTCGCAGAGTCCCACCGCGAGCTGGCCAAGCAGGGCGAGTCGCTGCTGGCCAGCAAGCCGGTCAACGCCGTCCTCCACAAGGTGCTCAACCAGCTGGAGGAGCTGCTGTCAGACATGAAGTCGGACGCGAGTCGCCTGCCCGCCGCACTGGTGCGCATTCCCTCCGTCAGCCAGCGGCTGCAGATGTCGGAACGAGGTAAGTGGTGGAGTTTTAGGTGAAGTTTAAGTTAGCGTCTACAAAAACTAACACTTCCTTCTTCTTCCTTTTCAGTGATTCTCTCTCGACTGACCACACAGCCTCAGCCGCAGCCCTTCAATGTTGCCGCCGGTGGCGGAAACATTCATGGTGGTGGTGTTGGTGGAAGCCAGGCCGCCGGACTGACGGCTTTTAGCAACCTGGCAGCGGCGGCAGCGGCTGCGGCCGCTGCCGCTGCTGCTGGCAAGTTGTAACCGAAGGGGATCTAGGATTAACAAATACACACAATACCCACACTGGTCTGCTCTACGGGTCAGCTGCTGCTGCTCTATCTCATCGCGATATACGACACTTACTTAAGGACTTTCTCTCTCTTTCTCTCGGTGCATGTGTGATATACATATTCTCTTCTCTTTCTATTGTTCTCCCCTTTCCTTTCCTACTCCTCCTAGTTCTTGACTATTCCCACGTTCCTTCCTTCCTTCCTTCTCTCACCTATTCTCAATTTTCTCTCTTGTACACACTCACTAATCAGTTATCGATCCGGGCTCGGAACGGAAAAAGGAGGGAGGGAAACTCGCAATTCGGAACACCAAACCCTCTCTTTCTCATTGACCCACTCACTATCACTATCACTACTACTCATTTCACACTACTCACTATTGACTTACAATAACATTTTGACACTTGGAGCATTCAGAACAGCCCAGCCAGCAAACCACTCTTTAGCCCAAACAAAAGAAACGAGAGAGCACACACACACACTATATTCAACAGAATATTCACCCAACGCAAACTTGTCACATACAAAGACACAGAAACGGACACTCATACACTTCTCAAATATACCACCATTAGGCGTAAATATTATATTAAACTGGAACACACTATTACCCTACTACTGCTGCTGCTATTAGCGATATCACATTTCTTCTTTTGAAACACTGGAAAGTGACATTGAGTGAGGGAGCGATTCATTCTAGCACCAAGACTGACGCAGCGGCGTCAATGATTGCAGCAGTCACAATGAGACAGCAGCAGGTCGTTACACTAGCACAGCAATTGCTGCTGCTGGTGCTGTTGTTTATGGTGAAAAATGACGCCAATTACGTTTGCTGGTGAAACACAGCACAGGACAATTGCAATTGCCACTGACCACTACACTGCAGGTGCAGATTCGATTAGTCAGTGGGTCGGCTTAGGTAGAAGAAAATATGCATTATTGATCAGCAAGGCCCCAGGGTGGCCAGAACTGAAGAGTAGAGGAGGAAGAAGAGAAGACACATTCTCCGTTCATTCATTAGCCTAATTATCATTTGCGAGCGAGTGAATCGGAGCTGAGCTGAGCCCTCAAATGAACACACACACACTTTTGCCAGCAGAGTGACACGGGCAACCCACTCGAGCTACTGCTCCGGCTGCAGCTTCTGGTCCAGTCAGTGGCGACCATTAATTCTGCACGCACTACTGCCGTTGCTGCTGCTACTGGTCAATTCAGGTGCAATTACCGGCGCTAATGAATGTGCGAGGCGGTCAGTCCGAAGAGCAGTAGCAAAGGAATCTGACGCTGGTGCAGAAGAGTTATTTGATTAGAGGAAAGAGAGAGAAAAGGGTAGCTGTACAATCAGTTTCAGCTACCGTACGGTACAACATTGCTTTGTGCTTTTGTACGAATGTTGGTGCACTGCGGGCCGATTATCAGCAGCACATAATTTCAGTGCTCTCAGTCTCCTTCTCCTCATCTAGATCACCACTGCCACTTCATCATCGAAACCATTCAGAGCAATCCTGATGCCACCCCCACTGCACCGAAATCTAATAATAAGTCTGCTGCTGGGAAAAAAGACCGGAAAAATCGGACTTTGAGCCTATAGAACAGAAGCAGAAGCACTTGTGAGATGAGCACAACTGACTCTGTCTGACTGACTGAAAGAGATCTGGTGACGGTAGAGAACCAAATAAACGAGAGTAAGAGAAAGTAGAGCACCGAGCGGTCCGTCGGCGATTACGAATGCAAAACATGTTGAATGGCCGACGACTGGAAAGAGAAAAAGAAGCGCACCTAAAGCACTAAAACCACCGAACCGCTGGCGTTGTCAGGCAAGTGCGCGTTGGCAGGCACCAGCAGCAACACAGGTGAGCGAGCCAAACTGACTGACGGAAGTGAATGGGAGAGAGAGAGCAGAAACAGCAAAAGTAAAATAGGGAAAAAAGAAAAAGAAGCGGTCAAGAAGCGACGACCATCTCTCCAAACATGGAGGGACAGCATTTCCCAGCCTGAACACTGCTGGTACAGCAGCAGCAGCCGTACAAAGAGTGCACCGTGGTCATCGTCATCACCAGCACAGCAGCCCCCGTTTTGAGGGCGTCTATATCGTCTGCCAGCAGTCTAATTGCCTACCTGTCCAGCAACGACAGCAGCAGCACCGCAGACAATTTGAATAATCTCATTATGCCTGTCGTTGTGAAAATGAAATGAAGTCAGCAGCAGCAACAGAAATGACCACTAGCCGCCGTCGGTGGTGGCGGCAGAGGCAACCAACGACGACGACCACGACCACCACAATGGAAAGCAATTTACCGCCTGGTCACCTCTCCTCGACCACCACAAACAGCAGCAGCAGCAGTAGTTCGACCAGACGACTCTTGAAAAAAGAGAGAAAAAGTTTGCCTTTTACAACTAGCACACAGCAGCGGCACTAGAGACCAGTCGAGGAGAAAACAACGGCGCGAGTCTTCATAACAACTTCTCTCCTCCTTACCGCTGCCATGTGCGCCTCCCAAGTGGCCATCACCAGCAACGGTAACAGTAGCAGCAAACACACCAACACCAACACCGCCTCTACCTCCTCAACTTCGACTTCTTCTTCTTCCGGTCAACAGCATCACCCATCTTCAAACAGCCACAAAGATGGCCATTCTCGAGCCCTCAAAGACGCCGCCGGCCGGCGCGCCAAAAAAGTGCACTTCTACCAGAATGGCGCCCCCTACGCCCCGCGGCTTACCGTCTCCATCGGCCCCCGGGACTTCTCCACGCTGGAGCAGCTGGCCGCCTACCTCACCACAGAGAAGGCGCCCGAGGCGCTGCTCGGCGGCGTCCAGTACGTCTTCACCACCACGGGGAGGAGGGTGACCACCCTCGACGAGCTGGAGCACGACCAGGAGTACGTCCTCTCCGGAGGGCGCACCTTCCACGCCCACCCCTATGGGCTGCTCAAGTCAAACGCCCCTCGCATCAGTCACATCAGCGGGAGGTACAAGCTGCTGCGAGAGGATGACCTCCGTCTGCTGCGACCACTCTCCTCAAAGTACAACAACGTCTACGCGACGGTCAACGGAAACAGCGCCTACCCTAGTACTCGAATTCCTCACTATCAAAACTCCTCCAATCACCCCCATCCGCATCCGACTTCGAACAGCAAAGACGCAGACAGTCGCCTGGTGACCATCGTCAACAATCAGAATCACCACATCAGCTCGCGGGTGATACTGAACCTCCGCTCGCCAAAGTCCTTCGACACGATGCTCCGCGACCTGGGGCAGGCGGTCCGGATGACCGTTCCCCGGAGAATGTTCACCTCGTCAGGACTGGAGGTAAGTGATAATAATAGAATTGAGGGAAATCGAAATGCAATCTTTTTTCTCTCTGTTTCTAGGTTCGCAGCGTCTCCCACCTGAAGCACGACCTCGCCCACGTGGACCTTTTCTACGTGGACAGCGAGCGGGGCCAGGAACGTCTGCAGCTTCTCACCAAGTTTCACTCGCTCGAGTCGATTGAGAAGTTCCTCGAAAGCAGCGTCCAGCGACTGAATGACCTCTCTCGGGCAGACTACCATCACCCTCTAGGAACGAGCAGCAGCAACGTCGACCTTCGAGAGCATCACCATCAAAATCATCACCACAACTTTGGCCTAGGTGGCCCACACTCTTCGCACCTTCCAAATCCATGGGAAACGGAGAGGAAGCAGCAGCAGCAGCAGCAAACGTGGCAAAAGTCAAACGACGTGGCCACCTATCAGATCAACAGTACACCGCAGCCAAAACCCCTCAAAAGAACTGGCTCCAAAAAGTCTTCCACGCACATTCCAACGCACAGCAGCAGCAACAGTAAATCTAGCAAACAACAGAAAAGCCACAACACCTTAGAAACCGGTGAGCCTGTGCCATCAAAAATACCAACAATCGTTCCTCCTCCTCTACCTCCTCCTGCTCAACTGGTACCCGAAAAGAAGGTCGATCTCCAACGTCACCGATCAATCAGCCAAAGTCGTGAAAGCCTTCGAAAATCTACAGTAGCAGCAGCCGAAAAGGAAGAGGAACGCCTGTTGGAGGCAAACAAAGTGTCCTTTTCCCTAGAGCAGCTCAGTGACGCCAAGTACGAGCAGATTCAGGCGTACGCCGAGCGAATGCTCCAGGAGACTTCAAATCAAATCAAAAGTGAAGGATTGCTAGAAAGAGGAGTAGGCGGAACAGTAGCTAACAAAAAACCATCACAACCAACACTAAAACCGGCGCTACGACAACAGCCAACGACGAATGTCCTTCTGCAAAAGTCCTCACCACCTGAATCAAAGATGAAGGTTCGCTCAACGGCGACCATTGTCGAGCCGACGCTATCTGAAAGAAGGGCCAAGGTAGAGCGAACTCCACCAAAAGTAGTAGAAATAGAAAGTGTGGTAAACGTCAGAAAAGCGACGACAACGCCTCCCAAAGTGCTCCCACTTCAAAATGACCAGCACTCACTGGTGCCCATCGTCGAACCGACCATCACCGCCAAAGTGGCCAACAATGGACTGCTTCAAAGTAGTAAGCAGGCGGTCATGCCATCACCAGTCATTTCAACCGTTATTTTAGAAAAGAGTCAAACCAAGTCTACTCCTAAAACCGTCGGAAGAAACAAAACCAGCACAGCTAGTTCTCAAAGCTCAAACCGAAGTTCAACAAACTCAACCGCGGCCTGCTCACGAGTTAGTCCACGCGTGGAGCGTTCCACAAGGACAACCGGAGTAAACTCTCGAGCAGCAGCAGCTCAACAAGCAAAAAAGACAGTTTTAAATGAAGAAAGCAACGACAACAAAACAATCCTCAAAAACAGCAGCAGCAACAAGGCGCCCGCCCTACAGCATCCAAGAGCCAAGCCAGAGAAGCACCTTCACAAGGGCGTCAACGTGCCCAACCGCCACTTAGAGCTGTCGAGAGTGTAAGTGCAACATAAAAGTTTGAAAAAACTTTCATTTTTCTAAAAATCTCCTTCTCTAAAGCTTCGGCTACAACGGCCAAACACGCAAAAACCTCTTCCACTTGAACGCCACTGGCGAGCTGCTCTTCACCTCGGGCGTCTTTGCGGTGCTCTGGCACCTGCAGAGCAACAGCCAGCGCTTCTACGCCGAACACGACGGCGATATTTACATGTATTTACACGGGAATATGAAATGAAAGAAAATGGGTGTCCACCTACCTTTGCTGATGAGTGCATTGTTTTTCCTTTGACAGAATGAGAGTGGACAGCAAGTCGCAGTACGTCGCCACCGGTCAGTTGGTCAACGCCGCCTCTTCAAAGATGTCGGTAAGTTGTGAGGTTGTGAAATGATGATGCTGCTGTTTGCTGATTGAAGTGGTTGAACTGACTGACAATGACTTCTTCAGCTAATCCGAATTTGGTCTGTCAAAAGTCTGGCCACCGTGGCCGTGCTCAAAGGCGACCGCTCGCTGGCGCCTAAGATCACCGACATGGAGTTCACGGTGGCGGTAAGTGTGCTGACCGAAAAAGTTCCAAGAAGTTCTAATCAACCTGTTCAACCACACAACCAGAACTACCTCTTCGTGGTGAGCAACGATCCGAAGTTGAACATCTCAGTATGGAACTGGAATGCCGGCAAGGTGATTGCCAGTGCTTCGGTGAGTCGGTGCTGAGGGTGATGAGATATTTTAAAGGTGATAACTTCTTTGGCAGAAAACGCTGGACGTCGACGAGTCGGTCTTTGGGGGGACGGTGCACCCTGTGGAGGGCGACATCATGGTCACCTACGGGAAGATGCATCTGGTTAGTAAGGGTAACAAGTAATGCCTCAAACGGTTACAATTAAAACTCTTCCAACCCAACCAGGTCGTCTGGCACCTGCACCAGGACAAGACGATGGACTACCGCACAGCTCTACAGACGGTATAAAAAACGAAAAAAAAGTTATCCTAAACCTAATCCACATCTCACACCTTTCGACCAGCACTCCAAACTGTCGAAGACGATTCACTGCGCCGACTTCCTGGGCGACAACAGCCTGCTCACCGGCGACGCCACCGGCCACCTCACCATCTGGGCGCCCTTTGAGGTGAACGCCGTCCTGGAGTTCGCCGTCAAGGAGGTCAAAGGCCACGAAGCGCCGCTGACGGCGCTGGTGCTCACGCCGGAGCACCTGCTGGTCAGCGCCGACGCGGCGGGCGCCATCAAGACCTGGGACGTGGGCGGCGAGGGCGAGTTTCGCCTGCTGAACGCCATCAAACTGTCGGCGCTCTGCGGGGCGGTAGCCTCGGTGGCCTTGCCGCCGGCGGTGGCCCCAGTGAAAAAGGGTTTTAAGAAAAATGGAAACGGTGGTGACAAGGATGAAGGCGCCGGCTTGATGGAGGTTTTTGTTGGAACGACTGAGAACTTTCTCCTGCGCGGCTCGGCGCTGCAGTCCACCAGCTACGACATTGTCTTTGAGGTAACTTGAGAGGGCCTTTTGGGTGTTGAGCGTAAATAAACAAACTTCCTCTTTCTCTTTCAGGGTCACATCATGGCCATCCGCAGCATCGCCTTCGACCCGCAGGAGGACCTCTTCTACACTGCCTCCCTCGACCAGAAGGTGTGCAAGTGGAGCACCGGGGCGCTCGTCTGGCGGACGACCATTGACGTAAGTGATCGAAGGGATTTGCAGTGTTGATGTCTTCCATTTCTAAATTGCATCATCATTTTCGCATCCTCAGGTGCAGGCCATCTCCTCTGCGGTGCACCCGGGCGGGCAGATACTGGCCATCGGCTCGGTGAATGGCATCATCAGCATCCTCGCCTGCGTCTCCGGCGAGCTGGTGCACCACCTCGAGATCAGCGCCGGCGTCTGCATCGGCTGTCTGGCCTACTCCGCCGACGGCAGCTTCCTGGTGGCCGGCTGCCAGGATGGCTGTCTTCACGTGCTGCCGGTCACCGACGACGGCTTCACCTACAGCAAGGTCTCGGTCCTCAAGGTAAAACAGGTGTTTGATGAATTGGTTTTAAAGCCCGGTTTTTCGCTCCTAGGGTCCGCTGCCTATCCTCACGCTGCAGTGGTCGGTGGACACGCAGTTCATTCTCACGTCGGTGGATGACAGTAAGATGAGATGTTGCTTTGTTTGTGTAGAACAGCTTTCAGTTCTAACACCTCTTGAACTTCTTTGCTTTCCGACAGACAACTACCAGGAGTTGATTCTCTGGGACCTGCACAACACGCGCTACATTCGCAATGTGACCAATTTCTCCGATAACCTTCGCTGGCACAATGCCACCTGCAGCGGGCTGGAAGACGCCAGGGGAACGTGGGACAATGATCGGCTGAAGAACGTCATCAACATCTGCAATCACTACAGTCCGTCGCTGCGGTACATCGTCACGGGCGATGAGAGCGGCTTCGTGCGCCTCTTCTCCTATCCGTGTCTGCAGACCAATGTAACTTTTTGATGATAATGGATTTTGGAAAGTTTTTGTTCTTGTTCTTTTTCTTTTTCCTTCGCAGGCGGCCTTCTTCGAGTACCGACAAGGCGGCGGCAGCGTGACGGACATCAAGATCAGCCCCAAGGAGACGCTGGTGGTCGACTGCAACTTTGAGGGCTCCATCCTGCTCTGGACGCTCAAGGAGTACGACGGCAACAGCTCAAACACGACGACAAAACAGCAGTAAACAAAGCACCACTTCTCATATCATCACCCTCAAATCGCATCAAAAGCATCAAAGTTGTCTATTTTTGTTATCGCTTTTTACCGCGTGAATCGAGCGCAAAGATGTTTTTTTCTGTTATATTTAGCCGCCAAAGTGTTGTGAAATAAAAGCAAGTGGATTGTTCCTACTTACCGGTAGATAGCGTTTCAATGTGTCCGTGAATCAGGAGTTTATGAGTTAATAATGGGTTCATGTTTTTAGGTGATTAACGTCGCCAAATTGACAAGTTTTCCAAAGTCAAAGTCGAGAAAGCAAGAAAAGAGCGCCGAATTTTCGCCGCACCATTTCAGCGTCTATTGCCACCCAACCCGCGACGTGCTTTATCGGTGTGTGTCGGCTTAGCCGCCAAAAAAACAGAAACCGATTTTTTTAGTGTTTGTTGTCTCTTCATGCCGGCATCAAGAGTCATTATCACCTAAATTACATCATCATCACCGCCTTCACCAGCAGTGCTCGACCATGGCCGCCGGACCGATCGCCGAACGGAACCAGGACGCGACCATCTACGTGGGCGGCCTCGACGAGAAGGTGAACGAGGGCACGTTGTGGGAGCTCTTTGTGCAGGCGGGCCCGGTGGTGAACGTTCACATGCCGAAAGATCGCGTCACCAACCAGCACCAGGGCTACGGCTTCGTGGAGTTCATCAGCGAGGAGGACGCCGACTACGGCATCAAAATAATGAACATGATCAAGCTGTACGGAAAGCCGATCCGCGTCAACAAGGCGAGCGCCCACCAGAAGAACCTCGACGTCGGCGCGAACGTCTTCATCGGCAACCTCGACCCGGAGGTGGACGAGAAGCTGCTGTACGACACCTTCTCCGCTTTTGGCGTCATCCTCCAGACGCCCAAAATCATGCGCGACCCGGAGACGGGCAACTCAAAGGGCTACGCCTTCATCAACTTTGCCTCCTTTGACGCCTCGGACGCGGCGATCGAGGCGATGAACGGCCAGTACCTCTGCAACCGACCCATCACCATCAGCTACGCCTTCAAGAAGGACGCCAAGGGCGAGCGGCACGGCTCGGCCGCGGAGCGCCTTCTCGCCGCACAGAACCCGCTGGCGCAGGCCGATCGACCGCATCAGCTATTTGCGGACGCACCGCCGACGGCGCCCAATGGCGTCGGCGTGGTCCCAGTGGCTGCAACCACCGCTGCAGTCGTTCCGACGATGGTCATCCCACCGATGGCCGTGCCCGCCGTCGTTCCTGGACTGATGGGCGCCCCGCCTCCGCCACCACCGCCGTCGCTGATGCCGCCCAATGCCCTCGGCCACGCGCCTCCGCCGCCGCCAATGTTCGCCTATGGTGGCATGCCGCCGCCGCCCCCACCGCAGTCTGCTGTTCCCGGCGTAGGCGACGACCCAATGGCCAACATGGCGGCCATGGCGCACGCTCACGCCCACGCCCAAGCAATGAGCCACCTGAACCACTTAAATCACATGGCCGCCTTCAATCCAATGGTCATGGGACCGATGGGCATGATGGCCGGCGGTGCCGGTGGTGGATGGCCACCATTTCCACCACCGCCTCCGTCTCTTCAACAGCTTCATCATCAGCAGCAGCAACAACATCTCTTCCCACCACCACCTCCTCCACCACCACCGATGATGCAACCGCCGCCGCCTCCTCCGCCGATGATGGGAAATTCAATGATTCCTCCACCACCACCACCGCCGCCACCTCCTCCACCACCACCAGCGGTCAGCAGTTAGTGAGTGAGGAAGAAAGGATCAAGAACGGATTTTTCTGCGAGTTATTTTGGACCAAAAGAGGGTGCACTGTCTTTACTTTTTGTGCAGCAACGAGGGGAAAGGATGAAGAAAAGGAGAAGGTGGAAGACAACAGAGGAAACAGAGGAAGGTGCACAACGACAACGACAACAAACGCCATTAAAACGTCACTTCATCTGTACATAATTGAGTGAACTAAATAAAAGAACAAGTGAACTTAGGGATGAGATGATGATAAGTTGGAGATGGTGATTTGGAGGTAAACAACTGATATATGCGTTGATGATATTGGTGCCCTCAAAGAGGAGGAGGGGCTGGCTTCGAGGTTTTCTGAAGAGGTCATCAATCTCTTCAATCACCTACCTCCTCAGCCTCATCACCATCACCACTACCTACCGTCGGCTCTGGCACATCGACGGTGATGGAGGGCGTCTTGGCCATCTGCCGCTTCAGCACCGGATTGTTCTGCAAAATGCGCTCAATCTCCTCGTTGATGGAGGTGTTGAGGAGGGAGTAGAGCTGATGGGAAACAAGGGATACACATTAGGATTACCACCTTTTAAAGCTCGTAACAGAAAATCACCCACCTTAATGGCATTCAACTTCTGAAAAAGCTCCGGAACGGAGCTGGCGGTGATGAGCACCGTGTTGACGTTCTCATTCTGCAGCGACCAGGCGAGCGAAAGCTGCGTCAGGTCGCAGCCCAACTTTGTGCACAACTTCACCAGCTCGGTGCACTTGGCGGTGGTGGCGCCGAAATAGCCTCCCCCGCCCCCTCCAAGTCCACTGCCCCAGAAGGTCTGCCGACGAGTGAGTAGAACGATGCCGGGGTCGTTGGAGAGCGAGATCGGCGACCAGGTGATGCAGCCGATGCCGGACTTGTGGAAGAGCTCCAGCATCTGCAGCTCCATCTTCTCGCGGACGTTCATATCGTAGAGCATCTGCTCGGCAATCGGCGGCGGACAGTTGAACTGGCGGGCGATGCAGAAGGCCTCAGAGAGGTGCATCGGCGCGAAACGGGAGCAGCCCCAGTAGAAGATGATACCGTTCTTGATCAGGTACGACATGGTTCGCACCTGGTCGTGATTGGGGGTGGGGTGGGTGGAAATAGAAATAGAACATTGGTGAGTGCGGTTTAGAGCAGCAACAAGGTCTTTCTTCATTCTTACAATCTCCTCCATGGGACACATTGCGTCCAGCTTGTGGATGATCAGAATGTCGATGTACTTGAGTTGCAGCCGCCGCAGCGAGGCCTCCACCGCCTCGATGATGAACTTACGGGAGAGGCCGCCGCCCAGGTGGGTCGAGGGCCCGCCCTTCCAGAAGAGCTTACTGCTGACGATGTAGCTGCTGCGGCGCCAGGCTTTGCGCTTCAGTATCGAGCCGAGCATCACCTCAGCGGCGCCGCCCGCAAAGGCGTCACCCGTGTCGAAGTAGTTGATGCCGTTCTGAAGAGGAAGAGGAGATCATTATTATCAGGTTTCACCACCATCACCACCACCAACTGACCTCATAGGCAGTCGTCAAAACGGAGTCAGCCACCGCCTCGTCCAGCTGACCAAAACACTGCCAGGCGGCAAAGGCGAGCAGCGGAACGCGAAGGCCATTCTTGCCGATGTTCCTGCAAAGAAGATCAAAGAAAAGAGGTGGTTAAACCTTGGAAAACTTCATCATCACCACCACCACTCACCGATATTTCATGGTGACGGGTGCCAGGCTGTAGCTGCCATCGGCGTGCATCTTGCTGGTGCCGAAGCTCGCAAAGGGATGCTTCAACGAGAGGATGGGCGGAATGGAGGTGGGGCTGCTGCCGCTGGTGGCTCGGTTCAGGCCTTGGTGGCCCTGCTGGTAATCCACAGTGGTCATACCGCTGATCAGCTCGGGCAGGACGGAAGCGGGTCCACAGCCGATGCCTCCGACGCCCACGCCCGAGTTCAGGTAGCTCTGCAGGTAGCTGGGGGCGGCTGCCTCGGCGGCAACAGCCGCAGCAGCAGCCGCCGCTGCCTCTTCTTCAGTGGCGCCTGCTCCTCCGACGCCCTTTGCCGCCGCCGCTCGCAGCTGGTCCTCGTTGATCATGTGAAACTCGTGATTGTTCATTGTTTTGGTTTTGGTCTTGCCTTCTTTATTCGGCGTGTGGCATTCTTTTTGGATTCTTTTTTTCTGTAGATTCTTTCCGTTGCTGCAGCTGTGTTTGCTGCGTGGATGCTTTCTTTTTGGCTTCAATCTTCAGTCTGTCTCTTTCACTTTCTGTTGTTGGCTGTCGTCCGACAGATTGACAATTGAGCTCGTGAAGAGAGTGAGAGTGTGAGATACTCTATAGTCTGTCGGTGTGTGCCTCGTTAAGAAAGAAAGAGAATCCCGTCCGCGCGCGTCAATGCGCCTGTCCGAGATTCTCTTCCCGCATTCGGAACTGTGCTCCCGTTCTGCTCCGCAGAGAACGGGGGAATTCCCCAGCACTGGCGAACCGTACACTGTGAGTGCTTGTACAGCAGCAGTGTTGGGCGAGTTTGTACAGTCACCACCACCATCATCCCATAACAATGTTCATGGCTAGTTGGGCATCGTTCCGATCTTTAGCTCAAATGAGTTTTCCATTCAATTTGGCTCCGATTTATTCAAATATGGTCAGTTGTTGCCTAGCGGATGATCTGATGCTGTTGCGGAAGGCTGTTGTACAGCTGCTGTTGTTTGTGAGTGGGTGTGAAAGCTGCTACTGGAAGTTTTTCCTTGGGGATTTCCAAAAGGGCGAATAAAAGTTGTGTGTGTTTAAGAGGGGAGTGGACAGCACATCCTAATTGCGACCACCACCATCATCATTTACAGTTGTGGAGTTCCTCTCCTTCTCATCTTCCTTTTCCTTTCATTCACTTCAGTCAGATACTTTCAGCTGATGTTTCAGAGATATTGCAGAGAGAATAGCTATCACAGGAGGGGCGGAGAGGGGCGGGACAGTGACCAGTCAAACCAGTGGAGTGAGGAAGAGGAGATCGGAAAGGAGAGAGAATAGTTTTGGCAAGATAAGATGTGATGATGATGATGTTCAAAGTTGTGCAGCACAGATCACGGATGGGCTAGAAAGGGCTAGGAAGGAGCGGAATAGAGCGAGACGGATGGAGGGAGGGAGAGAAGAGCCGAAGTTGTGCACAGAAAAGATACATCTAGCCAAAGAGGTTATCAGTTAGAAAGGGGAAAAACAACATAAAAGGAAAGTTGTCAGTAGCAGCAAAAGTTGTGGTGTGCGGAAAGCAGAGAAAGAGATAGAGATGAGAGAGAGAATACAGAATAGCAGAATGAAAAATGAAAGAGAGAGAGAGAGAGTGGCTCACTAATCAGTAACAGTAGTGTGGTTTGTACACAAAAGAAGAGAGAGAGATAAAGGTTGGGGAATTTCATGCGAGTAAAAACGTCTGCTTCAATTACATTGAAAAGTCAGACCTTTCAGTCCTAGATTCAGTTCGATCTCATTTTTTCAGTATCCGCCTGCAGCCTCAATCGCCTGCTGTTGCTGCTGCTGCTGCTGCTGCTCATCGACGGGCGGACTCATCGAGTGGGCAGTGGTGCTGCAGCTGTCCTCCAGGGAGCTGCCTCGGTTTAGCTGCTGCTGCTGCATCTGCTGGTGCAGCATGTTGGCGGAGATGTTGGCGGCGATTCCGCCCACTTTGCCATTGCTGCCGCCATTGTGCTTGCTGTCTTCAACAGCAGCGGCAGCAGCTGCGGCGGCTGCGGCTTCCAAATCATGACCACCGCCACCAACACCGTTGTTGCTGGCAGCGGTGGTCGTAGAGTTGAGCAGCGAAAAGACGTGCTTCGGGTCGTTTCGCTGCTCTTCGAGGTGCGAGAGAAGGGCTGTAGAAGAGTGGAGGTGTTAGGAAAACAAAGGAAATACTTGAAATTAAAACTGAGCTCACCGAATTCACTGGCAAAGATGGAGTGGCAAAAGTTGCACGGCCAAATGTGCAGCGTGGTGCTATTGGCGCCGGATCCATGGGGAGAGTGCTGATCCTGCTGGTGCTGACGGTGATGATCGTGGTCGTGGTGCCCGGCGCCCGAGGATGATCCATTGTTGTTGTTGTTGTTGCTGTGATGGTGGTGATGGTTATGGGCAGCGGCAGCAGCATTGTGATGACCCTCCACATGCTTTCGGTAGGAGACTTCAGTGGCGTAGGCCTTGCCGCACACCTGACAGCTGAACTTGAGCTGCTTTCGCTGCGGCTGATGTTGATGCTGATGATGATCATTCTTGTGGCCGCCAGTGCCGTTTCCGTTGTTGTTGTTGAGAAACATGTCTGCAAGAAGAGAGACAAAAGTTAATCAATGTAGAAACAATGCAAAACCCTCTCTCTATGCTTACCCAAAGCAAAAGATTCCGAGTGTTTCTAAAACCAAAATAAAGCAAAGGTTAGATAAACCGAGAGAAAAGCAGAGTGCAAAAACACAAAAATAAGTCAGCCGCCCAAAGCTCGATACCTTGCTCTGGTGAGAAATGAGCGAGTTCTGAGCTTTGAAGCTTTTACCGCAGTGGCTGCAGTGGTAGTTCTTCTCGCTGGACTTGGTCAGCTTTGAGCCGTCCAGCGATGAGTGTGTCTTCTGGTGCTGCTGCAGATTTGACAGCTGAATGAAGGCCCGTGAGCAGACGGTGCACTTGTAGGGGCGTTCACCTGCAAAGAAAAAAAGGGGATTATAAATTCCGATTCTACAGCCGATTCTCAGAGTAATCAATTTCGAACCGGTGTGCAGACGGGTGTGCTGATTGAGATGTGACAGTTGCTTGAAGCCACGCTCACAATAGTGACAGATATACGGCTTCTCCCCGGTGTGTATGCGTCGATGCTGCACCAGTTGGTGGCTGTCAACGAAAGAAAACGACGGTATTTAGAACCCTTGACACAACTGGACACAGCTGTCATGACATTCAGGCAGATGCTTTTACCTCGAGGAGAAGGACTTGCTGCAGTCTTCACAGGGATGCGCCTTTCGGTTGGCCACTAGGTCTGCCATGATCACTGGCTTCTTTCTGTTGTTGTGCCTGCAAGGGAATCAGAGTTACAATTTAGAGAACAAGTTGACGAGCAAGTTAACAAAATAGAAGCACAAAAGTTCAACTTACGTTGGAGCGGCAAAGCGGAGATCAGTGGAAAGCGAGTTCCAAGTGTGAGATTTAGAAGACTTTTCAAGAATCCGGCAAAAAGTAGAAACTCCTGAAAAGTCTTCGGAAGTTCAATGAGCACCAGAGAAGAAACACACAACACGAACACTGCCCGTGTATATGTTGGTGTGTATGTCGTTGTCCCCGGCGCCCAATGAGAGAAAAAGTGAGAGAAAGAAAACTCGCAGACTGACAGACGCGCGTTCAGGCTGTGCAAAGTCGGTGCGATCTCTCTTTCTTTGTGGTCTCCGACGGACGGCGACGGCTGAGGCGGAAAGAGGCAAACGATTCGGCCGGCTCCACTCAATAACTGCAGCAGCAGAATTTTGGGCTGGAACGACGGGCAAAGAGAGAGAAGTGGAAGAAGAGGAAGGCCTGGTCTCTGGTGACCACTGTCGCCGCTACCAGACCGCTTGAACTGAACTGAACTGAACTGACGCGCAGACTGTCGCTGCCTGCCTGTCTCGCTCTTTCACTGTTTTCTCTTTTGGAGCCAAAAACACAGAGAGCGATCGCATCTTTCTTCGGCAGAACCCGACGCGACACCTGGTGTCGAAACGTAGAAACGATCGGCAACGGCGAACTTGTTCTCTTTTTCTCCTCCTCGTTCTCTTTCTACGAAATTCGAACTTTAGCTCGATCCTAACAGCAGAATCCTCAGTAGAAGTAGAAACGCAGCGGCAGCAGCGGTGGTTTAATTAAAACCAAGTGAAGCGCCTAAAACTCAGATCTTCCTCTTCCTCTTCTTCTTCTTCTTCTTCAAATCAGCCGATTTCGAGTGTGTGTGAATGTGAATGGGACTGGATGGAATGTAAATTAACATTTGACAGGCGCCGCCGGAGCCGGTAAGGAAAGGTAAGGTAATGTAATGTTTGCTGAAGAGAAAGAGCAAAGGAGAGCAGGCACCTCCGATGATTGCCTGACGCAAAACAAATAAAATTAACTTTCACAAGTGTGTTTGTGTGTTCGACTTCTTCTTCTTCCTCTTCTTCTTCTTGATCTCAATCTGCTCAGCTCAAGAAATCTCTGTAATTAAAGTGAACAGCGGTGCCCACTGAACTGCGACCAACTCTGCAGCAGTGTCTTTGTTTTCTGCCGTGCTTTACTCTTCTTACCAACTGAAGTCAGATCATTTTCATTCTCTCACTTCCAGATCACATTCTCTCTCTCTCCCTTTCTCAGAAACGTTCTTTCTTTCTTTTTTTATGCAATCCTCTTTTTCTCATTTTTATTTGTCTTTGTGTTGTTTTGTGTGTGTATTGCAATGCAGATGTGGTGAAGGTAGGGGGAATAGAGGATATCTTTCCGGGAAAATGATGATCGAATATCGGAATAATAATAATACAGGATGATTGGGTATCGGGAAATGGAGTGAGAGAGATTCTGAAGTTGCTGCTGCTGCATGTGTACATTGAGAGTAGAAAAGGATAGGGAAAGAGATGGAGATAGAGGGAAATATTGTTATGATAGAGGGTGAAAAAAGAGCTAAAAACTGGTCGATCAACATGTGATGAGATAAATGTCGATAATGGTGGTGAAATCAGAGAGGAATAGAGAAATAGGTGTAGGAAAATAACGATGAAAATAAAATTAAAGATGAAGAGGAGGAGGAGGAGGAGGAAGGAAGAAGTGGACGTAGGGTGATAAAGCGACAGTTGGACAGTCAAACCAATAGTATCTGTTTTTGTGTTTCATTCTTCTGAGGAGAAACAACGACGACCAGGCAGAAAAATTATTTGAATGAAATCAAGTCAAGGTCGGCAAGAATCACTGCTGTTGCGGCTACCGCTGTCAATCAAAACATCGAAACATTTTTGCTCCCGTTCCGCCAGACCACTTAAGAGCTTCTGTGTGTTTACACTCAACACTTTAGATAATTGCCGGCCGCCACTGATTGAACTGACTGACTGTGTTTGCCTAAGATGCGGATGGGGGTGATGAAGATGCATAAGGGGGTGAAAGATGAAGGTAAGGTAGAAAGAGGGGGCAATTCTGCCTTCTTCAGTCCTTCAACTCAACCGTCACTGGTGCTGAACTGTTGGACGGCACACCACCACCGCCACCACTACTCGTCGAAGATGAAGAGGTCGAAGAGGAGGAAGTTGAGGAGGAGGAAGAGGTGATGGAAATGGCAGCAGCAGCTGCCGCTGCCGCCGCTGCTGCCGCCGCCGCAGCTGCAGCCGCCGTCGCCGAGGGCATCGTCGCGTAGTTGCGTATCTGGTTGAGGGCAATCAGCTGATTGGGAAAGGAAGAGGAGGAGGAAGAATTGGAAGTGGCCGTCCCCGAGACCAGGTTCCCACCACTAACACCACCACCACTGCTTTTGCTTCCCATGACCATGGAGTCCATAGACAGCGAGAGCATCTTCTTGTTTACCTCCATGTCCCTCGAGTGCTGTTGTTGTTGCTGCTGCAGTAGCTGCATCTTTGAGCTGCTGTTGCTCGTGGAATTGCTGCCTCCGCCGTTGGAGGTGCCATTGTTTGCTGGAGGAAAGTTGAACGACTCATAGGCAAAGTAGGACATGCGAACACCTCCGTTGCCATGAGAGTTTCCTGCCGGTGGGCTGAACTTGGTGGAGTTCAGACTGGCCGACTCAAGGGAGGCGTTGCTGCCGTAGATGCTCGACGACAGGAGTTGCTGTTGTTCCTCTGCTGAAAGGCCACCACCACCACCACCGCCGCTGTTCATGCTGTTGGAGTTCAACGCTCTACTAAGTTGCTGCTGCTGTTGCTGGTGCTGGTGCTGAAGGTGAAGCTGCTGCTGCTGACTGAGGTGATTACTGTGGTTTGCCTCGAATCTCAGGTGCTGCTGAGGAAGTGATTGTTGTTGCTGCTGAATTTGAAGTTGGGTAAGCTCCAACTGCTGCTGCTGCTGAAGACACTGCTGCTCCTGAAGAAGTTGCTGCTGCTGCTGTTGATGATGCTGCTGCTGAAGCGGACTTCCTCCATCGCCGTTGGAAAGCTGAAGATCACCACCGCTTCCTGTCGTCTTTGCCCAATAAGCAGCATCCGCCAGCTGCATCGGTCCTGCATTACCTCCTCCTCCACCTCCTCCCCTCAAGACGCCTCCAATGGAGTTGGCGGCGGCGGCAGCAGCCGCTGCAGCAGCCGCCGCCGCCCTCTTCTCCATTCGATCTGCATGCTTCTGCATGTGCTTTGCCAGGTAGGTCTCCTGCGTGTAGGACTTGCCGCAGAACTGGCAGATGTGCGTCTTCAGGTGCTTCGACTCCTTGTGCTTGGGAATGTGGTCGAGGAGGCCGGCCTCGTCGGTAAAGCACTTGTAGCAGCTGTTGCACTTGAAGGGCTTGTCCGTCTGGTGGGAGCGGCTGTGCGACTGAAGGTTGGACAGCTGCGAGAAGGCCTTGGTGCAGGCGGGCCAGCGGCATCGGTACGGTTTGTCACCGGTGTGCGTCCGAATGTGCTGCTGCAGGTGGCTGAGCTGGGTGAACTTCCGCTGGCAGAGCTCGCAGCGGTACGGCTTGATGCCCAGGTGGATGCGCGTGTGCTGCGAGAGGTAGCTGCTGTTGGCGAAGCTCTTCGAGCACTGGCCGCACTTGTACGGCTTCGCCTCGCGCATGTGGACCTGAGTGTGCAGCTGCATGTCCGCCTTTGAGTAGAAGATCTGGTTGGGAGATAGTGATAAAGAAGGGGTGAAAAAAAGAGTTAAAGAAGGGTGTGAAGATTTTAACAAAGTGGTTTTATTTTATTGGCGTGACACAGTGAAGAAAGAAAAAAGAAAAAAGCTGCTGCTGTTGCTGTCAAAACTAAAGTGTACCGTGTACTGATCACCGCTGTACTGATGTTTGTTTGTTGCCTGTTGTTATTTATCAGAAGAAGAAGAAGTAATAACGACGAATCGCAGACGCTGACTGAGAAAGCTGAGCTGAACTAGTATTTCAACGTTTGCTGTTTGTGTCTATGTCACTGTCTGCTGATAAGTGGGCACCCTCCTCTCTCTGTCTGGCAAAATCTGATATCTCCTCTCTTGGCACGTGTTTACCCTCCGCTTTCCCACTGACCAGCCATCAGCTTTGGTGTCATCCTCGCAAAGACACAAACACAAATAAAACTTCAATGTGCCAACGAGCACTGAATGGGCTGCAGAAGACAGTCCACAGACACAAGCCGTGAAAAGTGTGTGTGCGGATCCACACACACTTTTCACACTTTTAACACAGCACAAGACTGCTGTTATTGCTGCCACTGTCAATAATCTTATCACTATCCCTCCCCGACGCCCTTTGTTCGCGCGCAGACAGTGCCAGAGACAGACGACAGTACATACTCTCTCTCTCTTTCTTCACGCCACCATCGTCTGCTTCAGTGATAAACACTCTCAGTTCCCCTCTTTCTCAACATTTTCGCTTCTGTGTAGGCGTCTATTATTGGAGGCTGGTGACAAACACTTCTCTCACCTCTCCTCATGGTCTAATTTGAGGATTCAAAAGTACTCAGCAGTACGAATGGTATGCTGCTGACGACAAGTACTCTTTCTTATCTGGTCTATTAATAAACACTTTTCGCTCTTCTGTCAGTCGAGAGTGTGTCGGTCTGCCTGCTACACTTCGGTACAGTCGAATCCTTGACAACTGCTGCTGTTGCTGCTATGCTGGCGGGCTTCTGTGGACTCAAATGAAGCAGCAGCAAAAAACAAAAATTAAACAGAGGCACTGGACAATTAATAATATGCACTTGCAAATTAAGATAACTTGACAGAAAATTCTAATGAGCACCCGACTGGGAATTGAAAGTGCTTTGTGTCTCAGCACTCAAAACTGCGGGCTAAATGTCAATATAATTGCCACCACCAGCGTTTAATGTCTCTTTATGCGCCAATTTTCCACTTCTCCTGATTGGGCAAATATCAGCCACCACCAACTCTGAACGAAAAACTCAAATCAAAATCAGGTGCGAGTAAACACACAGTGATGGTTGCCAGCAGTAGCAGCAGCTTGCGCTAATGTCTACAGTCATTAGCAATCATCTTCCACTCATTTTTTGCATTGAATTCCCATTCTGCAATTGTTAGGTGTTTTTCAGCTGCCACCTTGGAAAGAGGGGATCTATAAAGGGTTGCCAGCAGCAGAAGCAGCAGTTTGAGAAACTTGAGTAGAAAATGAAAGAAAAGCAGTGCGCTTGAAAAATGTTTGGAGTGTAGACTCTCAGCTGCTATATAACACACCAATACAACATGGCTGCTGTGAGAAAGGGAAGCAGTAAAGAGCAGCAGCAGCAGCGATTGCCTTTGGGAAAAGACGAGTGGCAAGCAAAAAACGAGAACAAAGAAAGATAGAGGGACTAATACTGAAAAGGGGATGACTAGGAAAGAAACTAATAAGAAAGAAAGAAATGCGTTCAGTCACTCACACTTACCTGCGGACACATCTTGCACTGGTATTTGCGACCTCCACCGCCACCACCGCCACCTCCTCCTCCTCCGAGACTGCCAATGTTTCCCAGTCCAATGCCACCACCACCACCACCATTGCCTCCTCCTCCACCAAGGCCCAATGAACCACCACCATTCTGCAGCGAGTGATGGTGGTGATGAAGGTGGTGATGGTGCTGCTGACTGTGATGGTTGTGGTTGTGGCTGCCTGCTGCACTGGCAAACTTGCTAAACGGATTCTGAACACCGCCGGCCACTGAAAGGCCGGAAAGAACCAGCTGGTTCATGTTGTGGTGATTGTTGTTGATGATGCTGTTGTTGCTGTTGCTGTTGGCTCCATGGCCATTGGGCAGCTGAATCGGCGTCGAGTTGGAGGTCGAGCGAAGCAGTCCTGATGAAGAGCCAGAGTAGTTAGACAGTTGGTTGTGCTGATTGAGGGTATTGTTGTGGCCAGAGGATGAGTCGTTGGAGTCTAAAAGACCGCCATTGTTTAGGCCATTTGGTGTTTCTGTAAATGGTGCAAAATGGAGAAAATTTAAAGTATTAGATAAGAGAGAATTAATTAAACAAAAGATTTGATAAACGAGTTTCAAAACAACAAAAAGTGCCCGCAGTAATGATCATCATTTTAAAAATCCGTCACAAACTCCCTATACACTCCTTCTTTCTCTCCTCACCTTCCACCATCTGCGAGTGCTGAGTATGGTGAGCATGATGCCCGTGATGTGCCCCTCCTCCTCCACCTCCTCCATGAAGAAGATTCTTGAACTTTGGCTGGTAGAGAAAGTTCTTCAGCTTAAAGAGCGATATGACGGGCGTCGCTGTGGCATTGGTATTTGCCGTTGCCGAAGTCTGACCGAGAGGGGATTGCTGTTGCTGAATCGTCGGTGCTTCAAGTGACGAAGTTGGCGAGTGCGGAGGCTGCTGCTGATGCTGCTGAACCAAATGAGAGAGGCTGATCTGGTGATGATCATATTCACCACGACCACCACTACCACTCATCAGTGGAATGCACTCGACGGCAGCGGCCGCCGCCGCCGCTGCTGCAGTGGCTGAAGAGATGGCCGTCGCCGCCGAGGAGCTCAACATCAGCGGATCATCCTTTAGGTCCATGGCTGCCTGATGAGAGCAGTATGGTTGTGTTTGTTGTTGTCAACACTTTTTGTAGGGAACAGAAAAAAACCTCCCCGGCACACTGCTAATGAGGATGAAATAAAAGTTTTTCGACCGCACGGCAAGGTGGCACGCCGGTGACTGCCAAAACGGTGCTCTCCTCTTTTCTCTTCTCTTTCCTCCTCTCTTCTGCCCTTTCCTTCTTCTTCTTTCTTTCTTTCCTCTTCGGCTAATGGCCCTCTTAAAAGTGGTAGTGGTGATGCTCTTGACGAATTCTCTGGGCGTCAATGAAGAGAGAGTTGCACAGTTGCTTGATTGCTCACCGTTGAAACGAGTTAGAGGGAGCGAGTGATGACTTTAGCAGACAAAACTCAGTCAGTCACAGTTAGAGCTGAGCTGATGCGGGGTGGGTGCTACTGAAGAGTGTCCAGCACTTCAGATGATGATGGTGGTGGTGATTGTGGTGATTGTGGTTCAGCTATGATTTGCAGTAGAAGTAATGAGGAAAATCACTTCCGCCCCCAGCTCAAAATACCCGAAAAAAGAATATCACAAAAATGGGTGCACTTCAGCTGCGACGACAAGGGCAAAAAACTGCAACAACAAACGAGCAAGGAAAATAGAATATAGCTCAACACGAATGTACAGATGCAAAAAAGCTTGTCGTGTTGAGCCAGTCGACACAAAAAATGGATCCCTAGCAACTATCCCTCACTCACTCACTCACACCGTTGCAAACAGAGAAACAGAATCAGTGTCCGGTGGTGTGTGTATGTTGCACCGGTGAGCCGTGTGTGCAGGTGGTGGTCACATGCTCAGACAGATCAGACAGAGTCAGTGGACAACAGAGTCAGTGTGCTGTGGTGGTAGTGGTGGTCAGTCAGAGCATCATTGACACACACAAACACAAAGAGAAGGAAACAAAGGTAGCGAGGTATTCTCTCTCACTCCCGAAAACTGATGCGTCGGTGGCAAAAAATGGTGGTGGTGGTGGAAAACGAGTGAATGAATGAGAATACGAATGGCGGCGACGGCTGTGGCAGTAGTAGTGTAGTGTAGTGGTGGTGGCCAGCAACACTGAAAAAGGGCGAGAAAAAAGAGGGATGCGCCTGAAGAAAGGGAGAAGGAAAGAGAGAGAATAGGGAAAGGAAGTAATCGGGTAAAGAGAGAGAGAGAGAGCACACTGCCACTCGCTTCCACCGACTCTTTTTGCTGGGCTGGTGGAATGGGCTGGCCGCCGCCAACATCTCCAGCAGCAGCAGCAGAAGCAGCGGCAGCTCTCTGGTCCCGTCTCAAACACTTTCTGGCGCCTCTTGCTCTCTTTCTCTCCTACGCGCAGGAGCGCCCAGCCAGACGCGTCCACGACGAGCTGGTGCTCAAAGGGATGTGATGGCGCAGGGCTGAAATGGAAATAATGGCAGAAGCAGCAGCAGTCGTCAACAGTAAAAAGCAGAGACTGATGCTGCTGCTGCTACTGCTGTCGATTCACGGAGACACCGTCTGTGACGCCGCCAGCCAGTCAGCCAAACAGTCTGTCACAGCAGCAGCATCAGAATTAATCGAATCAACTTTCGTTGCATTTGTGATTCAGGGAAATGAAAGGGTGCGAGAGTGAGTGAGTGAGTGTCAGTCAGCATCAGAGAGAGAGGAACACGTCGTCCATTAGAGTGAGGATAATTTGCAGAGGCAATCCTCGCTTTGGGGCCATTATAGAGAGGGTGAAAAGAGGGACCCGCTGGAAAAAGAACGACGACGACGACAATGATGACGACGCTGCTGCGCGCGCGGTCCCGTCCCCGGGCGGCGGCCACCACCGCTGCTCTCACTGTGTCCCTCTGCTCTCCTCTCTAGGACACTGCGTCCTCAAGCACTGCCAAAGAAGTCGGCAGCAGCAGCAGCATCAACGTTAGCAGCCGTCGTTCTCACCCTCTAAGTCACCTTCAAAGGTCAAACCCCTTTGCCGTCCTGCCTAGCTTTCAGACATTCAGTAAGGAGAGAGACAGTTTCAGCAGCAGCAGCAGTTGTCAACTGAAACTGTCTCCTCTCTCTCACTGGCCATTGCACTGTGAACGCTGATGATGCTCACTCCTTTTTCAAGCGCGCGCGCTTTCACATCACATCATGCGGTGAACGGGTCGCTGACACTGCTGGCTGGCACTGGAATCGAGAGAAACTGCTGCTGATGATGACCAGTTTAGACGTTTTGAAAATTACAAACAAAAAGGCTCCTTAGAAGGAAAAACCCACTAAAAATTTTAACCTTAGTCAAGTCAACGCATAAAGTCTAAATTCTTCCCTTTAGCAAAACGCTACTGAATGCCCTCGATTCCAAAACCGTTTAATCGACGCAAAACGGTAAACGGTGCGCAAAGTGCACCACTTTTTCATCCTTCATCTGAAGTGCACCCCTAAACTCTCATTCATTCATTCGCTCATTCCCGTGTGCCAGTCAGCCAGCAAAAAAAACCTCACAGTCGCCGTTTGATGGTTGTGAAGAGAGAAAGAGCAAGAAGAGGAAAGAAGAGAGAGAGGCAGTGGTCAGAGGCGGAGCAGTCGCCGAGTGTCGATCAGCGCAAGGGCACAAGAGAGGGCAGGCCGACAGCGGTGGTTGAATACGAAGTTAGCTTCTGCTGCTGCTGCTGCTGATGCTGAACATTGGACGCAATGGAAAAAAAGCAAAGCAAGAGAAAAGAACCCTCATAGCTTGAAGTACACTACACTGACCAGTGGTCATTGCAAATGAAGAGGCTGGCTGATGCTCACTGAGTCTTAGAGCCAAGTCAATGAACGAACAACGTACAAAGTGCGCTTGTGGTACTAAATGGAAAAGTTTTGCAAATAGAAACAGCAAAAAGAAGAAGAAAGTGAGCTTCAACTGTGAAGAAGCGCCTTCTCTGACCACCATTCACAGCAAAGGCCCTCTCTTGCTGACGAGGAAGTGAACTGGTCAGAGATGAAGCTGTACCACAACGATGACGGCGGTGATGATGTCTTAATGGACACCGCCATTAAACTCTTCAGGCAGTGATGTCCTCTCTAAAACTGAAAACTCCAAAGTGTCCACTTCAGTGAAGACAGAAGGCAGAAAAAGACGGAGAATTCTCCTCCTCAACTCTTTAACTGGCTCCTCACGACTGTCAACAACGTCGACGAGGAGGACGAGGACGACAGCAAGCGCAAGTCCAATAAAGGGGCAATAAAAAGCGCACTAAAAGTGAGTATAACGATGCGCAAACTATAGGAAAGACTGAACGAATATGATAGTGGTGGTAAAGAGTGGAGGACCACACCGCAAGAGCAGTTGTGGTGACAAAAAGAAGAAGATGAAATAAAATACCATCACCATCACAAGAGGAAAAGAAAGAAAAAGCACGTACCTTTGCTGTTGCTGCTGAGGCCGTTCTGAAGTGAAGCCGCCGACGTCGGTGAGACGGGCGAGTGGTCAACAGAGGAGGTGGAAATCGACGAGGTGGACAGTTTCTGTGAAGATGAAGAAGGAGAAGAAGAAAAAGAAAACACCATTAGTTATTTTCTTTGCCTAAAGTTGATGATGACTTTGCTAAGTAGAGCTTTATTCATTTAGAACTCATCAAAAAAGTTCTAAATGGGAGCTTCCAAACACGGGGGATTTGGTTTGTTTGGCCCGCCTAAGACACACTGCAATGACTTGGACGACGACGACGACAGCGTCTCCATCTGAGCACCCCTGTCCGCATCAATCGGATTTGGTCGCTTACCTCGGCAGCAGCAGCACTGCTGTTGCTGTTCCAATTGAGCTGACTACTGCTGCACTGTTCCACGGAGCTGCCGTAGCCGGGCGAGCTGCCACTGATGCCGCTGCCTGTCACTGCAGCAGCCGCCGCGGCCACTGCTGCTGAGTGTAAGGCAGGATGGTGATGAAGAGGGTGATGGGGATGACTGTGATGATGGTGGTGGTCCGACATTACCGACATCCATCGCATCAGGCCGGAACTTTGCGACATTGAGCAGTTGGGCACTGGATTGAAAAGGAGGATTGAGAAGCGGATTTGTTACAATTTAGAACCAACAGATTTGTTGTTGTCTTCCTCTCTGCTTCCACTTACCGGCCAGTTCGTGCTCCGGCGTGCCCGGCCATACGAGGGCTTTCTGTGTGAAGTTTGTAGAAGTTGAAGAAAAAGAGGAAGAAGAGTTTTAGAGATGAGAAATATCAACAAGATCAAAGCGTAATTGAGACACAAACAAAAGATGAACGCCAAATCGAACTGCCAGGCAAAACAAACCATGAGAAACCGAGAGTTGAGGTAGAAATAGAAATAGAGCCGGTCACTGTGATTTGAAACACTCTTGGTCACGCAGAGATGGATCACATCATCATCATCATCGTTTTTGAATTCGAATTCGAATTTATCCCTGAATTCACTTCACCTTGATCATCTCCACCAGCACTACCTTCACCCGGCCACAAACCACGGCAATTTGTCAACACACAAGATCGAAACCTGATGAGGAAAGCCAGAAACCACAACGTCAGCTGTCACCTCAGATTGTGATCATCGTCTTCTTCTTCGTTTTCTTTTCCTCGCTTGACTGACTTTTGTCACCACAACCACAACCGCGGCCACTCTTTTTGATTGAAGGTGTTCGCTGGCATGCGGCGAGGAAGAGAGAGCTCATGCTAAGCTAATTTACCTGTCGGCTTCGATCACCACGGCAGCACACTAATTTGATTCGATACGGGAATTCATTTCAATATAAACAAAAGTAAAGTAAAAGATTGTGTGTTTATTCTGTTTGATCAACGTGAACGGTTGTGGGAGAAGAGACAATGAGAAAAATGAAGAAATGTTTCAACTTTGATTTTCTATTCTTTTGTCATCATGGTAAATCACATTGAGTGTGTCGATACATAAAAATGTGACCCAAAAGACCAAAAAGAGACTTCGGTAATTCTGCTTTTTTTCCAACTACCACCCACACTTAATCGATCACAATTAAGTGGCAATTGCAGTTTATCCAGCCCCGTCATCTTTTTTTGCCATTACAATCTAACTGCACTCAACAGCAAAGAAGAAGTACCGAAAAAAGTAGCTCATGGTCTCCAGCAGCAAAAAACACCGAACTGACCTTTGGCAGTGAAATAAAATAAAACGAAACAAAATGAAATGGAATAAAGTACCTGAGCAAAACCTCTCCAGTGATTGACATTTACGGTGCCATCAGCAGCAGCAGAAGCAGTTCAATTTGATCAGCAATAACTAGTGCTAGTTAAAGTTTTTCTCCTCAAATCGATGCGCTCAAGTGATTTGCTGCTGCTGCAGTTGTCACCATCGAAACAGTTTTCAAGAAAAAGAGGAAAAAGAATTGAGAGAAGGATCAGTCAAATGTCATCGCCTGAGAACGAGAATAACATTTGGCGTAACAAACGGCTCTCCACTTCAGTGACAGAACGAGAGAAGTGAGCGAGAAGAGAAGCGAAGAGCCACACTTTGCAAATTCAATTTGCCGGGCAATTAAAGGGGCTGACTTGGCGACAACGGCAGCAGCAGGACCATCATTACATTCTTCAAACGTGAGCGGCTGCTGCTGTAAAAAGCATTGCAATACAGAGCTTTGTGAATTTGTCTGGCAAAAAAGTCTCGATGGCGTCAATTAGGGGGAGAAAGAGAGAACGGGAGATTCAGCGGCAGACGCCATTTAGAAGTGAGAAGATGAAAAAGAAGGAGCAGATCTTCTCTCTTCGGTCCAATCAATATTGATGTGCAGCAGCAAAGAGTGCACTGTGCCATTACACATCAATGAGGAAAAATGGCTACCAGTTTGCTTCTAAATTGTCCACTACCCGAACACTACTGCACAGTAGCGGCGGTGGTCACATGATCGATTAGGTCTGACAGGCCAGGACAAATAACCGAACAGAGCACAGTGAGGGGATACAGAAGTGAAAAAATGCAGCCTGTGCACGAATGTGTGTTGGCGTGGATTCGAAAACGGCTGCTTCGAAAAAAAGGGATCCGATCCTAAACAGTAGTGCAGCAAACTGAAAGAGAGAGAGTCAATCACCAGCAAGTGACAACAATCAAAGAGAGAAAGAGAGTGCGGTACGCGTGACAAAGCAGAACTGCCGCGACACAATAGGGCAAGGCCTGTGTTTGTGAGTGAATGAGCAAGTGAAGTGTTGGTGTTGTGAGCTAGGCATCATCGAACCACTCTCCTCTTCAGTGTGCCATCAATCAGTGTCACATCGGTACAAATTAAATGTCGATGTCGCGAGCAAGGCTGCTGAGATTGCTGTTCGGAGAGGGAGGAAAGCCTCTTCGTCGGTGACATTGCTACAGAAAAAAGAACTTTGGCGTAGAAAATTAGTGATCATCTAACGAGAGAGATGGCCATTTAGAGGATGAAGATGACCAAGATTAAGTGGAGGTTCTTTTCAGTAAAAGCCCTAAACTGAGAGCAAATCGAACCGCCTGTGTTTTGAAGAGCTGCTAATGTGCACTCCATGTCTGAATGGCACTCCATCTTGACTGCTAATCAGCTGATGCAATCAACGGACAACAAAGGAATGGGCAAAAAGTAGAAGCAAATCAGACAGAAATCAAGAATCTGACCAGTCGAAGTGTGGGCATCACCAAGTGTGGACATGTCCATTAGAGAGGACAGAGATCAAACATTGTGTCAGATTTCCAAAAGTGTTTAAAAGGCTCTTTAGCTCTTGAAAACGAGCGACAGAAAAAAAGAACATCGCGATGCAGAAGAAAAAAGTGGACGATCAATGAACAAGTGCAAATGAGTGAATGACTGATTGAACTTAAGCATCCGCAACAGCATCCGCAACAGCACTTACCTGAATGCCACAATCAAGCATTGGTGATGGAGTTGATGACGAGTGAAGTGGCGTGGTAAAAGATGATGGTGGTGATGATGATGATGCAATTCGAGTTGAGTAGAGAGCTTTGGATGAACGGTAGCAGTTCTTGCTGAGAGCGCTGATGAGAAGGAAGAGGAGGCGATGCAAAAAAGTTCATTCACGACTACCAGAAAAAAGTGGCCACCACCGCTGTTGATACAAAGTGCTTTTTTGCCGCTGAGGCAATCTTTTTTTTCTTCAGTGGTCAGCGCTGCCGTTGCTGTTGCTGGTGCTCTTTGGTGAATGCGTGCGAGAGGGACGAGCACGTGAAGGCGAATAACAGCAGAGAGCGTCGAGGTCTTCGTCTTCGTCTTCAACGACGACCACCACCACCACCTAACGGGACTGGCACTTTTTTTGCCGCTGTCTTGAGACCACCACACCACCACCAGCGGCAGTAGTGGCAAAAAACAGTGAGGACAAAAAAGAACGCACAGACCTGCCGTCGGTAGGTAAGGCTTCGCCAGTCTTTCCCTCTCTCTCTTTCGCTCTTTCTTTTCCCAATCAACTGAGACTCCTGTGACTCCTCCTTTGGTGGTCGCTGGAGACACGGGCATTTTTCTTTTACCAGTTACCGATTTACCACCACCACAGCAAACCACAAACTTTCCAGAAGAAAGGTCAAAGTTTTAAACTTTTAAAAAGTAATTAGCGGTTGTAGAATGTGTGTAATAAACGTTATGCTGAAAAATGTTTTACTCATAATTTAAAAATATTTTACAGAAAGAGAAAAAGCAGGTAAGCGTTGCTTCGTATGGACAGTGTGGTAGTAGTGGACAGTAGTAGAAAAGGAGCAAGTGAATGAGTGTGAAACAAGGTGGTAAAATGTTGATAATTGATGAACAGTGCATGAATGAGCAGAGACCAAGATGTGAATATGTAAATGTGTGTGTGTGTGTGCTGTCAGATCAAACAATTGGGACAATCAAGGAAAAGAATGAAGAAGAGAGAAGAAGTATTTGGAAGTGGTTGAAAAGGTTTTGAAGCTGAAACTGAAAAAAGAATTGGTGTTTGTTTGGTACTGGTATAAGAAAAATATAAAAGTAAGGAATAGTAGTTTAGAAGGTAGGGGATTTTTGTTTAATGAAAGAAGAAGGGAAAAAATGCAGTAGAAAAAGCGGGCTGGTAAGTGATTTCTAGTCTTTGCACTTGCCAATGGTAATTGGTAGTATTTAAACACCAAATAGCAAACAAAAATTTCGCTTGTAGCCTTAGTGCTAGCGTTAGTGTTCCGTTTGGTGCTTTTGAATATCAATTAGAAGAAGGAGTTGATGAGAATGTTTGTTATTTTCACATTTGAAGAATTGGAAATTTAAAAAAAGATAATGAAAACTGCAGCACAGCTGAAATAGAAAAAGTAGTAGTTGTGAAGATGATGGCGATGAAGAAGATGCCGATGAGACTCTGCGAGCACGTTAGAGTAGTGAAGTGCCTAGTGAAAAAAAGGGGAGAGAAGAAGAATGCCCCCAATATTAATTAGAATTCAGATAGAAAAAGAATCTCAGCACAAAGTCAATAACAAACATGTGCGAATGAAAGGGGTGGCTGTGCAAACACCACCACCACCACCACCACCATCGAAGAAGGGGACAAAACTTTCTCACTACACCTTCAAAAAAAAGAAAGGTGAACACAGAAAGAGATGAGACCAAGAGAGAGGAGGAGAACTAACTAACATGTCACGGTGTGATGAGCAATAAAGAAGAGAGGAGAGAGAAGACTGCGACAAATTGGCCACAGTGCCCTGCTCGCTAGGCATGCTCGCTGGCGAGCGCATCTGTCATCTGATGATACCTAGCTGTTCATGAGAACAGCTCTGGGAGAGAGAGTGTCATCAAGAAGACGACCTGGGCACACAATGAAAGGGAAAAGACAGGGAAGAAAGGATTAACCGCAAAATGGTTTCCAAGCACTTAAGAGCCAGGTAAGAAAGGGGATGAGGAAAACAGAAAATCAATTTGCCACTGCTGCTGCTGTCATCTGAGCTGGGGTCTCATCATCTTCGTCTCATCCTTATCAAGCATGAAACAGTTTTCGGCTTGAAACATCTCACACAGGTAAAAGTCGACACATCTCCTTCTCCGCAGTAGTGGTCACAGTGCCAGCAGCAGCAGCAGTGTGCTCAAGGAGAGGGCAAAGGTCATTTGTCGAAGCATGTAAAGTGAGTGAGAGAGAGAGGTGAGGCGCCGCTTCGGTGGCTAAGCCGGCCGGCAAACAAGTGATACATCATCTTCAGGGTGACGGCTCAGTGACTGACTGACTGACGGATGGATGGATGGATGCTTCGTCTTCCTCCTCCGGAGTTGACCGTGTCACCCTGATCAAGAGATGCTAACACTCTCTCAACTACCAAAGCTGCATTCCCAGCACCGCACTAATAAAAAGAAGGTTGACAAGCGAACGTCTTTTAGCCAATTAGCGTGAAAATAAGACGACGATGATGATGGTGGTGCACAAAGAGTTGAGTGATGATCACGAGATGAGTGTGTGTGTGCACAGTGTCAAACACATACACACACACCATGATTTCCGATAATAATGAAAATAAAGAGTGTAATAAAAAAGGAGAGCACTTACCCTTGAAGCCACCTCCGTTAGAGATGCCGGCTGCCGCTGTTGATGGGTAAGGTGAGCGCAAAGAGGTGAGCAAAAAGACGGTTATAATTAAAACGGAAATGCAAAAAGTGGAGATAGCACGAGTGAACAAAAAGTGGACAGAAAAAAACTTACATTCTACGTATTCAATGTCATCCTCGTCTTCATTCTCAAGCGGGCGATCGTCAACCTGAAAGGGAGCGAAAAGAAGAAGAGGTGAGATTACTGCCACCACCAACAAAAACAATTCAAATGCTTAGGTATGTCTACTGTTCACTGGTTAATAAAAAAAGTGCACCAAAAAAATCCGTCATCAACCGTTGCAGCATTCACAGCAGAGAGAGCGATCGACCCCACAAACAAAAAACAAAAAGGGGCAAATTAAAAAAATGCTTCCCTCGCTCCCACCACCACCACAGTGTGCACGCCAATGCGGAAAAGGGTTGCAAAAAAGGCAAAAAGCAGCAGCAGCAGCAGCAGCAACGGCAGCCCTCAAGTAATAGCATCCACCATCCGCATCATCGTTCTCATCCTCTGCCTAACCTTGACATTGGAGCCCTGGCAGCAGCAGCCTACAGTTGCTGTTTTTCTGTCCACAGTCTACCGAAGAAGGGGTTAGAGAGAGAAAGTACGCATCACTTTTTGTCAACGCTGCGTGGGGACCGACGAGAGTGTCGCAGCAGTCAGTGCAAAAAGTGCTCGGTGCTCAGTGCTCAGCAAAGCTAAACGCAATCGATTAGGCCGTCTAACGAGAGGAGCGCAAGAGAGAGGAGAAAGACAGAAAGTGCTCTCAGAGCTCGAGGGAGAGAGTTGCGCGGGGCCCGGGAGCTCGAGCCCTTTCTCACGACCCCGCACCACGCAGTACAAGTGCCACCACCGTTGAGCTGCACAAAAGGGGTGAAAGAGAGAACAGTCAGGGCTTTACCTGTGTGCACCCGCACACTCACACAATCCTTAAGACTACACTTTCTCCCACCAGCACGGAATTTGACTGCTGCCGCTGCCGAAAAGTACCCGTGAGTGGGGGGACAAATGTGAATAAAAGGCTGAAGTGAAAAACTGAAGTGAAAGTGCGCACTGTGCCCTCACTATAGACATGAAACAGCCAACAAGTGATGAGAAGGTTGCTCAGGTGTCACCTTCTTCTCATCCTTGAGTGTAATGAAAAAAAGAAACAAAATCAAATCCAATCAATTTGCAGCACTCACCGTCAGTATAAAGACCGAGTTCGGCTCAATCTCCAGGTCGCCCAGCGTGTGGCTGTTGTAGAGGGTCTCCAGCTTGCGGCCCTGCACGTGCAGCACCTGATCATAGGTGGGCACCTTGAAGTGGTTCATGATCTAGGGAGGGGGAGGATGAAGAAGTGTTAATGTCCACCAATGAAATCGAGTAAAAGTGCCCGCTTCTTCTTACCCGCGTCTTCACGTCCCTCAGCTTGTCCGACGAGGAGACCTTCAGCTCCAGCTCGTTGCGCCCTCGCCGACGGCGGCTGCTTCGTCGCAGGTTAAAGGAGGAGAGCACGACGTCCGCAGAAAGGGCGGCGGCCGCCGAAGCGTCGCTGTCATGGCCATTCCTCGCATGATGATGATCTCCGGTGCTGCTGTTGCTGGCCGTTCTTCGCCGTCCACCGCCACGTCCCCCGATGTACTCGCCGCCGCCCTCCTCATCCTCGAGGCGGGCCTTCTTGTTGAAACCCTTGTAGGTGTCGCCGTTAGAGGTGGTGGAGGCCGTCCCCGCCGCCTCACTATCCGGATTGTTGGCCGCCCACTCCTCCTCTTCGGAGAGCGGCCGCTGCACGTAGATGGAGACGTTCTGGTAGACGAACTGCTTTGCCCGTTCCGCCCGCAGGTACGCCATGTGGCACTCCCTGCAGAATTCTGAAAGCAAAGGCAAGGGTGAGAAGACAAAATATAAAGAGTTAGATTAGTAAAAAGAGAAAAAGAGAAAAAGGCAAAATGCCCTCACCTGGCACAAGCAGAAACCCCTTCTGACCAGACGTTTCCTCCACCCTCATCACCGCAATGGTCGCCCCATTGGAGACTTCGTAGAACTTGGTGAATCCCACCCAGTCAGTATCGTTGATGATGATGTACCTGAAGAGAAAGAGAGAAACAAATTAAAACAATAAAAACCTCCCCCACTGCAACTTACTTCTTATTCAGCCCCATGTATGGGTCGTCGTCCTCCTTACTAATGGCGGTGGCATCAGTCGCCTTCTTCCCCTTCTTCCCATCCCCGTTGACCACTATCGTCCCGGTGGTGCTCTTCTCCCCACCATCGTCGCCGCCCTCCTCCTCTTCGATCTTCCCCGGCGGAAAGAGAAACATCTGATGGCGCGCGCAGAGCAGCTCATCATTGGGAATCGGCCCGGGCATCGGCACCTTCACCGGGTCATCTACGAAGCGCTTCCAGTGTGCGAAGAAGGCCGCCGAGAGGACGTAGTAGATGGGGCCCTCCTCCAGGTCCGACCAGCCCAAGTGCCGATTGGGGGGGCGAGCAGAGGTGGAGGCGGCGGATGAGGACTGGTTAGCGGCTGCAGAAGGAGAGAGGAGGAAATGAGAGGAAGAAGAGGAAGAAGAGGTTGAATTGGCAAAGTTCGCTGAAAGAAGGCAATCACCACCATTTTCAATCAAAGCATTACCATCAGAGGTACTGTCACCACCACCGCCACCGGTGCCCAGCTCCAACAGGTGCCCCAGTCTATTTTCCTGCTTCTCCGCTTGGGCGCAGATAAAGTCGCGATTATTCTGTTGCTCTTCGGCTTCATCCTGGGCAGGCAAGAAAGAAAGAAAGAAAGAAAGAAAGAAAGAATGAAAGTTATTTAACAACAAAATCTCAGCTCTTCTGCCAAAAACCAAAAGAAAAAAACAACTTCAAACAAGACCTACATAGCAGTGATCACAGGTGGGGTCATCCGGATCGACGGCCTTTGAAAAGGGAAAGTGCTTCGCAAAGATCTGCCACACCTCCTCGTCCACTATCTTATTGTCAAAGACGTTCTCCAGCGGAAGGCCGTGCGGACAGTGGGCGTCCTCGTTGAAGCGGAGGACTATTAACAGAGGAAACAAAAAAGAACAAAAAAAATTAGTTAGTCCTGCTGTATTGTAGAATATAACTCCCTCCACTCACCGTTTTCCGCCTGCTCCTCGCCGTCAGAGTCCGCCTTGCTGCTCGCCTCTTTACCGCCGGGCGACTGAGGAGCTGCCTCTCCTCCAACTCCTCCTCCTGTCGCTCCCTCTTGCTCTTCATCGGGGCCTCCTCCTCCTCCCGTCAGGGGCTCCTCTTCCTCTTCATCTTCCGCCACCACCGTCGGCCCCGACTCCACCGCCGCCGCCGTCCCTTGGCAATTGCCCCAGAAGTCGGCATTTACTCCACCTCCCCGGAGCTCCAGGTAGCGCGCCGTCGCCCGGGCGTGCTTCCGCTTGACGTCGGCCAGCCTCAGCGCCTTCCACCGCTTGAAGGACTCCTTGCCCACCAGGTACTTCCTCCTCCCTTGGCCATCTTCGGCAGAGCCTGCTGCTGCTTCCGCCGCCGCCAATGCAGCCCTTGCCGCGGCGCTCCTCGGCCGCTGCATCAGCGCCTTGATCGTCTTCCCGTCGGCGTCCATCGTCCGCTTCAGCTCGTCCAGCTCCGCCGCCGCGGAGACACAGTACTCACAGAAGAAGGCCTGCAGCGGTTCCAGCCGCGGCCCCACCGTGCCGTAGTGGTCGTAGATATAATCGGCCGTCCAGGAGGTGATATTGCGAAAGGCGGCGGTGACCATCGCCAGCTTCCCGTGGACGCACAGCAGCGGCCGATTGTCCACCGGCGGCACCTCCTCCCTGATGGTCGCCTCAAAGAGGCGCTGCAGCCAGGCGCGGCTGATCACCTCGTACTCGCTGGTCGGCATCAGTCGCCTCCGCTCGGCGCTCACCGCGGTCAGGCCCTCGCCGTAGTCCTCGTAGAGCGGCACCGCCATCGCCTGCCAGATCTTTCGCACCGTCTCCCGGTGGTCGAGCTTGCACTGCTGCTGGATTGCCTGGGTGGTGAGAGGGGAAGGGAAGGAGAAAGATTTGAGATTAGATACATTTTCAACCAAGCGAAAAGGTCGACCTCTCCTTCTCTACTTTAGAAAGATCCCCCTACTCACCCGCTGATCGGCCAGCTCTTGCTGCTCCCTCTCGTACTCGGCATTGCTCTCTTCAATCGCCCGGTGCAGGCACTCGGGCACGTCGCAGGCCTCGAAATCGTCGGGCAGCTCCACGTCGGAGGACACCTCTTCGCCGTCATCGTCTTCAGAAGGTGCCGACGCGGCCGTCGCCGTCTCGTTGCGTCGGTAGACGAGCATATAGGCGGTCTTGGAGCGGTGCACCTCTCGCTTGCCGTCCTCCACGGGAGTTTTGCGCTTTCGTCCTCGACCACCGCCGCCGCCTTTTTGGCCATTTTTGTTGTTGTTTGCATTGCTGCTGCCACCACCGTTTGAATCGACTTTTGATATGGTTGTTGTTGCTGTTGCTGCTGCTGCGTTTTCAGCTGCATCAGCCGCTGCTGAAGTGGAAGCACCGCCGCCGCCAAAGTCCTTAAAGTCAACAAGCTCCTCGGCGTCGACCTTCAGGTTAAAGTCACGCAGCTGTTGCACCTGTTCGTCGTTGAACTTGTACCAGACACCCTCTCGCTTGATGAATGTAATGTAGTGGCCGCTGTGCGCCGACTGGCCCTCGTGCACCAGCACTGCAAAAAGGCTGTAGCCGGCGTACTCGGCTTTTCGATACCTCGCCGGCATGTGCTCGTTCATGTCAAGGCGAGAGGGAAAGGAGACAAAGGTGTTTATCTTCTTACTTCGGCCATCCTCCGAGAAGTGGAAGCGCAGCAGCTGCAGATTGAGCAGACGCGGCAGCTTACGCAGCTCAGTGTACCGCCGGGCGTCCTGCAGGCGTTCACATCGGCGACAGCGGTACTGGTTGCTGCCCTCCAGCACCTCCTCTTTGAAGAAGTCGCCCAGACACTCCTCCAGCGTTTTGAAGCCCTTCACATGGAGCAACAGCTCCATGCACTCAGATGGCACTTCGCTGGCGGTGTTGCAATGACTGCACCTAAAGGAGAAAGAGAGAGATTTAGAAATGATCTCACCTCATAGTGCTGTTCTCAATTAGTGCCCCTTACTTGTTGACAGTGGCCGTTTCTAGCCGATACTGCTGGTGAATCGTCTTGAGGATGGAGTGCTGATGACTAGCTCCAGCTCGCCCCCTCAGCAGACTCTCGATCTTGCCGATGAAGAGAGTGCAGAACTCGTGCTGGTCCTGCTCTTGCGTTTGATTCAGCTTCAGGCACTTGACCAGCTGTTCAGGGTCAACGGTGGGACGCCGGCTGAATTGCATCATCGCAAAGATGGACTGCAGACAGCGAATGGGGCTGTTGCTGGTCTCCTCCGGATCGTCACTCTCCGCCGGCCGCCACCGGTAGAATGCCTGTCGAATGTGGACATTGTGGAACCACAGCTAGAAAAAGTGTAGAGCATTTAGAAAAATAGAACAACAGCAGAAACAGCAACAGTAGCAACTCACCTGAATGAACGTGTTCAAGTAGCAGGTAGCACCAAGGTTGCGCAGCCCACAAAACTTGGCGCGTCTGAGAATGTTAACCTCTCCTTCGCTGAGGTCGTCTGTTTCGGCGGTCTTTCGCAACCAGGCCTTCTGTCCGAGGCCCTTTAGGCAGCGAGGATTGTTGGGGCAGGATCTGTGAAAAGTAGTGAAAAGTTGGTAATCATGATCATGATCATGATCATCATCAGCAGCAGCAGCACTACCAAAAGAAAGCGACAAAAAGAAACAAGCACTCACCGATTAGCCTTGGTTCGACAGTTATCCAAGTTCTGTTTATAGTACTCCCGACTTTTAGCGATCAGCTCCTCGCCGCTGAGGAGGACAAATTCATCAAAGAAATCGTACATGTTCGGGTTGTCCTCCTCCTCGTCGTCGTCTTCGTCGCCATTGTCGACCTCCATTCTGCCTTCCTCCTCTTCTTCGTCCTCGGACTGTTCCTCCACCAGCATCATTACCGGCACCAACGGCGAGGACGACGACGACGCTGATGACATCGGTGGTGGTGCCCGGTGTCTGCTCACCGGCTGAATCACAGGCGAATGAAGTCTCCTCTTGAGGGGAAGTTCAGTGTCACAGATGGCGATTCTTTTTCTGCTTCTGTTTCTTCTGCTTCTTCTTCTTCTTCTTCTCGATGTGTTGTCGTCCCAGTGCTGCAGTACGGCGGTGAAAGCACAGCAAAAGCGAGCGGCAGAATGACAACTGCTGCCACAGTGCTGCTGCAGCCTGCAACTTTCGGTAAGCAAAGTGGACAACTCTTTTTGAGTGCAGCTGCTGCTGTTGACGGCGGCGGCAGCCCTTCACAGACAACGGAGCCATGTGATCGCTATGTGTTGACAATCTTCATCAAAACAACAAAAAGTGGTTGATTTTTAATCTTCATCTTCATCTCCATCCTCCGGGACTGCTCACTCATGGACCTAAATGTGATCGTCTACCAGGAGAAGGAGTTTGCCAGCGAGAAGGCCATCACCAGCAAGGTGATGCGGGCGGTCAATGGTAAGTGCTGCTGGGTGCGAGTGCTGATGTGCATAATTTATCACTTCTAAACTTCTTCTTCAGACGGCTTCAAGCGGATCGCCCTCTCGGTGGTCATTCACGGCAAAAACATTTCTAATGTAAGTTATTTTCTTCTCTTTATTTTGAATTTGGTTTTACTATTTAGAACTTTACACATCACTAGATCCCCATGCCAGTCTCCTGTGCAGTGCTTCGCTCCACAGTGCCCGACGTACAAATTCTCCACCGCTTGACGGTGAAGATCGAAGAAACCGATCAGATCTTCAAAATCGTAAGAGTCCTCTTGTTTTGGATCGATTGATTGATAGTAACCTTCTTCACCCTCTCAGTCCAAAAGCGACCGCTTGAAGCACTACGACCTGCTGGCGGTGGAGCCGGCCAACGAGCACATCCTCAGCTACCTCAACAATGGCCACTTTGACTGCGACCTGATTACCTTCACCTTCACGCCCTCATCGTTCAGTTCGAGCAGTTCTGGCAGCAGCAGCTCCTCCGCCTCCGACAGCAGCAAACTGGTGACCGCCCTGAAGCGGGCCAACTTTTCGCTGCCCCTCTCCAAGGGCATCGGCGTGGAGGTGAACTACGCCGACCTGCTCTCCAGCGGCAGCGCCCGCCGCCAGGCCATCGCCTGCGGCCAGCTCCTGGTCGACAAGACCGGCGCCAAGGTAGACCAGGTTTTTGTGTTTTGAGGAACTTCAACAGACTCTATCTTTTGTTTCTTTGGCTCAAACACCCACCCAGAACATCATCCTCTCCAGCGGCTCCTCCTCGCTGCTGGCCAACGGAAAGTCACCCCGAGATGTCATCTACATGTGAGTGTGCTGTTTAGATTAGAGCTTACAGTTTTGTAACGTTCTGCTTCCCCTCTTTCACTCCAAACCCAAGTGGCCTCCTCTTTGGCCTGACCGAGTTCCAGAGTAAGATGGCCACCTTTCGCAATGGCGTCAAGGTGATCAAGCACGCTGGTAAGTAGTAGTAGTAGTATTTTGTTTTTTGTTGATCATTTGTTTGGTGCTGTGATTGTTGTTGTTTGTTATCGGTACTGGGAGAGGAGGGTGCCGAAAAGATAAAAATAATTTGTAAATGGTACTTTGAACAGTGAAATGGATGTGATGTGAATGAGAGCGGAGAAGATAGGTTGACGAGGCGAGGTGATAGTGAACAAAAAACATAAACAACTTTCTTCTTTCTTTCTTTCTCTAGAGCTTCGCAAAAACATTGTCGCCAGTTCGATTGAGGTTCTGGATAGTGGTGGCGATAAAGACGATGCACAGGTCGCTCCAGTCGGCGGTGCCCTCAAGAGGGTTGCTGAAGAGGAGACTGGAGGAACAAGTGAAGAAGGGAAAAAGCCAAAGATCACCAGTTGAAGTACTCCTCCTCTACTTGTCATCATCCTGTTTGTATCGCCTCGACGTACTGCGCTTGTTGTCACTCTGTAATAAAAGCATTTGCCATTATTAATTGTCATTCAATTCAATCAGATGTTACCTTTCTTGCGTCGCTGCTGCTGCGGTCATCGCCTCTCTTGGGCTTACTGCTGCCGCTGCTGCTGCTCTCCTCGTGATGCTCCTTTTTTCGTTTGCTGCTGCTGCTGCTACTGCTCATCGTCGGCGGCTCGGGCGCCTCCTGCACCGAGGAGGAAGTTTCCTTGGCCTGCGTGTCAAGTGAAGAGGAGGAGTTGGCAATGGAATGATCATTACCCGATCGTTTGATTAGTACAGTGTCAGTGTCAGTGAGTGGGCGTGCATTGGGCGGCGAACTGTGCCAGCTGATGCTGCTGCTGCCACTGTTCAGTGTTATCATGCTTGGGTCGCCGCCATGTCTGCTGTTGGTGCGCACTATTACCGTTCGTTTGCGAAGCGATGTCTTCTTGTCGCCGTAGCCAGAGGAAGATGAGGAGGAGGAAGTGGCGATGGTCGAAGATCTGCCGCCACCACTTGAAGACGACGGCGGTGGTAGGTGCGACTCGGCCTGCGAGCTGTGGTGCTGCCGCTGCTGTCTCTCATTGCTGCCGCTGCTGCTCTCGTCGACGGCCTTGGACTCGATCTTTCGTTTTTTGTATTCCTTTTCTGCAAAAAGATCAGTTAGCTTAATATTGACAGTCCATCATTAGGGAGAACACTCACCTCCACTGTCCATGTCCACCACCGATGCAGACTCCTTCGATCGATAATCAGCGACGACGCTGCTTCGCTTCGGCGACGATGAGGCAGAGGAGGAGGCTCGAGACTCGGCTCTCATCGCCGAGCTCAGCTCTTTGCTGCTGTTGCTGCTACTGCTTATGGTGCTTGAAATCTGTGATTTGCCGCTGCTGCCACTGCTGCTGATGTTGTTGTTGCTGCTGCCGCCTCCATCCTCCAAAGACTTGCTCGACTTGCTGGACTTGTAGTTGTCGGAGCTCTTACCACCTCCACCACCTTCAGTGCTGCTCTTGTACTCCGCCGAGCTTCGCACCTCCTTCACCGTCTTCTGCTTCAGCAGCTCATTCGGGTCGGAAATCTCCGAGCTGCGAACATGCGTCGATTTAGAAGAGGAGGAAGAGGAGTTCTTCGCCTTGCTACTGCGAGACTGCTCAGAGCTGTGGTTGTTGTTGTTGTTGTTCTCCGAGCTCTTGTGGTGGCCGCCATCACTTGAATGATGACCGCCACTTCGCCTTTCTGCAGCTTCAGTAGGCTCTGGAGCCGATGAGGAATAGGAAGAAGAGGACTTTTGCTGCTGCTGTTGATGATGTTCTGAAGAAACGCTCTGTGCAGCTAAAGTGCCCGAAGATGCTGCGTTGGTGGCAGACGAAGCAGAAGGAGCCGCCGAAGCAGCAGCAACAGGAGCCGTCGCCGCCGCCGTCACCTTCTTCGTCTCCTTCTCGTGAAATTCACTCTCCGGAATGAAGCTGCCCTTCTTCAGCTTCAGCTGGCCCGAGTAGCCCGTCGCTAGGACAAACAGATCCGGCCGCTTCTCGCGCTCACTGTTGCGAATGTTATCCAGCCGCCGCTCAATCGCCTGCGCAAAGCTGATCATCACGGGAAAGAAGACGAGCAGTTTGCTGAGAATGATCAGCGAGTTGCGAATCTGAATGTAGTCGCCCGAGTCGAGGCAGAGGATGAAGGCCTTCGTCAGGCGGTAGTGCCACTTGTGACACACATGGCGGTAGCTCTCGTAGTCAATGTGCACCGGGTCCTTCTCGCAGAACTTGGTGACGAAGCCCGGGAACTTGGCGCACTCGGCGGCGAAGACCGCCGTGTCGCGGTGCCAGCGCATGGCAATGTCCAGGATGGAGCAGAGGAAGCGGCCGTAGTGATTCGCCTCGTTCTCCGTGCAGGAGCTCATCGTGTAGGAGATGTCGCCGAAGATCTACATGAACAATAAAAGGGGCGAGTTAAAAGGCTAAAAACACAATAGAAAACACCTACCCGGTCAAAGCAGATCAGCGTGCTGAAGTTGGGCGTCTTCAGGCAGTGCAGCAGGTGGACGAACTTGGCGCAGAAGAGCGCATCCGAGGCGGACCACTTGCAGCGGGGAAAGAGGCAGTACTGGAGGAAGTGCGTCGTCACGTCCATCTTGTTGACCGTCGTCTCGAACCAGCCGCCCTTCTCGCCGTCCAGCCGGTGCAGCACCCGCTCCGTGTGCTCCCCCTGCGCCGCCTCCTCGGCCATCAGGCGTGCGGTGAGGCCCAGCAGGCGCTCCTTCTCCTTGCGGCGCTTGCTGGCCGCCAGCTCCTTGCTCTCCTCCAGCGCCACCATCTGCGCAGTGATCTTGCCTCGCTCGCGGGCGTAGCTCTTCGCCGGCACCTTCAGGTCGTACATGGTCAGCGTCCAGAAGGTGACGAAGAAGCGAGGGCTATGGAAATAGAAAAGAGAGTTAACAAAAAAAGAAAACACAGACAATAAAAGACACCAACTTGAGGTCGACGCTCAGACTGCCCATGATGGGAATGATCGCCTCGACTAGCGGATTGAGCACCGCGTCGCTCGCCCGCGCGTAACACTCCGTCGCAAAGGACTTGGCCTTGTCGGCCTTGCCGCTGAGGAACTCCTCGTAGATGGACTGGAAGAAAGGCTGATTGGAAATCGAAATTATTTTTAAAAACTTTGACTTACATTGATATCATGGTTGACCATAGGGCGCACCAGAAAGAAGGTCACATCAGGGCTGAGGTGAAAGTCGACAAAGAGGTCGCGCACCGGGGGCAGTCGCCGGCGGTAGTCCTCAATGCTGAGCGAGTACGAGAGAAAGTGGCCGTACTGGACCAGCGTCTCCTGGCACTGGTCGTACAGCTTGCCGACCAGCTTCAGGTGGGTGTTTCGACCACCTCCTCCTCCTCCTACCTCCCCGGTGCTCTGCTGGAAGACGATGCAGTTGCGCTGCTGCGCCATCAGTATGCACAGCGCCATCGCCAGTCCGTTCTCCAGCAGGGCGTCCTTCAGTCGGACCGTCGACTTCTTGATGTTGCGCACCTGATTGAAGGTGCCGCCCTCCGACTTGAGCAGCTCGCCGCCGCTCAGCGCCTCCAGCTGCTCGTCGGTCATCTCCTCGGTGGTGTCGATGCCGGTCATCTTCTGCACAATCTCCTTGAGAATCAGCAGGTCTAGGCACTTGTTCACCTTCAGCTGGTTGGTGATGAACTGCAGCAGGCCGGGCAGCTCCACCGGGTACTTCTTCACGACGGCGCCGCAGAAGTTGGCCAGGCTAATCAGCCAGGGGGAGATGCTGGTGCCCTCGTGCTTCGAGGCCTCCTTCGCAGGGTTGGAGAGCACCTCAATGACGCAGAAGAGGAGGACGTCGTAGGAGACCGAAGAGAGGTACTTGAGCGAGTCGACCACCGGGCCGATCAGGTTGTCGTACGACTGAATCTGCCCGAGAATCTAAAGAGGTGGAAAAGGGGAAAAGGTTTTGGGTAAAAAAGCAAATTTCAAAACACACATTTTGTCTACTCACATATTCAAAGAGGTAGGTCGGGTTGGAGTGACTGAGCTTGCCGATGACCCTCCCCGACTGCTTAATGCTCTCCTTGTCCTTGCTGATGCGCTTCATGATGTAGCGCAGGCGGCGCATCCCATAGCACTTCATCCGAATCAGCAGCGGCGCCGCCGGCTCGCCCTTCCACGCGTGGTACAACGCAAAGCGCTCGTTGTAGGGAAAGAGGCGCAGCAGCGACCACAGCTCCTCCGCCATGGCCGGATTGGCCTCCACCAGGCCGAAGGCGGGCAGGACGACGGCGTTCAGCAGGTTGAGGGCGTCGTAGCGGTACGTCTCCGCGTCGGCGCCGCGCACCAGGCTCCGGTAGAGACGCAGCAGCTTGGCCATCAGCAGCGTGCTGCGAAAGAGGTAGGGGCCGAGGGCGAGCACCGCGGGCAGCACCTCCGCCTTGAAGGCCTCGTAGCTGTCTACCTGGCGGGCCATGCTGGGCAGCAGTGGCCAGTCCAGCGCGAGGGGCTTCAGGCGGGAGGCGAGGCTGGCCGGCAGCTCCGAGCAGCGCCGGTAGAGCGGGTCAATCTGGTAGCTGATCAGCTCGCAGAGGGCCGCCCCGATGGCCGGGTAGGCGACGGTGCAGTACTCGGGCAGGCGGCCCATGATGTTCGAGGCGTTGCGCCAGTCGCCGTTGCGCAGCAGTGCCAGCACCAAACCCAGCTTCTGGTTGGGACCGATCGCCTTCGTCCGCTCCTCCTCGAAGATGTCAACGTCCTCGTGCTTCGCCCCCTCGACGGCCATGATCTCCGAGAGCTTGCGGTGAAACTTCTTCGCCTCTTCAATCTCCGCCTTGTAGGCCTCGACGATTTTGGCGTCAGTGGGCAGGAGCTGGTGTTGTTGTTATTGTTGTTGGAGTTGGAAATAAAAGAGAAGGTCAGTTCATTAGTAATAAGCAGCAGTAATAATAATTTTTTAGGGATAGGAGGATAACTCAATCAGCACTTACGTATGGGTAAATGTCGTCGACGCGAATGAGGTTGTTTGAGATGACCGACGCGGTGACGTCGTACAGCGCCGATGGAATTTCAAGTTCATTGTCGGGCTGAAATAAAAGGGTCAAGTTAGACGATAAAACGATCGAGTAGTGCTTCCTTGACACTTACTGCATTATAAAAGTTGAACTTAAACGCCAGAATCTGATTCAACGTCGATGGGTTGTCTAGAAAGTTCTTGATCAGTGGAATGAAGGAGTCTTTCAGGTAGAGTCTAGCTTCAAAGCATTCCAAAATGATGTCAAGCACTCGATTTGGATCCAGGTTGAAGCAGCCAATAAGCGACTTGATCGAGTTCAACATGTAACTGGGATCAAATTTGCCATCCTGGCACAGTTCCGTCAGCAGCTTGCTGTAGCCTTCACTTTCCTCCCGAAAAAGGTTGAACTTTTGTTGTTTGTAGCTGTGGGGAAATTGAAATGAGAAATGAGTAAGAAAAACACAGATTTTTTAAACAAAAAACTCACTATAACTTGGTCTTTAGCTTGATGTACTTGGTCTGTGCTTGCTTCGAGTTGCTGATGATGCGAGCGTCGCCGATGGTTTCGTAGTCAAGGCGCTCCTTAAGTAGCCAGTCAGCGACGATTCGCTAAAGGAAAATGCAAAATGAAGATATTATTTGATGAACCGGACAAAACTCGTGCCTTTTCTTACATTGTTTGCGTGGGTGATCAACGTGAGAAAGTTGTCACGGTACTCCCTTTCCAGGATCTTGCTTTCAATGTCTGTGAAAACAAAGTTTATGTGGCAATGTTTGAAAAATGGTGTGACAAAATACCTAACACCGAGAGGACATCACAGAGAATGTTGACGACATGTTGATTTTGTTTCTAGAGTCGATGATAGTAGAAAAGCCAAAAATAGTAAGAGTTCATTGAAAGGTAAATAAATAGAACTCACGATGATTTCGTGAAGGGCCGAGACGATCAAATCCGATGGTGCATCGCCGACGACGACCTGCATGGCAATGCGGTAGAGTGCATCTCGAAGCAACGCCTGATCCTCAACGGCCGAGCACTCTTTGATTCTGAAGAAGTAAAGAATTAGAATCTAAAACTAAATCAAAAATAGATCACTTTCATCACTTACATTTCCGATTTGTTGTTTCGATCGATGATGGGCAAGTCCGCTAACAAGGCGGTGGTCGCCATGGTCGCCAGAGTACCTTTTCTCAAATTTGACGGTATTGTCGGCGGATTCTGAGATGAATTCTTGATTTCAAAATGCTGAACAGATTGGATGTAATGAGATGATGATCAAGAGAGAGAGAGAGATATCAGTAAACAACAAAACACAAACACACTGTGAGAGAAAGTGTGAGAGATTTTTTTTCAGCCGGTGCAGCGGCGACTACTTCCACCGCAGAGCAGCAGCGCCAGAGTAGGTTAAAGTAGTGTCAGTTTGAATTTTTCGTTTAGAAAACCAGTGAATCCTCAGGAGGGATCCCTCGGTAGGATCCTGTGGGTATATAAGGATAAAATACCGCTCTCAAAATGGCAGAAAACACAAGTGCTCACAATCAGTTTTCTGGAGGCACTCTGTCCTCACTACTTTCCACTTCTCACCTCGTCAACAGCTACCACCACCATCACCCCTTCCGGAAATGCCACCTCGCCGCCCCCACTCAGATTTGTGCCTCATTTCGGTGTTCAAGCAACTGACCCCGAATGAGCAGATGAAGGCGTCTCGAATGAGTCCTCGCTGTATGCTGCTGGTACGAGCCGCCAATCGTCGTCTGAAGTCGCTGGTCATTAGAACGCTGGACGACCCGGTGGTTTTCGATGGAAGTCCAAATAACTTTGAATTTTTTAACTATTCCCGGCACTGTATGCAACTGCTTAAAGGCAGTGTGCCTTTCTTTCGCTACCAACTGAGCAGTCGTTTCACCAAGTGGAACTGTCTGCTGCTGTGGGACGCCATGAAAGAGGACGCACATGACTTGTCACCGTCGGTCATCGTCGAGCAGATCGTCTACATCTTCTCCGCCGTCACTAACCTCAAGTTCGCCGCACATGGCCGCAGTGAGGAGGTCGAGATGATCACCAAACTGCTGCAGCATCCTCACTGGGCCGCTCAACTCACCGAACTGATGCTGGCATGTGAAGGTGATCCCGTGATCACCAATTATTTGATAGAACACCCTGTCACTACCGCCCTCAACGGACTCTCTTCACTGCAACTCCTCAGCGTTTTACGTTTCTATAACATATCTTTTCGCGAACTGACCATTCTCTCCCAGTTGAAAGTCATTGTTGTTGACTGCCATTATACTGATAAGGATGATTCGTTTCTGCGCGCTTTCAAACGTCAGCCGACTGCAGTCGCAACCAACAGCAGCAATGTCACAGCTATGTCACAGCTGAAACAGCAACATTTGCATCTGCATTTGTGGAACGGTTTTAGAATTTTTGAAATTTTTAAAAACATGCCTTGTTACATTCTCTCTGATCTACTCAGTCTGAGCGAACTTGAGCGCAGTTGCATCGTTGATCTTTTTCAAATTTCCTACAATCCTAAATGGCATGACAAAGTGCTTCGTTTGTTGCCTCTCTTCACTTCCCTCGTTTCACTGACACTCGATTTCAGTGTGACGACAGAGACACCGCTGGAAAGCACTGTCGTGCCACTTTTTACCGCTCTCTCCAAACTCAAACAACTGCTCTACTTGAATTTAGGTGTTTACTTTGAAGCGACTGGTCATTCGTCGGCACCATCAACTGCACCTTCAGCCCCACCACCTCGACCTTTGTCAGTGCAACTGTCTTCAGTGCGGGCACTTGATCTGGAGCTGTTCACCACCTCTCACTCTCAGGTGAGGTGGCTGAATCTGGCGCACACACTGCCAAACTGCGAGGGAATATTCTTAAAGGGCTGGTCTCACTGTACTGCCTGCAATGTTTGTCTCTTGGACTTCACTGAGGATTTGGCTGACTACGTCGATAACCACCGTTTCGAAGGAGGAGGAGGAGGTGGTGGAGTGCAGCAAGCAGTTGCAATAAACTGCCTCCGAACCACTCTTTCTGAGCTGCATCCAGGAGTCCATCCTAGCAAACTTCTCTTCGGTTATGGACCAAACTGGTTCCGTAATGAAATGTCCCTTGAGCAGTTGCAGTCCTCTTTCAAACAGCAGTGACCACTGGCACTTTATTGTCTCCAGTGTTCTGTAGCATTAACCTGATTTTCTACTAATTTAACAAAAATTTTGTAATTCTGTATTTAAATAATTAAAACGAGTTTGACTCAAGTATTTGATAAATTTTTAACAAAATTCTTATTTGGTAGAACAAAGGAGAGTCTTGTCAGTGCTTGCTGCTGCTGCCTTCACTCTTCTGTGACTGACATCTGCATCGTCGTCAGCTTCCGCCTTGCCATCAACAGCAACAGTAACGTTAGCTTAAAAACAAAAGACATTTTTTAACAGTGTCAAGAAAGCTGGCTGACTCACTGGCTTGCTCTATGCTTTGTGTTCGCTCGAGTTTGACAAATGTGCTCAATGTCAATGCCGAAAGCAGCAGCAGCAACGGCACTCTATTTCTATCCGTCTCCGTACAGCACACACAGCACAGCACTTGAAGGACACTGACTGTGAAGCAGGAGAGAAAGAGAGATTCATAGTCGCACAGTTGCGTTTCAAGTGAACTTGCAGCATCGTCCGCATCAGAAGTTTTTTTGCTTTTTTGCTTTCAGTGTATCCAGTGCACGGTACTGCTACGACCATTGCATCGGTATTACAACAGTGTTCCTCTCTTTTCTCTTTTGCTGTTTTATTTCTCGCCAGCACCAGAAAAAAGAGCCGTACACCAGGATTAAGCTGCTGTTGCTGCTACAGGCTGAGGATGCAAGTTCGACTGCGGCAGAGGCTGCACCCATCCAACCAGGCAAACAGTGTGACTGATCATCGAAAAAGAGAAAAAGAGAAAGAGAGCGTCAATGTACTTCAGCGAACATTAGCAGCAGCAGCAGCAGCATCAACTTCAGCATCAGCAGCAAGTGGTCGTCTGGCGAGCAATCAAGCAGAGAGAGAGAGAGTAGGCAACAAGTGTCTTCCCTGGCTGACTGGCTGGCAGTGACTGTGACAGCGTCGTCTGCTCAGCAAGCTCAAACTCTGACTTTGATGATCATTACCAGGCAGCCAGATCTCTCTCTCCTCTTTCCTCTGCTGCTGCCACTAGCGCATCGAATTCGAATCCATTGGCAGCGGCAGCGGCACCCCATCACCAGAGCGGCATTTGCACTTGCCAGGTGAAGGCTGATGCTTGAACACACATCTGCTTTATCCTCTCGTTCGTCTTCCTCTATTCTTTCACTCTGTTTCAGTTTACCACTTGTGCTGCTTTGAGATCATCATCAACATCATCATCAGCAGTATTGCACACAACGTTTGTTGTACAGTGTGTGTCACCCCCGAAGCAGTGCACTGGCTCCGGCTGCTAAACGGCTCATCTGGTGCCTCTGTTCTCTTCCCCTCCAACTGTGTGCTCAAACTGTGTCATCCACGGTGGCTGCCTCCTCTTTGTTGCCACTAGTGGCCATCTGGTCGTCATTAGTGCCTCAGCCACAGCAGCAGCAGCTTCGCAACGCACAATCAAGCTCTGGTACGATTCTTCAGCACTTCAGAATTTTTCGGTTGATAAAGTGTGATCTCTGTGTGTACTGCGCGCTTTGATGAAACTTGGCACTTCATCGATCGCCACTTTGTTGCACCTTTTTGCGAGTAATTTAAAGGCACAACCACCACCACCACCACCACCACCACCAACGATCAGCCTTAATTAGGTAATGTATTTTTTTCTTTGAAGTGAGCTGAGCAGATCTGGTCGATTTTACCATCAACAGCAACAACACCAGCAGAACACAGTGAAAAATGTGCATGCCAGCAGAGTTTTTCTGTGTGTGAGCTCGTCTCTTTCCCTTTCAGCCGACTCTATTGTTCGGCGTAACTGTCACACAAAACACAGGCGACTTGTTTTAATTAGCCGACAACAGAACAACGACGACACCAGTGTTCCTCGCTGTTCTGTCACTGCCACTGTTTCGGTGCTGCTGTTGACGCTCCATAGACAGCCTTGTCAGCAGTGTTAGTGTGTGCTCCCTCAAAAAGTGAATGACACACAGGGAAATGGTTTCAGTCACCACTGAAGAAAAAAAAAGCGTTTCATCTGTGACTGAAATTTTTATTTTTCAATAGCAACTGAAA
>JAALOO010000068.1_pt1 | contig 82467 bp, 47 predicted proteins | sample 7257641 | NCBI WGS metagenome assembly JAALOO01 (sample SAMN14085613, study PRJNA598686) | mite metagenome | biome: ENVO:01001000; feature: ENVO:01001002; material: ENVO:01001226; isolation source: single female mite from University of Michigan culture on fish food culture... ...
CTCTCTCTCTCTCTCTCTCTCTCTCTCTCTCTCTCTCTCTCTCTCTCTCTGTCTGTGCTTCACAGCACAGGCATGGCATCGATTGATAGGACAGTGATTGTCGTGCTGGCCTACCTCAACCACTGTCAGTCTGGCCTCTACCGTTTGCCGATCTGAAAGAGCGTTTCAGTTTCAGCTACAACGTGCTGCTTGAAAGTTGTCGGCAACAGTCATTGCATGCCCATCAGCTAATTAGCGAACACACGTAGGGATTTGTGCCGACGATACCTCCAGCGCAGGCAGTGAAGAGAGAGATTGACATCAGACGGCAGATTAGCATAGCATGAACGAGCACATACACAGCTGCGACAGTACGGTGGCCGACTGAGGCGCATCTTTTTCCTTTGAATCGCTACAACTTGATAATTAATTAAACGATGTAGCACTACTCGGCGGAGCTGTACCTAACAACAACAACGCTGCTTTAGTAAAAGGCACTGGTGCTATGCTAATGAAAATTAAGGATGATTTAAGGAGAAAAAGTGACTCAAGTTGGTCATTGCATCGTGCAGTGAAAACGATGCACACTTGATCATTCTCAAAAAGAGCGACGCACTCTATCTAGAGAGAATCAGTGCAGAGCTAGAGTGGAAATCCTAAGCTCTCTATCTTTTTCACTCTTTTAATATGACCTTGAAGTGTCACGAGGATGTGCCTAATTGGCCCAATGAAGGAGCAGTATAAACGCTGACGACCAGCATTTTTCCTAGTCACATCTAGAAACACAGAAACACAATCTGATGGGGTGTGATGTCCAGTAAAAAAAGTTGCAGACATTATTGCACTTGATTAATGGTCAGCCAAAAGAAAAAAAGGAGGTTTCGATTAAGTTTCGTCTTCTTGCCGAGCCAAATCGCAAGTCGCAAAAGAATGCACCAATCACTTCTAGAGACAGAGGCAAACAATGCACCTCAGAGGCAGATGAGGGTAGGCACAGCCACCAACGGTTCAAATGAGCCAACTTGCCAATTAGCCAACTGTGATTTGTGAGTATCTGTCAGCGTCTGTGCGAGCACGAGTGTGAACGTGGCATTTGTCTGGAAGCTCGTCAAATTAAGTCATTAGCTAATGGTGCGGTGTAAGCAAATGAGCAAGCAGTGAGTGGCGATCAGTTGAATTGAACTGTGCGACCAGGCATGCTTGTAATAGATTGAATAAATCTAATGCACTGTTCCCAAAGCAAAGTGTTAGTCGCGCGCGCAAAAGAGCGACGCATCATCACGAAGTCTCATTTGCACATTGGCGCAAGACAACAAACGCACCGAACATGACTGGCCAACACTGACAGGCGTACCACTACCTGGGTTTACCTCCTCTCAGCGCCGTACAACAGCAGCAGCCATGCAGAGCTACACCACACTACACTCCACTAACTGACCAAGCAGGGATAATTAATTTCGCATTGCAAAGACAACAAGTGAGAATTTGCCTCCTGGCTGTGGCGATTAAGAGTGGCGCAGCGTTTGTGAAAGCATCTTGTGTCTCACTCTGTCGCTGTGCATTGCCTCCTCCATCGCCAAAGTGCACTCCACTTCACTGCAAATGCTGAAAAGTGGGCTTCTAATGGCAGAGAGTCAGTTTGAAAAAAGTGTCGCTCAAAGCTGTGCCAGGTGACCACCACCACCACCACCTTCTCTGCCACTGCAAATCATCGCATGTCGCATTCATTTCGTCATGCTCAAGGAAGTAAGTCTGCCGTGCAGTGGCTTACTAGTTTCCGAGTAACAGAGTAAGCTACTGTGATTTGTGTGGAGAGAAAGATGCACTGACCGTCTGGGAATAAGGCAACTGTGCCAGTAGTGGCAGCAGCATATCAGTAGATAGCCCTCCTCTGACATCATCGCCAGCTGGCACATCTAAGCTAAGCCGCTCTCTACTCACCTTGATTAGCTTCAGTGGACCACTGGGCGCTCGAGGCAGCCCTTCAAAGCCGAAGATGTAGCCAAACTGCGAGGTGGCCACGTGAAAGGCAATTGCCGTGGAGAAAGCCGACACGAGGTGCTCCGAGAGAATCAGCGACAGTGAACCGAGTCGAAGGAAGCCCATAGCCAGTTGAATGAAGCCGCACAGTAGACACACAGTGGTCAGCACTTCAATGGTGCGCGGGACATCGTCCAGCAGATTTAGTGGCGATGCCGTCGTCGTCGTCTGATTAGGATCGGGGATGAGAACAGAAGCAAAGAGGGATGAAGCTGTTGTCGCAGCTGTTGACCCATTCTTCGCAATATCAAAGATAACGTCTGCACTGAGACGAGGCGCATTGACGGCATTCAGCTTGGTGGCGATGTTGTTCAGCATGATGCTGGCAATGGCGAAGGTGCCAATGGATATGTGCGGTGAGGTGCCCATCAGCGTGTAAATCAGCACCGGGAAGAAGGACACATAGAGACCGTTTACTGGACCCAATCCAGCCAGAAGAGAGTACGCGATGCCCTGTGGGATGTGCAGTATGCTGACGGTGATGCCGGCGATGATGTCCGCGAGGAGGTTCGCCCGCACCGAGTACTTGGGCAGCCAGTCGACGATGGGAAAGAGAGAGCGGAAGGTGCCCAACAGTGAGATCTGTCCGCAGCACTGCGCCGCCGTTTTACGAGCCTGCCGGGAGAAAGTGACCGTTTCAGTGGGCTCCAGCAGTCGGCAGGCGGCTTTATGGCCAAACGTGTCCAAATCGAGCACGTCACGTCCTATTTCGATGCATCGACTCTGCTTGGCCTGCTCTTCAGTGTGATTGGTGCTCGTAAAGATGTCCGATTTGGTTGGTTTCCCTCTTTCTCCTCCACCACCACCGCCACTTCCACCGCTTCCACCGCGGCAAAAGTTGACACAGCTGTTCAGGTTGTTGTTGTTATTATTGTTATTATTGTTGATATTTGCGTACGCATCAAGATTTCGGTGATACTGACTGCAGTAACTTTTACTGCGCAGTAAGGACTGCTTGTGGGTGGCTGACGAGGAAGAGGAGGTGGAAGAGGAGGATGTGCCAACGGTGGACTGAGAGGAGTCTGATGGTGTCCGGCTGAGTTGGTTGACTGCTGCCACTGTCGATACTACTGATATGGATTGGCCATTACCGTTGCTGTTTCTGCTGCTGTTGCCGGTATTCTTTGGCGGCAAAGTGGACACAGTGACGGGCTCAGTGTTTCTTGTTGCAGCTGTGCTATCAGCGCTAATCACCTCGATCACTTCGTCGTCCATGTTTAGGGTGGCGTTGTAGATGCCCTCACAGTGCTGGTGATGGCGGTGGTGATGGTGTTGAAAGTGGTGCTTAGCTCGGTGGGGCATTTCGGTGGTGCTGATTGTGTTGATGCTGCTGTCGGTGGGGGTGGCCAGTGATGGCTACTGCTACTACTGACCAAGTGGGATCTGTTGAAAAAGGGTATGACAAAAAGATTTTTTAGCGTTAGTCAAAGGTGTTAAGGAGTGCTTACTGAACAGCTCAGAAAGAAAGAGAAGGGTGCTAGTGAAGCGAGGGTGCAATCAATCAACTCCAATGAGAAGTGCTGCACAGTTGATGCGCGCAAATGTGCTACCTGCTGTTTAAATTTAAATGGGCACTAGTGATTCTCTTGTTTCTCATGAATAGTCGGCACTGATAAATGATACAAAATGCATCAAAGTGCAGTGTCAATTGAATGCACTGAAAGACAATTCCCTTCACTGCGCCTGCTGCAGTCTAAACCAGTGTGTGTGTCAAGTGCCGCTGTACTTCGTTCTCTGACTACTTCTGTTGACGCTTTCAACACTAAGACAATACCCTAATGCAATATGTGTGCCAGCAGTACTAACAACAAAAACAAAGGATGCTGCTGCATCCCCACCACCTGATAGCGACAATCGAGCTAATCCATCAAGGAGCCAATTGCCAATTTAAGCCATTTGATTGGAAGATACACTGCGACGGTGTCGGCCATGGGGATGATGATGATGCTGTTGGTGGTAGTGGCAATTAGGCAGCGTCACTTCAATTAGAAATCGCCGCGTGAGACAAATCAGAAACGGCCGTTGCCGCTGCCGCCGCCGTGAAACAGCACCTAATCTCTCACACTGCCAAAGCACTGTCCAATTGGAAAAAGATTGGCAATCGAACCAAGCAAAAGAATACGATAGAGAGAAAGGCTGGTCCGTGGCGCAAACGAGCACTTGGCGGTGCCATTACCACTGCCAATCGGTAATCCAAAGATAGCCTTGATTTCACGGACAGGTAGCGATGATGGCGATGGCAATCAAAGTGGACAGCTGTTTTGCACACATACACTTACACGCACAGTTGCATGAAGATGAAATGGAGCCTAAATGCAGCGTATAAATCATCACCGCAAAGATGTTAACCTATTTTTACCTGTTGCAACACCGACCGACGCACACCGTCAGCGTGTTCAGGCGCACTTCTCGCTAATGTGAAGTGCGTGTGTCAGTGTGTTTGTGTTTGTTTAACGTCAAAATGAAGAGATCAATCGAAAGGGTTGCCCTTCCTAAGAGCCGATTAATGGCAGTTTTTTGCGATAACATTGTGGTAACCATCAGTGATGAAGTTCACCGCGAGACATTACCGAACACCGCCATTGATCATGGAGGCAGTACCAAGCGCACTACTGACTCACTGATTGACTGACTTGCTTTAGAGGCTAATTGAGCCATTAAAATTTGCGAAATGGCTTATGATACCCATCCGTTTGTGTCTGTGTCTGTGTTTGACTTTGCATCAAAATAAAAAACTGCAAAGTTTAATTCGGTATCGCCATCATCATCATCACTGAGCGACTATTAATATCGCCATTATGTAACTGTTGTGGTTAATAAATTAAAAAAGGCAAACCAGCAGTGGCCGCGTTGCAGTCGGCGACTCGCGCCACCCATGGCTAATATACGGACGATTAATTAGTCAAATTACCATGTAATGAGTGCAAAATGTATCACATTGCATTAAACATCAATTGAATGAGCTTTAGGTTGCAAAAAAATATTTGACGCCAGAAGGTTTAAAATCTGTTTGTAGGCTTTGCTAAACTTGCTGTTACTACTACAGTATGATTAGTAAATCAGCCAGTAAATCAGTGAAATTACTTTTTCAGCAAGTCAACAGCCCCAAACTAAACCGCATAACTGCAAAAATACAACTCAAATATTTTAATTTTTTAACTGCCTACAGAGTTGAATATTCCCTGGTGTTCCGTATTTCAATTTTAAGCGGTTATTAAAAACAGTCGAAATTTAAAAAAGTGTGGTAATGATGATGATGATGATGATCCAAATAATAAAAACCAAAAACAAACTTGTGGTTAACCTGAAAATAGTGGACATGCTAAACTACATCAAAAATAAATGTTTAAAACCTAGCAAATCCTAACCAACCGATTTAGCAAAGATTACAATGAGAAAATAAAACAAGTTTTAGATGTCAAACAGGCTATTATTAAACAGAATAGATGATCTTCTTAAAATCTAGACTAGTGTAAACGAAAGACAATTAATTTAAACGGCATTTTTTGCTAAAAAATGTTCCAAAGTAATTTTCAATGCTCATAATAAGAAACATTATCATTTAGGTAGCACCATCAGCGAGTGCAAAAATTAGCAAAGTGAGCCGTCTTAATTAGAGGTTCACAAAGCAAAGGAAAAATTACACAATGTTTTGAGCGGTGTTTCAAAGTGACCAATAACCCCCATTACTAACCGTCTAACGTTAATGAATTTTCATCTTCAACTTTGCAACTTCATTTTAGCTTACTCATTGCCGTACAGTGCAGTCATTAGCTTTGACAGATGATTGTTTGTTTTTCTAAATGAACAATTGACGGTGTATACTGTACGATTATTTAAAACGCACACATGAGAAAGTAGAGCAAATGACCCAAGAAGTGCACTGTTAATGGAAATGGATCAGAAATGGGCAAATTCAGTTGCAGTAAACGTTAACCACTGCTGTTGCTGCTACGGCTAATCTAATCATACTACTGTAGCTGGCTCATGTCAGATTAGTTAAATGTACTTGGCACATGCAATCATTAGCCTAAAAATACAAAAGGATAGTACTTGTACTTGTACTTGATGGCACGTGAGTGCTGCTGCTGCCACACACTCACAGGTAGCCAAAAGCATACAAATGGTGCACTCTGTCAGTATTCAGTTCCACTTTGACCCCTGTGACTTTTTGTGTATGTGTGTGCTGTGCAAAATAACGGAAAGCTTCCATTTCAGATTTACTTAGTCAAAAAGCGATTATCCTCATCTTCACAATTGCATTAGCAAAAAAGAGCAAAACCGTTAATCAAGAGGCGCTGCTTTTCAGCATTTCCACTTGATGAGCACTAGGAGCAGCAACAGCGGCAGTAGCGCGTTTAAAAGTTTTAGCTGACAGTGCAATTGAAATCAATCAGCATTTACTGCGCATTCACTCAATGACGACGATGATGATGATACAGTGACTCGATCAGCAGTGGCACGATCGACTTACGCAACTATTATTAAAAAGTGTATTCCAAGCACAAACAGCACTTCCAGTGAAAGTATGTGCACACATCTTCACTGGTGCTGCTAATGACAGGTAGTGCCCAGAGGATTAGTAAATGAAAATGAAGCATCGTGGAATGCCTCCGTTTGATCTGTGGTGAGTTGGTGAGGTGTGGACAGTGTGTGTGTGTGCTGTCTGGTCCAAACAGTGTGTCCTGATGGCCAGAGGCGGCGCACCTGTTGCAGACGTGCATGCAGATATTCACAGATATCTAGAACTGCCGTATTCTGCCATCATTTATTTGCCATTTTATCGATGTTTGCTTTAGATTTCTATCCTATTTGCATTGGGCCCCTAATTTTAGCCTACACAAAGCGTGACCAAATGGTTAGGTGCGCCATTTTGTATAAATGCAATTAAAGTAAAGTGCTTATTGAGCCGGAGAAACTTAGGCAAATGATCACCAGAAGAAAGAAAAGGAGGAGAAGGAGGCACCAAAAAAGAGGCTCCCACTGAAAAGCCGTTGTGACTGCTGTGGTCAAATGTCAAAGTTCAAGTAGCGTCAATGATACTCTCTCCCTCTCGCTCATGTGATGAGCTTTTAGTAATAAATGGCAATAGCATCTTCTAATGCAAATCGATCAGTCCCGCCTGGTGATGGTCCTGTTGTATCCTCTGATTCGACCTCTGAGGTATCAAATTAGTAAGTCGAAGGGAGGTATTCCGGCGTAATTGAATGGCGCAAAGAAAGGTTGATGACTATTCAAAGTGCAAAGAAAGGTTACGCATGAAGAAAAAAAAGTTAAAAGGGAACGAAATAATCGTCCGACTGGCGACGGGAGACAGGAGACAATGGAAGAAAAGTGCAATAAAAAATGTGGCCATTACTTTCTCTAGGACCACACCGAAGGAAAGAAAAAAATGATGAAAGCAGCAAAGGGAGCACAACCACAAAATTGCACCACTTACATCGAATTTAATGACACCAGCGCAGACAACAAGGGTCTCAAGAGGACGGTCCGAGAGACGAGTGAAAGACATCACGAATTGTAAACTTGAAGAAAGAGGTGTCAGAGGTTGAGAAGAGGAGACAGGAGAAAAGAGGGAAACGAAGTCTGAACCGTCTGAACGCTTCATAGGCTGATTAGAAGGCTAAAGAGCCGATCGAGGCTGATGAGGCTCATTAAACTTGACTCAATAAAAATAAAGTTTTTTTAGGAAAGTCAAAAGATAGAAAAACTAGACTGCACTAAAAGTATTTGAAGTTCGATCACCCACATAAACTCACTTGCACACTCGCAGATGTGACACTGTGGACGTGATGGACTGTGACAGACAAAGATGAGATTAAAGGGTCAAGACTGTAGTGAAGAGAAAAATCAAGTGATTTGGCGAATAGGATGCTTGTCAGAATGTGCCACTGAAAGTACGTCCGAAGAACACCGATAGAGGAGGACGACAAGTTTTCAGGCTGATAATGTCTTCTTATATTTGAAGGCTACTGATGAAATGTCAGCAAGCAGCAGTTGCAGTTTAAAGAACAGGACAGCAAGGACAATATTCACCGCAGTGCAATCGATGTAACCGATCTCTATGTTTAAAGATGCATGCTGTGTGGAGCTGTGTCATCATCACAAACATGTGCACACAGAAAAGTCGAGCAACTTGCGCGTTTCGTGAAGGGAAATGAAGTGAAGACAAACAGTGATTGGTGATAGGCAAACAGAATTAAACACAAGAGAGAAATGACGCAAGTTGTGATTGCTGCTGCTGGTGTTGCAAAAGAATACTTTTGACCAGTGTCCACTGTCAGTGGAAGCACATGTGCGTTTGTCTGTTCACTGCCACAGAGCTGGGCATTAGCACTACTTCTGTTGCTCGACGTTGGCTCGATACGTTTTCAACAAAGACTGCCCTTAGCTGTTGCTCTGCAAACTCTGCAGTCTTCTTGTCGGCAACAGACGAGAAGAGAAAAAGAGAGGTGCTTGCTGCAGACGCCGTCTGTTTGAAGAGTATGAAAGAGAGAAACAGAGAAAACATGGCAACAGAAACAGACAAACATGGTACAACAACTTGCTAGGTGAGGACGAAGAGCATCGACGATGAGCTGGGGAGAAAGAGAGAAAGAAAAAAGAGCAGTTTGCTTTTGCAAAAAGACTGGACTCTGCTCTGCCTCTACCAAAGAACTGGGGATCATCAGGGCAATAGTGACAAACAAGTTTAGGTATCATCCGGTATCTACACATCAGCACGGAGAGTAACTGTAGCCATTCACTCGAGACTCATAACAGACAATTCTGAGGAATTAAGGAAAGCAACTAAAGGTCGATTCTGCACAAAAAAAGCACATCTTCTCTGAGGTAGTCGGTAAAAAAGGCAAACGCACCACTATTCCTCAGCATGGTTGTGTCGGTAATTGAGGCGCCAGTGGCGCTATTTGCTGCTGATGCTTCAGCGGTGCACTTCCCACTCAGTTGGCTTTGCTAAAATCGTGGTGTGCATGTCCCTCTTTTTCTACCTGTGCACTCTTCAAGAGATTAGAGTGCGATAAACTCTTCCGTCTGCCGCCGGTTCGTCAACTTCAGCTAAACTTACGCTGTGGAAAGGTGTTTGAAAGGGGTACAAACTGCAACAGCTGTTGAAGTGATAGTGCAAGTAGTGACATTTAGACCACCAGACCAGAACCTGCTTGCTAAAGGTGAGCTCAGCTGTTGTTTGTGTCATTTGTGTTGACAATTTGTCAAGGCGAGTGCACTGCCAGACAGATTAAGGTGTCGTAAATTAACTGAACAACTTTCTTTAGAAGTTTCTCATTCGGAAAAGAAGTGAGATCAAGCACCTTTAAAGAAAATCAGACGCATTTCATTCTCACCGCCTGTAGTGAGTAAATCACAAAGAGGACAAAAAAGCAGCATTGTTCCTAATGAATTTGAAATTGCATAGTGGGCAATATTTCAAAATCATAAATTCAAAAGCGATCGTGTGAAATGCCGCACAGAGTGGTAATTTTATCAAAGCTATGTAATCAAAGGGGTATTCTATAAAAAAACTTCACCTGACAGAGAGTGAACACAGACCAGAGCTCCCAAGTTGGACTTGACACTGACAAGAAGTGGTAGTGGTGGTAGAACCTCTACTCTTAGTGCCCAGCAACAAACACAAATCCACAGAGTGAGCCATCAATTATGCGGAAAGAAAAGTCAAGATTACTCTTCCGATTAGACACAGAGACGGGTGCTCTGAACAGTGAGTGGGAAAAAGCGACTGAGTGAGGCAAGGGTTAGGCCGCTCTTTCTGTGTCTGTGTCGGTCTTTGAAGGCAAACACAGCTTTAAAGACTACTGCGAGGCAGCGAAAGTTGGCGGCTAAATGCAAAAAGGCACCAAAGCAGCAGCAGCAATCAAAGTGTCTATATGTGTGTTTTGCTTTCTATCAAACGCTAAACGCTGTCTGTTTGCTTTCTATCAGGCTTTACTTCCTGAAGAAATCAATACGTTTTGCGGGGGGATAATCAATCAAAATGGGGATCCAGTTCACCCTCTCACAGTCTTCAAGCAGCCAGTGCCTGTGAATGGTTCTCTTCAAACCCAACACTTCTTTGCCACCCCTTTCTCAGGTGAACTCACTCAGTCAGAGGCCATCGACACCAGAAAACAGAAGATAGACTTAACAGAGAGACAATGCGTGCATGCGGACAATAAACCCAATGAATAGAACACTACTTTCCTAGTAGTGACAGAGACAGATGTCTTATTAATGACATTAATGGTAGACTACTATTATTAATGAGATAAACAGTTTTCCTTTTATACTTCATCAACTTCATCATCACACTAATTAATCGAGAGAAAGCAGCTTCAGTGAAGCAAAAAAGAAAACTCTCCAGTTTTTTAAATTCTGATCTCTGTCAGACATTTTCGATTGTCCGCCATTCTCGCCGATTCTAATCAATTTGCGTAGGCTTGCGTCGCCCAAAAGCAATGTCTGTGCAGTGTGACTGATGGCACTGTTGTCGCCAAGAGCAGTGTACTGACTGCACACATTCCACTTCAGCAGTGGTCATCATGAGCAGCCCAACAGGCGTCTTGCATATCTTATCGGGCATGACTCACTCACATCGCTGACACTTTAAGGCAGGGTGGTACAGGGTCGGCAATGAAAGGAAATAAAATGAAATGAAGTGCCTCCACCACTTTTTCCGTGAAAGCGATCTCCCCTGCTGACTGACCGAGTGAGGGCGATGCAACAAAAATGGTGTCGCTATCTGACCGGGTCAAAGTTGCTTCTGCTGCTGATGTTGCCAGCAAATAATTGACGGGTTCGGCAGTGAAGAAGACAAATTTGAGACCAAATTTGAGCGCAGGTATAAGTTTGAATTTGTGCTATTAAAATTCCTAAAACTGGTAAAATCAGTGAATGAAAAACTGCTTTACTGTCTTTTTTTCTGATTGACTAATTGGCGGCAATCGATGCAGTGCAAGGTGCCAGGGCACCATGATTATTAACAACAGGCTACCACTAGCACCATTACCAGCAGCCGGCCGGCATACACGGCTGTCAGTGCAAAAGAAGAAAAGAGCAAGAGAGCGAGAGTCAGTTGTTGGCATGTTACTGCGCCATTATAAATAGACAGTAGGAGTCATGATGACCTACAATAATTTGGCTGCAGCCACGATGAATGTGCCAGAGAGCAGCACTGCATCTCCGTGGTGTAATTAACGGCGCCGATGACAACCGAACGCCTGAGTGGCCACGAGAAAGGGGAGAAAGAGTGAGAGGGGAAAGGTGTCAGCGTGTTGGCGCCCTCGCCGCTACTGGACACCATCATCACTATCACCACCTGTTCGCATTAATTCTGCCTGGATCCATTTAAATTTCACTGCCACTGTCCACCGCACTGTCAGCACTTTGCACCTCTCCAGGCTGATGTTTCCCTAAATAGCCACGAATTCAATGGTGGTCGCAGTCGGTGACAGTTGTCTTTTGGCGTCGTCGATCGATTCGCGATCACAAATGCCTCTCACTTCTTACTCCTTTTACTTCAACTGGCTAAAATTATTCACCAGCTCGCGCTCGTTCAGTTCAAAGTGACTGGAAATCGACGTCTTGGTTTGCCCCTTCTTCGATTGGCCTTAATTATAATTGAAATTCAGAAGTCGATGCCCCTGCGGAGAGATTAATTGACAGGCCTGCTTGCTTGCCTGACTGACTGAAAGAGTGAGATTGAGTGGCTAACTTTTGCCGTCAAATATTAGTCATTGAGAGGAAGAGTGCTACCTGTGCACCTAGTGGTCTCAGTGTCTACCAACTGAAACTCTCTAACAAGGTAAGCTCATCGGCACAGACACACGCACTGAACGAGCTAACCCAATTTGCGCATAGCAGCAGAAACAGAAGCAGCTGACCCGAGCCTAGCCTCGTTTAAACGAGAGAGTGCTCTTCTCGAATCAGCACCAAATATAGCCAAATTGAAGAGAGTGCCCGACTACTACCTGCAGCAACCGAAACAGCATTTGACAATTGCTACGTTGTTGGTGCCTTTGGCGACATTGACGACATGCATGACAATGGCTGTTGCTGCTGATGCCCACACTGCATACCATGACAGTGAAGAGTTGGTAAGTTGTAGAGTTGACAAGACACTTGACGCGCTAATTGTCCGCTAATGGAGATGAGCAGTGAACCAGTGACATTGAAGAGAAAAAGGAGAGCACACATGCTGCAGTTGCTGCTGATGACAATTAACAAGGCAATTTTTTTTATCTCTCTTGATTGCCCGCACAAATGCTCTTCTTGTGGTCAATGATGGCCACATCTATGGCCAACATCTTTTTCTCTCATCGCACTCTTCACCTCTTCTATTCGGTGATTGTTTGCCATGCACTACTACGTATTCAAAGAGTAAACAGTAGAAGTAGGCCACCAAGTAGTGGTGACTGGACACAATTACTGGACTACCCTCCTGCTGATTGGGCGCCATGCTTCCTGAATGCCTCCTTCAATGACTGCACTGTCAATGTGAGTCAATAGATAAGTAAGTGGACTGCCCATCATCACCAGGTAAGTATGTCGACTACTACCCTAACCCTACCCTACACTGCACCATCGAAGAAAGCAGTGTTTGTCATTAGCATTAGAGCACACTTGCTCAGGTCGACCCTTTGTGCACAGTTGCTGCTGCTGCTGCTGCTGTGATGACAGGAGTCTGTAGAGCAAGAGAAGGCAGACAAAGGCAAACAAAAAGAAGAAGGAGAGGAGACATAACAAGAGATGACTGCAGGCATTACCGATAACCTAGAAAAGGAGGCAGAGGACATTAGCCACCAACAGCGAAAAGGGAGAGAGAGCGATGAACAAAACACTCACTTGAGGAAATGGTTCAGGCGGCATTGTGTCGCCCTGAGATAAACACGTTCTTCAAAAAAGTACGTCGTAGCAAAGACAAATGGCGCACAGTAGTGGCGGAATTCGATTCTCGGCGACCGGATTAGATGGACAGAGTGCTGCGCAAAGTGGCCCTCTGCCACTGGAATGGGTTCAATGCGGAAGTGGACTGCCGAGGGGACAGAAACTGCCTGCTCACCACTGCCTATACCGCCAGTAAGTGTGAGCTGAGAGTAGAGCTTAGGAGGAAAATGTGAATGGCAAGTGAGTGTACGTCTCTGTGAATGGCTATTCAATCGTCTAATACTCTGGACAACTTCTGCTCTGTAGTGGTCACTGACCAGAACCGGCACAGTCAGCACTGACTAACAGCTGTTTGCATGTGTGCATAGTAGTCGGCAGTAGAAGAGCTGATGCTCGTAATTAACACAATCGACCGCCCTTCACTTGAAGGGGTTATTTTGCTATCTCAGCCATGGCAGCAACAGCAGCCACCAACTGCGCACCATTCAACAGTTCTTCCTTCCTTCCTTCAATTGGTCTCAGCAATTAGAAGAGCCCATTAGCACACATTTCATTAGCCCAAACACTATCACACGGACAGCAACACCATCATCATCAACATCATCATCACCATCACCATTGGCCACTACTTGCGATCGCTGTCGGAAATATTCCTCCAGAGACTTCGCATGCAAAGTCATCAGTAGAGATAGTCTCAGTCAGTTTCCCCCTTTCATAGTGAGGGTAATAAATTAATTCACACACATGAGGGTAGTGTGCATGTTGCCGGTGCTTTATTGCAGCGGCAGTTGTAGTACTTCTGTAGTAATATACAGTACAGAACATAACTGTGCTGACAATGACGCACCGACTTGTAGTAGTAGGGCAATGGTAAAAATAAAGTTCACGAACATAACAAACGAGGAAGTGTGCTCCTGTCGTTGATGTTTTAGCTACCTTCTTCTCGACCGACTTTTCGGCACAGTTCTCTCAATCAAAATAAATGACCTCTACAACAAACAAACAAGCAACGGTTTGCATGTTTGTCTGTGTGTGTACTTCGAAAAGGGATGAATAGAGATGAAACAAGATGAGATGTCCCCCTCCGTCAAAAGTGGCCCCTCTCCAGGGTGGTCAGGTGATGAAAAGCAAATAAAAAGTCATCAACGACGTAGAGAGACAATGGACCAACCCTTTTATCAACTCCCTATCGTTATCATTTTGCCTATTACCAGTGTCTGTGTGTGTTTGCAATGTTTGCCACCTGAGTGAGAAAACGACATCTCCTTCGCGCTAAAGGGGGGCAATAAAGGAGGCTAGCAATTGTAGGGTAGCAAAGGGGTAGTTGGCAACACATTAGATAAGCTGTCTCCTAGATGGTCGCTTTTGATCGAAAGAATGAAAATCGATGAAAAAGGGTTACAAATCGATTGCAAGCAGTTCATGCTTCTGTTAATGGCAGTAATTGAAAGATAACGATGCCATTGCTCAAAAGTTCTAATGGCTGACTCAGAAAGGGTGGAAAATTCTACAGGTCAACAGTGATTATGGTGCTCATCATTAGAGTGCGATTCCCAAAATGAAACAACTTTTGCAAGTTTTCAATGTGTGTATAAACCGGCCAGTTCTTCCCCTACTCTTGACCAACCGTTTAACACCTTTCTTCCCTTCTACCTAATTATGAAAATAGCTGCTCTTCCTTGTTAATTAATAAAGAAAAGGAAAAAATGCGCTGCAATACCAGGCACAAGCATTAAGGTAATTGTGTGTAGAGGAAGTGCGCGCCAAAAACAAGCTGGAGCTATCAGAAATTAGATTACGCAAAACATTCTAATTATTTATGAGAGTAAAAAGAGAGATAAAGAAAAACGAGCAACAAAGTGTTTTCAACGACTTTTTCTTGGGCAACCACCTAATGCAATAAATAAAACATTGTCCGCTCGCAGTGATCGGTTGGCTAGTGGTGGTGGTGGTGGTGGAAAGTGAAGCGGGTGAATAGAGCCTGAAGACAAAGCTGTCAGTTATGAAAGAGCAGTTACAGCAGCACTTATGTCTTCTGCAGCTAATAAGTTGTGCTTCACTGGCACTTCACTTGCACCAGCAGTCGATACTCTGAGCAAATAACAGCATCAGCTGCACCAAACTGCACTGTACTGCTCCTGTCATCGTTCATTTTTGCCGCTCTCGGTATAGGGGCAGCAGTCTTCAGCCGGAGCAGCGCAACTAGTGCAACAGCTGATTGCTGCAATTAACCGGGCGCTCTGTGGCCACCACTGCCACGCTGTGCACCATTTTGTGCCAGATTTGCCGCACCGGGCGGCTAATTAGCACAGCGGATTAGCCATCCGATAAAAGGACTCAGAAGCAGTATCCAAAGTCAAAACAGCAGCAGCAACAAACTTTCAAAACATTTTTTTTGTTTAGCGTGCAGCCATTAGACACAAAAAGCAAAAATTAATTACGTGCCTGCGAATAGATCATACGCCATATGCGTCTCTAGCCACCACAGTCGTGGACAATCATCATTCACCGACTGATGATGATGATGATGCCGCAGCCGCCGCATTTCTACTCGTACTGGTACAGCAACCAAATCACAAATATATCAATGAGGTGTGCGCGATGATGTGCACTGCACACTTCAGGCGCTCGGCTCGCCGCTAATCGATTGACTAGCTGAAAATAAATGAAAAAGCAACGTACAGATGGGCTGTGTGTAAATGAATAAATGAAGACACTGCCTCGATGATGCTCAATCAAGACGGGCAGCGATGGTTGTGTTTGTGTTTGTGTTTGTTGTGTCACCACCACCACCACCATCATCATCATCATCATCAGTACCACCACCACCAGTGTCATTAGGGCAGTCAGTCAGTGAAGACAAGTCAAAAACGCTAATTGGCAAATTATGATTAGTTGGTTATTGCTAAATTAGCACAGACACAAGTATCATTAGAAGATGCGAGTGTGTGAGCGAGTTAGTGTCTTCCCCAGAGATAGGAGCGTATGAATCATTGCTGGAAGAGGAAAACGTATTACGCTTATCTAGGCTTGCCGCTGAGCTGGCGGGAGTTTTGCGACGAGTAAAGTCGGCAAAATGTGCCCAGGGAAACGAGAAATGGAAATGCATCCCAGTGGCGTCTTTCACTTTCATTTTGAATAATGCAGCAAGCAATCAGAATTTCCCGTAAAAACTATTTTCAAATAAACTCATGCTGATGACCGACTTAGATTTTGGCAACCCAATAAAAATAGACGCTCAAATTCTGTCATCATTAGGGTCGTCCAGACGGCATCGATCGAGACAAGTCAATTAGCAATTGTATAATAATTAGCAAGGTAGATAAACAAAACAAAAACAAACAGCAGACACTAATGGTCTGGTCACACTCACCGGGACCGAGGCTGGCGTAATCAATCATCGTGTTGCTGTACGATATCGTCATGTTTGTTGAAAGCCGTGTTGAGTAGCCGAAAAATGTACTGTTACAGACTGCTGTCTGCAGATTATGAATGCTACCGGGAAACAGAGCAAGCACACAGGGGATAAAAACAAGGATGATGAAAAGGGGACACAGTCTTATCACAGTGTGTGCCAGGCAGACTGACAAACAAGCGGGCAGTAGTGCGCGGCTAAAAATGCACAGCTACAGATGAAGTGCGCGCACAGGTGTGCAAAGGTGAAACAACAGGGACAACAAGCAAACAACTTCAGTTCCGGATGATGAAGGTGGTGATTCTTCAGCGGTCGAGCTGTTCACTTCGAGGAAGTGTTTACGGCCAAACAGACTGCCTCAAATGTGCACACGATGCCGTGCACTTGAGAGAGCACATGAGCACCTCGGCACTGTACGACAGTCAACAGCAAATCTGTGATGGCGTAGGAGAATAGAAGTGCAGTGGTGGCGTTGTGCGCTCTACGTGACCGGGTTATATAGCAGCAACCGAAATGGCAACAGCAGGAATGTTCATACAACTGTACATTGGAAATATCGTCTGTTCATTCGTTTAGCTGCTGCTCTCTGCTGTGCTGTCGCCGAGTACAGATGGTGGCTGTTGAATACTAAAAGCCGATAATTTATTGCAACCCTTCTTCTCGAAAAGCTGACCATCTTCAAATTTTGTCAATAATTATCTTAGGAATAGGCGACAGGCTGCATTCGCACTTGAATTTACGAATATGCTTTATCTTGATGCGACCCTGAAAAGTGGAAAGAGAAAGAAAGAAAGGGGCAAAATAAACAAAAGTTCATCTGTCAAAATAAATCATAAAAGCGGTGTTGCTATTACAGCAGAACTTACCTTGTGTTCACTCTTTATTGACGATGATGATTGATTCCCCGTTTGAGGTAAAGCGTTGCCTCGGCCTGAATTCGCTTCTTTCAGTGGCATCTCTTCCGCATGCTTTGGTGCCGCTGCCTCGCCGCTGATGGGAAACTTGCCCTGCATCTCCTTTGTCTTTGCCGACTTGATGGTAATGAGCAGCCGGCGACAGCGTGGATTGTCAGTGCGCAGTGTACCTCGATATAGCTCAAGAATGTCACTCGGTTTGAAGCGCTTGAGGTAGGCTACCAGTTTGGTGTCACGATCGAAAACGTACTGACTGAGAAGAATCTCCTTCCAGAGATTCCACGAGAAAGTAAACATCTGCTTGGGCTTCTCGCTGATCTGCGTAATCAGCGCATTGCGCTCCTTGTTGAACTCCTCCAGTGGCATCTTCTTCAGGTGATCTTCCAGCGAGTTGAGAAAAGCGTCCACACGGCTCTCCAGGTACTTCAGCTCGTAGGCAGACTGAATGAGAATGTTCAGCCCCACAGTGCCTGACCTGGTGAACTTCTGCGACACAAAGGTAACATAGGCCAGCTGTTCGGCCATTCTTATCTGATTGAAGTAGGGCTCACTGATGATCTGGTGCATTAGCTCGAGCAGCGCCTGGTGCTGCAGATTGAGAATGCCCATCTGGTGGTACAGCAGAAAGCCGTGGTTCTCGTGGTGCGAATTGGTAATGGCGAACTCGCTCGTTCCCGAGGGCAGGTGAATGTCGCGGTTGTTGTCGTAGAGAACGTGCAGACTGGAGGAGTACGGCTTCATAGAGTTGGTCAGCAGTTGGCTCACCTTTTGGGCCAGCTGAACAGCTTCCTCACGGTCAATGTTGCCGTGAGCGAGCACCTCTACCTGACAATTTGCCCAGATGTTGCGCATCAACGGCAAAATTTTGTCCTCAGTGGAGTGTGGAAATGCCTCAATTAGTTCATCGTAGGTCCAACAGTTTGCTGTGAGAAGTACATCCTGGTACATGTACAGCATAGTCGAGATGGGATACGTATCGAAAACCTTCAGTGAATTTATGTACAGTCCAAAGACGATGTCACTTCGCTTTGGGTTGATCTTGAAGTTGATCAGCTCATTGACGAAGGCAAGTAGAAAGGCGTCTAGCTTGTCGTTGAAACCATCAACGGTAATCTGTTTGAAAGTTGAGACAAATGACCAATTTAGTTAGCGGATGCCGATTTCAAATATGGTATTTACTTCAAGGCCCAACTTGTTAGTGGAGATGTTGTAGTTGATGCCAACCAAATCAGCGGAGTAAAACTTTTGATTGACGTAGTCGTAGAATAGTTTGATGAAGAGACCAATTAAATTGGAATTCAAGGGAGAATCCTGAACCAGTTGACTAGACAAAAACAAAGTTTCATTAAAATCTGACTAAACTAAGATACTCACCTCTTGAAGAAGAACCCGTAGAAAGCTTTCGGAACATTGAACGTACTATCCTTCAGGTGCCACACTTTAAGAAACTCATTACTCTGCACCAGTTCAGGTATTTCCAGGCCTGGCTTTGCAGTTGGCTTCAGCGCAAAGCGTTCAGGAATAAACTCATTGGAAGCGGGCAGAAAGAACGCCGAGTTGAGCTCAACTTTGGCCCAGTTGGCCAGCTCAGCGGTGGTCATATTGCTGATGGCGTACTCTGTGCCGTAGATGGGGTCCTTCTGCAGTGGAATGCCTTTTGTTTTGAAGATCGGGCTGATTACCTGCAGGCTGAGGTAGTTGACGTCCAGGTACTTGAACAGGCTTTGAATGGCGTCCGCGTCAAATGGCCCCATCAGAGCGCGCGTGCAGAGGACATCTTCAAATGAGTAGATGTGCAGATTGGAGCAGATGCACTTGACACAGAACTGAGGGCTTAGCTTGTCACGAAAGTGAAATTTGATTTCATTGACCTTGCTTATCTCCTCGTAGATACGCTTGTCAGGCGGCGTCGCCTTGAGCATGCCGATGTACTGAAAAAGCAACTGGACAATTTCAGTGTTCTTGGTGATGCCCTGCGTCAGGTTGACGTCGATGTCGAGGAAGCCAAAGCCACTGTAGAAGAAGTAGTCCACGTCGCAGACGGTACAGTAGCCGAGTTCCTTCAGCTCAGCCAGCAGACTGCCAGGTCCCTCGTGGCCGAGAAGGAAGGTAATGTAGGCGAGGGCATCGCGCAGTCTTCTATCTCTGGTGAAGTCTGGCAGTGGAAAAAACATGATCAACTGGTCTCGTGCAGTTGTTAGAATGGGTGATCAAAGTCGCACCAACATTTTGCACTTTACCTTTCGCGTTTCAACAAAGGGAATGGCCTTGGTGACTCGTCGACAGTACTCGGCCGTGTACGGGTGCTTGTCAAACCAAAGCGGCTGCACATTTCGGTTGACAATCTGCCCAAACAGGGGAATGACCACGCTCTCCAGCTGGTCCAGTGACTCCTTCCCTATGACCGAAAAGGTCATAATGTTTGCCGAATACCACTTTTCGTAGAAGCGGATCATCTCTTTAAAAAGTTCATCGCATATTATCAGCGTCTGTCGATTGCCCGTCTCGAACTTAGCGAAAGGGTGCTTTGGATTCCCAAACAACTTTCGCAGACGGTAAAAACGATGCGAGTCGCTGGTAATGGTGTTCTCAAACTCAAACTGAATCGACTGCAACTCACGCTCAATCAGATCGCGCGGAAAGAGCGGCTCGATGAAAAACTGCGCAAATCTGCAAGAGAAGAAAGCTGTTGAAAACAACAACAACAGATCGTCAGCTGACTCAGCAACGAACCTATCCAGGGCGCCGGGCAAGGCTTCCGGTCCTACGTCAAAGAAGTAATTTGTCTCATTAAGACTGGTGAAAGCATTCGTCCGTCCTCCGTGCTGGACAATAAAGTTCTTAAAGAAGTTCTCCTCCGGGTACTTTTTGGTGGTGAGGAAGAGAGCGTGCTCGAGAAAGTGGGCCATTCCCTGCATCTCCGGCGGATCGGCCATTGAACCGACGCTAACGGAAAGACTGCCGGCAGACTTGTCAGTGCTCGGGTCGCTGACGAGGACCACTCGAAGTTGGTTGGCCAGCACCAGACCACGGTACTCTCGACTGTCATTGTTTGGTTTGGTGATCTTCGTTATGCGCTCTATCTTTGGGGAAACTGGAACAGGACTCATTGTCACTCAACGACAGCGGTGACGCAACAGCAGAAATGACGTTTTTCAAAAAGGGTAAGTGGTTCTTGTTTTTGCTTTTATTGCCTCATACATTCGATAAAATCAAATGAGTTTTATTTGTTGGAAAAATAAAGAAAATGCAGAAGTCAATAGAAAACAAAGTGAAGCGAAATGATAAAAACAAAATATGTTGAATCTGAAATTGTGGGGGCAGAGGGACAGAGTAAAATAAATACTAAGGGGTTAGAGAGAAAGATTTGTGATTAATGCTTGGGGAGAGAAAGAAAGAGGAGAAACGGGTTGAAACAGGTACCGGTGGTGATGGTGGGGAGATGGTGGCAATGGCGCAGATACTCAAAAAGCAAACGATAAAGAACTCCTCTTCAATGAGCTATTCACCCTCTGGAAATCTTGTTGAAATGTGAATGGGCTTGGGTGGGTGGGTGTAGGTGTTTGGCGTTCTATGTACAAAGCAATTCAAGTCAGCGAGTGACTCTTTGGCGAGGCATTGGCTCATTTCAAATTGAAAATGTGTGTGTGTTTGTGTGCGTCAAATGATAACGAGGGAAGTTAAAAGTGCACAGTGCAAATCACAGATCTCGCAATGTGTGTATGTGTTTAGGTGTGCTTCAAGGCGGAAGTGTGGTTTGTGTGGTTGTTTACCGGAGGTGTTCATTGCATCGCACCGGGACCGGCCACCTGGAATGCGGGATTCACAAAAGAGAAGCCATCAAACTCGTTTCCATTGAGATTGGCAATCACCGACTGGTCGCTGGGCGTCATCGTCAGCTTGGCGTTCGTGAAGGACGGGTCAAAGTTCTCACCCAGTCGATCATTGCTGATGTACGGCTTGTAGGGCGGCTGTATCTCCTTGGCCTGCACCTTCGCCCAGTCGATGCGTCTGAAGAAGGGATGTGAGCGAATCTCCTCCTCGTCGTTGATGCCCGCTCCCAGGCGGTACGTGGGGTCCTTCAAGAGGAAGGACTTGCAGAGGTCCTTCGCCTCCTTCGAGATGAACTTTGGGTAGAGGACGGTGTTCTCCTGAATAGACTGGAACAGCTCCTAAAAAATGAAATGATTAGATTTGAAAACTTCTTTTTCAGTGAAAAACAAACCTCCTCGTCCTCCCCGTCAAATGGGGCCATTCCGGTTAGCATTTCGTAGATGAGCACTCCATAAGACCACCTGTTTGTACAATTGACATTAATGACAGTTAAACAATCTCTAAGTAAAAATCCCTTACCAGTCGACAGATTTTGAGTAGGGCACATTCTGAATAATCTCCGGTGCAATGTAGTCGGGCGTACCGCAGAAGGTGCGCGTCGTTTTTGAGCCAAACATTCCCTCCTTGCACATGCCGAAGTCCCCAATCTTGATGTGTCCCTCTGCGTCGAGCAGCACATTGTCCAGCTTGAGATCTCGGTAGATGATTCCGCGGGAGTGGAGAAAGAAGAGGCCGATGGCGATCTCGGCGCCGTAGAAGCAGACAATCGGCTCCTTGAACTTGCGCGAGCGCTGAATCTGGAACATCAGGTCGCCGCCGTTGACGTACTCCATGACAAAGTAGAGGCGCTCCTTGTCCTGGAAGCAGGAGTGCAGCTGCACGAGAAAGGGCGGCTTGGACATCATCGCGAGAATGCGCTTCTCCACCATGGCGCTCTCCACGTCGTCGGCCATCGCCAGCACGTCCTTCTTCAGCACCTTGATGGCGTACAGCTTCTTGCCCTTCTTTGCCTCGGCGAGCAGCACTTTCCCGAAGGAGCCTTTGCCCAGCACCTTCAGCAGGTTGAAGCTGTCCAGGCGCGTCTGCAGCTCCGCCGGCTTTGAGGAGAGCGAGGCGTACTTGAGGTTGTGGCCGAGGCTGTCCACCAGGGCGCTGCCTCCAGTTCGCCCAGCGCCCGGCTCCGAGGCGGTGCGCTTATTCTGGTCCGTCTGCAGCGTCTTCAGGTAGTCAATGAGATTGGTGCCCGGCGGCGGCAGCGGCTCATTGTAGAAGGCGCCCTCCTCCTGGCCGAGCAGCTTGAACCAGCCGCTGGCGGGGTTCTTCATCAGCTCACTCACGCCAAAGGACAGGCTGCCCATGAAGTCGTTGCGCGACGTCAGGTCCCAGTCCCAGACGCTGATCACCAGGCGGCGGTCCTTGTCGTTCGAGTGAATCTCAATCTTCAGCGTCTCATTCCACTCGGGGTTGAGCGAGTTTTTGATGATTTTGGTCTTCTTCTTGATCGACGTCTGACTGCCGCCGTTGCTCGACACCAGCTTCGCCTTCACGTACGGGTCGGAGAGGCCGTTCGGGTCCATGATGGGCAGATTGCGCGCCTGCTTCACCTCGCAGACGATCTGCAGCTGGGCGTCGCTCTTCTCGTCGGCCGGCTCGACGCGCACCTCCAGCTCGATACGACCTCGTTTCTCCACCGCATCGCAGCCGCACATGTTCGGCACGTTGACCTTGCACTTCTCGTGAATGTTCATCAGGCAGGACTTGCACTGCAGGCCCTGCTTGAAGATGCCGTACAGCATTGAGCCGCAGTGGTCGCAGAAGGTGGGAGTCGCGTAGGTGTGCACGTTGAACTGGTGAATCTTGCGCGGGTCCGTTTCGATGCCTTTGTCGGCGCCATGGCAGCGGAAGGTGACAAATTCGTGGCAGCGCTTGTGCACACTCAGGGCGCAGATCTAGCAAAACAGACGGAGAAAAGAAGGTTACAGTTCTGAAACTGATTAGAAGTTCTACCAAAGTTTTACCTGACACTGGTAGCCCTGCTTGCGAGCAAAGCCCCAGATAAAGTCGCGACAGTGACTGCAAAAGGTGGGCTGTTTGAAGTAGCGCGAGATGAACTCATGGTCGAGCACCTGGGCGGTTTTGTTCTTCTTGTAGGCGCCCTTGCGAATGAACTGTCGCGAGTTGGTCTTCCAGTTCTCGTCGGCATCCGCCTCCGACGATCGGTCAGATATTTTGTCAGACATTCTCTTTGCTTCGAGTTGCTTTTGCTGTCTGTTTGCAGATACTTTATTTTTTGTAGCACACTGTCACGCTGTTTGTATCGTTCTGTAAAAATAAAAAAAAGTCGTGGTTACATGAAAACGTCAAGTGGTAGTGGTAGCTGTATTGTTGGAGGTGGTGGTCGTTAGCAAAAGCAAAGATTATGCGAGATAAAATGCATTTGCAGCTGTGCACTTTGTCGGCGGCAGTCGACGTCAAATGTGAAAGTGAGCGAAGAAAAAATTGGGCTACTTTTGCTAAAAACTAAAAAGAGAGACGGCAGTGTGCACCATCGATGAAGTAATGTCGATGTTCATCAAAAACAAAGTGACGCTAAGCAGTGATTCAAGAGAACACAGCGTCAGCGGTGGCCATCCACAGAGTGAAATGCCATTAGAGAATACTTTTTTGTCTGTCTGTCTACTGCCGTGTGCAACGCTGAAAATACTGTTCGTGACCACTGTCTCTCTGTATGTCTGTCTGTCAGGCAGTCTGTATGCCGTTGGCGTCACCGGGTGACATTGATTCGAGAGAAATAGAAGGGAAGGTGCCTGCACCAGCAGCAGCTCAACAGTGGCTTCAATTAATGATCTGCTTTTCAATTACCGTTTTGCGCCATAAAGCACAGCACACACCTAGACACATCACCGGGGAATTGGGAAAGGCACGGGTAGAGCGGCAGCAGTAGAAGCACCCACTGATGATCATCTCCCGAAATGCATCAGTTGGCCGGCAACGGTTGCGCCGGCGCTGCCTTGCCAGGCTTAGTTTAGTTTATCCTGGCTTTTCCTCTTTCACTGGGTTCTTCTAGCGGCGATTATCAACGCACCACTCTGTTTCTATCTTTCTCTGTCTGCCCTATTGCTCTTCTACTGCTAAAATCAGCGAGGAGACTAACGCGCCGTGTGATTTTAATCCGAGCACGAATGCATTTGCTGTGCAAATCAGGTGCCTGGCGCCCTCCTCGCATCACTTGATTGTGTGTTGGCACATCACTACACTCTCAGGGGTGTCTGTCTCTCTACTTCTCTGCATTTTGCACTGTCATTTGCACCGGGCGGTTACGTTGATTACGAGCTGAAATAAAAAAAGGAAAAAGAATCACTGTGAAGTGCCGCACCGAGATACACAAACGCTGAATCCGAGTTAATACCTTCAGTCTGCTCAAGTCAAGGCTAGTGGGTAGCGATGAACCGACGAGAATGAGGATGTGGATGAGGCACTACTTCGGTTGCTGTGCACATCACCTCCTGACTAAGCTCACTGTCTGTGCCGTACAACAAAGTACTGTTTAGAGCACGAGACCCTAAGCGGTGGTGAGCTCCCTTTCGTCGTTACGGCGCGACCACTGTTTCCACTAAAATCCACTTGATGAGATTCACTTTCACTTGTGCCGAGTTACAGTGAAATGAATTTGTGGAGAAGTAAAAAAAGATAAAAAGATACTGTAAACGGTTGTGGAGGAAACCAAAAGGTTGAACTGGTAAAAGCAGAACAAAGTTGAGTTGAGGTGATCGATGGCACAGCTGCGACTGACACCAAAAAAGAAGAATGAACAAGTGCGTGCACCTACGGGAGCGACATCGGCGCACAACTGGTCCAGCCAAACTAACCAACCGGTGTGTGTGTGTGCAAATGTGGTCGTCAGCAACTTGCTCTGCCAATAAATAATTCACAACCAAACACACAAGTGGCAACTCACTAGATAGGTCGTTCGGTCGGTGTGCCTTTTAGTGCAGATGTCGGTGAGTCTGCTCATGTTGAGATAATTTGTCGATCGATAGCAGCAAAGTTCAAGCTCGTGCAAAGAGGAAAAGAATAATAGTAAAAAAACCCGGCAGCCGCAACAACAGAAGCAGCATTGCCTTCTTTGCAGCCAACTTATGCAATCCACAGTGTAGTACGCTCTCTTATCAACAGTAGTACTCTGTGCTCCATGTGAAGGGTAGAAAGACAGTAACAACCCAAACAAATCAGACAATACAGTCGCCTCGTGTTGCCATTACAGTGAGTCATAACCAAAGTTAGATAAAGGTGTGAGCATTGAAATAATTATGACTAGAGAGCCACTTACTTAATAAAAACAGTAATCACTGATTTGGTAAGGAGAAAAAGTAGGTGGCTGATAAATTGCAACACTTCCGATGAGAGAGGACAGGCGATGAGCAAACACAGAAACACAGACACATATGCTGATTGACAGGTGTGGGCTGAAAAGAAGAGAAAAAGGGAGAACAAATTGCAGACAGATTGCGGTCGCACCAACTGAACTGAGCAAGAATTCTGAAAAGAAGCAGAAGTGTTGACTGATTCAGGGGCACAGCACCGGCACTGACATTTCAGTGAATTCTGCGTCGGGCGTAGGTACCGAATTAAACTGCTCAAGTTTAACCGACAGCAGCACTGAGCTACAGATGTGCCTCAGTGCACATGGCAAATGTTTGCATTCAGTTGAAATTGGTTGGGTGGTGAGCAGAAAGAGAAAGAGAAAAATACTACTATTCTGTTGACTGTTGACTGAGCGTATTGAAGCAAAAGAGGAGAAGAGAGAATTAGGCAGAATCAGTGTCGAGTTGCGCAAGATTGCCGGCCGAAAATCGATTAAACATTCGATCAAATGGAAAAGCCAGTTTAGATTCAGAAAAAGGAGGTCTACTTTTCTTTCGTTCACTTATCAGACTATATCTGGTGGAAGTTTGGAAGATCAGTGCTAACCAGCTGCTTCTTTCTCACCACAGCAGCAGAAGCATTTGGGCAATGATGCTACGAAAACCGTAGTCTGCTGTTCAGCACCAGTGGCATCACTCGTACACACTCGTACACTCACACAAATCACACACAAATCAGCTCAAAACGATCGCACCGTTAGAAGTTGCACTGATTCGTCCTGACAAGACAGCCACTGCCTGCTCGTCTGCCAGAGAAAAAGAGTCTGTCTTTAGCGTTTGATGTGTGAACAAAAATGGCAAGGCATTTACTGCCGCTTTCACATCCTTTGCTGCTACTGCTGCCAATATTTAGAGTTGAACACTCACAAAGTCATCAAACAATGATGATGATGATGATGATGATGAGCGGTAGCAGCAGTAGTGTGGAGGAGAATGAGTTTTCAATGTAAGCAGAGCAGAGTGTACACTCAATGTAAGCGGTACGGAAGGCCAGCAGAAGTGCAGGGGCGAATTCCAGGCAATCGGTGAAAGAGGCACCCAGAGAGAATGGTTTGTGCGTGTGCTCTTCGGTGAGGAAAGTTTAGCCGTCATTGAGCTTCGGCGAGCCATTCAGTCTCTTTGTTCTGGCAGCAATGACTGCTGCCCCGGCTATTATAATGACGCCAAAGTTTTGAATAATCTCAACTTTGTGGAGGAGAATGAAAAGAATAAAAGGAGGGTAAAACAGGCCATTTTAATTACGCGACTTGCCCAATACGCTAACGAGCTACCAAAAGTCATCAAACTGCAGAAGGCAGCAGAAACAGTTGTACGGTACATGTCGCCTGCCCAAACAAATCGATTGCGTAAATAGAGAAGGGAAGAAGATGAAAAGTAGGAAAGTGAAGATGAGCGAGAAAGTACCGCAGAAAGTTCTATGCAAACGAGAGAGAACAATAGGCCGGCGAGGAAGAGAAAGAAAAAGAGGAAAACATTAAGCCTAGTCAGTCAACACTGGCTCAAACTTTTATCATGAGAAGATGATGAACAGCACACAGGAGGCGACTGTGATCCTGGCGAGATTTGCTTTGATAATGTCAATCTGCAGTCACATATTTTTACCATCCTCATTTACACGTTCGAGTTTAGTTTACCACTGAACATAAACACACTCGTAGAAGTGCTTTTCAGGCAAAAGTACTGAAAAAGTGGTGGCAGTAGTGCTCGCCTGGGAAATGCTACACCACCAAAACACAGCACAGTTGACTGATGGACTCATCACCTCGTACTGGTGAACATCAAATACAGAGAAATGCTTGCTTAATATCAACACGATTGCTGTCCTACTGAGCGAGAGAAAAAGGCTCAATTATTAATGGACGCCTCAAGTGGGTTCCATTAGCAGATTATCGCCTGGTGCAAGTTTTGTATGACTATGCTGTACACACACACACTCACAAATTGGTCTTACTTAATCAGCTAATTTGCGCAAAAACAAAGAGGCGGCATTGTGCAAAGCAAAATGATTCTCAATAACGGTTAAGTGAGTGAAAGAGAAAGAGGGAGGGAGGAGGAAGCGTGACTTACATCGGTATCGACGGGACAACACTAGGAAGTGTATCAGCGACGACCACACACTGCAACTTGAGAACACGGAACACGACCGCCCAATTAGCGGGCAAGCAAACAAAAGTGTCAATCGATAATCAATTAAACAGGGCTGGTGCTGCTGAGGGTCGACAGGCTGTCAGGCAAAAGGCACTGCTCTGACAGGTCCTGCTGCTGAAGCTGCTGTTAAAGGTGGAGGTGGCTAAACAGGATCAGCCAAAGAAGGTGCTGGCTGTGCTGGTGTCGATTTTTCCGTCGGATAGTGAATAGAGGATACACACAGACGGAATGCACACACACAAAGAGGCAGACAGACAGACACCGGGGGAACACGGACCAGTGTCAATTGATAAGTGAATGGTAAGCTTGTCATCAAACGTGGCGACAGTACGTCCTGACAGAGACAGTGCTGTTTTCTTGCTCTAGGGTGTCAAAGCGGCAAGACAGCAGCAGCAACTTTTATGCGTGCAGCAAGTTTGTTGGAAAACACAAACTGAAAAACAAAATTGGCAAAAAGACGTGGTGAAAGTGGAGATGAGACGACTCAATCGCACGTCGCCAGACAGGCCTAATGGCAAAGTGGTAAAAGCGAATTGAGGCAGACAGCAGCAAGACAGGGAACAGTCAGTTGTCAGTGTCAGTGCTGTACGACACTTTTACGAAGAGTGAGTGACAGTGAAAGAGTGCGAGAGGGGAACACGATGAGATGAAACATAAAATCTGGTCGCACGCGCCTTTGACAATCCGCTTGTAGTGCTGGTGGTAGAAAGTGGAAAGAGAGGAACAAACAGCAAAAAGTAACACCAAAACTGGTGGCAAAACAGTGTGTGTATATTTGTGCAACAGTCGCCGCCGTCGTTGATGTTGTCGCCGTAGTCCTCACATCAGCCACTCAAATGGATGTGTCCGTCGCGCTGGTCGCTCTAGTTGTGAGGTGAAAAAGCAGGATATCGCTTCTTTTAGCTGGCCTGCAGCCGTCGTTGCTGCTGTAGCTGCTTCCCTGACTGGAGCAACAGCAGTAGTGGTGGCAGAAGTTGCAGACGCCACAAGCACTACCACCACCACCACCACCACCACTACCAGCGCCCACATCTGTAGCAGCAGCAGCAGCAGCTGCATGAGCACTAAAGTGCACAGTGCTCTCATACACCGCGCCGGCAGCGGTAGTATCAATCGCAGTCGGTGTGCAAAGTATTACCCCTGCGCCCATTGACGCGCGCACCAGGACGCCGCGGGAAAGAGGAAAGTGGAGAATATCTTTGAGGATTGCCCTGGGATGAAGGACGCTAGGAAACCACTTGCGTCCACTGTCCAGCACAACCAGACAGGCAGACAGTGCACCGCCTCACAACATCAGCCGACCAATTTAAAACCCGAGACAAGCCGTCTTTAGCCGCTGCACAGCACTGTACGGCAGTTTAAGAAAGAAAGAAAAGAGAGAAAAGGAAAAATCAAGAATTCTACGCAGCATGAACATCCAGCGACAGGGGAATTCATTTGGCAACACGACGAAGAGCACAAGATGCCTTAGCAGCCGAAGCCGCCGCCAAACATGGTACACACCACACACTACAACAACGATCGAACACTAAGCAAACAGAGAGAAACAAAATGAACGACAGTGAACAGACTTGGAGAAGCCGAAACTAAAGGAAGAAGCAGGGGAAAGAGGGGCTAATTCCTCGATTGTGGCCACTGCTGTTTGGTGCTGGTGTTGCTGTTGCTGATACTGGTGGTGCTGCAAAACATGTGTAGCATCAAATTGAACGCAGCAGTTGGCGTCGGCAATGGCAAACAGCAGTGAAGAGCAGTGGCTAGCCTAGCTTCCAATCAACAAGGCACAAATTGAATTTGAACAGACACAACCGCACATACCGACACACAGCCTTTGACTCTGGAAACCGATTGCTACTGCTGTTGTTCCCCTCGTAGATTGGATTGAACGTAACAGACGCACTGGTGGAGCAAGAGAAAGAAAGAGAAGGAGATATACATTCGGTGGAACACGAGTAGGAAACCATAAACACAATCATCATTTGTCAAGTGATAGCGCACAGCAGCCAAAAGTGTGTGTAGCAGATGCAGCAGGATGCTTGTGCTCGCTGGTAGTGTACAACACAACAGTATGACACACCAGTTAAAATAAAGACACACGCACACAAAAGCACTGGCACAAGAGGCACAAAATTTGCCGTCGGAATTCATTATACCGCACTGCTCTTGCTCTTTCCTTTTTTCCGGCGAACAACTTTCGATTGGCGTACAAGGTTAAGTGGTCTGATTGAGACTGCACCGGAGAAAGAGCTGCAGAGGCGGCAGCCATACTACAGAAGACTGCATGCTGTCGCCAAGAAACAACCTCAGGCAACGGAAGAGCCCAGACAGAATGAAGGAGAAAAGGTATATTCATCGATGCTGATAGGTAGACAGATAGAGAGAATGAAGTGTGTCTGTTTATGTGCTCTCCACTGTCTGCTCACAGCAATCACTGACATTGTGCACATTTGCCTGTTGTAGTAGTGGAAGAAGGAGTCAATTAACGGAACAGTGCTCTACCACCACCACCACCACCACCACCATCATCATTGATCACCCTCCAGCCATTATCACCTGAACCGATAAGGTCGTTCGGGATTGATTAGGCAGACGAACACAAAAGGTGCTCACGCCCAGGCACCACAACCAAGCAGCAAAGCAGACAGTTGATACATCTAACCATTATGCCTTTTCTGGTCGTTAGCAAAGGCCATAAAAAAGCCAAACAGTTAGGTAGAGGAGAATGCTGAGGAGGCAGAAATGGGGGAAAGCACCGATGAGTGCTCCGTTAGTTTGGGCGCGAGCACAAAGCACTGACACAATGGCCTCCACTAAATTGAAGTGGTCGCCTGGTCGTCGCCGGGCACACTGGCTGGTGACAAGACTCGGTGATTTGTCTGCTGGCACTGCTGCTGCTGATGTTGCAAAATTGCACCAGAACAAAGCTGTCGCCAGAGGAGGCACTGGCATTCAAGTGGCTGAGCACCAAGTTTCAGCGCTGAAAATGAAGGTGAAAGATGGCTTGCAAAATGACTAAAGTTTGAACTACGCTAAAGTAGCTTAAACCATCATCAGCCTCAACTTGGGATGTAGTGGTAGAGAATGTGCAAATTAGCAGCAGTGATCATCTCTGTGGAAGGGAAAAATATACGGCACGACAGATCGCCCGCTTAATTGTTCAGTCAGATGGGTAAGCGGACTAAAAGGGGAAAAAGAAAGATGAAGAGAGTTCGTGAGCACGCAACTTGGCCAACTTAATTAGGGTAATTGTCGAATGTCCACTTGAAAGATTCAACGAGTAAGAGCGACGCAAGCCAGAGTGAAAGTGCCATAACAAATCTGATCGAGGGCCGATGAAAACGCAGTAGAGTAAGGCCCATTTTTCTTTTTTCTCCTTTTTCCACTGCCCGACTTTTCGCTTCACTGGGCACATATGAAGGATGAAAATGAAAAGGAAGGGTCTGCTCCAAGTAGTCGTAGCACTCACTGCTGATGGTATCCATTACCCCATGATGGCGGTCGGCCAAAAATGATGAACATCACAAAGCCGAGACAGAATTCAGAGGAAGGAAGGACCACTCATTATCGATTGTACCGAGGAACATTACTGAAACCAAAACATTGCAGAATTAATGCAGAGTGCACAAAACAACAACGGCAGCTAGCTGTTATGCAAGGCCACTCAGTCGGCTCAGCAGGAGAAAGAGAACTGCAGTGGAAACAGCAAAAGAATAAGGTAGTAGACAATTTCTGACTCAGTTAAAATCTTTTCAACACACAGACGCTGCAGTAACTTACTTTGAACATTTTGTACAAATACATTTTTCATTGGTAATTAAAAAAAAGAATAGTCAAGTGAAAAAGCAGGAAGAAATAGTCACTACCGCCTATGGCGGTTGTAGGACAATGCGTATTGTCGTTCACTGCTTCCGAGCACTGATTAATTGGCCAATTAGAAAGAGAGAGAGAAAGAACATATGATGATGACGATCAAGCTAATAAAGAGACATATTCTGACCATTTGCAGGGAAAAGCAAATGCAGTTACGTCTAATAGAGTGGTAGGCTCATTAGCCACTGATTCAATACGATATGATTCTCCCCTTTTTGCTGTCAAGATGGACTGAGGCACTGTGGCACTATCCTAAACCCCAAGTGCAGAGACTGCCTGGTGCCTTATGAGGCATGCGAGTGTGAGTGAGCACGTAAGTTTATGATTAGATTGCTGCACTTATTCTCCGTTGACAGGCATCACCACTGGCAATGCTGCAAAACAGCAATTGAGTAGACCAGTAATGGAAGCAGTGGCCATTAAAAATGCAAAGAAAAGTAAACGGAAGTAGTTCACGTTCGATGGAACAGCGATTTCATTTGATTTCAAATATCAATGGTGAATTCAGAAAACAAATTCAACTCTGGACACTGCTATAAATTGATGATTGAAGTGTATAATCGATAAAACGAGGAAACAGCAACATTGTACATTTTTGCTTTTTTAGTAAATCATCATTGCAGTGCTATTTACGAATGAAAATTTACTTTTGCAGCAAAAAATCATTAGAATTGATGAAAAATTTTATGTTTTGCCAATTCTAATACACATTTACAAGTAAATTGAGTTACTGAAAAGAGATCGTAAAAGCAATCGTTCACCTTTCGATCAAGTAAATAAATTTATCATGAGCTTATTAGACGAGAGACAATCGAATCAAATTGAAATATAACATTTTTGAAAAAACAAGTGATGGAAAACAGAAGCCAATCAGCTCCAGTGCACTGCAACAGCATTGACAGTGTGTTTTGCAGTGATTCTGCAAATATTAAACAAAAAAAATTCACGTTTTTACCATTTGAGCTGACAAGCATGCTTTGAATCAATACAACTGAAAACCTTAAAATTTAATGTCACAGGAATGAAATACTTGCTACAAAACTGGCTTAAAAATGCAAACAAATTTGAATGCAAAATAAGTAAAAATGCAAAAGTCAATCATTTAAGAAAAGAAACAGGAAAAGAAAACTAAGCCTTATCATTTTCTTTTAAGTCGTCTCTTTATCACTCCAGTTGGTCAGTGCAAAGTTTAGTAAAGCAGTAAGGTGCTGTATACTAAACAAATGAAACTAGAAACGAGCACAGTTGATAAGGGTGACACTTTCGACGCACAACTACGGTTACGCTATCGCTCAAGGAAAGCGCAGGCAAAAAAAATAAAGGTTCAACTTACATAGAAGTAGAAGCCGCAGCCACTGGTGGCGATGGTCTGATTCACTGTACTTCACACACACACCGGTTGAAAAGTGGGGAATTTGATGAGAGTGAAGACGAAATAAAATGCTAATTGCGCACAACATAAAAGAAGATAAAAACAAACAAACGTCAGAACTGGAGGTGTCAACTGAAGGCGTCGTCGCAGAGTGCTCGCTCTTTTCAATGGGGTGAATCAGCCTCCTTTAACTCTTTGAAGGAGAAAGATTAAGGGAGGGAAAGAAGAGTTTGATGGTTGCGTTCAATTACACAGATGGCAATCACTGGACACTGTCTGCACACCTCTGGTAAAGGAAAGGAAGAAGAGGAGAAGGCGAGAATCCCAATGAAGATGGAGGTAGCGGTGGAAGCAGTCACTGTACGACTTCACATCTTTCTCTGGCTGCTGCAGCACAATTGCTATCTACGTCTGCTGCTGATGTCAGAGCGGCTGTTGATGCTGCTCGTGCACTGGTGTGGGCACTGTGAGTTGTTGAGTTGAGTAATTGACCATGAGAAGTGGAATGCTTGTGATGTGTGCGCTCGCTCACTCCTAGCTCGCTGACGGCGACGATGCCTGCCAAAGGGAGTTTGAGACTGAAAGAGCAGAGAGGGTGAGTGAGTGAGTGAGTGAAAGTGCAGCAACGACGGCAGCAGAAACAACGAGAAAAAAAGATACAAATTGAGGCTTAATGGTCGCAAGATGGATGTTTTTGTTGCAGATGATGCAGATAATTGTGATGATGCATTGGAGGCTTCTTTTTCTTGTGCCGCTGCTACTGCTACTACTGTCGCTAAGTGGCCGTGAATGATGTTGACACCGTCAGTGTGATTGTCAGCGGCAGTGTTGTGTACAGCTGTCAACAGTGGACAGTCTGCTGACTGGCAAATCCACTACGATTACGGCTGCAACTGCCCAAATACCAGTAATTCATCTATTGGAACTGATGAAGCGGCTGTTGCTGTTGAAAGGGGAGAACGGTGCCTTCATGCAAACATACACAAACACAAACCAGTGTTCAGGGTGAGATGGCAGTTGACGACGACCACGACGGTGGAAGGAACAACAGAAGAGACAACAGCTAAAAAGCGGCAGCAGCTAAACCTCCGCCACAACTTGGTGTCCGCTGGTGATGCAAACAACAAACAGGTTGAGAAAGAGCATCAGCGGAGGTAGCACTGACTGAAGAAGCAGCAACAGCACAGCTGAGTTATTGCGTCGACTGACTGACTCACTGTTGTACGCAAATATGAGACGCGGGGCAGAAAGTCGGGGAAGGTAGAGAAAATTAGTGCTCTTTCTGTTACTATTTCTGTAGTCACATCATAACTGGACACTGATCACCCGGTAAATGGCAAATGTCACACAAACTGACTGATGACTGGGCAAATCCTGAAAGTGCTGAAAGAGTGCAGTTGCCCGACGAGTGCTAAAGGTGCACTCTGCTAATGACATTCAAGTTTGCCTGAATAGAAAGTGCGTATTGATTGGCAAATGGTAAGTTGAATCAAGGTTTCAAAGGAAATATCATCGTCGGTGCCATGAGTCAGCAATAGTACGAAAAGTATCGATTGGAAACATTTAAGTACTTTGGGTTGCATACTCTGATGAACGAAGGTGTAGAGTACAAGCAGATGTTGTCGTTTATAGAAGTAACTGAAATGAACAAGATGACTGGAAAAAGGAAGCTTGCTTGTGAGTTGGGCAAAACCACCATCGACAGTGGCACACAAACACGCACTACTGTGTAAACCTTTCTCGTTCATTGACTCACTCCAACATACTCAAATTGATGCGAGCTCTAACAAAGAACGGTGATGTTAACTTGACGACCAAAACATGATAATCAGGTTACGTTGTGGGTAGTAGGAGGAAAAGAATCCAAGAAAAGGAACAAAAACAATTAACTGGAAACGTACACACACTGTACGACACAGGTACTCTAAGTAGTAGCGGGGCAGAATGTCAATAAAGGCAGAGTACAACAGATGTCCTGGTGTGCTTATCTGGAGTTGGTAAGCCACTGCCAAAGCATGACTGGCATCTGAAGCACGTTGGAGATAAATGGGGCAACAGTAGTTTCCAGCAGACGACAGTCAGTTTAAAATTATTGTTTGAATGTAGGCCACCAGGTGTCGACAGCGCTCAAAATCATTAAAAAATTTGAATTGAACTTGGAGCGAATTCAGTTTATCAAAATGTGCAATTTTTATATTTTTTCAAAAGTATTACTTTGACAAACTTACTTATTTTACTTTAAAACTATTCAGCCATTCAAAACTGACTCGTACTTTCTCTTTGATTATTTTTTCGAACATATTGTAACCGTTAAAATGGTAAGCACACGTATCGTTTTTCAACCAGTTTTTCGTTTGAGTTTGCTTTGTTACACGTTTCCCGTTTTATTCTGCGCTCATCATACTTTTAATCTCTTTTTCATTCACCAAACCCTCGCATTGCAATGGCTCCGCTAAAAGTGCGCAAGCCAGCTGCGGTCATCTTTGACCTTGTGGCCACCGCCACCAAGTCCTTCTTCATCGACCAGATTCTCTTTCCGTACATCAAGCAGAACGCCAAGAAGTACCTTGTGGAGAACTGGGCAAATGAAGTCGTGCAGAATGACGTGACGCTGATGCGAAAGGCCTCAAAGAAGGACGAGGCGGCGCCAAAAATCGCCGAGCCGGGGGAGGACGCCGGCAAGGTTCAGGAGAGTGTCGCCAAGTACGTCACCTACTGTCTGGACCAGAAAAAGGACAACGAGGGCATGACCCTGTTTCGATTTCACGTCATCTTTGACGGCTACGCCAAGGGCCGCCTGGAGACGCCGCTGTACACTGACGTGGCTGTGCAGATGCACCACTGGACGGTGGAGGACAAGGTGAAGCTGTACCTGTTCAGCAATGGCTGGAAGGAGGCCACCAAACGATACCTCGCCAAGACTAGCAAGGGCGACATGAATCTTCTCATTTCGGATCACTTTGACACCGAGGAGGGACAACTCTCTGATCCGGCTACCTTTAAGAAGATCGTCGGCAAGATCAAGCAGGCGCCAGAGGACGTGCTTTTCCTCACCCACTGCGCCCCGGAGGCGATGGCCGCAAAGAAGGCCGGTCTGGGGGCGATTCTCATCATGACCCACCGTCGAGATGTGAACAAGCTGTCGGCGGAGGAGAAAAAAGAGCTGCCGTACGTGCGCTCCTTCAATGAGATCATCTTCACCGGTGACGCTCCAAAGGCAAAGAACCTTGACGGCAGCTCGGTGGTGGACGATGATGACTCTGGAAGTGCTGCTGCCGCTGGTGCTGGCGGAAAGAAGAAGACACCGAGCAAAAGCAGCGTCAAGAGCGGCAAAAAGAAAAAAAAGTCCAAATCAAAGTCGAGCAGTTCGGGTGAAGGGAAGCCGAAGAAGAAGAGCCGCAGCAGCTCCTCTGGCAGTCAAGCCAAAAGCAGCACTGCCGCTGACTCTGCCGCCGCCGCCAGCGAATCAGCTGGTAAAAGCAAAAAGTCAAAAGTGAAAAGCTCATCTGCGGCAAAGAGCTCCGCGGAGGGATCAAAGACAAGCAACGCCGGCTCAAAAGCCGACTCAAAGGCCAGCAAGTCACGCAAGTCCAGCAAGGCAAGTGCTCCTGGCTCTAAAGCTACTTCTAGTGCTGCCGACGAAGGCAAGTCATCTGGTGGGGAAGCTGAATCAAAAGCTGCCTCAAAGACTAGCTCAAAAACTAGTTCAAAGGCTGGTTCAAAAACTGGCTCTAAAGCCGGTTCACAGGCTGGCTCAAAGTCGACTGAAGGCACCAAGAGTAGCAGCGGAAAATCCAAGCCTGGTTCCAAATCGACTAACGGAGCCAAGAGTTCCGGCGGTGGCTCTAAAGCTGCTTCTAAGTCCACTGAGGCAGTGAAGAGTAGCAGCGGAGGATCCAAGTCTAAAGCCGGGTCCAAATCAGTTGACGGCGGGAAAAGCAATGGCGGAGGAGGGTCTAAGGCTGGCTCAAAATCGACTGAGGGCGGCAAGAGTAACGCCGGTGGCGGATCTAAAGCTGGCTCCAAGTCAACTGAAGGAGTCAAAAGCAGCGATGGTGGCGGCGGCGGTGGCTCCAAAACTGGCTCTAAAGCTGGTTCCAAGTCGACTGATGGTGGCAAAAGCAGCGGTGGAGGCGGATCCAAAGCCGGATCAAAATCAACCGACGGAGCCAAAAGTTCTGGTGGTGGCGGCTCCAAAGCTGGCTCCAAGTCCACTGAGGCAGCCAAAAGTGGCGATGGTGGAGGAGGTGGCGCTGGATCTGAGTCGGCCGTCGCGGGCGGCAGTTCTACTGGCGGTGGCTCCAAAGCCGGATCAGCTGCAGGCTCTAAAACTGGCTCCAAGTCGACTGATGGCGGCAAGAGCAGCGGCGGCGGCGGCGGTTCAAAAGAAGGCTCGGGGGCCGCTGAATCAGGTGCCCCTCCTGGCTCAAAGGCTGCTTCCGCTGAGGGTGGAAAGAGCAGTGCCGGAGGTGGGGGCAGTGGCGCCGAGTCAGCTGCAGGCAGTGCCGATGGTGGTGGCGGCGGTGGCTCCAAGCCAGGTTCTTCAGATGGAAAGTCATCGGCCGGCGGCTCCAAAAGCGAAGGCAAACAGTAGAAGTGGTGGTTTCCTGCATTCACTCGCTCGCCCACTGTCTACCTAATTTGTTAATTTGTCAGTTTTTTATTCTGTCAAATTATCCAGTATAATTATAACCATTTTATTATTTATTAAAAAGATTAACAGTTATTCAATGCAATAAAACTATTTTATTCAAAAACCAAATTCAGTTTATAAATAAAAAATAAAAAATTTAAAATTTTTGCAGTTATAAAAGCGACTTGTTTTACAAAGAGTGTTCACTTTTGTTTTCTCTCATCTTGCCTGACGATGCACAAGTGTACAACAAAAATCGTTTCTGTTTTGTGTGTGGGTTGATGTGTTCTGTGAAAAGCCGATCAAGTCGATTCACTGAAAATTTTCAAAAGTCATACAAAGCTTACTTTGGCATCATTCCGGAACCAAAACAAGACTTTATTCCTGATTTTGCTTGCAAATCTTGTTTTACCCGAATTGAAAATTGGCACAATGGAACAAAAATGTTGAAGCTTTTCAAGGTATGTCTGCTGTCTAAAAACCCGATGAATGTCAAATTTTAACTTATTTTAAAGGTGCCTGTAATCTGGAAGAAGCCTCAAATTAAAAAGCATTGCTTCTTTTGCTCGTCTTCTTTTTCAGGTCTAACAATGGCAAACAGAAACCCAAAGAAGTGGAAAAAGTCATCGAAAATAAATCACTATGCTTATGGTCGTTTTGCTAGTGAGCCAGTGCCTTTTGAACCGGACGACGACTATCTTCTTTCTCCAAATAAATCCACTGTTTCAGTCGTAGTAGAAAAAGAGACAGAAGAGGAAACAACTGATGATGAGTCAAAAGATCCGACGTATCAAGCTTGATGGCCACTTGCGAGCACCAGGTTATTGGTAAAGTCATTACTTTATTTTTTGTTGTTGTATTTATGTGAAAAATGGTTTGTTTCCGGCAAACAGATCGTCATACTTCACTGTACTTGTACTTGCACATCGGACAGCAACACCAGAAGTTTATATTAAATATTGTTTTGATCTTTTTTTCTGGAAGTGATTTGCCCTTTTTAGTTGCCCCAAATAGAAAGAAAAAGAATGATGTTCCGGCAGATTGTCACTCGATGAATGTCAGTGTGTGCCTTTCCATTGTCGGCATGATCGATAAAGCTCAAAAGAGCAGTTCACCAGATCTTTTGTTTAAAAGTTTCTGCCATTGCTACCACCATCATCATCATCATCATCCGATTCTTTGTCTGCCGCTCATTTACTTTACTCAAAGTGTCTCCACTACCGAGTCCTGCTTTGAAAGTTATTTGTGGAATGCATCAGCACCTCTTCCTTTTGGGAAGCACATTTTTAATAACTTGCACTTTCTGAAGAATAGACTGCACTGTCTTCTGACTAGAACTGTTATTGGTATTGCAAAGTAAAAACAAAAAGAAAAAGTGAAAAGGCATTTTCTGGCAAGTTCTGGCAGATGAAAATTAATAACACACAAGGGGTATGCAACAAAAGTGATCACTGTTTGATCATGGCAGCTTTTGGACAGCAAAAAATTACTCTTATGTTCTCTTCAGGCTGAACCGAAAAAATATTGCCGTCAAATAATGAAATTTGCCAGAATTTGTTAAAGTTAGCGAAACAGCCTATCAAGGTTTAGCAATGAACTTAGCTGGTAACAAAAGCAGACTTTCTGAAGATCAAACTATTGACAAGAGTTAGAAAAGCAGGCGTCACTGCTGGGCAAATCATCAGTGCAAGAACAACTGTTCTCATCGTTGCCTGCCAAAATTCGGTTCAGGCAGCCTTGGCGAGCCATTACTCTACAACACTGGCACACACACACTTTCAGCACTCTTTCAGGCATGTTCTTCAGCCATTACCGGCACCGACAACCGGCCTTCCCATTGTGCGATTTGATAAAGAGCAAAGAGAACTGCCGTTGCCGAAGAGTGCTAGCCCGAATTGCAGACTCTCACACCGACTCACGGACACGGACAGACAATGGCACAGTGGAAACAGAGAGTTGCCACTTGAGGCAAAGCACTGCAGTGCCTGTGCAGTGTCTCCTCCTTTTTCGCTACCGCAAATGTTGCTCGTATCACACTATAAGCTCGCTGGGCTCAGGCTGACTGCGGACGGGACAAGAGCTTGCTTCTGCCACTGCTGCAGCCACTGTACCCGCCTCCTTCGACGAGCAGGAGCCAGCCAGACGGTGATCACGGTGCTCGACGATCGGCGACACAAAACAGCACCAAAGACCGTCGGGAGTAGAGACGAGTTTCATTGCAGTAGTTGCACACTACCACTCGGGTCTTGCCACTATTCGGGCACACTTCGACAAAAATAGCTCTCTTCTGATACAACGCCAACTTTAACTTTGAAGACTTTGCTTTGTTTAAAGAAGTTCTTCAATGTTTCACTGATCATCATTCTCATCAAGGCCAATGCAAGAGCAGCAGCATTCCCCCTGCTCACCATCACAGTACCTTCTTCAGCACTCACCGACGACCATCATCACCGACACGACCATGACCATGTCCTCGTCGGCTTCTTCCGCTGTGGACAACAGTCTGACGCAGAAAAACATTTCATCATCGTCGTCATCAGCTGACAGCAACCACCTTCAGCATAGTCTGAACAGTCTTCATCATCACCACCAGCAGAATGCATTCTCCTCCACCGGTTCACCCTCAAACAGTCGCAGTCCGAGTCCGCCCTCGCCGACCTCCTTTCTGATGCGCTCAGTCGCTGAGCGGTACCAACGAACGCCAAAGTGCGCCCGCTGTCGTAATCACGGCGTTGTCTCTGCTCTAAAGGTAAGTGTGTGCTACTGTGAAAAAAGTGCCCCAACAATCATAAATCCAAAACCATCACCTAAGCAGGGCCACAAGCGATACTGCCGGTGGAAGGACTGCATGTGCGCCAAGTGCACGCTGATCGCCGAACGACAGCGCGTCATGGCCGCCCAGGTCGCCCTGCGTCGCCAACAGGTACGTTTCTTGCCCAAAACTGCGGGCCTCTAGTAGTGGTCAGGTGTTGCTTACCACTTCCCTTTGCTCGTTCCATTTGACCACCTCTTGCAAGACTAAACAAGTAACGAGTAACCATATGGTTTCTTACACGCTTTCTGAAAAGGCGCAAGAGGAGAGCGAGGCGCATGAGATGAGCATCCTCTACGGCTGCCAGGACGGACTTGTGGCGATGCACAAGGCCGGACTGACGCTGTCTGCCGCCATGGCACAGCTCATTCAGGTAAAGCTCTTCTCTCTTTCTGTTATTTTGGAAAGATAACGTTTTATCTACATCTTTTCCCATAAACGTCACACACACGCACACAAAGGTTCCAGAGCAGTTGAGCAGCAAGGGAGCTGAAAGCGGAGGAGGAACAGAAGCAGGAGCTGGAGCAGCCGGTTCCAATTCAGAGGAAATGGACACATCGTCTCGATTTTCGACGTCCTCAAATGAAAGTGACATCAACGGCGGTAAGTTTTTCGGCTCATTGTTCTTGAGTGCTTCAATGAAAAGGTGACATCCTTTTCCCTCTGCCTCTATTTGCACAACTCTCACAGACAAGAGCGGTGTCCTCATCGCCAACAGTAGCAACCATCCGTCATTGGTCGGCAGCAACAACGATGATGACGACCATCACTGTGACGCTCTGACGACCTCAAACTCGGCCATCATAGGTATGTGCACTTTAATTTTCAAGTTTTTTGTGTATAGTTAGATTAGCAAACAGACAGTTTAGATGAGTGCCACGAGAAAGATGTGAAAGATATCGCAGAGATACATCAGTTCAGATGCTTATCAAATAATCGAGTTTTTTTTGGTGATGAAAAGACACACAGACCAACCTCTCTCTCGGGGCCGTTGTCACCATTTTGTAAGGTCTTTGCTAAAGTGGCACTTTGTTTGTCGTAGGGCAAGATTTAGAGGCACGCACACACAATTGTTCCAATCTAATGGCGCGATGTGTTTAATTGAATCCGATGCAATCGACGTGTGAACGACGTGTTCGAAACACAGAGACTGACAGGCAAACTGAGGCACTTCAATTGATGGAAGCAGCACCGATTGACTCGCACTAATGGGCTCACACCGATTGGTAACTGTGATTAACTGCTACTGAAGAGAGAGAGAGAGAGAGAGAGAGAGAGAGAGAGAGAGAGAGAGAGAGAGAGAGAGCGAGAGAGAGAGAGAGAGAAAGCACGTGTTGATGAAGGAAAAGGGCCGAGAGAAAAGAAAGAAGGCTAGGTGCTCCCCCTTTGTGTTGCAATGGCTAATGGCGACAAACAAAGCGCCAGACACAATGCAACACATGCACGCACACATTCTGATTACAATTTGCATAGACCGCCAGTGCAGTCTACTGTGTCTTCCTCGGCACTCAGGCCACACTGGTCCAGTTTACCGAGTGCGAAAGACAGTAGCAGCGCAAAAAACTGCAGACGCCACTGGCTTAAGTAATTTGCTTGTCAAAACAATCGCCAACGACCCGACCGAAGCTGCCTCAGCAGCAGTGCCAACAGTGACGTGTCCAATTGTCGTGGTCGCGGCAATTGAGTTAATTTGACAGCAGCAACAGCAGCAGCGGACCAGTCAGTTTGCCGAAAGAGAAGCTACAATTGCAGTAACTATTTGCACTGTTTGGTGATTGAAAAAAAGTACATTGTGGCCTCTTTCTTCTCTGATCGGAACGAATCGCCTCCAATTTGGTCCAATTAAATCAATCAGTCTGCCTGCTGCTGACAGCCGAGGGTGAGAGAGAGGTGGTGATGGTAGTGCTCATGGTCAATAAGGTGCTCTTGGTCGTAGTGGTGGTGTCATATGGGCGCTGGGGAGAAGTTGTGGACTCGGAAAGCTACTTATGTGTGTCGAGATTGGAGGCTCGAGCACAATGACCACCATCGCCATCATCAGCCATTACTGGTGGTGTGGAGCAGGAAGTTTCGAATTCAAATTTCAACAAGTTTCACGTAGTGCCGAGTGGTGCTGCTGGACGACAAACGCAGACCACTTAAGAGCGCACGATGTTCATTCACATGAATGGCCTTTTGCCAGGCGTGAAAGAAAGAAAAAAGAAGAGAAAACTGAGAATAAGTCTTCTCGCCAGGCCTGAGCGATTTTTTCTTTTTCCTTTTTGTTGCCCCTCAACAACTGAAGAAGAAGGCAACTTGCAACTGTCATCTTGAGAGACGAGACAATGGTTGCCACACTGGCTCACTGGCTACTGTGCCTTCTTCAAGTGTGCTTCTGCTGCAGTTGTTCAATGAATCATTGCACTCGCCCTCAATGTCATTTGCACATTTTTGCCTCGACTGTGACTGACCAGTGACTATTAATTGGACCATTGGTCGCTGTTGCTATTGCTGCTGTTGCAAATGCTTCTGATCGATGTTGCCACTGTACTTGATACTGCTAAGAATTCTCTTCTAGTAGAAGGGCCAAATCCAATTAACGCCACGCACTGAATGCTTCTTTTTTTGGGCGCACCGACTAAACAAGATCAAGATGTCAAAACCAAAGAACATTTACATTTTTACTTTGCCTGAACAGAGGAAAACACAACAGGCTAAGTCTGTATGTGTGTGTGTCTACTTCTAAAACAGACAGATTATATATCCTTTGTTTGTCAGGAGCACAGACACACTTACACTTACACTCTGCTGGCAAAATGGCCCGATAATGCATCGATTGTCGCCGCACACTCACACCAGCAGTCGATCCATTAGTCCGAGGTTGGCCCTAGTCTGTCTGTTTGCTCAGTGTCGGCCCAAATGGAACGCCAGCACTTGGTGAAAGCGTTGACAAATTAGGCTCTCTCTGCCTCACACACAATCACATCGGGTAATGGGCACAGGGCCTAGGCATTGAATGATGTGTTGGTCGCCACTAATGTTGCCACACAGCAGTAGGCCTCATTGACCATACAACACACACACTGGTCCCCGTCAAAATATTTACATAGGCACGCGGGCAAAGAGCAAGAAGGCCATTTTCCGAGTGATGACGATGACGACGACTACAATGTTGATGAGCCTCAAAGAGGGGCGCGCGCCAGCTAGAACACACATAATGCCTTCTTCGTTTTTCCCTTCCTCAGCTGGAGTGCTAATGACAGACTGGAGCTCAGGCCGCTCTGCTCTGCATCATCGAAACCTCCATTGTTCCTCATATTGAGCCATATTATAATACCAGGCAGACATCAAAAGCTAGTGTGCTGCTTACCAAAAAAAGAGAGAATGAATGAATGAATAAGAATTTGCACTTGCCAAGACTTGGTGACTTTGACTATTTTTACAGTAAACTCACTTGCAGTAGTTAATTACACGACTAGCAAACAGGACAGGATTAATTGTGCCCGATATCGGTGGTAATTCGATGCACGTGCAGTAGGGCGACACAACAGCGCAAATTCATATTTGCCCAAACACACACACACACACTTCCATACACTGATCCATCCATAATCGGCGGCGAGTGCTCTCTTTCTCTCTTTTTCTCGCATTCCTAACGGTAGCAATAAAACTGTCATTGTCACAAGTTTTCAATTTCATAAATTGCAGCCATCGTGCACTGGCACACATTAGCTGCAGCAGTGAGGAAGCAGTGTGACACTTCCATTGTTGGTGCTCTCGACATTTATTATTACCAGTTGGGTCGGTGGGCGCAGATTAATCAAACTTAATTAAATCGAGACCCAGTTCCCTACACTGCACCTTTCTTTGACATGGCAATGAATAGGCAAATAGCAACACTCATTGAATATTATTACTCAGTTGAAATTGAATTCTGCTAAAGTGTTGCACATTTTTTCCTTTTTGCTTTTTGTTGATAGATTTTACAGAAAAGTTTCATCATGGCGAGGCGGTAGAGGAGACCAAGGGAAACCCCATTTTCCAGACGCTGACCAATATTGAGCAGATGGAGCAGCACAGCAAACCAGCTATTCTACCAGTTGTGAGCAAGGTGAACAAGCGCAAGTCAGCCGCTGCTAAACGATGCGCAAACGCCGCCGATCTGAACTCTTCTGATAGCATCAGTCCACAAAAAGGAAGCAAACGCAAATCACCAACTGTGGATCTGTTGCAGAAAATTTTTCCAAAAATCAAAGCTACAACACTGGAGCAAACACTGCACAAGTGTCAAAATGATGTACTGAAAACAATCGAACAGCTAATCAAAGAGGCGAAAGAGTGCGAACAGGCGGCAAACTCGTCAGATTCGGAAATGCTCAAATGCCCAAGTGCACCAGCAGTACAAAACGAGGTTGCAGTGAACATTCCGCTTCAACTTCCACCACTGGAGCCAACTGCCGCTGCTGATTTCAGTGAGATTCGCAAGCAGTTTGGTTTCAGCAAGAACAAGAAGCCAAAGAACTCCTTTGTCCGTCACAAGGCCAACTACGAGAATGCCTTGCGCGAGCAGGCGGCAAAGGTGGTCGTTGGAGCAGTTGAGCATCAGCAGCAAATGCAACAACAGCAACAACATCGAAACTCCTCCTGCTTTGATGTGGCGAACCAAATAGACTTTACTTTTAAACAGGGAAACAACCACAACCAGCACTTTCACAGTCATCATCCCAGCCACCTAGGCGTCCAGTCTCCCTGCGCAGCAGTACCTCACCAGCAGTTGCTCTCGATGTTTGGCAACCCTGCCTCGCCGCCATCTGTCAACCCGAACGGTGGCACTCCTCTGCTGCATCCTTCCTTTTCTCTTGCCACCGGAACTACCACATCATCGTCGCCCGTTTCCTCCTCCTCCTCACCGAACGTCTTTCCCCCACTACCATCAGCAGTTCAATGTCCCGTCTCTTTGGCAGTCTCCACGCCGATCAACAGCAGCCCCAGCATGAACAGCGCACAGCAACGCATCAACTTTCTCAATGCTCGCAACGCTGCCCTGATGCACCTCAACCCGGCGGCGGCACAGTTTGGTGGACCACTAAACAACAGCAGCAGCAACAAAGTGGAACCTGACACCGGCAAGCTGTCAACTGGCAACAACCACAACAGCAACAACAGCAGCGGCAACACTTTTCTTCCTAATTCGGTAGTGCCCTCTCTGCCGCATCTGTCACAGAACCTCTTTCACTCGTTGATGGCCAGCACCACCGGCTATCGCAACCTCTTTCCCTTCTTTCCCGGTGTGGTAGGTGCTGCCGCAGCAGCAGGCGCTATCCCCAATCCTCTGGCGTCTTTAGGTCTTCTTGGTGCCGGACTGACTGGCATGGCCATGCAGTCCTCTGCAGGTCTCAACAGCAACAATAGTTCGGCTGATCAGCAGCAACAGCAGCAGCTTCTGCCTTCTGCGGGCAACACTGCCGCCGCCGCCTCTCTGCCCAACTTTGAGCAGAACTTTGAGGATTTTAACCAGAAGCTGCTCAGTCAACGAAACCACCAGCTGCAGACGGCTCTGCACAATATTTGCGGTAATGCTACTGAAAACGGAGGAAACACTTGGTATGCCGGCGATGCCCTAATGCACAGCAACTCCAATGGAAGTAGTCAGTCAAAGTCGTGCGACGAAAAGAGCGATTCACTTTAAAGTAGATGTGTGTGTATGTTTATTTACAATTTAGAGTTCACTGTACATTTTTTTCGATGAATCAACTTTTCTCTTCTGTAGCATAGATCTCTTCTTTTTACTTTTCCCATTTCAACAGCATTTCTTCTTTTGATGTTTGCACTCTTAACAACACAAACAAAAATCATAACCTAATCATAATCTCAGTTGTGTATTTTAAGTAGAGCACTTCTTGTGAGTTTAGCACTTCTTCACTTGTGTACTATCAAATAAATAACATAGACATTGACGGCCTCATTCTGTTTTAGCCAGTGACCACTGTTTAGTGGTCGCCTGCTTTTTTCTCATTTTCACCTTTTCACACGATCACCCACAACTGGACAAATATTTGCATTGAAAAGTGATCGTCGCTCACTGGTGAGCTGCACGTGTCAATGCGCTAAAATGTTGTGAGCATTTGGCCAAAAAGAAAAGGAGATGACCAGCGTGGGCAGTTGTGTCAATATGTTGAAAAAATAATAACAGTAAAAACAGAGATCGATTACACGCAAACTATGGGTAAAAGATCAGGAGTGAAAAAGGTACTAATTTCACGGCACTTGAGTGCTACCTCAAAATGAACTGTCAAGTGTTGCAGCTAATCCGAAGCACCTGGCGGTGCTAGTCGTGGCAAAAGTAAAGCAAAGGATTACCAGTTATTACTAACGCAAATTGACTTGCCAAGTGCTGCTGAGCTACTTCACTTTGCTGTTGATTAAAGGCAATTGACCTAAAGGATTGATTGTGCTTAGTGGTCGTGGCATGAGCATCAGGGAAACTGTAGAGAAAATTTTTAACAGAAGACAAAATAAAAAAATCTCGTTAACTGACAAATACAGCTAGGTCATACTTAATAAAGCAGTAAACGTCAAGTATTGTATGCTAAGAATGAAGAAAGTTTAACAGTGGCAAGAACAACTGTCAGCGGTTGCAACTAGTGAATCAAACTGCCCTCTAATTGGAGCATAAAGAAAGCAACTGTTTTGTTGTGTGCAGGCATTCACTTGATTAAGTCCTAAAAGAAAGAAAGACACAGAAGAAAAATGCAATCCATTCAAAGTGAGGCATTCTTCTGTGCAAGATTACCAAGATAATGCCAGCACTGTCACTGCTGCCACACTGGGGACGCGCCGTGGACCAGACAATGGGCAAAGACAGTGGTAGAAAAGGACACACGACGACGACAACGGTGAAAACAAGTCATGACTTTATCTTGTCAGGCCCCAGTTTCTTTTCAGCCCACCAAAACCAAAAAGGGAACACAACAGAAAATAGAGTTGTTTGCTGTAATACAGCAACTGTTCAAACATCGTCAGGTAGCAAATCTACCTGTGTTCACCAAAACGTTGTGGCGGTCAAAGACAAAATACCGCTGCCGGTGCATTGTACCAGGGCCGCACAGTATTTAGTAGTCGATCAAAGGCCGGCGCTCATTTGTAAGCGACCTGGCTTGGTCTGTCTGACCAGTGAAGAGGACAATTGAGGACACTCAATGGTAAACTAGAGTCACTGACAAGGCAATGTTTCAATTAGAAGGCAGTCAATTGAATGAAACTGGAGGCATTGAGGCAATGGGTATTTGAGTCAAAAGGAGGATTTCGATCATTTAGCAGAAGATTACACAAAAGTGGCAAGTGAAGCAAATGAAAGTCAAATCAAAAGACAAGTTCAATTCATTGCTTTTGAAAAAATTAATCCAATTGCCAGATTTTTTCAGAATTTGCAAATGACGGCAATTTGCTCTAACTGCAGTGCATTTGCTAGCCATAGTACAGCGTAGTGTCATCCATCAATCAACACCAAACGGATATGCAAATCGATGCACCGGCCAATTGACTCGCCAATTGACGCCAATAGTGCACCATCTGTATACACTGTAAACATGCAATTACCAACCAGGCAAACTAACAATTTAGTAGAAGGTGCGGTAGAGCAGTGAAGCAAATCAAACAATCGGTACAAAAAATGTAATTCAAAGGTAGGCATCATTCGTTCATTCATTCAGCAGTTCATTTATTTGAGGTGTTGATTGAAATACAAGGTATCTAGTTTGCTGAATTGCTGTGGTACTACAGTCAAGTCACACGCTCGACTGCCCTCAGTGGAAGATCTGAAAAATCAATGAAATGAACAGTTGAGCAAATGGTGGATTAGCCGAGTGCTCAAAAAACCCCGTATAGTTAAAAATTGAAATGCACACTTTGACTGAACTTTAGCCAATTTTTTCGCTGACAAAAGAAAAATAGCTGGGCGTCAGTTTTCTTTTACTACCAGTAAAAAGTATTGCTATTCTTATGCGAAAATGCGCCATTTCAAAACCAATTCAATTGAAAACAGTCATAAGTTGCAGAAGCTTTTTCTGGGTAACTGTCGCTGACGAGTGCACCAGTTTTTATTTGATATGCTTGCCGGACCACTGAAATAGTTGTCTTGTCCAGTTTTGCCCATCTCGCAGTACCAAACAGACACAGCCACACCAATCTTTTAAAAGTACTAAAAAAGCTGAACGAAAAATTCGGTACACTGAGAAAAGCGATTCAACACAGAGAGAATCAGCAAAGCACACTTTTAGCAAGTGTAGACAACAAAACGGGCGACATAAAAGCGGCGGCAGAAGTAATAGTGAGCACATTTCATATAGGCCAAGTGCCGACAATAGCACATCATGGGCATCATCATCATCATCACCATCATCGGCAGTAGTGGCAGTGGAAGGAATCTGACAGGCAGGCAGGCAGTCCCGATATAATGGACAATTATTAACATAAAAATTTCATTACGAGCGAGTCGAAATATAAACTGGTGACATTTTCCATATTGCAGTGTGGAGCAGCAATATTATTGGCCGTGACGAAAAGAATGTCCGCTTTTGTGAATCCAACTACGACAGCAGCAGCAACAGAAATGATTCGCCAGGCAGTGACTGCATTAATCGAATCGGTCTTTGTGTTCCAAACAGAGTAAAGGCAGTGGCGCCCGGACAGTGGTAACAAGTTATCCAAACCACGGCCATCATCGACGATGGCAGTGTCAGTTCCTTTGACGACCATCACCAGAGTTTTCTCTTTCCCTTTTTCATTTATACTGAACGCACTCATTGGCTGTAAATTAAACTCAAACTCAGTTCAAAAACTCAATCTGCTGAAGATCGATTCAATTGAGCAGATCTGCAACGGAGCCCGCTTGAGCGATCCAATCGAGCACAAAACTGTTTGTGAAGCCTTTCTCTCTCCCTCCCCTGCTTAGCATCTTCTTCATTTTGGCAGTTGATCTGTCAACTTTAGCTGGTAAGAACTATAGCTCTGCAGCAGTGCAGCAGCACCGCTGTTGGAAAGAGAAAAGAACTAAACACTGGAAAAGCAGACAGTGAGTGCTGTTTTACTGTTTCACTTGTTTGAAGCCTTGGAGAAGAGGTAATTCAAATCAATCGAAGCAAACAGCCGAGCAGTCATCCGTGATAATTTCTTTCTGTCTCCGCTTCTGGTCCCTTTCTCGTTGAAAGCTTGAAAACAGGCACACCATCCTCGTCTTCGAACAATGGGTGCACAACGGTGGCAAGTGGTAATCGCTGTGTTGTGAAGTGCTGGTGGTGCTCGATATACACACAACGATTACAGTTTGCTCTGTAGTCTGCCTCTTTTTCAATCTAGCTCAGTGCCTAGGCCAATTTCATCACAATTTGATTACAAAATCTGTTTGGTCGTCTACAAACACGCGCCACAGTGCGCCCATTTACAACTGAATGAATGCAGATTGGGCTGTTTAACTGAATGCCTGCCTGCCTGTCTACGACCCTACTCGATGTTTTCGCCGGTTTGCCGGCTAATTTGGGTGGTGGTTTACCTAATTAAGCGATCAGATGAGGCAGTACACTACAGCAACAGCAGCAGTTAGTCTCATTGGGGTGCAGTCATTCGATCAATTACCACTACTCGGTAACAAGATCATCACGCTCAAAAAGCAATCAAAAAGAAACAGGGCTTGAAAGGAGGCTGAAAACGAAAAAGTAAGATACTGGTCTATAATGGCAATTTTATTGTGATTGCAATGACGCAGTTTGCATGGCTTTGCAGATGATCGCTGATGACCATCTTACCATCCTCATGAGTCGAGTGCCACTGGTGACACTCTGGTCTGGTCTCCAATCTATTGGCCGTCAAGTGCAGACCTCATAAATTGTGGCCTTCTCAGCAGTTAGGAGCAGCAGTGCATCAGCACAAGCAGTGGCAGTTTGGCTTGATGGCAACACGACCAGTGGCCATTGCGCCGGTGTCTGTTGACTCTCAATTGATTTTCTCCATCGCTTTCCATCGCTAAGCCTCAAATCATCGCACAAGTGATTTGCCAGACAATTCGACAAGCGCCACCACCACCATCAACATCGATTTGCGGTGGTTTCTATCTCTGAAAAACCAAACATAACAATGGTACATTAGGGCAATTGGCGCACACTGAACCCACACACACTCATATTTGGTGCAGGACACTGTTCCAGTGCGACTGATGCTAGTGAATGTGTGTGTGTGCTAAAGACATTTGAAAATTATTCACCGCAATGGCGGCAATTGTTATGCTCGACGACATTCAGATTGCAGTGCCACTCTTCAAACGGCAGAAAGAGAACTCGGTAAACGCAAACACAGAATTGCCAAATTTGGCAATTTCCATCACAATTCGGGCGATGTGTCACCGAGCAGACATCGACTGAGTGAGCGCATCAATTAGTGCCGCTTGTCATTCTCATGCCAGTGTCGCTCTTCATAGCCATGCTCGAGATCTACGTGCGAGTTGTTTTGCACATGAAGTCACCGAGTCAACGAACGACTAGTTTGAGTAAAGAAAGAGAAGTGTTGAAGGAGGAGGAGGAGGCTCAATTGCAAAGTGTTAACATCTTCAATGAATTCAATGAACTAGAGAAGCGACAGCAGCAGCAGTAGCTTTCAATTCAATTTGAGACGATCAAGTCAATGCAAATGGCAAATAATAGAGTGCACGCGGATGTGTGAGTGAGTGTGTGTGCAGGTTCGGCTACTGCTGCGTAATCGTGTGTAATCGTCGGTGGCGCAAAAGATGTTCTGTATGCTGTCTTCTGAATCGACCACCATTTTGCCACGCATTGAGCGCATTTGACGAGCCATGTCAAAACAGTGTCGCCAGCCTGTCTGTCAAGCTATCCCCGGTGTTTGTCTGCCCCTGTTGCCCTTGTGTCAATCTGCTGGCCAATTAGCTACGTGTGTGTCTGTCTGCCTGCTTGAATGTCTACCCGTTTGACTGAATGACTGTGTGTGGCAGACAGTGAATGCGGACAGGGCAAATTAAATGGCCGAGAGACGGTACAGTCTCCAAATTCTAGGTCTGGCTTGGCAACCCTCTTTGTTCACGCTGTAAACTGAGGTATTCTCTATCATTGATTGACCCACCGCAAACTGACAACACTTGGCCAGTTCACGCGTCAAGTCAGTGCACTGTTATTGACTTGAGGTGTCCCCTCAATTAGCACAATCACTGCTGTGTTTTTGTGTACTAAATGTTTAGTGCTACTGTACTGTGAATTGAATCACCTCCCGGGATGAATGGTGCTGTCACTTTGAATCACTACTGTAATCAATCGAATGCTTTGCATTTCAATGGTGAAAGACAAAACGCAAAACTAAATAAAGCGGGTTTAAAATTGGATTAAACAGTAAAGCACTACAGTGGAAAATAATTTTGGTGGCTAAAGCTTGTGTTAGGCTAATCAGTGCAGTTAATCGTGTTATGTCGATCATCAGCTAATCGAGCATCTAATCAATCAAATAAGAGCCAACTATCCAATTCGGTTATGTATTCGATTCAATTATGTGACATAATTCACGCTGTGATGGCGCGACAATGAGACTGCACACTACCAATGTTCGACCAAAACTGACCAAAGGGAGAAGGTGAGACACGACTGGGTGAACTCTGAAGTGGAGTTGCTCTTGTTGGCACACTACCCTTCTGAGCTATTCAGTGTAAAGGTCAACAGGCCCTAAAGAAAACATTTGTTCAGTGGTCAGTGGAGAACAAGAGAAGAAACAAGCTGTGCAGCAAAAATGGCGCACTTTTTCTTTTCTTTTACTTTCTGATCAGCGAGCGCTCTCGAAAAAAAGAGTAGGTGCTAAATACACATTAATTGGGGGCTAATTGAAAGAAAAAGCATGAAACTAAATAAAAGCAACAAACAACCGTAACAGCCAAACACAATGCAGTGCAGGGCCTGTGGTAAGGGTCTGCAGTTCATTGTGTGTCCCCCGTTGGTGCTCACTGACCACTGTCCACTGTGTGGTGTAATTGAGAGGCAAACATGAAACATTGGAGTTGTCCAGTGTCTGGAGGTGGTAATTGTGCTGAGGCACTCAGGCAGAATCAGCCGACCACTGGCACTGACCTGAGGGCACAACTGCCAACTAACGGTCCACTGGGTCGGTGTATCCACTGGACACAGAAAGTTGACGATGGTGATGACGACGAGGACCTATTTCACCCAAAACACTGATGATCACTGAGGCGGCAAATATTTTCAGCCTGGCATTTGTTCAAGGCAAAAAACGAAGTGAAGTGCACCCAAGTGCGATTGTTTGTAAACAATCAAACAGAGGAGAAAGTAGTGCGGCCGATTGACTAATCGACACGTCTAAGACAACAATTTACTTTCCAAACTGTAAGCTAAGCTAGTACCACTCGATTAGTAGTCCGGATCAGCAGAGCAAAGTTTTTTTGGCTTCAAGAGGGGACTTGTCACAAACTACTGCCGAGCAGCACTTGGCACAACTTGGTGACAACCGAAAAGTGAGACTGCTAATGTACTGAACTGAAAGTAAGATATCGCACTTACTTACATACTTACTGTCTGACTGGCTGCTTTTGTCATTGAAGAGGTGCTGAAAAATCACACAATTAGCTGGCAATAGGTGCCATTGAGCTCCCATTAACTTGAATAAGAGCTAGCGCACGTCGATAATATTTCAAGAGGCTTTTGATTAGCTGCCGCTGCTGCTGTAAACTGCACGCTAATTTTGGCTCAGCGCTCAAACTGGTGCTATAGAAATTCTCTTTTGGGTGCTGGGTGCATTTCAGTCTGTCTAAGAGTGGTCAAGTGTCGATTGAAGGCGACATCTCGCACGACAGTCAGTCAGACTTGACTACTATTTCAATTGATTCTCACTAGCAACTTGAACTAATTCAAATTGCCACTTGAGCACAAACAATCAAATGAGCAGCAGCAGCAGCAATGGCAGCAATTGCAAAGTTTTATCACTGCTCAGTGACTAGAAAAGGAGATTTGCATCAAAGTGTGACCAGCAGCAACCTAGACTTGTGTTTCACATTCTCAAGGTGTAAAGAAAAAGTAAGCAAAGTCTCGAGTTCTCGACATCTGATAGTAGGTAGGTAGTCTAATGTGCCTAATGGACCATTAGTGAGAATATGCTGCTAATAGCTTTTGAGACACTTTTGAGCCTTTAGTCTGCTCCGTTTTGGCTTAGCGGGTTTGTGTCTTGTGGCCACCATTTTTGAAAGCGAGTGCTCGTTGCAATTTGAATCAATGCAAACAGTGCAAGGTCAGTGAAATGCATTTTGCAAACATTGGTTCGGAGGGTGTTGTGTTTATTTCTCTCATAGCCTTTGCTAAAGTAAGCCTCAGCGACTGTGGGCCTTCATCAAATGATGGCAACTCAAACAAAGTGCTCAAGTGGTCAGAGACAGAGAGAACAGAGCTTTTTGATCATTTTATGCAAAATTCTGCATTTTGTCGTCAAATGTTGTTCGTCATCACCTATTCTCAAACATATGGTGAGATTACTAGTCATTTCATTGGTCAGTTTTACTTTCATTGAACAGCTGAAGAATGGTCAGTGATTTGAAGTGATTAGTGCATGTGTGTGGATCAGTGTCAGTGTCGATGGCCAAGTGTTTTCGCACGAGGGAGGCTAAAAAAACTGACAATCTAGCGCAGCTTTGAGGACACTTGAGAAAAACAGAAATTTAAATAAACTGTTTTTCTGTTTGCCTTTTTGAACGCACTTTTTTACCTAAAACTACAAAAGGCCCATCAACGCGTCAATAAATAGATTAGCACGAGGCAGGCACACAAACACCACGCACAACACACTGATCGTTCCGTGGAGATTACACTTCCACTGGAGAAAGACGGGAGCACTTCAGAGGGAGCAGGTCAGCCTAGGCCGAATCAACACTTCTAACGGTTGATGATGGCTACAGAGAAAAAGGTCATGAGTGAGCATTAAAATGACAGAGTCGCATTTTAATTTTGTAAATTATTGAAACCAATGAAGATGTGCCAAAATGAAAATGCGCACTGAGAAACTTTGAGATCATGGGACCAGGCAATGTTAAAAGAGAAAGAAGCAGAGGAAAGAAAACTTGTGCCCTGTGCACCCAAGCACAAAGTGCGCGCCCATTGTATACTTTTCTCTTCCATTCATCTTCGCCTTCACTCAGCCCCCATTGAGTGCCTCAACAGCAGGCACACAACGGCAGTGCTTGAGTGCCCAGTAGGCTCTACTAGGCTCAGTGTGACAAAGAAGGCCAAAAACAAAGCGAGACAATGGTGTGGGGCCCAGTCAGTAGACACAAGGCACTAGCTAGACTCTGTCTAGAGTTCTCTCGGTGCAGTGTCTTAAGTGAGACGTACGGACACAGTTAAAGTTTAGTGGTGAAAGTTAGAGACACTGAACTGTATGACTGTATTTGTTGCCGACCTCAGAAGCAGGAAAAAGAAGGACACTTTCTCTGGTCTTTACAGTTTGCTGACAAAAGACTGAGATGTCTCAGTGATGTAGAGAACGAGAGGGTACCTTCAATTGCAAAAGGGTACGGTATCTTTTGAGTCAATTGGCTTCTCAAGAGTGCAGCTTGGAAGAATTGCTATGTAGAAAATAAATTGTGACAATCCTTTTTCGTCTACTACTTAACTGTCATCGTATAAGAGTCTATTCTTCAAATCAAACTGTTTTTCAAAACGCAAATTGTACTTATCTAAACTTTCCGCCAGTCAGTGCACTTGAGCGGTGCTCTTTCCCATTTGAGTGACTCTCTTGATGAGGTCGTAAACTGTTCCAATTGTCATTTTTCTGGCACGTCATGATGTTTTTGATGATGATTGCCTATTTTAAATTGAAGAAAGGGTACTCTATGTGTTTATTCTAATTTTAACCGATGCAAAGGGGGTAATGATGGTGATGTGCCGGTTGAAAAAGGCAATTACCTCAGTACTTCAAATTGCTCATGCATGAGATGCGTCCTTCATGAGCTTGCAGAAAAAGGTGATACCGTGGCAATTTTCTGAGCAAATCACAGTAGATGACAGCTGAGTACGCAAGAAAATGTTGATTACTACCTGGAAAAAACGTTTTTAACAAATAAAAAAATGTTTACCTGTAAAAGTTGGGCTCACTAGTTGGGCAATACGCTCACTCATTTGATAATTCAATCAGGATGGGATAATTAAGCCCGCAGTAAAAATTAAAAAAAGAATTCTTGCACAATCGTAAAACTTTTTTGTAACAAAAAAGAATTATCTAGTGCGTCGTCCGAGAATCGAACTCGGATCGCCCGCGTGGCAGGCGAGCATTCTACCATTGGACCAACGACGCTCCTTCACTGAGTAAGACCACTCAAAGCTACCATTTAAGATTGGCCATTTTGTGAAATGTTGGCTTTTCCTTACCGTTCACAAAGTACGTGTTTAATTCAGAGAAGCCAACATTTCGCAAAATGGGTAATCTTAAGTAGTAGCTTTGAGTGGTCTTACTCAATCAAGGAGCGTCGTTGGTCCAATGGTAGAATGCTCGCCTGCCACGCGGGCGATCCGAGTTCGATTCTCGGACGACGCACTAGATGATTCTTTTTTGTTACTATTACGATCATGAATGTATTCAGGCTCACTCGTTTACACTTTTACTGACTGTTTATAGTGAAAATCTGTGTATTTTAAGTTGAACATTTTTACAGCGATCATCTAGGTAAAGGAAAAAACAAAGCAAGTAGCCTATTCAAAAAAATTTTAATTATAGATAACGATACATAGAAAAATTGAACCAGAGGAAGGTAGAGGGGTGGTAGTGGAAAATATATACTGCAGCATCGAGAATAGAAAAACAGAAGCAATCAAATGAAATAGAAATAGCTCTAGAGAAAACAGATTGACGCGGTAAAAAAGGAACAATAATTTAAATCTTAGGTCATCTTGATCGATCGAGAGTAAAGTAAAGTGTACGGTGATTAGGTACGGCGTCAGAATGTAGCACACTACTGGGGTAATGATTGGAGGAAGAACTTCATCAAAACTACTAATTTAAAAACATTGGCGAACATTTACAGAGAGGGAAAGGCGGAAAAAGGAAGAGGACGGGAGGAAACTACAATTGCTTTTATTAATGCGATGTCAAGTGCAATCAGGCCTTGGAGTAGGCTCGATGGTGCTTCTGACTGACATCAGTCAGGTAGTAGGTGCCCGCACTGAGCTGCGACACGTCGCCCGTGGGCGTGTACGGGGCGAGGCTGTGGGTCTTCTCGCGCAGATTGAGCGTCTCCTCAAACTGGGCGGCGGCGACGCTGGTGCGCTGCTCGAGGCGCTGAGGTATATCACTGACGCCTTTCACCAATCGAGACAGGGCAGAGTTGTCAGAAGTGTCGCCAGAGATGCGTGCAGAGAACATCGAGGCCGCCAGGCCGGAGCCGTAGGAGAACAGCAGAATGCGCTTGTTCACCAGATTCTCTATTTTATCACTGTGAAAGATGGAAAAAGGTGTGAATATAGGTGGATTTTAAAAGTGCCTAACCACGCAGCCTTACCTCAACAGATAGGAAATAAGACAAGAATAAAGTGAAGCGGTGTACATGTTGCCGATCTCTCGAGCGAGCATCAAGCTCGGATCGGTCCGCTGGTTGAAGATGTCCCCGCTGAGTGTGAGCAGCACCTTCTCCAGATCACGATCATTGTAGGACTCTTCTAGTTTGATATTTCTAAAAAGTAAAAAATGTGACTTTAGTATGAATGGAGTAAATACAGCGATAAAGGCACACCACGTACTTGTACTTTTCGAGCTGTGACGGCAATGAGTCAGGGTCTTGTGCCTTCTTTCTGAGACTGTTTAGCAGGTACATTCGCGCCACTGATTTTTGAACTAATTTACAGTAGGGGGCGTGAAAGAGAATGCCGTCAAAGTTCTCCAGCTGAACGGAGCGCGCCTTCTTTCCCGGCTCATTGGCCGCCGGGCAGTTGACGTGCGCTCGGTTGACCTTGTCAAAGTAGAGGTTGTAGCACTGGTCCAGCGCCTGCAGGTAGCACTGGTTGGAGAGGGGCCCGTCCACGTACGGATATTCAGAGGTGAGATCGGGCTTGTAGAAGTCGTACACGTTCGCCATGTACGTCGAGCGAACGCGCCGGTCAAAGATGACCGCCGCGTTCGGGCCGACCAGCATTGCCACAGCGCCTACGCCGCCTGAAAAAAGAAGAAAAAGAAGTTGTAGAAAACAACTCAAGCCAAAGGACTACCAGAAAACATACCGGTGGGGCGGGCAGGACCGCTAGCGTAGACGGCAATGTCGCCGGCAATGACGAGCGCATAGCGACCGTCCCAGGAGCTGGACTCGATCCAGTCGATGGCGTGAAAGAGGGACGCAGTGCCGCCGTAGCAGGCATTGGTCGTGTGGACGCCCTCGATGTCCGTATTGCCGCTGTCCTTGAAGAGGTCCATGAGGACGGTCTTGACGCTCTTTGACTTGTCCACTATCGTCTCCGTGCCGATCATCATGAAGCCAATGTCCTTGGGCGATATTTGGTACTTCTTGAAGAGTCGGTCGGTGACGGTGAGGCAGATGGAGGCAATGTCCTCGCGGTCATTGCAGAAGGCCATCCGCTTCTGGCCCAGACCGACGGTGTACTTGCCCTTGGAGACGCCGTTGAACTCCTCCAAATTCGTCTGCTCCACGTACGTCGTGGGGAAGTAGATGTCCATGGCGATGATGCCCACATTCTCCGGCCAGACTCGGCTGCCTCCACCATTCTGCTGACATCCGTTCTGCTGACTGCCGGGCATGGTTCTGCTCAGGTTTCCGTCTAAGGGGGAGAACGACAGGCTTCTTCTTCTTCTTCTTCTTCCTTCTCAGGCAGTAATTTTAAATAATGTTCTGGGTGAGAAAGAGAGCACAAAAGAATGAAGCTCAGTTGAAGAAGTGAACAAGTGAAAGTGGATGAGGTGAAGCAGGCAGGCAGGACTTTTAAAAGGAAGCTATCGGTAAATGAGGGAGAGGGAGAGTGTGAGGAGAACGCTAACTAGCTGCGGCATCAAAAGTCGGCGAAAGAAACGTCATCGAGTGTGCATTATCTAATTCTGAGCGGCAATGGCATCAAGAAAAGTAATGCAAAGGCCAACTGAAGCGTACTCGACGACCAGGACTGTGCTTTGCAACGAAGTCAAAGACGACAACAACGACAACGTCCGAAGGATTTTACCCACTTTGAGGAAAAGCAGAGGATTGTAGTACAAATAAAATTGGTAGTCTGAGCAGACAATGCATGTGCACTGCAAGGGATTATAATGTGCCAGCAAATGTGTGAACACGGTGGAAACGACCGTGAGCACTGCTACTGCAACGGAGTGAGATGCTAATGTGAAGACCAATGTCAAATCTAGACACTTTGGGGGCAACTTTACGTTGACACAAGAAGGGAGAAAGAGAAAGAAAGAAAAAGAAAAGGAGAGAGATAAAGCAGATAGTACACAGTGGGGCAACTAAATAACAGATGAGAAAAGGAGGTAAAAATGTTAACCACACTTGGGGACAAATTGGCGAGAGGACTACAATAACAAGAGGACTAGCAAATGAAACGATAATGAAAAGTAGCAGACTGAAACGCATTACATAAGCATCACATGTCGTCAAGGTGAAGACATTCGGCGGAATAATTTAATATAAAGCGATTTAATACCACTGCCCTGTACAGTGACTCGACACAGTTTTCACTCTACCGTACAACGACAGTTGAACACTCATCGCCAAACACACTTACCAAATGATGAGTGAGGCAACAGAAGAGGCAATAGCAGCCCGGATTACCAGAAAACACCAAACAGAAGTGAGGGGAAGTGAAATTCACACAGAAAACAGTCGGATGAGGAAGGAGACGAATGAGGTGGTTTTTAGCAGCACTACTTTAGCTGGATAGCCGAGGGGAGATGATAGAAATCAGTTAAATGATGCTGCTAAAGCTTAGAAAACTAGTGACCACTAGTTTTGGTCACTTCTGCTCTAAAAAGGTACTTTTTAGGGGTACCTTTACAGTGGTCAAACTTCACCGACACTGCCTCGGACCACTGAGAGGATACTGACACTGCTGGCACTGGCACTGACTGACTTCCACCACCACCAACACAGCTGCCTGCGTTAGCTAAGGAGCTGGGGAGAAAGAGAAAATAGTGACACGACGCGGGAATGAACTGTAGAGCTGGAGAGAGGTGGTCATCGAGAGTTAAGGGCAAGTGGCTGCCACTGTCAGAGTGGACTGATGATGCAGTCGATGAGTGTGTACTTTTTCGGTGATGGAGCAGAGGGGGCAGTGAGAGAAGTGGCCACCACTGCAAACACAGTCAGTGTCCAGCAGCAGCACTGGACGCAGGCATCGACACCGGCGGGCAGACGGACAGTTCAGAGGAGTCTCTCTTTCGACGGCCACCGACCACTGATGATTGTTTCATGCTCACCATTATGATGGCGGCGATGGTGGTGGCCAGCGAGCCAGCAAGTATGCAACAAGTTCAGGGGAGAGGGAGCGAGAGAGGGAGATCACTTGCCAGAGATAGACGCACACTCTGCTACACTCCAACAAAGACGGCGGCGGTGGCGGTGGTGGTGGCAAAGTGCGAGATCACCTTCAGCTGCTGTTGCCGAAGCTAGCCAGGACACCACACCAAACCGGGTTTGCCACCACCACTCTCTTCATCTCAGGAGCACCACAAACGGTGAACCTTTTTCATTTTCCTCTTTTTGCCTCTCTTCTCCAGCACTTGCTACAAAACGTGAACATTTGCCTAAGCCGTAAGCCTCTGCTAAGCTCAGTCACTCTACTTCAATTACCGGCAGTTTGCATACTTCTGCCGGCATTTTCCAAGTGCATCAAATACCACGAGAAACGGCACAGCAAACTGACAAACAGTGGCACAACTTCACCGTTTGTCAGTGGTCGCCGACAGAAGAAAAGAAAAAGAGAGAAGACCGAGTCAGTCAAAGTCACACCGAGACAAATAATAAAAATGGATGATAAGGCAAATTGTTTCAGACACGCTATGAATTTGCAAATGCACCAAAGTGCGCCGCTGTGTGTGATTAGAGATAGATCGATAATGAGGCTATAAATAGAATCTCATCCACTCTAATCTATCATCAGTCTGTAGCAAACTGAGACTGCAGCTGAGTAGTTAGCAAGTAAAGAAGGTGCATATATTGGCGCGAATTTATGTATATTGGTCACTGTACATAAACACACACCTGTCACTGCAAAACAGACAAAAAGAGTACATCTCGGAAGGAGGAAGACGGGGGAAAAACAAAGCTGAGAAAATGAGCAGAAAAAAGTTTGCCAATTCTCACTCATTTATGGGCAATTTGTAGCAGCGAGAAAGAAACTCTACCACTCATAGATCAACGCTTGATAATAATTAAACTGGATTCGCTTAACAAGCGACCACAGCGTGCTCGTTCGCCCCCCTCCTCTCTCCATCGGCGATGTGTGTGTTTGCCCAAGTTCATCAGTTTTGGCAAACTCGTTTGCCTTTGCCATTTTCCCTGTACCCAACATCAGCGTCGGGAGAGAAAGAGATACGGAGAGGCACTACCACTGATGGTACTGAAAGCTGCTGCTGCTAAGCAGATCTTAGCGGCACCGTGTGATCACATCAACCGGGCGCATGAAAAAGTTGCAAAAATGGCACAAGTGAGCTCATAAAAGCAGCCAAAGTCTTAAGTGCGTCTGAAACCAGACAGGCTAAGGCTCGGTGATCTCTAATTGCACTTGCGTAACATACGGTGTGAGAGCGGAAAAACACATCTCTAAAAGTAGGCAAATTAAACACACATGAAAATCATGAGGAAAACATAATGGAGAAATAAATCACATAAACACCAATGGGACAACTTAAAAAGACAGTTTCATTAACATTGGGAAAATATTTGCACTCAAGATTTAACAAGCAACTGCACATATTATCATCGTGAAAGATATCAACTTACCTACTACCACAGGCGTGCCAACTTTAGCAATTATTCATGGGAACGATGCTGAAGATCACAGACTGAAGAAAACAAAGCTCCAACAGCAGCAGCAACAACAAAAGAGGAAAAACTTGTAGAACAGAAGCGACTCTTCAGTTTGATGGACAGATGCACAGCTGATTCAATCTGACGCAACAACTCGCCGGATGATGGTGACGGTGATGGTGATGATGATCTTCACTGGTGATGACGAAGCTCACCCCACTTGCAGTGATGCGCCAGAGATTAGCCGCCACGGCCGCCCCGGTTACCGGCACAGTTGATGCTGTCTTAGAAGGTGAATGGCATCCTTTTGAAGAGAGTACAATCGTCTCTCGATTGCCGTACAAAGGATTTGTCGCGCAGACTAGAAAAGAGTGTTTTCAAAAAATAAATAGAAAATCCTAAGCTCGTCCTTTCGCAGAGGACGAACCGCCGGCGCCGCCGGTGCGGTCGCCGATCGACAGAGGGAGCACCGCATCGGCTTCGCCAACACAATGAACGAGTCATTTCGCCCATGTGCTTTCTCTTCTCGCCGCCTCTTCTCGCATCTTCCACCAGCACTCTCTTTCTCTCCCTATCTCTCTTCAGGCGTTGACCAGCTTCTGCTCTGAATCCCTCTCTTCTGTCTTGCCGGCACTCCCCCGCTCACCACCACCACCACCACCACCAACTCACCATCTTATCACCCCTATCTGAACCACAGTAGAAGAACAACAACCCAAAATGGCCCTGCCGATTCCCCGCGCTCCCGGATTCTCGTCGATGCTCAAGGAGGGCACCCGGTACTTTGCCGGCGTTGAAGAGTCGGTGCTGCGAAACGTTGAAGCATGCACCGAGTTCTCCAAGACCATGAAGTCCTCCTACGGACCGCGTGGCCTGAATAAGATGATCATCAACCACCTGGAGAAGCTCTTTGTCACCTCTGACGCGGCCACCATCATCAACGAGCTTGATGTCAACCACCCGGCAGCCAAGCTGATCATCCAGGCGTCCAAGATCATGGAGCATGAGGTTTGTTTACTTTGTGAATCAAGTGATTTTATATGCTAAACTTGCTTTTTCATTAAAGGTTGGCGATGGCACCAACTTTGTCATCCTCCTGGCCGGTGCTTTGCTTGAAAGTGCCGAAGATCTCGTCCGACTCGGCCTGAAGCCAACGGAAATTGTCGAAGGCTACAACTTGGCGGCCAAAAAGATCTTGGACGAGATTCTCCCTACAACTGTTGTTACTGAGGTGAAGGACGTCAAGAACGTCGAAGAAGTGAAGCGATCTATTCGCAGCTCAGTCATGAGCAAACAGTACGGCAATGAGGATTTTCTGGCCGATCTGATTACCAAAGCTTGCATGCTCGTGTACAAAGATCACTTTGATATTGACAGTGTGCGAGTTTGCAAAATCTTGGGCTCTGGAATCGAGAGCTCTCAAGTGGTCAACGGTATGGTCTTCAAGAAGCTGGTATGTAAACAAATTCAGTCTTACTTTCCCAACTCTAATATCTCACTGTTTTCAGGTTGAGGGTGATGTCACTTCAGCCAAGGACGCTAAAGTCGTCGTCTACACCTGTCCGATTGACATCTCTGCCCCTGAGACAAAGGGCACCGTGTTGATCAAGACGGCCGAAGAGCTGGTCAACTTTAGCAAGGGCGAGGAGAACGTTCTCGAAGCTCAAATTAAGGCCATTGCCGACTCTGGCGCGAAGATTGTCGTGTCTGGCGGCAAGTTTGGCGATCTGGCGCTGCACTACCTAAACAAATACAAACTGATGGCCGTTCGACTGATGTCAAAGTTTGAGGTGCGACGCCTGTGCAAGACCGTCAACGCCACTCCACTTACAAAGATGGTCGCCCCCACCTCGGAGGAGCTGGGCTACTGTGATTCAGTATTCATCGACGAGATTGGCGGCACCCGGGTGGTCGTCTTTGAGCAGAACTCCAAGGCCACCAACATTGCCACCATCGTCATCCGCGGCTCCACCGACAACATCATGGACGACATTGAGCGGGCAATCAACGACGGCGTGAACACCTTCAAGTGCCTCACCCGAGATGGCCGCCTGGTGGCCGGCGCCGGTGCCTGCGAGATTGAGATTGCCCGTGAGATTACCAACTACGCAGAGACGCTGCCCGGTCTGGAGCAGTACGCCGTGGGCAAGTTTGCCGAAGCGCTGCAGAGCCTGCCGGTGGCCATTGCCGAGAATGGCGGCATCAACCAGAACGGCATTCTCTCGCTGCTGCTCTCCTCGCACCAGGAGGGCGCGAAGACTGCCGGCGTGAACATCGAGTCGGACGACCCTGCCGTGCTGGACGCCGTCGATAGCAAGATTTTCGACCTCTATCTCGCCAAGTACTGGGGCATCAAGTACGCCGCCAATGTCACCTGCACCATTCTCTCCGTCGACCAGATCATCTGCGCGAAGCCGGCTGGCGGACCGAAGCCCCCGCAGAAGGGCGGTGACTGGGACCAGGACTAGGTGAGAGAGAGAGAATGATGCGAGATAGAGATTGAGTGGTGCGGACCAAATCTTCTCTACTTACATCTGCTCTCCTCAGCGCGCGCGGCATCTACTCGCACTATTTTAAAATTCTCTAAACTATTCTGCTTTGCTTTCTCACTACTATTTGATTGCTGATGATGACTGCTGTAAACTGTCTGTCGAATCATCAACCACTGATTGGAAGAATAAACAAATTATTTATGCTTCGGTACCACCACCTCCACCACCAGCCTGACATCTCGTGCTCCGGTGCTGAGCTGACTCTGGGGCGCTCAACAAAAACTTGCCAAGTGCGCTGCAGCGTGAAGCGAAGAAAAGTGAATCATTTATTTATTTATTACCATTGCGGTGGGACCCACTGATGGTCGTGGTGGTCGTGAAGATTGATAGAGGAGGACTTGGAGACTTGTGTTCACTTGTCAGTGAGCAAATCAAAATGGCCGTCGTCGTCATCGGCAGGCCTGCCAAGACTTGACTTGAAGTCAGTCAGTCAGAGGCTATGCATAATTCAGCAAAAGTTGTGGTGGTGATGGTTGTGAGGGCAGCGAAGGGTGGCAGTGATGGAATGCGGACTGCCGCACACAGCAGAGATGATGAGCCGATGGTGAGCAAATGACGCCGACGTGCCGGTGATTGATCTGCCCTTGTCTCTGCTGGTGCCTCTGCCCACACTCACTATTCACTGACTGTCTGTCGATTTGCTCGAAATGCCGCTGAAAAGCTGAGAAGTAAATGTGATTTGGGCCCTCTTTCTTCCTTTCTTTGCTGCAAATGGTCTTGTTACGCTCATGCTGTTTATGTGAGCTGACAGGCCAAGAACAACAGCTCTGGTACAGCAGTAATCAGCTTTTGCAATGCTGCTGCATTCGTAAACAGGACAAAATGCCTGTAAAAGAATAGCACAGGGAGAAAACAAATGGCCACTACACTGCAGGGAGACAAATGGCGAAAGTTGATCCAAACCAAATTGGCGACACTGGAGTCGCGAGCACTGCAGTGCAGTGTGCATATGTGCAGCCCTGGCTGGTGATCATTGCACTCCTCCATTGGTCTACTGCACCAGGGCACTAGAACTTGCAAGCTTTTGTCTCTGCCTTCTTGATAATATTCGATAATAAAGCAGCCTCTATCTCACTTTTTCTCTCAAATAAAGTGCAAATATTTGCATGCCAAAACAATGGCTGCTGAAAAAAGGAAGAGAGGAAGAGGGTGCTAATAGATTGCTGGGAATTGTGCTGCTGCTAGTGAAAGTTGGTGAAAGTGAAAACAGTGTGTTGCGTGTGAGCTAGTGATTTCAGTTCACTGGGAGCACTGCTGATGTACCAGGGGTGGGAATCGAGTCCACTTTTCCGCTGTAGCTACATAGCCAACGTTACGCGCCCTCTAGCGTTGGCTGTGTAGCTACAGCGGAAAAGTGGACTCGATTCCCACCCTTGTGATGTACGCTGGTCCTTCATCAGCGAACATGGCCAGAGTTTGCCGACTAATTTGCAGCTGTGTGCTTTGCGTGGTCTGCAGGCAATGGCTCTCTGATTAGCGGCAATCAGGACCGATTGTTGAAATTGAAACGGGTAATTGTAGGATTCATAGTAGATTGATGGCACCGGTGCTGGGTCAAGTTGCAAAATAGAAGAATAGAAGAAACCCAAATAAGCTGGCTATAATCAGTGATTCATTAGAAGTGGCAAATATTATACTTTGTAGAGGGAGGTTTTTCAATCAGAGGGATACGATTTGAGCAAGCTGAACCATCTCACCGCATGTAAATGTGATTTGCGCGAGTAAATATTTGTGCTTCTCAAAATAGTTCAATGGCTGAAGTGGTAGCACTCTTAATTTGCATAGTAGCCGTGTGCCGTAATGAAGTTGATTTTGAAAAGGGCTTGAGAAAGGGGAAATTCTGTTAGGGCTTTTTCTGCTTTAAAAACGGGAACATTTGAATGTATGCAAAGGTGCAACCGCAGCAAAACTCTTCTTCAAGAGGAGAATAAACATACGGACTATCTTTTTGGCATACTTTAAATCCAACAGTGCATGACCGCCACTAGGCACGCAAAGTTGTAAAGAAGAAATATATACCAAAGCACCGATCGTGAAACTGGAGAGGACTGAATTGGATGGCACTTTAGATTGGGTGGCCACAAAGCTCGTTAATTTGATTATAAGCAAACTAATAGACAAATAAAGCATGATCAGTTCTTCTCTGGAAAAGAAGACACGGGACTATCGAGTATCATGCAACACTTTCTCTCAGCTGAAACTACCGATTCTTGTATTCTGCTCAGTGGTTCGGATGGTGAAATTCACATAGTTTTTGATGGTTTTGAAAATACAGAGTCTGTTTGCAGCAATAAGTGTTTGTGAGTTTAAAACCTCTTTTCAAAGACCTTGAACACCGTAAACGCCAGAAAATTGAACAACTTTCAAGCAAGGTTTTTAAGCAACTTGATCAGAACCGCCAGGTGGCCTACCATTCGAAATGTCGTGTTTTGCCAAACAATGCTTGCTCATTCAATCATTGCCTGACGTGTTTTTGTGTTCTTTCAACTTTGCTTTCCACTTGTGACAAATCTTTTTACCTGCAACCAGTCTTTGACCGAGAATGAGTGAAAACGCTGCTGGTCCCAGAATGAAAAAAGCTCGTAATGAAACGGCTGATGATGTCCACACACAGCAAGCGCATCAGCGTTTCCATCTCCTCCAGCTGAACGATGACATCTTTCTGGTGCTCTTCCTCCATCTGACCCATCTTTTGGATGCCTTCAACCTGGGCATCACCTGTCACCGACTGTACAAACTCTATCGTAAAAGCCTTGCTGATCGCCGATCACTGCTGCTCTACCGAGAAGGTTATTCGATTGTCGAAGAATTCGGGCACATCTTCGAAGCTACTACCTCCGCTGAGCTGACCGAGGTCAATCACATATGTTCAGTGCTTTTGCCCACCAACACTTCTGCCTCTGCCACCTTCTTCAGCCACCTCTTTGTTTGCCTGCCCAATCTAGTCAGTTTGGAGCTGGTTGATTTATGTGAGAGCGAGCTAAGCTTGCCTGGCCTGCTCACCGCTCTGCGCACCTCTCCTCAAATCAGTGGACGTCTGCAGATGCTCACGCTGGCTCTCATAGAGAGTGGAGAAGAAGACATTGCTTATGAGCTGCCACCACTGGAGCTGCCCGCTTTAAAGCACCTCACTCTGTACCTGCATGATAGCTGGAGCCACTCCGCCATTCAGCTTGTCCTCAGCTCCGCCCTTCTTCACTCGGTGATGCCGCAGCTGTCTTCTTTCTGTCTGTACGCCAATAGTGATGCGGTGAGTGCCATGGAATTTATCGACAAACACGTCCTCACCAATGCCCAGCTGGCTGCCTCCATCGGCACACAGGCACTGCAGATTGCTCTCGATGTTAGCGAGGACATGGAAGGGTGGAATTTGTTGGAGAATCTGACTGATGATGAGTACCTCCAAGCGCTGGCATGTGTCACCAGTTTCAATTCAATTCAAGACTGGTGGTACTTTGAAAACGAGTACAGCAAACTGCTGCCACGGCTGATCAGTTTGAAGGAAGTGACAATTGATTTGTGTAATTATGGGCAAGAAGCTGAAGAACAAAAGAAGGAGTGGTACCCCCAGGTCCTCACTGCACTGGCCACACTGCCGCAACTTAAGGAGATGTTCATCTCAATTGACCACAAGAGCGCCATTTCCACTGACACCCCTCGTTGGGCTAAACGGGTGATGCCCATTCTGCCCTCTCTTCGCTCTTTCTCCATTAGTTTTAGCAGCTCTGTTCACGTCAACCTAGTGGAAGCCTTTCACCTCGCCCACTGTTTTCCTGGCCTGCAACAGCTCAGCGTCTCATTTTGGCAGTATAAGTGCGAGTTCTGCGACTACAAAGATGGCGGTGTTGACGCTCTTCAGAAGTGCGCTCTGAGGATGGCCCTGGATATACTACCTCTGGGCACTGGCACTGGTTGGCAAGCACAAGTCAAAGTGAAGGAGTTGACAGTCAGCTTTCCCCATCAAAAAGTCAAGTTTAGCTCGCTGGAGAATCTGGTTGCTGGCATCAAGGATGAGTAGTTGGCCGCTTTGGCATTAGTTTTCGTTTGTAGTTGTATTGCTTTTTAATGTAAAAGTTATTTTTGACAAAAGTGTTGTATTTGCAATAAACAGTTTGTTGGGAATTTTACGACCTGTCTTTCAATGTCACTTATCTCACTGTAAATCAGCCAGATTCATCGGTCAAGTTTATCAGCGCCGCCAGGTGCCTTACCACTCGTTGCTGTGAAGTGTGGTATCACACTTGCTCATTCAGTCATTGTTTGACGTGACTCCAACGTTGCTCTCCACTTTTGACATAACTTTCTCATTCAGGACAAATACTCCTTTCCGAGAATGAGTGAAGATTTTGCCGGTTCCAGAATGAAACGGGCTCGTATTGAAACGGAGAATCAACCGCAACAACCGAAGCAGTTTAATTTTCTCCAACTGAACGATGACGTCCTTCTGGTGCTCTTCCTCCATCTGACCCATCTTTCGGATACCTTCAACCTGGGCATCACTTGTCGCCAACTGTACGAACTCTATCAAAAAAGCCTTGCTAATCGCCGATCACTGCTGCTTTACCGGGAAGGTCATTCGGTTGTCAAAGAATTCGGTGACATTTTCGAAACTATTACTGCCGTTGATCTGACCAAGACCAATCATTGTTTTGTACGTCTGCCCACCAGCACTGCTTCTGCCACATTCTTCAGCAACCTCTTTGTCTGCTTTAGCAATTTAGTTAGTCTAGAGCTGGTTGACATGAACAAATATGATCAATCATTTCCCTTTCTGCTCACCGCTTTGCGCTCCTCTTCGCAGCTCAGTGGACGTTTGCAGACACTTAAGCTGGCTTTAAACAATCTTGAAGAAGGAAAAGATAATGATGTACAGCAACCACTGGAGCTACCAGCTTTAAAGCACCTCACACTGTACCTTAATGATGTCTTGAATCCATCTCAAGAAACTGATCTCTCTATCCTCAACACGGCTCTTTTTCATTCGGTGCTCTCGCAGCTGTCCTCATTCTGCTTGTTTGTCGCAAACAGACTTATGGACGTCTTGGAGTTTATCGACGCACACGTTCTCGCCAATGACCAGCTGGTAGCCGCCGTCAACACACCAGCACTGCAGATTGCTGTTGATGTTAGATTTGATGAGTTCGATATAGAGCAGTTTGCTCCCAGCTTCTTACAGGGACTGGCTTGCATCACCAGTCTCTACAGTATTCATAATATCGAGTTTGAAATTGATTTTCTACCACTTTTGCCGTTTTTAATCAATTTGAAGAAGGTGAGAATTATCCTGTGTGAAGAAGAGCCAAGCACTGAAGCGGAAGATGAGTGGTACCCTCGGGTGCTCGCTGCACTGGCCACTCTGTCGCAACTCGAGGACATAAGCATCAAAACTATATTTGACAGCGTCACTTCCACTGGAACCTGTCGTTGGCTCAAGCGAGTGATGCCCATTCTGCCCAATGTTCGCTCCTTCTCTCTTTCGTTCAGCAGCACTGCTCACGTCAACCCTGTGAAGGCGTTTTACCTCGCCCACTGCTTTCCTGGCCTGCAGCAACTCAGTGTCTCATTTTCGCAGTATAAGTGTGACTTTTGCGACTACCGTGCTGTTGATGTTGACGTTTTTCAAAAGTGTGTTCTAAGGATGGCTACGGATCTAATGCTTTTGGGCACTGGCACTGGTTGGCAGGCACAAGTCAAGCTGAAGAAGATGAAGGTCAACTTTCCCAATCATAGCGTCAAGTTCAGTTCGCTGGAGAATCTAATAGACGGCATCAAGGATCAGTAGGCGGATTTGAGAGTAATTGTAATCGTACTTTTAAAAGTAAAAATTGTTTTTTAAAAATAGTGTTTGCGTTTGCAAAAAACAATAGTTTGATGTCAGTTTTCTCTTCAAAATAAATGACCGCCACTAAGAAGGAATTGGTACCGAAGAACTAATCGTGAAACTGAAAATAACTGGATTTGAGGTTAGACTGGGAACCACAAAATTCGTTAATTTGATTACAGGCAAATTTAAAAGCACAACAAAGGATACATCGGGTATCGTGCAACACTTTCTTAGTGCTGAAAACTGCCGATGTCGCTTTTTGGTTCAGCTGGTGCAGTTCACGTAGCTGCTGGTGGTCATTAGCAGTCTCGGTTCACCGTAGTCGGTCGTTAGTGGTTCTTCTGTAAGCGGCCCAATGACACTGACAATGGCATCCTCGGTCTGTTGGTGCATTAGCTTCTGTACCACATTAGCGCTAATTAGATAATATACAGTCAACTCAACTCAACTCGATATCGCAGTTATATCACACGACCGACCCTCAATATCTATCGCCCCATCGATAATGTGGCACGCGCGGGCACTGACTGTGGTTGAGGCACCAGTCTGCATACTGACAACTTTCAAGTTTCAAATGACTGCTTCACAAGCAAAATACTTTGCCCTGTAAAAATTTCTCCTCAAAAGCTTCATTAGAGCAAAAAGCAAAAGAATGCAGCCTGTTCTCTTGCTTCTTTGTACCTACTTTTTTTACTTTTTAGTTTTTTCCATTTTTACTACAAACGCTTCCAGCGGCAGTTCAGCTCATACAGTTCATGCAGTTCTGGGTCGGTGCTTTGGCACAGTACATGCACACACACACGCAGACAATGGCAGAAGACAGTAAATTAATTAGCGATTCAGTGTCAGGGTGCCATTAGTGAGCGCCAGATGATGATGATCACCTCGCTGAAACGAAGACGAGAAAGGTGAGAAAAGAGAGTTCAAAGAACAGCCTAGTCGACGATGCCTAGCAAATTCTCCTGCAGCGAGGGGTTAATTCAGCTGCTGATGCAAATTGTTTCAAACAGCGACAATGTGTTCCTTTTATTGCAGTGCACCACTGCGCTGATGCCGTCCTTACTTACCCAAAGTGTTTTCACAGTGGTGATAATGATACGTGTGAAGGCAGTTCAATCACACGGCTCTATCTAATGTCATACCCTCTTTCTTCTTCTTTTTGCAGGCAATTTAGTCACCAGAATCTTGTTAGCCAGATAAAGTATGCACCTTTTTTCACTGATTGCATAGTAGTAGAGAAAGTTTTGGCAGCAGAAGGGCTGAACAAGTGTTAACGAACTCTTTCTGAGAGGCGGACTACGACAAGGTCAAACAGGCAGACTGCCTGCTTATTAAAGGTCATTGCAATTGACGATAGCAACAAGCATCTCCTGAACAGTGGTAGTAATAAAGAACTGCTAAAGGGTTATTACAGTGTATACACTTAACAGAGAAAGGAGAACAACAGCGAATACTTAAATTGTCATTGAGAGAGTGATTTCTCCCTCTGCTCTTTTTATTATTGTGCTGATAATATAATAGTCATCAAATAAGAAAATAGTGGCATCAATGTGTGTATGTGTGTGAATGAGAGTGTTGTGTTTGGAGGTGGCAACAAAGGAAGCAAGAAAGTTGTGGTAGCCGTGCTATTCTTCATTGCTGATTGCAAGTTGAGTGAGAGAGTTCATTGCGTGTCATTGCATTTAACAGTCATCTCCATTTGATGAAGTGTGAATTTGGTGTGTTTGTTGTGTATGTGGTACCCAGATAAAATGGCGACGACCGTGCAAACGATCCAAACAGATGAGAATGTGTTTGAAGTGGGTGTGTATGCTGTAGTAGCTACTTAATCACAATTATTGGTGCAACAGCTCTGCTCGAAGCTGGCCAGCAAGCAAGATGAACAGCAGATGAACAGGTGTCACGGTTATGGTAATGGTAATGGCTGATGCATACTGGTAGTCGTTTTTTGTGGTGGGCATTTGGGCGGTCTAATGGTGGCCGCAAATGATGCTCACAATTGAGAGTCCAGTGAGTGAGAATGAGAGAGAGGAGATGGCGGTATGAAGGAGATGAGGGAGATGAGGGAGACTAGTGGCGACAAACTGTGTGGTGAGGATGATCAGCTCAAATTAAAATTTTTAAAGCAGAAGAGATGATCATCAAGAAAAGACCAGCAGCTCGTCAGGTTGTGTTGATCATTGATAACTGTAGTGTGTGGGGTGTGTGTGGGATGGTGAATATCATAAGTTAATTCATCGAATAGAGAATATCAGGGCACAGGTGGCAAAGTTTTGGTGGTGGTGGTGGTGGTCCTACTGTGAATAATGATGATAAGGTTGCTCAATCAGGGGTGTGTTCAAGTATCAGCTAGTGGTGACGATGATAATAATGCTGATCAGGAAGTGTGACAGAAGAATTCGGTGCAAAGATATAATAAGTTAGGGTAGCAAAGCAAAGTGGGAAAATAAAGGAATGAAAGAGAAAGAGAGAAAAACAATAATGTCACAGTAAGAAGGGGTGAGCAGGAGGAGGAGGAGGAGGAGGTGGAGACACAGGAGAATGGTAAACTAAGAAATAAAAGAAAATCCTAAAAACTATAAAAAATCAGAAACAAAAGAGTACACTGGATTGCTTTGGCAAAAATAAAGAGTGAACCGGCATGGAAGTAGAGTGGGCGCGTGAGTGAATAAATGAGTGTTTGTGAGTGCGTGAGCCTGTTAGGGGACAACACCTTTTTGTTTGTGACAAGGAACTACCGGCCAAGGAAAGACGGCGATCAAAAGAAAGTGGTCAGATCATGGGAAGGGAGGGGGAGAAAACACAGCTAAGTGGGGAGAGAAGTGGGAGTCAACTCACTGGGGAGTGTGGTGTAAGTGCAACACTTGCGACTACTGCTAGTGCCACCACCGACTGCGACTACAACTGCTGATGTGCGGAGGCCGCCGACTCGGCAGCGGCAAGCCCATCAAAGAAGCCCAGCTTCTTGAGCACCGCCGTCGTGCTGGAGATCAGTGGGTCCTTATACTTGAAAATGGTGGTGTCGCGCGTCGTGTAGGTGCGAAACTCCTTGCAGCTCTTCTTCAGCGGCCCGACGCAGTCCTTGCGGTAGTGCTGCAGGTGGGCCAGCTCCACCGGAATGGAGTAAGTAGTGCAGGTGCCGAAGCAGTTCAGCGGAAAGTGATTGTGCAGCGAGACGGCGCGTTCAGTGTTGTGGAAGCACTTCACGTACTGCCCCGGTTTGGTGTAGTTCTGCGAGCGGTAGACGTGCTGCAGCATGTGCAGGTACCGGGGAATGCCCGCCTCGTGCGCCATGTGCGCCAGCTGCTCCTCGCCCAGGCCGAGGTCGTCGAGGAAGTAGACGTTCCGTACATTGTAGCTCGCTCGGGTGTAGTTCTTCTCCAGCAGCGACAGCCGCTGCACCTCCGCCATCAGCTCCGACCAGTTGGCCTGTCCGCCCAGCGGCATGATGATCTCATCAATGTCCAACAGGGCAATGTACTCGAAACGGTACAGATTCCGGTACAAACAGTCGTTGTAGGGAATGAGCTCATTCTGCCGCTTGTTGGTCAGTTTGTTTTTCAGGTAAAGGTGCCGAAAGCCGGGCAGGTTAGGCTGATTGCCTGGCAGGGTGATCTTCGTCAGCTCGACAATGCCGTCCTGTTGGTAGTGCTGCAGCACTTTGCTGATGTTTGGGTGAATCTCCAGCTCGTAGAGGAAGATCTTATTGGCGCCCAGCAGGCGCAGCAGCTCAATCCACTCCACCAGACGGACACTGAGGTCCTCGTGGAGAAAGTCGAGCCCCTTGACGCACACGGCAAACTGCTGTTTCACCGGAGGGCGGTCATTGAGGATGCGCAAGTTGTTGGTCGCCTTGTGGCAGCGGTTTTCCACCAGCGACACCGACGTGGGGTAGAAGTCCTTGGGCAGGCCCTTGATGCGCGGAATCTTACAGGTGACAATGTACGGCTGGAGGAAGCCGTCGTGGTAGTTGCCCCACTTGTTGTACCACCCGTAGATGTAAGTGGCCTGAGAGATGATGGGCACGCTGATGCGGTCGAACCAGATCTGACAGAGGGCGGGCGGCGGAGAGACGCGGTCAATCATGGCAAGGATGCGCACCATGGGCAGCGGTCCGCCTCGCCACCGGTCGTCGTAGTAGGCGCCATAAAGGTAGAAGGAGCTGTTGGCGGTGTTGAACTTCTGCCAGTAGATGTTGTTGAACTCCAGCTCGTACAAGCTGGGAAAGTCCACCCGACAAGACTTGTTGGTGGCGCCCGCCTTAGCCTTCGGGTACTTCTTTGCTTTCTGCCAGTAGTTGAGCGCCAAGTGGGGCTCTTGCTGCTCAAGCTCATTCAACTGCTGGACCTCACTGAGCGAAGGCGAGTGGTCGACGTGAGGGGCAATGTCAAAGTACTGTGATATGTCCTCCGAGGAAGGCTGGTGCTGATGCTGCTCAGACTGCACAACTGTTGGAACAGCAACAGGAACAGCTCCTCCTTCCTTGCTGAGATTGCTGATGAGGGCACTGGTGGGAGGAACAACTGCTGCAGAGGGCGAGGCAGGGGGCACAGCTGATGACTGCACCGCCGCCGATGCCTGTTGGACCACTGAGTTGGTCGATTGCACTGCAGTTGCTGCCGCTGATGCTGCTGCCGCTGTTCTCGTTTTGTTATCTGCAGAACCGTTGATCGATGCTGCAGCAGCCGCCGATGTGGAAGTGAGCAGCTGTGGCGAGGCAGCAGACGGCAACAGGGACTGCTGTTGCTCTAGCGGTGACTTCTGCAACAGGCCTCGAAAACTCATGTAACCACCTAAATTTTTAACAAGGATAACATGCAGTTAGTCAACAAAGTTTTGTTTCATGTATTTAAATATTTAAATGAAGCGGTTCATCAAACTCACCTGATGCTGTGGCGGTAGTGTGTCCGCCGCCGCTGCCATCGAGTGCAACGAGCGTCTCAAGAGGCACATGAACTCGTTGATAGCTAATTGCGAGGTGCAGCGCAAGGAAGCACAGAAAGCTGGATGCAAAGGCTAAGTAGATTAGCCGTTTGTAGGCTCGAACAGGTAACTTGATTTGTATCATTTTGTTGTTTCGGTGTCAGTGCACGCAAGTGTGCTGCTGCTCTGACCGGCCTGAGACTGACAAGTTTGTGAGTGAACTGGCACTAGTTGATTCACTAGTGCACTGATGGGGATAATGATGCGGGGGCAAATGACCGACAGAATTTGGTGGCAGTAGTAGTAGTGTTGATGCTGTTCTTGCCAAGTTCAAAGGAAGATTTGACGACAACGACTGAAGCAGACCTCTGAATCCGAATGACTCGAGAATCGCGCCTGCTGCTCAAATGCTGGTCTTTTTTCTCTGTTTTCCTTTGAAAAGTTGTCGTAACGTTGCTGTTTTGTGCTTGTTCTCCTGCACAATGATTAATCGTTGCAAAAGTGCAGTCCAAACAACACAGTTGAAAAAGAGGGTGCTGTTGTTGCTGGCAAACTATTGACAAAAGCGACTATTATTATTCGGTGTTGTGCACTCAAAGCTGCGACAAAAGAAGTAGAGAGAGGACAGTGGCGGTGGTAGCAGTGTTGGTGATGGTGGTCCTCTTCGTCGTCGTACCATTTCACGACTGAGGTCGGCGTTATCTGTGGCACCGTGCTGATATTGCTCTCTCAGGCGCCCTGCACTGTGCACCACTGTCCATATTCTCAGCTACGGTTGTCAAGGGATGCACGGAGGACGGTGCTGCTACTGCTGATGATGCGCACTCCGCTTAGGAGGTGGGAAGTAGGTGATCCACAAGCAGATTGGCTGAGCCCACTCAGGCCGTCCCAGTGGAAACAGTGGTCCGCAAGAGCTCAACCTGCGCGATTCGTCGCAACAGCGCTCCAATCTAGGGTCTGTCCGCCTGGTGGTGGTACACTGTTGTACGGCTGCAGTTCTGTTGACGGAAAGAGAGAGAAAGAAAAAGAGAGGAAAACTTTAGTGATTGGGTGAACACAGTGGGCCGAAGCACAAACACCGAGCTCTCTGCGCTTAGGCAAACAGAGGCGACGACGATGATGATGATGGTGATGCTAATGGTTAGAGCGCGCACACAAACACAACAACAAGTTGGCACCCACTGAACGATGATTGGCCAGACGGCCGGTGCCATTTAACTGCAAGCACTTCTGCTGCTGCTGAATTTACTCAGCTGTGCAGAAGTGCTGCACTGGTTTACTGCTGTACAGTCCAGAAAGAAGTTGCTGTTGTTGTTATTATTTGCCAGAGACGAGGTATTTGCAAATCAAAAAAATCTTCAAATCAGACACATCAGCACAAACAGCATGCAACAGCAGACGTAAATCAGTTTTCAATGAATTGAATGACTCATGGTCGAATCGTTGGGGGAAGTTTTAAGCAGCAGCTGAAGCAACAAACTACCTAAGTGCTTTTCTTGAATGACCAGTACAGCTAGCTGGTTAGTGGAAAGGTGCAGTGAAATAGAGTAATTAGATGGAAAGGGACACACACACTCATTAAGGAGTGGGTAGGCTTTGTCAGAAGCGCTGAATCTCTTTTCTACTTTTCCTGTGGCGAGTCGAGGTTAGCGCAGTTTGAGGAAGTGGCGGTCAGCGCAGTGATATATGAACAGCATAATATTAAGCAGAGCATGTTCACTGTGCTCAGGAGAGAAATAAACTGGCACTAGTAATGCTAAACTACAGACTAGTGCTTTCAGATAGAGAGAGTGAGCACACCACTGTGCCGGCGCCAGATCATTAGCGAGAAGTGCTGACAAATTCACAAAGTGCCGCTGAAGGAGATGAGCTCAGTGGTGGTGGTGCTTTTTCTGCAAGTCGCTAGAGGCACAACGCTCGATGCGGATGAAGAAAGAGAGCCGGTTGAGGGTTGAGAGATGCTGGCATTGTCTGTCACTACAGCAAGTGAACAAGTGAGCACCAAAGTGCTCTGGCTGCTGCAGCACGATTACCACCCTCCAGTTTCCCTGGAGCTCAGCTCAATCAGCTGATGACTGCAAAACGAGAATGGGCAAAAGAGAGGGAGATATCTTAGATGTAAGCGGTGCAGTGTGCAATTGAAGCGGTCACAAGTGTCAGCGGCATCTGTCAGAGTCGATTACGCAGACGATTGCTGCTGCTTATTGTGATTACATCTTCTAAAATATGAACCCTGACTAGAACGTGAACTGTGCAACGGGTGGCCACTTTGGTGGAAATCACTGTCAGTGCTGCCCAACAGAGTTTGCCTTTTGGCCGAGATGATGACGGCGATCGTGGTGGTGGTGGTGGTGGTGATGTAAAATGAGCATGATTGAGCTTCCAAAATATGATAATCGAAAAAAGGCGGTAAACGCCAGGCGATAATTAGAGCACACGTGCATTGTTTGGGGCAGTGGTACTGCAAGATTCGATTAACCAAATGAGGCAAGTCTGTCTCTGTTTAGTGAATTAGTAAAACACACAAAGTGAAAATGAAGGCAAAATAGAAGGGTACTGAAGAGACGCTTATGTGATTCCTTAGAGTTAACGATAAGAATAATAATGATAATCAAACGAAGAGCATTGCAAACAAGCAGACAGGCGTTGTCTACTTCTGTCGTCTGAGTTGCAGAATTGCAGTATTGTTGAGAGAATGACCCACCAAAAGTTGAAGAGAATTACCATGACCACTCAACTCGCAACGAGAAAGAGCACAAATAGACGCTCACTTTTAAAGTGGTCCAAGATTGGTTTACTCTCTATCTCTCTCTTCATTGCTCATTCCAACTTCCGCCGCCCAACGACCTCTCTTTCACATAAAGTGGAGTCAGTTGATATGACTGCCCTCTTATTGCTGCTGTCTGTTGAATTGGCCCTTTTACTTGACGGCCACTTTCACCATCGTCGTCGTTGTCGTCTTCGTCTCTGCCGCCGTACTTGGCAATAATAACTGGGGATAACAACAATTCAGGCAGTAAAATGGGCTCCAATTTAAAAAGGCTCTGTCAGGCACACTGGTGCTGGTGTAGAATGGCACACACTCACACTTACACACAAAGGGAGTACATGCACACACAGCGACGAACTGCCGAACTGAGTGACTGCCTGCTAGCTCACACAGGCATTTGATGTCAATAAAATATTAATACGATCGTGAAGAGGAATATTAAATTAGAGGACGATATTAAATAACGCAGATAAATCAATCGAAACAGCACGACTCTAGGAATGCCGCCGTCCTAATGACGAGTGACAGTAGTGGTAGTTGTAGGCGGCAGAGGCGCCGCTCTTGAGTGCTTCAAAGTGTAAGTGTGTGCTTTAGTGTGCTCCTAGAATGTCACCACTGCTCTAATTGGCACCACCACGACCGCCACGACGACCACTAAAAGCACTACCAAACGAATGTAGAACGGACCAAATTAAACAAAAAGTCAGAAAAACGCAAGTGTCATTGCTAGCTAGAATAAAGACACTGGACCAGAATGAGTGCTGTGTGAAGTGCTCAAAAGGAGAACATTTAAAATGGAAAAACACCAGCTTTTCTTTGGCAATCTTAAGTGAGTGGTTTCAAAATAGCAGTCAGCAGAAACACTGCAACTGGCACTGTAGAGTTATCGTCACCGTCATCCTTCTTATTCTCCTTTTTTATGCTCTTAATGACCATCGATAGAGAGTCAAGAGAAAGGGCATAAAATGATGCTTTACGATGATGCTTTATGCTCCGCAGACCACAGTGGTGCCAACAGCAGCACCAGAAGGAGAAATACAGCACCAGCCAGAAAAGTAAGAAGGGTGCCAAATAATGGGCGCAAGTGACAAGAACAATCATCCGAATAAAGCGTCGGCAAATTGTCATCAATTTGAGAACGAAGAAAGAGAGAAAGAAAACGCTGCTGCAGAAAGCACTTGGCAGAAAGACTCAGGCACATTTCAGAAGCAGTCCAATCCTCCTCCTCCTCCTCCTCCTCCTCCTTTTTCTAGACTCATCTCTCTTTCTCCTGGTCGTTTCCTTCTCTCTGGTGGCATCTTCACACTGCGATTATTATTATAACACCAGTGATGATTGCTGTCTTCGTGTCTCTGTGCCTTAGTGTAGTGAGTTTGTCACCATAAATCATCGCCAGTGGTGTGCAGCCATTGCCAGCACCAGCATCATCACCATCACCACCACTAATTCGCCTTCCTCACACCGCTTCTCCTCACAGATTGGCAGCTGTACAGTGTAGCGCTGGCGTCTAGTGTTGCTTTCAATCTACTTTCAATTCTCCCTCCCCTGAAGACCGATGAAGACCATCCGCTGTGCAGAGAGACTTCCTTTGCCTTCTTGGCTCGCCTTTCCCTTCCTCTAGCTGACAAAGAAGACGAAGAAGAAGCTGGCGCAGTATATTAGAATAATTGCTCACACTTTGTGATCAATTTGCTCGCATCTCTCGCGCCATTTGACCGCATTTGCTTGTGAGGAACTTGTGAGCAGCGGAACACAAATTGCAAAACGCCAGCATCAGCCTCAGCACTGCTAGTAGCAAACAATTCGTCAACTCGCCGAATCCGCCGTCGCCGATAGAGCCGTGCGAATCGAGCGCAAATTCAATTTCCTCAGTGAGCACTAGAATGAGTGATGGCTGATGTTGTTGGTGATGCTGCTGCCAATGCTGGCGGTAGTGGTAGTGGCTCAATGTGCCGAGACAAAGATCGAATCGACAAACGATAAAGTCAAATTGTTGCCAGTAAGCAAAGTGATCAAAGTCAGGCAGTCAGGGCGGCAATTACCATATATTTTCAATGGCAGTGGCAGAACATCGGCAACAACAACAAAGCAACAACAACAGCAAGCCATCTCGCAGTCTCAGCTCAATGTGCCAATTGGAACACAGTGCAACTCAATTGCAATTGGTCACACCATCAAGTCGGCAATTGTTGTTCGCTGAACAGCTATTCTATGGCTTTCCCTGCTAATCAATAGATTGAGACACAAAAAAGAGAGATTGAGAAAGAAAGGTCATTGGAGAACACATAGCAAGCCATTAACTGGTAGAGTTTGGGTCACAACATTCAACGGTAATCCCGTTAGCGATCTACTGCCTATTGATTAATTAATTAATAATTATATTTTTGTTTGGATAATTAGAGTAGGCTGGCTGGCAGTAGGAAGGGGAAGGGGAAGAAAGCTCTCAGCTTTCTGGCGGCACACAGCCTTGCTGTGTTCCAGAACACAGTCACAGACATGGTCGGTAATGCACGCAGCGGTAATTAAAATGGTTCTGGGCAGGACGCCAGCACAAGTGAAAAAAAGCAAAAACACCAGTTTGAGGTTTTTGGCGCCCGGCAGGGCGTAACCTCGTGACTGTCGTAAAAACTTGGGCAGCACACACCAGATAGGCATGGCAGATAGTGCTGGCCCTGTCACGGCTGTTGCTGGCAGAGAAGACCAAAACCGAAATGGAGACGTATTGACTAATGTCTACATTACTGGCGGTATTTTATGGGCTCCTCAAAACGTAGCGTGACAGTGATTGGCAGCAATGTTTCATATTCAGCTTAGCTCAGTCTAATCGACTGGCGGCTCAACTGTCTGACTGACTGATTGTCTGTCTGGTGACATTCGAGCGGCATTGATCATGCTCTCTTTCTGGTTGAAGCTCACTGAAAGAACAAAAGGAAATGGTTTCAGTTGGCCAATTTGTCGAAACTGTTCACCATCATCATCGAAATCGTCGTCGTCGTTCCAGTCGTACACTCTGGTCGAGTCAAATGACACAGAGCAATTTGCCCAGTGAGGCACAAATATTACTCCCTTCAAGTCATGTTTTGGGGTTCTTCTCCTCCTTTTTCTTTTTTTTCAACCCTGTCTGCCCGTCAGTCTGTTCTCAAATCGACAAACACTCTGGTGGCACTGTGAGTGAGGTCGAGCGGAATTGCCACCAAGCACTCAAGCAATATGGCACGTTTTTAATTGCATTCATACTCACAACAGGAGCACTTCACTGTATGTGCAGTAAAGAAGTCACAGAAGTGCACACTGTACACTGCTTAACGATTTTAAGGGGAAGAATATCTCTGAAACGCATAGCAAGAGAAAACTTTAAAGGAAGCTAGTGAGCAAAATGTTCTGACTGAAAGAGCATCAGAACAACCAGTCGCTGTCTTTCGCTCGTGCTCTCTATTGCAATCTTTCTTTAAGTACAGAGAGCAAAGAGGACTAACGAGCAGAGACAAAAAGGGAAGAAATTGAATTAAAGGTTAACTGTATCGAGGATAATTAGAGAAGAGCAGAGGATGAAAGGGAAGAAAAGCGAAATTAGTGAAAAAAAGACGTTAGGCCAGAAAAAAGTAGCTGACGCTACTACTTCAACTTTCACTACTTCTTGTGTTGCAACGCAAAATGAACAAAATTGTGAGTGCATGGGCCCCAAATTATGAAACCCATTAAGATGTTTGTCAGTGCTGATGTGGTAGTGCTGCTGGTTGACAACAGAAAGAAAAAAGTAGAGTGGAGGACAAATTTGATTACCGGCCATGTCATCGGCACACGATCGCCCCTTGTTGAACGCAAAAAACGCTGGTGACATCCACCGAAAAAAAGTAGTAAAAGTCGTCGGAAGTTAAGCAACCAAGCACTGCACACGTCTTCAGAGGAAGCAAAAGCAGATGCACACACTGCAACATTAGCACTGATCTCGATTAGGAGAACCAAAGGAAAAAGGATAACAAGAGGAGAAAGGAAGATGACGAAGAACAAGTCGGTGTTCCAGAAAAAGGGAAGGGAAGAAAGAGAAACACAGGCGACCGCGCGGCAGTACCATAAATCATAGTGTCTGGTGCCAGCAACACTAGATAGTGCTAGCCTAGCACCACTAGTGGTCCGATTCCGATAGATGCCATCTTGAGCTCATTCCGCTGCTGCTGCCTCTGATGTGTTATGTCTGAATGTGCTCTGCATGGCCAACTATTTGGGAAGAAGGCCAACTGCCTGACTGACTGGCTAGAAATGCAATGATAAATACAATTATGACTATAATTATCGCCCGTAATTTGCTCGGATGTATCACTTTGGGGAGTTATCACTGCCGCTTCGGCTGCTGCTTATCATAAATTAGACTGACTCACTGACTGACTGAATGCCATCATCGTAATTGAGCTGGAGCACATTGTCGGTTCAGCAGTGCAAAGATCAAGCAAAGAGAGTCATACTAATGTCGAACGAGTTTCGTGTATCCTATTCATTAGAAAACGGAAAAGAAGGAGAATTTCTCAAAAATTAACGGTGTGGCAATGAAAAGTTCTCATCCCGAACAAAAGCAGCATAAATCTTACAATTTTCAGCAAAGAAGGGAGAAGAAGTGGATTCATTAACACTGATGAAATAAGAATACGGATTAACAAGCATGCTGGGAAACTGCTCAAGATTTTTTAAAACGGAAACTTTTGCGGATGACTTTGTGGTGACCTTTGTCACACATTAGCACTAGTGCACCAATGATGGTAGCCAATCAGCACACTCAGTGAGTAAGCATTATTGCTGAAAACGGTCACAAAGTAGTTGACACATTGTTGTCTGCTGCAGTCATGCTGGTGCTGGCAACATTGTCGGCGTCACCTGCCCTTTTGCTGTTTGACCAAAACTGGTCAGACGTAGATTAATTTAGCATGAAATAATTAAGCGAGCTAGAGAAAAAAACAAGACTGCTTTCTGCTGGCAACAACCAAAAAAGCTACCACGACACGACACGGCCTCGCACTTGTGAACATCGGTGCCGAGGGTGACAACGGCGCCTCTCTCTCTCTCTCTCTCTCTCTCTCTCTCTCTCTCTCTCTCTCTCTCTC